>Ga0126342_10000391_pt1 | contig 45669 bp, 38 predicted proteins | sample Cyp1metagenome_FD_92528 | JGI IMG/M metagenome (GOLD analysis project Ga0126342, IMG submission 92528) | Coral microbial communities from Lord Howe Island, Old Settlement Bay, Australia - Cyphastrea 1 metagenome | ecosystem: Host-associated > Invertebrates > Cnidaria > Coral ...
TATAGTATATATAGTATATATAGTATATATAGTATATATAGTATATATAGTATATATAGTATATATAGTATATATAGTATATATAGTATATATAGTATATATAGTATATATAGTATATATAGTGTATATAGTATATATAGTATATATAGTATAATATATATAGACTAGATTTTAAATGAATTTCATCTTTTATATGGATTTAGATGGATTGGCAGATTTATTGTTATACTCAAGACTTATGTGTTAGCTGTGTGGATTTTATATGATTTATTTGTTTTTTAGGCTAGCAGCTTCAAATAATGCTGATATAAATATGGAGGGCTATTTTTTCGCGGCAGGTTTGGTTTTTTTTTGGGGCTCCTGTTTCTATGCTTTCCTGTTTCTCTGATTTTCTGCTTTGCTACTTCTCTGCTTTCTGCTGTTTTGCTTCTCTGCTTTTCCTGCTTCTCTGCTTTTCTGATTCTCTGCTTTTCTGCTTTTTGCTTTCCCTGCTTCTCTGCTTTTCCTGCTTTTCTGCTTTTTTGCTGTTCCTGCTTCTTTGCTTTTCTGCTTCTTTGTTTTCCCTGCTTCTCTGCTTTTGTACTTCTGTGCCTTTCTACTTCTACTATTCTACTGTTTCTTTCTCCAGTCATGTGTTTTTGCTGCTCTACTTCCTGCTCGTTTGCTTCTTTGCTTCCTGTCTTTACTGTCTCTTTTTTGTTCTTTTGCTTTATTCTGTTCTGTTTGTATCCTAAATGAAACCCTAGGGAGACCCTACCTGAAACCCAAAGAAACCCGAAAGAAATCCTCATAAGAAACCCTACATGAAGCCCTAACTGAACCCAAAAGAAACCATAAATGAACCCTAAAGAAACCATAAATGAATCCTAAAGAAACCATAAATGAAACCCTAAAGAAACTTTAAATGACACCCTAAATGACATCCCAAAGAAACCCTAAACAACACACTGAAAAAAATAAATAAATGAAACCTTAACTTACACCTTAGCTGAAACCCTAAATTGACACCCTAAAGAAACCCTAAAGAAACCCTAAATGAAACCCTAAATGAAACCCTATATTGAAACCCTACAGAAACCCTAAATGAAACCCTAAAGAAACACTAAATGACACCCTAAATGAAACCCTAAAGGAAACCCTAGAGAAGCCCTAAATGAAACCCTCAGAAACCCTAAATGAAACCCTAAAGAAACCCTAAATGAAGCCCTAAAGAAACCCTAAATGAAACCCTAAATGAAACCCTAAATGAGACCCTAAAGAAACCCTAAATGAAACCCTACAGAAACCCTAAATGAAACCCTAGAGAAACCTTAAATGAGACCCTAAATGAAACCCAAACTGAAACCCTAAAGAAACCCTTAATGAAACCCCAAAGAATCCCTAAAGAAACCCATTTGAACGTTTAGAACTCCTGATAAGAAATCCCGAGAAGAGACCCTACATGAAACGGGAAAAACACCCTAAATGAAACTCTAAAGAAACCCTAACCCTAAAGAAACCCTAAATGAAACCGTAAAGAAACCTTAAATGAAACCCTAAATGAAACCCTAAAGAAACCCTAACTGAAACCCCAAATAAAACCCCAAATGAAGCCCTAAATAGAACCCTAAATGAAACCTTAAATGACATGAACGCCTAAAGAACCCTCAAGAGACCCACATGAACCTTTGAAGTACCAAAATGTAGCAAATACCATGCAAATGAGAGGTTGAAATGCCAAAATGCGACAAATACCATGCAAAATGGAAGGCGAACATGGCCAAATGTAGCAAATACCATGCAAAATGCAAAATGACCATGCCAATGTAGCAAATACCATGCAGAATGACAGGTTCTAGTTCCAAACTGTTGCAAATACAAGGCAAATGGTACCAGGAAAGAAAGCCAAAAAAATCCAAAACCCGAGGCAAAAAAAATACAAAAAACTATTCTACACCCATAAATATTCAAAGCCCCAGTTTGTTGATGATTAGTTCGGGGATGATACTACTGTAACCAAAATAATTATACAGGATTATCACAATCCATGAGCCGGGAATCCGGTTCTCAACCAACCAGTAAAAAGCAACGCCACTGGTTTTTGAACACAGCTCATATGTGCCATGGTCAAAAGTTGGATTAGATTCACCCATGAATTCGCGGATGGGAATCATCAATCCATTTTCATAGGGATTTATTTATATATATATATATGTATATACTATATACTATATACCCATTGTGTTTGGATTCCCATCATGGGATAGATGACCATCAACCACAAAAAAAACACGGTGTTTACGCAGACCATGGAGGCGTCTGCGGGGGCGGATTGGAGTCGAAGGCGTCCCCTGAGATTTGGTGTATCCCAATGTATCCGACCCCCATACTACCCCCATATAGGTGTTGAAGCCTACGTAGCTTGGGATATCTCAAAATGATCTCCCTATCCATAGTGATTGATGGTGAAGAATCGCCCTATCCACCCCATGTATCTTTTGGGACCTGGGGGGATTACTTGAAGTCCCATTTGACGTACCCTCCGGTCAAACATGGCAATGGAAAACCCATGGAAAATTCCAGAATTTTCGAGTTGATTTCCCATTCATAGTTCGATTTAGTATGTTCAATTGCAATTGCCGGAGGATAATTTAGCCATTTTCACCAACTTTAGACCAAAAAAACGAACAACGCCTCCCGAGGTTTACAGCTGCGCGGGCGGAACCCTCGCCCAACATCTTGCACCAGTGACTTGGTAGTCACCATTTCGCAGGTTTCCCACATAGACGTCCTGACATGATAGCATTATATAACAAGATTGCAGAAAGGTATGCTTGTTGGTGGTTTGGAACATTTTTTATTTTTCCATATATTGGGAATGTCATCATCCCAACTGACGAACTCATATTTTTTCACAGGGGTAGGGCTCAACCACCAACCAGTATATATAAATCCAATGTATCGATCCCGCCACAAAAGAGCTAGCGGCTACCCTGGCAGAAATGCAGAACAAGTGATTGAATTGTTAGGAATCAAGATGTTTTTTGTTGTTTTCAACATTGGATTGCGGTGACCAAGAAAAAACACTGTAAGCTTTCACTTGCAACTAGGCTAAACAAATACAAGTATGCACAGTACAACATCAGGTTTTGACAATTTTGACGGCTCCACGATCTTACCACAAGCGGCGTATTCCACATCGTTAAAAAGGCAAGCGTTGACATTTATGACTCGCCACAAATACTTGGTTTCAGTACACCATGGTGTCCATAGCCCGTGGCCAACAGATCACACCAAGCGTCCTGGGCATTCCTTTTCTAGGATGGGCATCCCAGTTCGTAAGTGGTGGTCTCTACCAACTGAAATGATTATAGAATCCCTTCCGCCGAATCGTAACCCCCAGAAACCCATGGGTTTCCTAAAGGATTTACACATAGTTGGAACCATTTGGTGGTTGTTTCATATTAGGGGGATGGGATGAACCTATATGAGCCTCTATGTAATTGAATGTCCCCAGTTCTTTCTAGCTTGAGGCGAAAACAAAAAAATAACGGAAACCAGTTTGCCGTTAGGCTTGTTAAGGTCCAAAAACACATCGTTTCAAACGACGATTTGGATTGGATGTCTCCCTTTGTTTCCAGCTATTTCTGAGTTGTGTGATCCCAAGGTTCAAGGATCTGGTCTTCGCAGCACGACTGGGCTTGGAAACCTTGTTCCGAACCTTGGAGGATCCGCACAAGACCAATGATGCCTTTGTGGAGAGTGGCTCGGCGTGTCACGCTTTGTGGGAAGGTCCTGCTGGGATAGTGATGTTTCATGATTTTTAGCCACATGCTGTTTGGAAAATCATTGAACTTCATTGAATTTGAATTTCATTGAAGTTCATTGAACTTCACTGAAATTACATTTTGTTCTGTATTTTTGCGTTCTGAGTTTGTCCAGAAAATCCACATCAATTGGGCGATGTCAATAGGGAAGATGAGGATTTACACCATCGTATGGTCACCTTTTTGAAGCATTTGGTATGTGGATTTGTTCCAGAAATGGAGGATTTACCGCAAAATATGTTGGGCCGGGCCGGTTTTCCCGCACAAATTTAGTGAGTCGTGAAGCTCCGGCCGCAAAGTGGCGATGTTCCGGGCGGTACCCAATGGAATTGAAACCAATCGAAAAGACAATGGAAAAGCCCCTTACAAATTATTGTTGAAGGATGTTGAAGGGTCCGACAAAAAGGGTTTCCCCAACAGTTTCAACATGTTTTTCGTGTTTCCCGGCAACCTTAGTGGAGTTGCACCCCTTTGGGCGATGAGGCAACATGGTGGTGCTTGATGCTCAACTGGGCCTACTGGCCCAGACATTGCATGCAACTTGGTTGGTTTTCAGATTGCTCTGAGCAGTGTTGATTCAACTCGCATCAAATTATAGGTTTTTAAGCATCAAACATATGAGATCATATGGGAATATATACTATGTATAATTATATATGTATACACATATATATATATATACATATTATGTAGATATATAGTTGAACATCATAGGGTTTTATGGTGTTTTTAACCATCAAACGTATGGAATCATTTGGTTGAAAATGATAGGGTTGTATGTTTTTTTCGACGTTTTAACCATCAAACATGTGGGAATATAGCTGAGAAAATGTTAAATGATGGTTGGTCGATGATAGTATGAGATATTTTAACAACCGTTGTTTGGTGGTCTATTTGTTTGCCTGCTGAACTATATATGTCCATTGCATGATGATATGTTTCCATATGATGATGTATAAGATGATATATGAGGATTATATATATATACATACATATTTGTTGGCATATGAGATACGCCAAACTATCTTTAAACTTCAGGCCAAGAGGAAAACATGCGAAATTGATGCTCTGAAATCATCTAAAATCTAAGGTTATGTGTGATGTACATGAAGCTTTGGGTGGGAAGCCTGTTTGGATTTCCCAATATTTCAATTGTTTTCTTCATCAACCACTTCCTTCGATGTCACTGCACGGCAAAAATACCCTGTATCTATTTATGTACACATCTAAGAATCTATAACATTCTTTGATCATCTACATGTATGTATCTAACTATTTTTAAGTATTAAGTAAAGTATTAAGTAAAGTATGCAATTGGTTCATAAAAATGTGTATATACAACTATTACAATGTGTATATTACCCTCTGGATATGACTAACATAGCCATGGTATAGATGGCCCGTTTATAGATGGTTTACCTATTAGTAGCATGGTGGATCTTTCCATGGCTAACTGTGAGTCATAACCAGAGGGTATTATCTATCTCTGGGAGTCTGGGAGTATTTTCCGTTGTAAAAATTGTAAGTGTTCATTGAAATCATCCCACAAAATACTGCTGTATATATTATATCGTTCTACAAGTCGGGATATCCATATTCCGAGCGCTGCGCCTGGAGGTCAATACCTCAGTCCTCTTCGAATCGCCACGGCTGTGCGATGCCTACGATCAGAAGCTCATGGAGAACGGGAGAGTGTGGCCACATCGGTGGTGAAATGTGGTGAAAGTGATGAAGTACCCTCTGGTAATGATGGTTAATACTTGTTAATAATGGTGGATAATGGTTAATATGAAATTACTAGCATGGCTATGGGATTAATAATGTAATGTAATTAATAATGATATCCTCTGGTAATTTGTTGCAAAAAGCTATTGAAACCATGGCCCAGTCGAAATAGTTGATTTACCCACTAATAGCATGGTGAATTTCAACAGCTATGTAAACGTTTACCAGGCGGGGTAAGTGTGTGTTTTTGAAAAACATATGGGAACTGAACACTGGTTGTTCCCACTGGTTTCTGTGTGTATCCCAGGTGGATTTGTGAACCGCTCCCGCAGTGATCTCACAGCCATTGAACTGGCCATGGAATGTGGCCATGGAAATTGGTAAATTATCTACACAAGAATTGGGATTTTTCACCAATTATGATAGAGGTATCATCTATGGATATCTTGGGGTATAATTCGGTATGATATACCCTCTAGTTATGACTAACATAGCCATGGTATAGAGGACCCATAGAAATAGATGATTTTCCCAGCTATAAACCTCCATTTATGGTTGGGATGTTCCATGGCTATGTTAAATAACGAGATGGTAGCTAAATTATCCATGGCTATGTGAAATTACCAAAAGGTAATGGTGAAGCACGGTGAAGTGGTTCGTTTTTTAGTATCGGTCGTCCTAGCTGGTTTATGTCTATATCATCTATATCTCTATCGATGGGGCTGCATGGCACGCAAGTGTTGGAATGGGGTATCACCTTATTATGAAGTTTCAGCTTGCATAGGCAGGAACAAAAAGTTTGGAACTTCCATGGTTGAGCATTACCCATGTCAGCATTTATGGCAAAGGATGGTGAAGTAGTGAAGTAGAGGTTCACTGCACAGATAACTTGGTTTTGTATGGTTTAGTTGTTAGGCTACTTGATAGCCATCCAATATCAATCGATACTATATCAAGGTTGGCCATCGGGAAACAGCAAAAGGATCAAAGGAACGAGAAGTATATCTCAAAAACAACAATACAAATTGTAGATTGTCGGATTGTAAACGATTGTTCTCAAAATTCTCAAAGTTGGTAACTGCTTGAAATCCTTTTTTATTAGGGGGAATCTCAGTTTGTAAGTGATTATTACATTACATGAAACCCATTCGATCAGGATCGTTCGCGCCTGCTCTCAACTGGTGGCCGGAGCACCTGGGGCGTTTTCGAGGCGGAAACCAGTGCAATCCACGGAAAAGCCTTGTTGGTTGATGATTGTAGTCATTTTGTTTGGGGAGTTCAACCTTGAAACTCTTGGATGTTTTTTTTTGGATATAACCACTGATGATTGGTTGTTGGTTGATGATTAGTTTGGGGACTATAAACCAGGATTTAAAGGGGGTTAGCTATCGAAAACATGGGGATAAAAGTGATAGATGATGGTTGGGGGTAGCATCATAAATTTAATCCATGAACTGGGACATTTGTTCTTAACCAGCCAGTTTTTTCAGGGACGACAGAGGGTTTTGAGCACTGCTCATTCATTTAGCGTGGGTGTTTCATCTTGAGCAATGAAGAGTAATGAGCATTTACTTGGACTTTGCAAGTGTAAAGTTGTACTGGTTCATTTATAAAGATCCAGGAAAGTCAGGAAACAAGCTGGGTTGGAAGAAATAAAACATGTCAAACATGTATATCCACCAGAAAAATCTGTTTTTTGGTTCAATCAACATGTATTTTGAACTGCCGCATGGGGATTCAACCATGCAACTGGCAGGTTACATAGGGAGGATCATCCCAATTCCTAACTGAGACTGGAGTGAAGTAAGCCACTGACTCGCTAGTCATGAAATCCCCATGAAATGCCCATGAAATCCGATATATATATATATACATATCGGGTGATTACTCCCATGAAATCCCAATATGTTCCCTATGTATTTCCCATGTTTTTTTTCCCAGAATCACGTTTTTTTCTTCCACCAAGATGCAGAAATTGCAGGCGGCTTCAGCATGCTGAGAGCATCACCCGGGGCCTCTGTTTGGCCGTGCGCATCGGGTGGCACATCCATCATGGCATTGCGGCTCGGCTGGGGGGAAAACAGCCATGGGGCCATGGGAGGGAAACTGGGAAAGCCGTTTAAAACACCATGATTTGCCTGAAAATTGTGTTGTTTTCATGTGTTCCACATATTTGTTGATGTTTTTTTGATTTTTTTTGTATGTTTACAGGAGCGTAAGCATTAAAAATGATGGTTGAAGCAAGAAGATATGGGGAATAAACATGAAGAAACCATGAAAAATAGGTAAACCAACGGAAAACCTGGCAGTGATGGGTACTCTAGTACATTAGTCTTTTGCTATAAATGGGGATATGTCCTAGTCAACCAGCTAAATGTATGTTCACAGTAATTCATGCTTGGCAGTGGTAAACCCTAGAATAGACCGTATCCCATGTACAATTTCAGCACTTCAGCACTTGGCGGTATCAAATACCGTACCCAAAAGAACGTTTGCTATGATTTAGTGCGCCGCATTACTGGCTGTATCCACCAGGTTGGTACTTCATATCTAGCTGACTATTAACGATTTTTCCATTTTTCCCGCATTTTAATCTCTAGTTTTGGGAGTCATCTAGGTGTAGATCGGCATTTATGAACTCCTGGAAAGACGATGATTCATTCATGATGTATACAAAAATTTGTCCAACTTCACTTGTTTGGTTGTAGTTGGTGAATCTTATCTGTCCAATAAAAAGTGTTAAAAGCTGTTCCGTACTGTTCCCAGTGGTCACCTGAGGCGAAGCATGCAGCCACTGCTTTGATCATGTGTCTCAGCTTTCCGCGCAGTTCCGCGTGGCAGCGTGTTGGTTTACCCCATCGAACTACCATGGACCAATTGGTTGAACCCCGGTGGCCGATGGCCGAGGAAGAACTGAAGAACATCGGCGTGCACTTTTGAGTTGACGTTCATCGCGGAAATCAGCATGTTTCAGAGATAATTTGCACATATATATATATATATATGTATATATATACACCATTGTATCATTTAGATTGTCCCAGTTTTTTGAAGGAACAAGGACCCTAAACCACAAACTGTCCAGAAATACTTCAAAATGCTCCCCTAGATCATCTGAAATCCACTCGGTTCAACCATGAATCACATCAAACTCCAAGTAAATCACCCCAGAGATCGAATCACATCATCTTGAATCATCTTGAATCCACTGGTTTTTCAATTTCAACATATTTCAACATCACCATGGCGACCCATGGCATCCCATGGAGACGTTGTAACCGTAGGTTGTCCCTATGCCCCAGCGCCGACGAAGCCTTACGGCGCCTGGCTGTGAAGCAGTTGCTGGGCGGCCTACTGAGATGGCTCTTGGAGCCTTGGCTGCAAGATCTGCAAGGTGGGCCCCCTGTAGCTTGGTGAAGATAACTAGCTAGTTGATGATGTTGATGGTTGAAAGAAAGAACTCAATAAATAACTAAATAACGGATGTTTACAGATGTTTTGGCTGTGGTATACTTATAAGATCTTATAAGTTATATAGATAACTAATTAGGTTTATGGTATTTATAACGATAGTATTCATGTTTTCTTTCAAGCAACTTATAACTGGGTGCCCCACATTGTATGGGGATAGCATGGCTCTATCATGGGAGTATCTAGATCAAATCTACCTGGGTTAAGGTGATGGTTTCCCACTGGATTATGGAGGGAATAGCTTTGGGAAGCCTTGGGTTAGGAAACCTTCATGTCCCAGAAGAAGGGGCGACAAGGACCAATCAATATATTGCTTGGTCAATAGCTGCGAAGACGCTGCGAGGAATATGCATTTCTGACGAGCAGATTTTGGCATGTCTTCCCGGATGTCAGAGTGGATTTCGCTATGGAAAACCATCATTTGCATAGGTAAATCATCGAACCAAATGGGCCATCTATACCACTGCAATACCACAGGATACCACAGGGTATGACTCGACATTCTGGGCACAGAAGTTGAATGTTCTGGTAGGGAACAGCAATTCTCTAGTTGGTGGTTTCATGTCTTTCTTCTGTTTGGAACCCTGATCGTTTGGTCATTGCAACCATCCCATTGAATTACATCCCTGATTTTCTGACTCCAGATGAACTCCAATTTAACTGTGAGACCTCCATATGTTTTGGAGTGAATCTTCACAGTTCACAGGTTTGATCATGTTTTTTTTTTACTTAATTCCATTTAAATCCACATAAATCCAATGAAATCCACTAAAACTTCCATTTTCCCCCTTGGTTTTCCGCGTCCCAAAAACCCAGGACGCTCGGCCGGAGCCGGACCGGGAAGGCGAGGAGGTCTGCGGCTGCAACTGCCCAGTGCCCTGGAAGGCGGCCGCCTGTTTTCTGGAACGACTCTTGGAGCCCAAGGCGCATTTGGTGCAGTGCCTGGGATGCGCCATGGGACCATGGGATCGTCGCGGCTGGGGGGTTTCCCATGGGATGCGCCAGGATGATTCAACCTGAACCGGAAACCGATTTTCCATTTTCCCATGATCATGGGAAATCATACGGGGCTTTCCGGTTTCTCAATTTTCCCGAAAAACCGACCAATCCATTGACATTGGATGATTGGGATGTCGGTTGGGAAAAGAATTGATGGGATTTTGTCGGTTGATGGGAAACTCATCTATCTGTAACGGTAACGAGGCAGTTGAATGTAGCGGTTAGTAAGGTTAGTAGCTGGGGGCTATAAGTTATAAATATTTATAACTGGTTGGTGGTTTGGAACATTCTTGTTATTTGTCCATTTCATATATGGGAAGTTCATCATCCCAACTGACGTACTCATATGTTTCAGAGGGCTAGGTCAACCACCAACCAGATAAGGTACAAACCAATGATGGGATAATCCATGTACTTACTATGGGATGATGCTCCAAGTAGCGAGCCGCTCGGAGCGTTTCCAAGTTTCCGAGTCGTGATCATGCTGGGGTACCTTTCTTTGGATGATTAAAAGCACGTGTAACTCAACTTTAACTTGAAGATATCAAGAGTTTGTATATTTTGGAGTTTAGACATGACCTTTTTTGGGTTGACCGATACTTGCAAGCACCCGTTCAGGCTGGATATCCCATGATGGCGAAAAATATCCCGTTTCTGAGGGCAAACCAATGACTACCCAGAATACAAACCGCTTGGACCCAAACTGCCACCAGTCAACCTTTTGTAATCTGGGTTTGATGTTTATCAAAATGCATATAATATGCATATAATCATATACCGGTATATATATAATCACATATATACATAATTATACATATATAATAAAAAATAATAATACATGTTATATATACATACATATTCATATACATGTGTATATACCCCCATGTTTAGTTGACTAATCAGACTTATTAAGAATGTCGGCCAACAGTACCCAGACACATTGCCAATTAGCAGCAAGTAGCCATACCCGAGCAACTCAAAATGGGCCCTGAAAATGTGAGTAGCCTAGAGGTGCCTAGTGGCTGAAGGGGAAAACACATGGTCAGTATCATGTTTTCGCACCAAAAAATATCCCCTCTCTCTGCAGGAAACCCGGTATTTTGTCTGACCAATTTACGGTGTCAAAAACCTAAACCTTTTTTGTCAATGCTAAATGTCTAGTGGGTTTATCCAGATCCTGCCATGATTTTCTGCTGCATTCTGTAGTTGATGCTCTTAGTTATTCACTATTCAACACATAATTTCATCTCATCTAATCTCATCCACCAGGTGAACCTTTTCAACATGGAGGTTTCCTAAAATGGTGATACCCACAAATCATCCAAGTCATGAGACTTTGTCAAAGTATCAAAACCAAAAAAGGTTTCGGGGATCCCCCATTCATTCGGAAACCCATACACACACATACATATATACAGATGTATATATATATGTATATATGTATACATGTATTTATGTATATATATATATATGTATACGTTCCCGAGGCAAGAGTGCGAGTCCTGGCCGGATACTGTGCAGCTCTGTCAGTGGTTGACCCTCTCGGTGCGCGACTACCACGCCACTCCGCTGGGGCTGGTGGCGCTGCTGCAGATGCCTGGCGTGGCAAGGAAGGCCATGAAGAGTCAGGCGAAGGCCAAGCGCAAGCGCGGAGCTGGGATTGGCTTGTGGTGGCTAAAGGGGGATGTCTTTAAGCCATATATATATACACATAATATATATATATATATATACACTGTATATGTACACATTTTATTTATTTATATATATATATATACATACATATATAATATATATATATAGAGTGATAAAACTGATTAAGAAGCTGCTGGGGTATATAGGAGCATGATCCCATGAATCGTATTTGGTGAAGAGTGGGAGGATGAAATAACTTATGACCAGTGAATAACCATAGTTATAACCAGTGAATAACCATAGTTATAATCCAGTTATGATAAGTATGGTTATTAAACAATAGAACCAGTTTATCCCACTTGGTAACGGAATTTATTTGTAATTGTTTTTTTTAATAACCGTTAAGAACCATAGTTATAAGCCAGTGTTTTTGGGTGCAAGGCCACTGTTTTTGGGGACTTAGTGGGATGATCTTCAAAGGAAGGCCGGACTGGCTAAAGGAGGTGCCATGGGGATTTGTTGGGGAAAAGGGATGGCCGAACCCATCACAAGAATGGTTTCATGGATATAATATAGAACATACTGGACTGTATATATATATATATTTATAATATGATAGTTGGTTGCGTCCAAAAAGTGCATATACCCCCCCAAAAAAAATAAAACTGGTTTTAATCGGGGATGATATGTGTTTAACCATCACAAATTAAGTTACCCCATTTTGAGACAAACCTGGAAGAATTAACTTCTGGATGATGTGGTAACCTGGCACATCCAAGAACAAACACCCTTATTGTTTTGGAGTATGGTGTTTATTCTTAAGTTATTAAGTTCCAACATGGTGGTAAAAGGATATGAAGTATTTTTTCGGTTTACCAATTCACATCATCATCATCATCATCATCATCATCATCATCCCTGTATCATGTTGGATGATGATTCAGTTTTCTATCATTGGGGATTGCCAGAATATTAACCCAGGATGTTTTTTGGGGCCCTGGTGGCTGGCGCTGTTGATACAAGATGACAAGATATGACAAGCTGTTGCTACGCTGAGTGTGGAGACATGTTTCCACCAGCCTCGAAGGGTGAATCACAAGGGTTTACCCTCCGATTTCGATGATTTTCCCAGCGAACGCACCCTCTGAAAACATTTTATGGAAACAGAGGGTAAACATGGAAACATGGCGACGCCCATGCCCATCGCAGGTACACTTTCGAAATCACGAAATCTGTGGGTTGTGAATTGTCCCATCATGTCCCATCTAGGAACAGTGGCCGGGAATCTATGAAGTTGATACATACTTGTGGCCTGGTCTTTTCATCTACTGATCTACTGTACCACATACTGGGATCAGTGGCCTCTGTCATGCCGCCAATATGTGGGAGTAGGAAAAATTAGTGTAATTATCTGAAAATTGATGATTTAACCCGCAACGTTGTTTTTTTTTGCAGGGAACATCACGATTAACTATCAGATTTGGGGTAGCCGCACTTTCAGACAAGCCCCCATACTTGGTAAATCATCATAAATCATCCATAAACGGAGCATTTTCCATAGATATGATGTTGAATTACCAGAGGGTGGAATTATCATGACCACCAACAACTAGAGGATAATTGAACATAGACGACCATGATTATACCACCCTTATCGTCTATAGATTATATAGAATGACCAACAACTCTTGGTCACTGTAAAAGTGTGACTCCAGGTCCCAAGTTCGCTCCAGTGGGTCAGAAGCGTTGAGAATCATGTTTCGCATCACCTGGCTGTTATACAGAGTTATATCATATCCAATTATATCTAGTAATATGCAGTTTATACACGCTTCTATTCAGTAAAATAGTTCTATCCAGTTTACAGTTATATATAACAACTATTGATACTATTTATATCTATTTATACAATTCCAAACCGGTTGATCCGACTCAATCTTCCGTCCTTTGCGGCGCGCTTGCCGCAGGTGGACTTCTTTATCGCGCCGCACATCTTCGGAGATGACTTCGGTGATCTGGATGAGAGCGGTGACGAGAAAGAAGATGAGTGGGACAGCCCTGAGGCGAAGCAACTAATATTTCCCGGAAATCCACTGGAAATCCACTGGAAATCCACTGGAAATCCACTGGAAATCCACTGGAAATCCACTGGAAATCCACTGGAAATCCACTGGAAATGGGGAATCGAAAAAGGGAAGATGTTTCTGGTTGGCTTGGAACATGGCTGTTATTTTTCCATATATTGGGAATAGTAACCCCAACTGACTAGTATTTTTCAGGGGTTGAAACTACCAACCAGGTTCCATTTTTGGGGGCATCTTAAGCAAATCCAAGATAAGGGCTTTGGGTTCGCGTTGTGGATTAGCTGATTGACTGGCAAAAAAGACAGCCAGGCTAGAGATGGCTATAGGATGAGATATGCAGATATACATATCCCACTCATCAACGGGATGTCCCCTGTCAAGTATATACAGGTGTTGAAAGAGTTGCTGATTTGATTTGGATCAACCTTTGTACATGAGCTTCGGCGGAATTTCATTTTTGTGACCACGTTTATGGACAAATAGACTAACTAGCTGAGAACTAACCTTTCGTGTTGTATCTAAGATTGGCCATGCTGGGTACCCTGGGTAGCAGCTGTGATTCTCGGTTAAGTCCCCAACGCATTTCACCCACAGAAGGGGATATCCTCTGGTAAACTAACATAGCTATGGAAAATGCCAATTTTTAATGGGTAAATCCACTATAAATGGTGATTTTCCATAGTTTTTTGTATGTTTACCAGAGGATACTAACCATTGATTGCTTGAATCTCCACTTTTCGAATTCGACATATTAAAAGTTGCTGAAGTTGAGGTGATTCACCGGACCAACCTGGCTTATGGAGACCCCGTTCTCAACCAACCAATATGGCTATGGATCAATATCTATACATACCATTTTTAGGGGGATGAACATCCATTTACCAGCTATTTTGATGTTCGCCAGGGGGATAGGGTTTTGACCCATCCCCATATATATATATAGTACGGAATGACCGGCTGGGTAAACCCTTTTAGTTTTCATAGTGGTGGCTACAGTGTGCTATGTTCCCATTGTATTTCTATTACAGTATATCCCCATGAAATACCCCCGTTAGTTGGTAATTATTGAATCACATTGGATCCCATTATATCAGGAAATATATACCCACATAACACTGCATATGTTTGTTCTTGAAACTTGAAACCTTTATTCAATGGATTGGTTTAAGGGAAAAATCTAGAAGAAAGCGTGGTTTTTACCTTTAAATATCGTCAGTTCCTGCATATTTTTCTAGTTTCCACCCATTTTCAAAGGATTTCTATTTGGGTTTGTCTGAAAATATGGTCAAAATCCCATGGGATCCATGAAAGGGGGGATCATGTTCCATGGAATCTCCTCGCAGGACACCTTGGAAGCGGCATCCCAAAGCGATGTGCCATGGTGGCGGGCTGCGCAGTGCCTCGGAAAAATGGTGAAAGCCACAGATTATTGGGGTATCCTATTTGATATTGTATTATACCATATACATTCATACATCCATACGTTACATACATTCATACATTCATACGTTCATACATTCATACATTCATACATTCATACATTCGTACATTCATACATTCATACATTCATACATTCTATTGATTATGGATATTATAGATATTAACCATACATCAACCATTAAACCATAGTTATATATTGATATTAACCCTTAGTTATATTAACCATAGATATTAGCCACATATGATTAACTATTTATTTGCCCATAGATATTAACTATGGTTATATCTTGATCCGCCACCATTCACTGATTAAACCATTGTTAGAGTAACTATATATATATATATATCAATTATTAGATATTAAAAGATCAACCACTAAAATAACAACTATTATAATGATGATGATTAATGAGTAAACTTAACCATTTATTAACCACATATGATGTACCCACATATATTATATAACCATAGATATTAACCATAGATATTGATTAACCATAGATAATGAATCATGGATATATATATATATATATATCATTTACTAACACTCCCACATTTACCATATAGGAACCATAGATATTAACCACATATTATTAACATTTATGTGCTATTTATTTTCCCATAGATATTAACTATAGATAATGATTAATAATTAATGATTAATAATTAACCATACATCAACCATTAACCCAATCCCAGGATGGATATGATCATATATACCATCCCACATATACCATATATTAACCATAGATATTAACCATAGATATATGATATATATCATCATATACCATATGGATATTATTAATCAAATCAATCATAGATATTTATTAACCATATGGATCATATACCAGATATTAACCATGGATATGTATTAACCACATATACCATATAGGGATTATACACCATTAACCATATATCATGTATATGGTATATATACCACATAAATACCACATATACCATATAGATATTAACCACATATACCATATATCAACCATATATACCATCCCTCATATATCATGGATATTAACCAGATATTAACCATATATTAACCATGGATATTTCATGGATATTATAGATAATTAATGATTAATAATCAACCATACATCAACCATTAACCCCAATCCCAGGATGGATATACCATCAACCATATATTATTCATATTATTAACCATATTACACCACATTTACCATATGGATATATATCATATACCACATATACCATATAGATATATTCAACCATATATGAACCAAATCCCAGGATGGATATACCATCAACCATATATTATTCATATCATTAACCATATTATACCACATATACCATATGGATATATATCATATACCACATATACCATATAGATATATTCAACCATATATTAACCATAGATATATTTATTAACTATATTCACCATGATGATACCACATATATCATATAGATATTAACCATATATATATATCATCCCTCATATATCATGGATATGACTTTCCCAGGATGAGTCGCCAACCGCTCCGCGCCTGGCGCCAGCTGCGCTTCGTGGCCGCCGCCGCGGCCGCCGCCGAGGCCACCAGCTCCACGGCCGCGGCGCAGGCCGCCACGGCGGCGTCGCAGGCGCCGGTGCAGGCGCCGCAGACACCGGGGGAAAGCCGAAAAAAATGGGGAAATTACTGGGGATTCACCAAGAAACATAGGAAAAAATGGATGAAAATGAACATTTTAAGGAGATTTTGGAATTGTTCATGGGATTTGAATGGGATTTCATGTTGGTTTCAGGTGATTTAAGTCATAAACATATTAATTTACAGTATACTTAACCAACAAACATATGGATTTATCCAACAAGAACAATGAAGCAACAGGAATAGTTGAATCGTGGAATTAATGAACAAAAGTAAGGAAGGTGGTGATTTAATGGCGTTGAAACCATCAACAGCTGTGAGTTTCATGGTGCAATGCAAGCCTATCATTTGATGGCGGGACCAATTAAATATCCTATGGGGATAAACTATACAAAGAAGGAGGAAATTCCTGCTCATTTGGATTACTGTAACTGTATTTGACCAACATGTGGGTTTGTTCGAAAATAGGTTAGTTCCAAATCCAGTGGGCATTCATCATGTTATTGAAATTCCAAGTTTCGCGGTATATCCATGCAAATCCCAGTTTCTGCCACGGCCTGGTTGGCTCAACCACTCACCGAGACCAATTATCTTCTCTTAACAGTCTTAACATCCCGAATTTTGGATCTGGTTCTATCCCCTTCAGGATCCCTACTGTGACCCTCATTTCACAGGTCACAACATTGTTTTGGTGAGTTCCATCCTTATTTATTTGAGATTAACGCCTCATTCTTGGTTCAACACCCACTCTTGGAATACAATCGAACCATAGATACCGAAGGAACTAAGAAGGAAGGCATGCTTATCCTCTATAGTCATCTGGAAGTCGAATATTCCCAGATGTGCATACATACATATAGATAGATAGATAGATAGATAGATGAAATATATTAAATATATGTATATATATATACACATAATTACCTTAATGTGACATCACTGAAATAATGGTTAGATTGTTAGTAAGGGAATAATCCCCTTATTTCATTTTTTTCTGAATTATTATATATATTTCAGCCAGATATGCTTATCTATTGCTGTTCCTATCTTGTCTTTGTTTTCCCATAAATTTGATGACCGGAGAAACATCTATAGTTGGCGAAGGTTTACACAATTTTCCAGTTGGATACTTGAAAGCACCCCCAAAGACAACATATGTATATATATATACATATATATATATTTATCAGTGAAACCATCTGAATGATTAATGATGAGTTCAACCAATATTGTCTTTGCTAGTTGAATCCCATTAAGAATTATTAAATCCCCGTGAAATCCCATCTTACTGTACCAATCTTGTGGGAAACCTGCCTTAAACACCATTTGGGGATGGGAATTGGTGGATTTTGGGCACCATCGGGTCTACTGACGTGGATGATTTGGGGTTACCCAAAAATTCTACGAAACCTCCATATCATCCACAATAGTTATCATTGTGGAATCTATAACCACTAAACTAGCCATCAATTGGGGTACCCATAAATCAGGAAGTGTCATATAAATCCCCATGAAATCCCCATCAAATCTCATGAAATCCCCATCAAATCTCATGAATTCCCCATGATTTCCCCATGAATTCCCCATGAATTCCCCATGAAATCCCCATGAAATGATGAGTAAATGATCCCCTTCTCCAACCAGCCGCTCCATTCAGGTCCCGCCGCTCCTCGGAGAGTTGGATGCCTTGTGCCTTGGTTTCATGGGGAAAACTCCCACGGGAATCCCTTAGGAAATACGGAGGTTTTAATGGGAATGTGGGTAACATCGCTGTTATAATATATCTATGATAGGATAAGAAACTATCTATAGGATATATCTACTATATATATAGTATGAGATCTATGATTATATATGCTGTTATAGTATATCCAATAATATATGTGGGTAAAACTACTGGTTAATGTTGGTTAATAATGGCTAATATTGGTTAATAATGATTAATAATGGTTAATAATTGGAATAATGTGGGTAAACCAATGCCATAAACCACCCATCTGGGAATGGTTCATATATAGCACCTATAAAAATGGTGATGACTGGGGGATGGTTAAATTGTTTTACCTACATTATTTATGGAAATTCATAATCTTTAGTGGGTAAATCAACTATAAATGGGCCATGTTCAATAGCTATGTGAAAATTACCAGAGGGTAGGTACTGTAGTTCATCTTAACATGGTCTCAATTAGAACTACTTAGATCTTTGGATAACTAAGATGCGGTTTTACAAAGATCATCAAAGATCACTATGAAACTTGCCAGCCCATAGTTTGTAGGAGCAAAATTCTACATTTGGCAAGTTTTGGGCACAGTTCCATTGGAAAAAGGATGATAAACAGGGAACATTCCGATGATGCTCGAAAAATTTGGAGTAATACAACCAGCCCTGGAGACGTTCACTGTGAACCGGTTGATCAACGGGTTGGTCTTGGTGGGAAAATCTATAGGAAACCTTGGATTTACGGCAGCCAAAGGTAGGGTTTTCCTTTAAAAAACAAATCCTTAACTGGGAGTGGAGATGGCTGCCAACCGGAGTTGCACCTTCATCTGCTAAAATAATTAATTAGAACACAAGTGCTAATCATGGGAAAAATAGTGCTTCTTAGTAGCAAAGACACGGGTGGTTTTGGAACCAGTAGAAGTTGTGGACTTAGTCAGGATCAACCCAGAAAACAATCGAAACCATTCATGACATGCTGAAAAAAGGGCAAATCTGTCGAGAGCAACCCGCGGCCTTAAAGGACCTCTTAAGGGATCTCGCACCACGGGGCGTCTGGGAATGACACAACCGCACTTCTGGCGATTGGTGTAGTGGAAACCTATATTTGGTATAGTGAAAACATATAGCCGTCTCTTACCCTTGTATTGGTATCGTAAACATCTATGTAACATTATATGACTGGCTGCTTTTTGTGTAAATGACTGTTTATCCATTGGGTAATCCACCCTTTGGCTAATCTGCTCTGACTGTTTCCTATTTTTACTTCATCCGGGGAAACCCGGCAAGGGCAATATTTTAGATATGTGATATTGCGAAAAAATTGGTACTTTGTATGATTGAAGTATGTATATAATTTTGTATAATCTAAAAAGATGCCCAACTTGAGGGAAAGGGATGATTTCAGTAAGCGTTCAATCCCATTCTCCCAAAATTCATGGGACATTTTACAAGAAACCCTTCCAAATGGTGCTTTTCCATACATGCTTTCCGGTCATGGTTTGTTCCCTTAAACCAATCCAGTACTCGTATCAGTTTCGTTAATTAAATTCCCATGTTGAATGTTGGTTACATCCCATGAATCATGAATCACATTCAATCCCAGCACTATGGGAAAATCATGGGCAAATTATGGAAAATATGGGGAAACACATGGAAAAAAACACTAGAAATGGAAGATTTTCATGGGAAATCATGAAATTCCATTACAAACCATTAAAACCCATTAATGAAATCTAGGTGGAATCCCATGAGCTGGCCCATTCTTGGAATCATGGAAATACCCATGAAATCCCCTCAATCCCATTAAGTCCCATTAAATGGTCATTCAATTCCCATGAAATGTCCATGAAAAATTTCAATCTTATTTTATTAAATCCCATGGAAAAATCCCATAAGTCCATATATAAGTCCATTAAATCTAGGTTAAATGGGCATGGACTTATGTTTTTTTTTCATGGATTTAAGTTGATTTAAGTCCCTAAATGTCCCTAAATGTCCATTAGACATCTCATGACAGTTCTATTAAAATCCATGAAAGTCCATATAAACAATATCTAGGTTAATCCATTGTTAATCCCATGACAACCATAAGTCCTACCCTCTGGTAAACGTTTACGTAACTATGGAAAATCACCATGCTATGAAAATGGGTAATTCCACTATTTCTATGGCCATTTTCAATAGCAAACTGTTAGTTTACCAGAGGGTAAACCTCCATTTTCCTATGGTTTTCCTATGGTGTCATCCATTGTTAATCCCATGACACCATAAGTCCTAATCAATCCCATAAGTTCCATGAAAAATCGCCCAGGCGATGGCTACCGGATCCGCCACCCCCACCGGCCCAACGCCTTGGTGAATGGTTGATGAATTCCTTAGGCGCGGGGGTGATGAAAGATGTTGGGCCATGAGAACCAAAAATGGTGATTTTACCATGAATTACCCTGGAAAATGGACAAACATGGTGGTTTTACCATGAAAAATTGTGATTTTACCCTTCAGAAATGATGGTTTTACCCTAAAAAATGGTGGTTTTACCCTGAACCATGGTGGTTTTACTATCACACACGTGGTTTTGTTTATGTTGTTTGATTAAGTCAGCAAACATGGGAATGGGATATTAACCCATTTTAACCATCAATAATGGGTCGTGTTTCTTGTTGATGCTTTCTCGATGTATAGAAATCCCCAAAAAGGTAGAATTTAGCCAAATCCATGACAAAAATAGTAATGTTGACCTTTTCTGCATCTATTTGGGCCTATCCATCCTCACAAATAGGAAAGGCATCCCACATGGTTTGTCCTGATTGATTGAATCAAGCTATGGCCAAAGACACCAGTTACAACTGAATTCATGACACCTCAAGTGAAAATCATACCGTCAAATTTCTGCCTTCAACGCAGTTTGCCATCATTAAGTGACTTCAATAGTTGGTCACTTTTATCCTGACATGACATGCAAATATGGGCTACCATAGAGCCAAGTGCCAGTTGTAAGATGTCATTTGCAGCACGCAACTGGAACTCCCGTCACTGTAGGGGTGGTTAAACCCACCAACAGATCGCCTTTGATATCTCCATCAGTTGCTCCGTCCGGCCTGAAATAGCCTCAAAACAATATACTGTAGCATACTGTCGCCCTAAAATCAGTCAAGATTTAAATCTTCCAATCACTTCCAGTCCCACGTTTTTTCGATTTTTGTCGGAGATCAATCGTGGCATTTTATGTGGGCTCCACGTGTTTCGATGTGCCAAGGTTACTTGTTCCTCTTCATCGAAGGCTGGATCTCACTTCCTCTCTTCAGGGGTGGTCTAGCCAGCTGGGTCGGGAAAGAAGAGGAATAGCCATGGTATAGATGGCCCATTTATAGATGGTTTACCTATTAAAGATGGTGATTTTCCATGGCTTATGTTAAATAATCAGATGGTAAATGACGAATTGAAAAATCATCACTGCATGTTGGAATAAATGAATGAACGAATGAATCAAGGAACGACCAAACAAATGAATTAACAAACGAATGAGTGAATGAGTGAATGCATATACGGCTGAGACACTGAACCACTGAATGACTAGTGAATGAGATACTTCTTCTTTGAGCTACCCATTCCATGAGGCCAGGATTCTTTGAGCTACCTCTTAACTGAGCCACATCTTCACTGAACTACCTCTTCTCTGAGGGATTGGAGCGGCCCACGCCCCACTTGAACTGCTGAGAATTCTAAGTCTAAGCAATGGGGATGGTGTTCAGCGGGGGAACAGATGATTGGCGGTTGGGTCTTTGTCATGGCTTGGTGGAAACGAAATTGGGAAAGTCATTTGCCTTAACGAGCTTTGAGACACTAATTGATCTACCAACACGACTGGTTTTCCGAGTGCTCTTTGATGGAAATGCTCGGGGCATGAGCGATTTTGGGACCCATACGATGGGTGCTTCTTCCACAAGGGTGGTTCGCTCCCTCCAAATTGATGGATCGCATAGCCGCATAACAACCCTCCTTTATAAGTGATCCCCTTACCAGAAGGGTTGACAAGCCATTGTCAAGACGTGGCTTATTTGTTCACCAAAAAAAACAAAGTGTAATCCCCGCTAGGAATAGAGGTTAGAACGGTTAGAATGCCCAGGGCCCAGTGCCCGCTGATACCGGAATCCTGTGACGCTGGGATGACAATGCGGGAAGAAAACTAAGCAAATCTGAGCTGGGTAAGCATGTTATCCAACATTCTGTAGTGGTTCTCCCGGTGATTGTTGCAATCATTCATAAACATTCCCATTATTGGGACATGTCCATTGTGTAGAATTAATGGTGGTATGTCATTCTCGACCCATTTGGGAATGGTCCTAAACTTGTCGGCGCCCGACAAAAATATGTTCATTGTTTTTATAGGTCCCTTGGTATCCAGTTCCAGCTTGAATGGTTTAACTCCTTTGCTGATAGAAACATCCACGATGTTGCAAGTGAAATCTTTAATTTTGTTGGACATACTCCCAAGCGGTGATGGTCAAAGGTTATCATATGTTATCATTGTTGCATACGAATGCATAAAAATCAAGAACATGATATATATAATATTAGTGGTAACTATATTACTATATATATGGTTACATTAGTATATTAGTGTATAGTTACTAATATATATAGTAATAATAGTTGGTTTTTCAACTATATTAGTGGTAATTGTTTGATGGTCCAAAATTTCAGTTTTTGTTGCTGTGTATTCCCCGTTTCTTGATGGTTGGCTCCCTCCATGACTACAAGGTGGGTTGCATCCCCAGCTGAGCCCAGCTGATCTCTCGTTATATGATGGCATCGCTCGGGATGTACCGTTGTACCCGTCGTTTTTGTTGCGGATTCTGCCGGTATATATATATATACCTAGAGCCTAAATGTCCTTCGTTTTTGAAGGTCATTTTTTTAATTCATCCCTTGGTGCAAAAGACGTCTTTTGGCCTCAGGGGCGTATTTTGGAAAGGGCCTTGTTTTGAAACAACAAGATCTGAATTGATGATTTCTAGGGTTAGTGACATCCAAAATTTAACAATCTGACCAGCAAAATATGATTAATACACCATAGAATTATCTCTTATCACCCCATACTTTGCCATTTTGGGTTGCCAGGCCGGTCCGGCCTCAAGGTGGCTCAACTGGAAGAGTCACATGATCGTAAGTACTCACAGGAAATTGGCCCAACAGAACCAAAAAACATATGATCAAATCATATCAAATCAGTGATTTGTTTTATGGGCAAACATATCTGAACTAATCCATTTGAACGAGCCGATTTGAACCAATGGAAAGGATTACATCTTGCTTTCCTGCACACACACACCCAAGATTTTCCCATTGGTTTGATCTGCATCCGTCCAAGTGAACCAGCAGGGGTCCTCAGCATGCAGTGGGTCATGGATGGCCGTGGATTCGGTTTGGCATGAGGTAACCCCTAAGGAGTTGATCACAATACCACTTTTACATGTGATATCATTTCCCATTTGAACATCTTTCAAATTCTTGTGATCTAGGAATCCAATCAGAAATTTTCAGAATATTGAATGACATTCCTCTTGGAAAATCCAAAATATATTGTTTTTCGAATTGTACCTTTGGTCAGGATGGATATGTGATTGTGTTTTTGTTGAGTAGCGGGGAAATGTCTATAGGTGTCTGGCTTCAGAAAAGTATCATGTTGTCATGTCTTTATTGATCTTCTTGGGATTTCCTGGTACCAGCCCTTTTTTGATCAAAACCAGGGCATACTCAATCGGACCTGTTTGCTCTCTGGGATGGCTTCGCTAGATAGCATGGTGGATGATTGGGATGCAATTCCTGAAGTCCGTACTAGGATGAGACAGCAGCGAATACTCTTTGTCAAGGAGGATGGCAAGGAAAAGCCGGAAGCAACCATCTCATGTGGTGAGCTGAATTTCCATGTCCTCAAGCCCCTGGTTGAAAAACTGGAGGAATCCCCAGGGGTTCTGGGGATGCATTCAGTACCGCATCTTCAGAAGCAGATCCTAGATTGATATTACATAAATTATGTTGTTTGCAAGATTGATTGCCCCATTTATTTCCAAGTGGCATTTGTTTGAGAATCTTTCATGCTATCCACCAAGTGATGTTATAAGCCTTCTTTGGTCCTCATCCAGCTTAAGGATCAAGTTACTCTACCGGAAGTTCGAGGTCCCCATCAACAAGCCAACTTTGAAGTCTTCTGCAAAGTTGGCCAAGAAGTTCATGGTACTAGTCAAGCGTAAGCTCCAGCGTGACCAAGTATGCCGGAGCGTCCTCTTTAGGAAGCTGCTAGCCCTAGCATTTGCTTCCACCCGTGCCAATGCTGAGGACCTGGTTGTAATTCAAAATGGATTCCAATGGTTTCATGGATATTTGCAGCAACACTAGCTTCAAACATGTTAGGCATTGATTTTAAATCAAAGTGTGAATACATTTTGAAGCCAATATTTATGTTGGGTGATTGCACATGTATCTAGTGGATCCACAGGGTGTCATTACCTTTACACTCATCACCCACTCGCTCAATCCAAGCGGCTTGTGCCCCGTCCCAATCGCAACAGGAACCCAATGATGCTTCAGACCTCGAGCAGGTGTCTGAGAATGAGGAGGCGCCGGGTTCTGATGATGATGATGAGGATGCTGGGAGTGACAGTGTTGAGGAAGACCAAGACCAACCTCCCATAGAAGACTCCCAAGGTCCCTCAGATGAACCAACCTGTGATGCCGTGGATTCCTTTGACTATGCTGGAGCTTGGGATGATGCACCTGATGAGTCCCCTTCTGACAACAATGGGGAGTTGGTGGGGGAAGTGGGGGATGTTCCGTTGAGCCAGCCGTCTCCTGATGAAGGTGAGCTACATGATCATGATGTTGTGACAATTGAGGAAAGCCCCATGAAGAGTGTTGAGGACATGCAGGCCCAAAGAGCGGAGATTGAAGCCAAAATCAGTGAACTGTCTGCCCAGCTGTCCACTGCTCGTAAGATGGCTACAGCACGGACTTTAGTCTTATTTGAGTGGGGTTATCAACAATTGTTGGGAAACAGTCTGGTGGGTGGATGACATAAGAGTTTATAAACATGTAGAATGCAGTCATACAGTCATACATTATTTTTAGATAAATCATTCTTGGGTCATGATTTTCAATAATTATAGGGGCTGACACTTGTTAAACTAAGGAAAGCCCAAGCGTTGGCGGATGGCACGGAGAAGGCCTCTGGTTCCAGTTCGTCTTCGGCTACCCCGACTTTGGTACTAGACAGCTTGCCATTTGGGTCTGATGACAGGGACACCCTCGAAATGCCTTCTACTGAGATGGGCGCAGAACCTCAAAGACATGCCCATAGGTGACAAGACCACCTTTGTTCCTGATGCCCCAACTGTTCCTTGTTTCTGCTATTCAAAAAATCAAATACTTGTTATTGAAAGGCATAGGGCGGACCATTTTCAAGGCATTGGGTGGATGACTTTAGGTCCTGACCTAAAAAAGAGGATATGTTCAAAATAGTAAATCATACCTTTCAACATCTAGCAAACTTTGCATTTTTTTACATATATATTTCTGTGGCATGTGGATGAACAAGATTCGGTAATGGATATTGAAATCATTGATCTGCATTATAATATATTGATTGGTGTCCTTGCCCATTACCTCCCTATCCTGTAGAACCTCAGGTCTTGCGACGATCCCAGCTTGCACTTCGCTCAGCTGAAGGGGATGATGATGGTGAGGCCCCCGGCAGCAAGGTGAAGGGAAAGGGGAAAGGTAGAGGCAAGGGAAGGGGGAGGCCAAAGGCAAAAGGCAAGAGCAAGGCTGCAGCAAAAAGCAGGGGAAGGCCGGCAAAGGGGAAATCCAAGACCACTACGCCGCTGGAACAAGATGAAGAAGGGCATCCTACTTCAGGAGATGGAGGCGAGATCGAAGTGGAGGAGGGCAAGGACCAAGATGACCTCATGAATCATGAGCAGGACCCCAGTGCTGGCACCAACGATGCTGAGGGAGGGGATGTGAAGAAGCCTACCCAAAAAAGGAAGAAGATGACCAAGCAGGATGCAGATCCCAAGAATGAGAAGACTCCGGCCAAGCCACCCAAGGAATCCAAATCTTCCAAGCGAAGTGTGGAGACTGAAGAGCCCAAAGAGCCCAAAGAGCGACCTCCCAAGAAGCCCCGGTCTAAAGATGGAGGAATGGCAGCTACATTTGCACGAAGGGTGGAGCCAAGCTCAGAGCATGGGAAGGCAAAGTGGCATGCAATCCGTGAGGCTTTCGTTCAACTCATTCGACCCAATCTCATCAAGTACAGCAAGGCTGAGGACTCCATTGATGGTTGGGGGGGTTCCAAATTGTTTTTTCCCCATTTCTAGGACACAACAAAAAAACACATGTGTTGATTTCAAAACGGGAATGCTGGAGTCATTTGGAATGATGGGATATTATGGAGATGGGCTACATATCAAATCTATGTCCTATCGCCACCGTAATGAGTTTCACAACCCGACCCACAGACATGTTATAGTGTGAACTATATATCATTTATGTTTTGAATGTGTTGGGTTTATTTGGGGTTTATACATGCACCCCATGAAGGAAAGGAACACTTGTACCCAAATTAATTTGGAAAAGGTGATCTGGAAGTTTGGTGGGGTAACATTCATTCATCCCTAGTTGTCCCAACCAACCACTGTGCTTCAGGACTGTTTCTGGCACTTTGTGATGAAGAAGTGGGGAGAGCAGGATGTCGCCCCCCAGGACATGCCAATGGCTGCTCAATCGCTTGCCCCTGAGTGGCTAGCAACATCTGAGGCCAAGGAGTTCATGTAATAGCCAGGTTTCTTCCGACCTTGGAAGACATTGGGGGTTTGCGTTGCGCTGCACGGCTGATCCATCATCTGTTTGGCCACCCCGTGAAATTTCAATAACAACATCGACTCCACAGAATATGAGACATTAAGAATGCACAAATCTTTTTGGGAAGTTGGCTAGCAGCAACTTGCAACGCATCATATGTTGTCTTTCAGTGGTTCAATCCTCGTAGATGTCAAGATTTGGCAAATAGCCAACTGGGTTTCAAGATTCTCTCTAGTGGCGCTTCTCATAGCGATAGGGCCCATACTGACTGAAGTGATGGTCACATAACCATTTGGATCCTGGTTACTGTAGTTTTTTCATTGGAAAAAATGTGAAAGTTCTATGTTGTATTCGGTTTGGTGGCAGGTTGATTGTGACCACATTGATGATGTGCCACCGCTGTTGCTATCGCCAGCTGACCAAAAAGGTGGAGATCGGACATGTGTCACATACTCCTCACAAATTGGTAACAAAATCATATGCGCAAAACTGTAAAACCTATCAATCAATGGACCTGTGGAAATATTTTCTCAGTTTATGAATGCAAAGTTATGAGTGTAAATGTTCAACGAATAGCTTCCATGCATTTAGGGGTTTTAGGACCAGACTAGCCAATGATGATGATCGGTTCATGGCTACTGTAGTGACCAGATAGTATAAGGAAACACACATAGATTTAGAACGATTTAGACTGTGTTTGTGACTAACCTAGCTCAACCAGCTCAACCCGGGTCAACTCATATATTTCAATGAACACCCACACGTTGATTGAGGCCATGGACGAGCAACATGCTCTGGGCATCAATGACCTCCGCATTGCTGGCATGAATTGGTCAACCTCATGGTGTGGGCAGCGGGTGGTGGCTGTCCTATCGGTTTTTGGGTTGGGCATGGGTCCAATGGTAACCTGTTTTTTTTACCGTAGATGAACATGCGTCCAAATACTTCATATGTGATTGCCCTTATTTTCAAATTGGTGAATTCTTCATATTTTGAACCCAAGCATCCCAATATTGTTGTGGTCCCAAATAGGCCTCATACATAACTCATAACATATGTTGTGGGGTAAATAAGGGGCGCTTTGGTGACCATGCCGCAATTTCACTGTGAAAGCCATTTGGCTTTGAAGGGATAAAACATATCCAACCATTGGTCCTTCGCTCTTTGGGCCATGGAGTTCCTAGATGTGGTGAAGCGAGATAAGCTCAATCTGGTTTTGCAGAGGCTGTACTTGCTGGGGGCTCCAAAGGTAACCTGGTGATAAATGGGGTTGGGATGAAGTTGATGTGGATTTGAATTGGTGTAAGATGGGGGCTGATATCATGAGGTCTTCTACATATGGTGAATTTATAGTAAATAAACTCAGGGTAATCATAGCATGTCAAGGTCTGACTCGGAGCACATCATATGGCTTGCCCACAATGGCCTGAAATGGCCTAGTCTTCCCATGGCCATGCTGATGCCAAAGCATTGATTGCACCACAGTCCACTCGTATCTACCCAGGGCTTCAATCGTTTCTGATACTCCCAAGATGTTGGGGACCTGCCCAAAGGTATTATCGGCCTGCGTGCTACTCCTTGCCCTGAATTCGGAGTTCGCTGTCTTCACAGAGGCCATGTCTTGCTATACACTTGGTCCCAGTGAAAGTCTAGTTGAATTAAAGCATATATTGGAATACCAACTTCCAGAAGCTATAGATTAAGAATTTCACATGAGCCAAGTCTTACAAATCATTTTTGGGGCCATATCTTTTCTCATTGGGATGGAGCTTATGGCATTGAAACCATTAAGCACATGACATTGTATTGCATCATCGCTACTTCCATTCACACAGGGTGATGGCTAGGTATGATATTGATCAACATATGCATGCTGGCAAACAAGGTAAAGCACCTGTCTTATCATATGCGGCAATGCCATGGGATGTGATTGATTTAGCCCAGAGCCATTCTAGTTACCAAAACCCTCTTAGTAGCCGAGGTGGAAATTACCCTAATCACATGCATCATATACTGGATCTACCCATCAAAGAAACAGCCTGCCCTAACACAACTTGATTTCCGATCTCCAGGCCTACGGATTCCTCGAACTCTTCTCGGGGCGGGGCTGGGCAAGTAAAATCATGAAAGCAAATGGTATTCCCTCAGCATCATTTGATATCCTTCTTGGGGAACCAATTGAAGGAAAGCAGGATGCTATGAATATCTTGTCGGATGCTGGATTTGCGTTTTTGGCCTGAATTTAGGAATCAAAACTTTCGTATCAATGTGGTTTTTGAAGTTTTAGATGATATAGAATGTTTTGTTATGTTTTTTGGTGTTTTGGGGTTAATATGGTGTAATATTTTGGGTATCTAAGATAATATATAATTATAATTCGGTATTATTTAAGATATATATAATTAGGGATTTGTGATGTTATTGGTAAACACCACCCAGGCTGATATTGCTTGCCGTACTGAACGCAAAGTTCGATTCCTTCTTCTGTCTTATTGGGCTGGTATGTTCGTCATTTGTGGCGATATCGCAAGGCACCCACTACCGTGCACCATGGGACCCTCTAGGACGGGATGAGATCCCTTTTGTTTCTCAAGGAAACGAAATGTGTTCGAGGAACCTCGTCGCCACCATTTCATTATCCTACTGGTTTTTAGTTTTTTCTGCTTGAAATCTTTTGAGGGGAGCCACACAATGCAACATCAGAGAATATATCTGTTAAATTGATACTATCAGGTTATAGTGGGCCCCAAAATAGCGGGATACCCTTTTAGTAGAGATATAGCTCCAACTCTCTTTCAAAAAAGGAACCGTCCATCAAATTCAAAAATAATTCTTATACCCATCCATGGCTTCGGATTAATCCAAACGCCCAGCTGGGCTAACCCACATGCCGCTCAGGACAGCTTTGCTGATCCTCGCAGTGACAGCGATGGGAGGAACTTGGTTATTAGAACAACCAAGTACTTCGCAGGTGTTGTGGCACCCTCGGATTCGTCTTCTCTGGCGTTTGTTGCCGGAGGTGTTGGGAAATGCTGGGAAGGTTTCAAAAAGGTTAAAATCTTGTTTGGGGTACCCGCAATGTTTCAATTTTTTTAGATTAAACAATAGCTTCAGGCACCCCTATTTGAAACATTCCCAAATTGAGATTAGTAACTCCAAACGTTCCAGTTTATCGTCAATCTCGGCCATTTTCAATTTGTTCTATCTGGGTGCTTAAGGGTAAGGAACATTTTAGCCCCAAAAATATTTTGATATATCTACATAAAATGTGTTTTAAGGATTTGCTCTGTAGAACCCCCATGCAGGTGTTTGAAGCGAAGTGGTATGCTGGAATGTATGGTGGACCCACATGCAAGCCGCACATTGGGTGGTCCAACAGTCGGACAATTGAGTGTCTCAATTTGGGGAAGATGACCAAGCATATCAGGGCAATAATTTCCAGTCGAGGAGTGAAGTCAACCATTGTCTATCGAAACTCCAAGGGCAAAAAAGCCTTTTGTGGATCAAAACACCTCAAGCTTACTGGGAATCTTGATCACTAAACTGGCAACCATTGTTCTATTAAAGCAAACTTTTGATTTTTCCAAGGCAACATTGATCAACATGTGAGCTGATAGTTGGTCTAAAGAGCCCCAAGAATTTGCATCAATTCAAATAACATATTCTTGTTCTTTTGGGGTTTCCCTATTCCCTCCACTCATACATGTGCATGTGTGTGTGCTACTGAGGGTATATCCTCCACAGTTCGCTATGCGCTTGATGCATCTCTCCCTTGGGAAGATACTGATTGGTGGAATGATGCAAACATCAAATCGGCTTTTAAATATTTAAGGGGTGCCCATGGCCTTTGGCTTGGAAACATGCGGCCCTTGTTCCCAACAGAGCTGTGACTTATTTAGAATGCATGCGTGTAAATCAGGCATGCTTTATGCACCTGAAGTAATAGCTTTGCATTGCACTAGCTGAACTAGCTTGGACCTGCTAGGGGTGGCTTTTCCCAATGTCTCCACTTTCCCAGCAATTGCACTATTGGCTAGTATGATCACTTACCTGTTGTTGTATATAAAAGCCTTTGTTAGTTAGTGTTCAGTGGAGATGTTGGTGTCACTCACCTAGCAGCGCATTGAGACCGCAAACAGATGTAAAATTGGTTTCTTCTTATGCTGAATCCTGAGTCATTGTTTTCCAACTTGTTTCCAAGTTTCTACCTGTGATTTTTTGATAATTTTTGTCCGAAAAAAACATCATTTCTAGTGTTTTTGATGGGTTCTGGAGAATACGTATTTTCCACGTATAAAATACGTATTGAAACCCGTATCAAACCCGTACCCGTAAAAGGGACGTATTTTTGCGTAAAAGGTACGTATTTTTCCGTACGGAAATACGTATTTTTTCCGTAATTGCAGCATTTTTCCCATGTTCTGTTTTGACTGGTTTCAAGCTGCAATTTTGACCATTTGGCTTGTTTTGAGTCCAGCTTTATGCATTTTGATCCCGAAAGGCTTTTGGTTCAACACCCAAGTGACAGCAATGGCTCCCAAAGCTGACAAAAAAGAGAAGGTTCCCTCTAGGCAATGGTCATGCTCAGAGCTGACTGATGGTCAATCGAAGCTATTGGCTGTAAAGCGTGAAAGCTTAAGTCCAGAGGAGTTGCAGAAACAAATCAAGGAATCTTGTCTAATTGATTTTGGATGGTGGGGTATCTTAACAAAGTTGTTGTCTGAAACATTGATACACATTGTTGGTTCCAGAATGGACTACTTGCTTAGCTTAAGCCACCCTGTACAAAACCAACAAGGGTCTTGCCACTACTCAGGACTACGAATGCCAGCTTGCATCTTTGAAGAAGGGCCTCCAGGACTCTATCAGTGAGCCTTGTCCATGTAGCTTTCAACGGGTGGGTTGGGGTGTTGTGGAATCAACGATTTTTCTAAGTCACATGTTGATGCCAAGGAAGCTGAGACCCAACCAGACCCTCAGCTAAGTTGCATGGTCTATTTTTATTTTCTGTGTCATATTTTCAATTTGCGTATGTTGTGCATGTGGGTTCACACGATTTTTGACATGCATCAATGATGTAGGGTGTTTTCACTTCAGGCATCAGAAGATCAAATCAGAGAAGCCAAGAAGACTTCAGCCAAATCGAAAGCCAAACCCACAGTTGTGCCACCCACTTCGCTGAAGAAGTCAGGGGAGAAGCATGTCCGGTCGCCCCAGAAACCGGATCAGGTATCTCCCAACCCTGGTGCCGCCAAGCGACTTAGAGGTAAACAGGAAAACCCAGACCAGTCCCAGCAGATTGAAGAGCTTCAGGAGGCTTGTGTTGACTTCTTCTCTCTTTCTCTCTCTCTCTCTCTCCATCGTTTATCTTGTGGAATCTTCTGATAGTTTCTGATGTGTTTGGACATGCTTTAACCTATCAATCTCGTTCATACTTTTCTGTTGTTTGTTCACCCTTATACCCTTCATTTTGCCATCTTGGTAGGCCAACCGGCGCATGATGGAAGAGTTAGCAAAGCTGAAGAAAGAGCCGGCTGTTGACCGGGCTACGAAGAAGAATGCTTTTAAGACACCACCACCAAAAATCAGTGCACCGTCGCCCAAACAGAAGTCCAAGGTATCTCCAGAATCACCTCCCCGCCCAATGTCCTCCAGAGGTCCAGGTGCTACCCAAAGTGAACCTGCAACGGAAGCAGCTCGCTTGGCACGTCTCCGACGTGTTTGTGAGATCAAACCATCAGGTCGTTGCCATGTTCCCAAGGACATACATGAACGATGGCTGAAAGGAACAAACCAAGAGAGGTTAGCAATGGCTGATGAGCTAGAGGCTTCAGGTTGGGCAAAGGACCGGTCAAATATGATCAAGTACTACCTTGTTGATTGCATTTTTCTTGCCACTCTACTTATCCCATCTTTAGTGCAAAATATCCCTTGTTATATCATACTATATCAGTTGATCATGGTGGAAAACTGCAGGACATGTTTGTGAGCCGCATCACCAAGACCCTCGCCAAGACCAACAAGCTCTCCAGGCGAAAGAAACGTGGATGGTACACCAAGGAAGCCATGTCGAAGGATTTGGGATGGAGCACGTCCCTAGTCTTCAAGTAGCTATGCATCCTACATCCTAGAATGGACAATCCAGATTAACCCAACATCTTGTTAATAAATATTATAGAAAATATATAATTTACTATAAAATCCTACGGTTCCATTCCCATCCATTCCCCAGGGGTATCATTTGATCTACATATGTTTCCAATTCCTGACCTTTCTGACCCAGCCATATCCAGCCTTGATCCTTTTGGGTTGCATCTATCTGCTGCTGAGGTCCTACATCAAGTGCGTGATCGAGTACTGCGAGAAGCCCAACAATGTCCAGCGTATGACCAAGAACCTTTTATGCACCTGGAGGTCTTGAGGATTTTTGCATAAACAACTTGTTTGTCCACAATCCACTTGTCCAATGCTACCATTCATGTGCAGTGGTGTGAATATGTAGAACACTAAATCAACTCCATCTGGTTTCAAAGGAAGGATCGCTACAACAAGAAGTTGAAGAAGTACTTGGTGACTTACGAGGAAGGTGATGAGGAGCTGTCCGAAGATGAGGAACGTCATGTGCGTGAAGATGAGGAAGCCCCTCAACAGCTTATTTTTTTCACACGTCCCAATGATCTAATGTTTGGTTAAGATCCATGGAATCAATTATATTGGATGAGACCTAGTCACAATACCCAATCCCATGACTTCCCAATGTCCTGGTGGTAAGTAATATCTCCCACATCTGTCTGTCTGGCCTCAGGTTGCAGACGAGATGGTGCAGCACACGCGGCTTGGGGCTGCCCGTGCTGAATCTGAGTCTGATGAGGATGATGAAAGTGAACAGGAGTCAAAGGCCAAACAGGTGAACACCTACCAAAAGGACTGGTACATTTGTTTGATTCTCTTGCTGCATGTTTATATTTAAATCATTCACCAAACAATGTATACAACTCTAAAAAGTACCTACCTGTACCTAGCATGCTCATGCAGGAGTATGAGAAGTTTGCCCGATTCACAGACAGCCTCCTTTCCAGATCTTCGAAACTCACGGAACTTATTTCTGGGTTGGAAGCGGCGTTTGCTGAAACTGGGAAATCCGATACCTGTTCGGAGGGCATCCGAGTCAAGAAGCTCTAGACCTAGTTTTTTTGTCAAGACAACCTCTGCTTGGTTTCATGGAAACGGTCCATCCTCAAACCATCACAAACCCATCCCAGCCAGTCTCATCTGAGGTGCTTGGCCAATCTCGAGGCAGCTAATGAGATCCTGGAGGAGCAGTACGAGGCGTGTGAGGTGGTGAAGTTGGACACCGTTGCCTTGAAGAATGACAAGACCCTCTCTGACATGGCCAAGCAAGAGCCCCTTATGCTGCAAAGTCCACAATCCTTCTCATCTCAAAACCATCCGAAATCCAAAGTAAAACTAGAACATTAGCAGCACATTCTCTATGTGTTAATTACAGTGTTTAATCAAGTGAAGTTGGAACAGGTTGTCCGTTGTTCTTCTAATTCACCCCTTTTGTTTTCCAGCCAAGGCTTCAGAAGAAAATCGATGCCCAGATCCGAACCACCACATCGAAGCGCCTGGTCTGAACAGAATAGGGCTGCTTGCCGCAAGTGCTTGCCTTTCACCTGTCGAGCCGGGTGATTGGGTTGTCGGTCAACATCAGGTGCAGTAAAGTTACTACATCGGAAGTTGCTGCCAAGATCTTTGGCTGCATCTGGTTGACATGTCAGTCCAAGGGTCGACCCTGGTCCATTCATTGACTTTGGAATGTTTACAATATTTTACAATACTTGTAGATATTCCTGTCCGAACTCATATATATAATTTCTTAGAGTATTATAATATATAATTTTATTGATATGCACAAATGGTGTTACACACTTAAAATGGTAATATGTACACTTACAACATCGACATACATGTATTCTGGGCCTTGCTTGATGTCATTGGCGCTCAGGAACCTGAAGAAGGCTTTTGTCAAGCCATGAGGACTGAGAAGTGGAAGCTGCCGAGTGTTTGAGTTTTGGGGCCCATAGGGTTGGAAGAAACCAGGGGTCCACCTGTTTTTGGGGTGATCAATGCAGTGCTGAAAGTAACTGCAAGACCCAAACATGTGATAACACGTGGGGGGTCGGTACAATGTGGCTTGGATTCAACCGCGACACTTGGCGAGCAGAACTTCAAATGGGAAAAAAGGCCTCTAGAGAGTCATGGTGTTGTGATCTCAATGTCCAAATCAAATCATCAAAAGTTTTGGTTTGCTAGCCCTATGTTAATTGGAACCTTGGTAACCTCAGTGAATCCAGTAAAGATATATATTTATGTAAATTTCAATGTCAAAGGGCTTATCAACTTTATCACATGAATAGTAAGATTCCAAATCTGGCCCCCAGAGTTTCACAGACTCCAAAACGTGCCAACCCCAACTGTTGCCAGGTGGCCCGAACTTTGATGAAGTGCTTCGCCACTGTGCTCGCCTGATCGCCAATGGCGTCGGGCACCCAGCAGCCGCAACCAGGTTGCTTCAGATTTGATTCCACCCATGTGCGAATGAATGACCAACTTTTAGAGGCAGTGCGATGATCAAATCTGCATTGTACATTACTTTTTTGTGTCTGTAGTATTTGGAACCAAATACATTCAAAACGTTTATCAAACCATCACCAACATCATTTGATATCATATGGAAATAGATGGAACATTATGGATATTATGGGACCAACATCAGATAACTCAGAAATATATATAACTTATGTTTTTGTTTGCACAGTTCATCGCATGCCAGCGGTAGTGCCCAACCATGGCCGATGATGATGACATGCTACTTGACTTGCTGACGTACACTTGCCCTTATAGCGGAAGGAAACGCACAGCTGGATCTGTAGATTTGGAAGATGACCCTCAGAAGTTCCTTGGCTACTTTCAAGAAAACAAACAGCAAACTATGAGAGAAAATGGCAATTACTATTTTTTACTTTTTAGGGTATGGATGGTTTCTCCATGTCCAATCTCAAGGCTAATGGGGACTTCACCATCTGCAATCGATATGGAACCAGAAAATGCAGAACAAGTTGAATTTCAACTCAATCATGTTGGAGTTCCCAGTGACTTTGTCCACTCTGACCGGCCTTGTTCGACGTCGAGGGGTGCAGCGGCCATGAAGGATGCATCTCAGTGGCGGTTGGTATATTACCATGCGCCCCATTTAGGTTGTCTCTACTTTTTTTGACATATATTAGTCCACCTTATATACATTAGCCCTCATTATATTACATCATATATAAGTCTCTTTTATATATTTATTATATTAGTTCCCCTTATACATTAGCCCTCCTTATACATTAGTCCTCCTTTATATAAATTACTTCGTATATAAATATATATGCATTAGTCTCCCTTATATATATTAGTTCCCCTTATATAAACAAATGAGTCCTCCTTATACATTAGTCCTCCTTTACATACATTAGTTCCACTTAAATATGCATACACCGTTATCATACACTAGCCTCACTTGTACATAAATATATATGCATAGCCCCCAATTTGTACACATTAGTCCCACTTACATATTCACCATCACCCTTATATAGAGTACTGTAGTTTCACCTAGCTATATGGGCACCCTTTCATAATATCACCATCATCTATTTTTTTTTATGGATATACCACTTTGCCCCTGAAACCTAAAAGGGATGGGATACACACCCTCAATAAAAATGTCTATGGCCTAGTCTCCCCCTGCAACATCTAAGGACTTGGATCGAAGGTCCATTCAAAAAGTTCATGACCAAGTGGACTGCTCCATAGTGAAAACAGGCCCAACCCCGACGTGTGGCCGAGTGCTACAGTACTGCAAGGAAAAGGTGATCCAGTTCAGGGAAAAAATGGGTATCCGACTTTGTGTTTTCAAAGTTGGCGTCACAGCTGACCCAACGGCGCGATATAGATTTTACATTAAGGAAAAAAAAATCACGGCTATGTGGCTCATAGCCACTTCAAATTCTGTTGATTTGGTGCATATGCTGGAAGCGGCGCTGGTATCAGAATTCCACAAACACGTGGGATGTAGAAACCGAGAAGGTAGTGGTGGTGAGGGGGCATTGAATAGAGAACCTGTTGCCCTGCCACCCTACTATGTGTATATTGTTGGGGGGCGGGCCGATCAGCCCCGGTCTGTGGGATAAAAGAATGTTTGCAAACGCAGATGGGGAAAAAAAGAAAAGGGTGCTTGCTGGTGGTTGTATCTTGAGAATTGTGGGAACCCAAAGAAATACCCCTTATATAAATAGAAAGAGTTATTTCAATGGAGTTATACACAAAGGTCAGTTGTATCCAACATTGGTCGGCATCAGAGCTAGCATTCCAGCACGACAAATAGATTGATGCTGTTTCTCACATGTTTGTTCACCAGTGTGGGTCACCGCTCAGCCGGCCGAGGCCCATTGCAAGCATTTGGTGGAGCTTGCGCAGGCAGAGGTAGCTGCCAACCCTCAAGCTAGTGAGACCATGCGTGTTTTTGCACGCATCCGCACAGCTGATGCTGAAGTTGGTGTCCACAAGCTTTTTAGAGAAAAAGGGTATTCATGCCCGGTGCGTGTAGATGATGTAAATCTTGGGCCTGGGAAACTTGAAAAGTTTCCAGTCATCAAGATTACCACTTGGTTCCAGCACCTGCTGGATACCAACAGGTTGGCCCGTCAGTTGGTAGGTGTTAGCAGCATAGCCAAGATGAAACCAGTGCTCAAAGAGTTTTGGGAACGACAGCGGGCAATCAGGCCCGACCATGGGATCTTTGAGCTTGCTGAGAATGGATCCCTGGTTCTGGAATCCTGCATTCCATACTTCTCACACTCCGACGAAGGCAGAAGCTACAAGCATATGCCTCTTTTTGTTCTGTCAAGCCATGGGGCTCTTGGAAGAGGCACAAACGCCTATGTGAGAGCTAGAAAGCACCGAGCCCCTTTGCGTCGGAATGGCATGGGGATGAACTTCTTGGGAAAGACCTGGTCAACCAACTTCATCTTTGCAGCTGTCTTGAAGACGGTCTCCATGGCCTACCCAGAGTCCTTTGATAAGCTGATCACCGAGTATGCTGCTGATGCTCACCGGCTTTTGACTGAGGGCTTGTTTGCCCAGAATGGTGAGCGCCTATGGTTTATCCATTGGGGTACAAAAGGTGACCTGCCAGCTCTCCAGAAGCTCGGTGGCTTCAAGCGCAGCTTCAACAACGTTCCGAAGGCGGCTTCTTCGAAGAAAGCTTGCAAAGGAGTTTGTTTCCTTTGCAGTGCCGGTCAGGAGGCAGATGCTTCGACTGGTGCCTCTGCCATCCCCTTTGAGAATGTTTCTCCTTCCGCAGAATGGGTCGCAACATGTTCGGTGGAGCCGGCTTGGGAGTTGCAGCCTTCAATTTTGAATGATCTACCACTCAACACAAAGCAGCAGATTGAGTTCTTCCGCACAGACTTGTGGCACAATGCGCACCTTGGGCTTTTGAAACACTTCACTGCCAGTGCGTTTGTGTGCATTGTGGAGAGTGACCTTGCCTGTTTGCCTCGAGGATCTATTGAAGTCAAGTTTTCCTGGCTGACGATGATCTACAGAGCTTACTTCAGGACACCGCCTTATGTGTCGGAAATTTCCAGGGACACGCTCAACTTCCCAGCCAGCACTGCCAATCCTATTGGAAAGTGGAGCAAAGGAGCAGCATCAACGGAGATGATGCACTTTCTTGGCCATTTTGGCAAAAACTACATCCTGGGAAAGACCACTGATCCTCTTCTCCTCGCCATTGCTCCTCGTCTCTCCATCAAATAAAACTTTTGTTGCCCATGTTTTTGACATGTTTCTATTTTTAGGTTGTTCCGGAAGAGTCGGCTTGAAACCAATTTTTTCCCAGTTTGCAATCACCTGCTGACAGGCTGGTGCAACGAACACCTTCAATGTGGCCATGGGTTTCCTCTATGGATCTGGCTTTTGGGTTCCCAAAGAACAAGGTCAGAATCTGGCCAGCTTGTTCTTCAAGTTCTTGGCCTTGTATGCCCAGGGTGCAGCCATCACTCTGGCGCAAGGGAAGCGTCGATTCCCAATGGTGCCAAAAGTGCACATGATTGCGCATGCAGCGCATCAGCTGCTCACCCAAACCAGGCTTGGGTCATGGGTTGAAAACCCCTTGGCCACAACCAACCAAGCTCAAGAGGACTACATAGGTAGGCCCAGCAGGATCAGCAGGAGGGTCAACATCCGATCGATCCACAGAAGCTTGCTGATGAGATCCTTGATAGTTTACCAGGAAAGTTTGTTGTTGGCGGATGCCGACCAACGAGGCATGGATGGATACTCTGACCTTTGATACAAATATTGATACTTTAACCATAATACACTTTAGAAATCTTTAGAACATGTTAAAATATGTGAAATCTTAAAACCCCTTTGGTGCCACAGAGTCCACCATGATCCTCGGAAACTTGGAGCCCCAGCGCTGCTGCTGGAAATGATGCAGTTGGGCAACTTTTCGGCTGATAAACAGTGGCGGGCTGGGCAGGTTGCAAGCACTTACCATCAAATCCACCAATGGTCTCAAAACCCCAAATTGCAAAAGGTACCTATTTTTAACAAAGGGGCGTATTTTGGGTTTCCCTGAAAAACACCATCATAAGCATACCCGTATCTATATACTTAGGTTCAAAACAGAGGTCAAACCGGTTCCAGGTATATACACATACTAATATATATATAATATATATATATACTAATATATAATATATATATATATATATATATATATACTAATATATATATACTATATATATATATACTAAGATATATATATATATATACTAATATATATATATATATATACATTTGTATTTGTATATATATATATATATACGTATCTATATAGTATCGTGACGGAACCCCTATCAGCGAACCACGGATTGATGGAACAAAATGACACTTTTGACCTCATCCAAAAAATAGGGTTTCCCACGGTATCAACCGTTGGATCTCTTGTTTTTTTTGGATGACTGGTTGATGACTGGTTGGGTGGTTTTTCATGTCCATCCAGTCCATCGGTAGGTGATGCACTCTTCACTGTCTACGCATGTCAAGCGCTACAAACCTTGGCGCGAGCAGATGCGGAGGAAGACGGCCCTTGGGCAGCAGAAACCGCAGGCGGTGGCAAGGTTGTTTTGTTTGTTTTCGAGGCGCCAGAGTCTTTAGTTTCAGAGAGATTCAAAACATAATCTATACAGAATCTATATATATATATATGAATTGTTGATTTTCCATTGCCAGATTCCGATTGCTAGAGGCTTTTTTTTGACCTCAAAAGTGACATGGAACCAGAAAACTTGGCGGGCGGTTGGTATCCAAGATTTGCCGTACGTGGTCGTGTTCAATATGAATGTGTGTGGAAATATGTGGAAATAGTCCCATGAATATCCATGAATCACATTTATATAATTTATATATTTCTTAGTTGATTTAGTTGGCTGTGTGTCATTCGTATGTAGTTGTTGATGTTGAGCCACTTATGATCACATGTATAATATGGCCTCCCTTGAAGCTAAAGAGCCACGTACCTACAGAGTGAAAATCACTCAGTAGCTGGACATGCTTCGCTTCAAAAACGGTTTGTGAACTGGCTGAGCTCACCCTTTGAACCCATAATTAGTCCCAGTGGACTAGGGCGTTGAAAATAAGTCACAATGTACTCATCCCATCAAGTAAATGTTCAACACCCCCTTGCATAAATGGTCCCAAATAATTATGTGTAAATCCCTTACTAAAGGGCGGGTAATATGTAGATTATTAATGAGAGGGGATAACATGTTCCGCATGTTCGTCTATGCTTGAGGATTTCCACGTGTTCATCCACCACTTGATGGATTGACGAAAGGGGTTACCCTCCGGTGCCAACGTGACTGGCTGGAAAATCTCTGAAAATGGAGGTGTTAATTGGACATTCATCTATACATGGTGCATATTTTCCATTTTCCAGCAAGCCATGTTTGATTAGCAGAGGGTATACTAAGTGGTTTTACTGGGGATTATGAACCATTCACAGGAAAGCTATTTACCAATGATTCTGGTGATGGAGGTAAGGAACCTGATAAAAATCGGGGATGGTTAGGACTGATAAGAAAAACCGGATACTTATCAACCTAGCAGTATTTTGTGGGATGGTTTCAATGAACACTTACAATTTTTACAACGGAAAATACTCCCAGACTCCCAGAGATACAGTAGATAATACCCTCTGGTTATGACTCACAGTTAGCCATGGAAAATCACCGTTTTTTTATAGGTAAACCATCTATAAATGGGCCATGTTCCATGGCTATGTTAAATAACCAGAGGGTACATGATAATAACATGTAATAAACTTATCCCATGGATTCCCATGGTTTTCTCAGTATGCCATAAAAAAAGAAGGGATTTATACGGACCCCGATCTAGTGACGTTGGGGCTTTTCTACTACCTAGATTGGGGATTGTGAACTGAAAAACCATAGCAGGGATAGCTCTCAAGCAGTATTTCATGGGATGGCGTCATTGAAATTTACCATCTATGGGATACCCTCTGGTAATTTAACATAGCTATTGAAAATGACCATGTATAGTGGATTTTCCCATGAAAAATGGTGATTTTCCATAGCTATGTTAGTTTACCAGAGGGTATGGGATAATCAAATTCTCCAAAAGGCAGATTCGTGACAATGCCACTAAAATGTTCGGTGATATTTCATACAAGTTACTGTTCGATAATACATCTTTTCTGGTGGCATCAATTATAGATAATGAATGACATATATTATCCTATAGATAATGCAATAAATAAACCATTTCATTGGATAGTACCACATAGATACTATATAATGCCACCGTATAGATAATGATAACAATACATTATAGTATAGAACAGATACCACGGATCATAAATGATACTAATAAACCATAATAAATCACTTCATGGGTAGTAATAAATAGTAAATGATCATAAACCATGAAAGAACACATACGGATAATAATAAAGCATCATAAATAATGATGAAAACAATTAATGATAGTTGTTGGATCCTCGCGACTACTTTTGTGGTCCAAGGGCGCACCCGACTTCTGCACGGTCTTTGGCTTGGGCTGCCATTGTGCCTTGCTGGGCTTGGGAGATTTCACTATGGATCAACGATGGTTCAAAAATGGAATAATGTGGATTTAGATGGATTTATTTAGCTTTATATATATATATATAGATATGAATATGGATGGATAATATAGATATAATATGGATTGTCTGTGGATTTTTTTTAATGGAATATGGATTATTTAATATATGATCCTCATACTCCCCCATTCTTTAGTCACCAGATAGGGGTATCATATGAACATAATATGGATATGATATACTATGATAGAGTATGGATGGGATGGAAATTACCAATATTATGTTCGAAAATTGGTGTGTCTGAAAATAGTGGATTTACCCACTATGTGTTTTGTTTAACATGGAACATGATTTTCCAATCCAGGGTAAGTGTTCATATCATGCTCTTAGACAACCCCGAAAATTATCACTGGAGGTGAGAATGACAGGAGGTGAGCGGCCGATTCAAAGTGCTCGGACAAACCATCATCATTGCTTTTTGATTTCAAGCGTGGCTTTGTTTGAAAATTAGGGGAAAACCCCGTTCCATCTTCCCTTGTACAACATCAATTTCCCCTAATCTTCAGACAAAAGCACCATGAATTTCTCCTGGTGTTGTCAAAACATATGTCTGAAAATCAATGAACATCATCCATTTCCCCAGCAGTAAGAAACCACCAGTTTTCGCTGGGATCACCCTTTCGCCCTTTGGGATCAACCGTTAAAATGGTTTTTCAGTGGTTCCAGCAACGTATAATAACTGGTTGGTGGTTCGGAACATGTTTTTTTCCATATATTGGGAAGAATCATCCCAACTGACTATATACTATTTTTCAGAGGGGTAGGTCAACCACCAACCAGATATGGTTAGAAACCAATGAGATGATTGAACCAGCTGGAGATTTTTGTTTGTATATCAGCTGTAACAGTTCATATCACCTAGCTAAAAATATACGAATGTAAGGCATCCCGTATGTTTACATAATCCCTGGGGTAAATGAACGATGTGGAAAACACACCATTCATTCGTAGATCATGTTCCAAACGGGTTTCCCCATGGCTTTTCTAAACGTTTCACCTAGGGTATATATACATGTTATGGCCCTTTATATACCAGTTATAAATACTAAGTCTTTAAGTCACCCCATTTATAGAATGTACTATCTCATAGAAATCACCAGTTATAACTTTTCAAAGCTATGGCCATAACTACAGAGTTTTCCATTGGGGCGACGCGTTAGTTTTGGGACTGCGAGGCTGAGCAAGTTGTCCTTAGCGGCCTGCACCAATACAGCGGCCCTGGACTTGTTGCTCGAATCAAATCGCAGCCGAGTGATGCGTAGTTCGTGGAGTTTTTGTGCTGGGGATGAACATATCGGTTTGTTATTACTGTTAATTTATTCCCAATCTATGGAACAAGGACCCTCCTAACCCTGAACTTTGCATTCTTTAACCCCGAAGTAGAAGTTTCTTAACCCCGAATAGAACTCTTTCTTAACCACGGACTATTTCTTCGCCACGAAGTTCGACTTTCACAGTGGCTTCTTCTCTATGGAGACGTTCATCTGCTTCGGGGTTAAGAGCGTGTCTCTCTATGGAAAGTCATAAGATTCATTATGCGGTTCGATCTTTTTTGGGTATAACCATGGTGAGAGAATTTTCTGTTAGTTGGGATATCACATGGTTATTCGCCTTTTTTTTTACACATAAAATGTGTATATGAAATATAGATCCAGTTGTAAGTGGAACATATTTTGGGAAAACCATTCCAAACATGGGTTTGTTTGGGAAGAAAACGTGTGTGTATATAAGTATATATATTATATATATATATATATATACATATTATAGACATAAAGGGGAAAAAAAAACATGTTTTTCACGAAGCTAGCTGAAGTCCCTCTTGCTTTAGCAAGGTATTGGGGGGCATGGAACCTCCAATCGCGAGAAACTTCTCAGTTACTGTAACTACCCCCCCTTCCCCCTCCTTTCACAAGCAGTTTGGTCGTGGGCTCAACCCCTCCCGGGACACGGTCAGTAACAGCACCGGCACGATCACTGGTATCCACCTTCTACACTTCGCACTCTGAAGTCCATACTTTGCATGCTGAACTTTACACTCCGCATCTTGCACGTTACACTCCACACTCGACATGTTGCACTTACCTGTTAGCGCACTTTACACTCCACACTTCACACGCTAAACGTTACACTCCACACCTTACACGTTACACTCCACATTCGACATGTTACACTCAACTGTTAACGCACTTTACACTCCACACTTTGCACGCTAAACTTTACACTCCATACTTTACACTCTAAACTTTATGCTTCACACTTTAGACTTCGCACTCCGTCCGCAGTCCACACTGTACACCCACACTGTACACTTGGCACTCCACACACTACTTTTAAACGTGACACTCACACTTTAATCTGTGCGCTTTCGCACTTTACACTACACTTCACGTTAGACCCCCACAACTTTGCCTTTTTCACACTTGACACTGTATGGAACCTTGGCCTAGCTCCATTATCATGTTGCGTGCGCACATCTACCTGTCGTCTTGAACTTTCGCCGCTCGCTGCATTATTTCTTCCCACGCTTCCAAAGGTCCACTCCGGTGCCGACGGTGGACCTTTGAATTTTCCCCGACACTGTGCACTCTGCACTCCGCATTTTACACTCCACACTTTACACTCTAAACTTACACGCCACACTTTACACGCCACACTCCGCACTCGACAGTTTACACTTTACTCTTAGCGTACTTTACACGCCACAGTTAACACTCTAAACTTTACACTCCACACTTTACACTCCAAATTTTATCACACTTTACACCCCACACTCCACACTATACACTTTACACTTCACATTCTACACTTCGCACTCCGCACTCTACTTTTTACACGTGGCACTCACACTCTAAGGTTTACGCTTTCACACTTTCCACTGTACACTTGACTTTAGACCCTGACAACTTTGCCCTTTTCACACTTGACGTTGTATGGAACCTTGGCCTTGCTCCATTTTCATGTTGTGTGCGCACATCTACCTGTCGTCGTAAACTGTCGCCTTGCACTGCGTTATTTCTTCCCACGCTTCCAAA
>Ga0126342_10000392_pt1 | contig 45660 bp, 51 predicted proteins | sample Cyp1metagenome_FD_92528 | JGI IMG/M metagenome (GOLD analysis project Ga0126342, IMG submission 92528) | Coral microbial communities from Lord Howe Island, Old Settlement Bay, Australia - Cyphastrea 1 metagenome | ecosystem: Host-associated > Invertebrates > Cnidaria > Coral ...
AATGTGCTTCGCGCCACAACGGCGTGCAATTTTTCATCACTCATCTGGCCAGCTGGCTCCGCACCCGCCGCTTTAGCGAGCCTACTTTTTGACCCTCCGGAGCCACAAATCATTGGAAAAACACAGTGTTTTGCGACTTTCCTACCTTTTCGCGCATCTGCATCTTCTTTCTTCTTACTCTTTCTCTTCTACTCTTCTTTCTTCTAATCTTCCTCTTCTTTGCGCTGGATCCCAACACCACGTCGCTCCATCAGCTTGGCTGAGGAGCTGCAAGAAGGGCTCATCGCAACGCCGGCGATCTGCAGATTCGGCGAATGGAGCGCTCAATACACAAGTAGAGAAGCCATGGGAAAAATGACAGAACTGGGGAGCAAAAGTGGTTTGGTACTGCCAGTGTCAGTTGCAAGAGTGCTTGATCAAAGCACATAAAAATCAGCAAACAAAATCAAAACCACGTCAAATACCTGAAGCTACTTGAAGGCATTTGAAGTAGGTCCTAGTATTCAACCTTTGAACAAGCTGGTTTGTGGAACCACTTTGTATGAATGCTAAACTGGTGACACTACGCACACATAAAAAAACCAGCAGGGGCCTACTCAACTCTCTGGGACAACTGGCACGATGTTCACTCAAAAGCATTGTCTATTTTTTTCCTCCGCTGCGGGACGGCCTGCGGCACGGCAGGTTGCCTTTTCTGTGTCAGTAGCCTGCAGAACGCTCATCGTTCCTCGTTTTGCTTTTTTTTTTTCTCTTCTTTCCGTAGACACCGATTGACTCAGCTCGATTCAGCTCGTGTGGTCATTTCCATTTTTTGTCTGAGTGTCTGCCACACGTGCAGGTCTTTCAAGTGGCAGCATTCCCGGCTGCTGGATGGTAATGGTGCTCGACGATCTCTCAGGGCACGGTGTGTTGCACGCCGCCCTTTTCCAATCACCAAATAGTTAAAGAAAGGCCTGCGAAGGTCTTGTAATGGAACCCTCGAGTTTGCATTGGTGGCGTATTGCCTGCTTCGCATGTCGCCAAGAACGTCAGGAAATGGGAAGTTTGTTGTGGGCTTCAAGATGCTGTAACTGTCGTCCAGCTAATCGTTGTCACGTGGCTCTCCATCAGCGCTTCTCCAGTGATCCTCTCAGGCAATCATGTAAACGATGCCGTACTTGTAAAGAGAATCAGGACGGTCACGATGCATCAAGAAGTCCCCACAGCGGTTTTGAATTTGGCATTCAGGAGAATCAGAAATGGCTGCGCGCGTGGAAGCTGTTGCTTCAAGAGGGCACCACGGCGCAACTGCGTTCTCATCCAAGGTGGTCGGAGCCTGGCACAATGGTATCCAAAGACAACATTGTAGACGTAACTTTCAGGTGGCTTCAGAATCAAAAATGGTGGTTGCCAAAAGAAATCTAAATCAGAAGGACATCGCGCGCCTGACTCACAGAGCCACACCTCACATGCGCGGCAGAGCTGGGACATGTCATGCAAATCAAGGATTTCAATCAAGATAAAACCAGAAAATACACAATCAGGATATGCTCCAGGGCACTCTTTCAGCAAGGTTGCCAAAGGAAGCGAAGGGTTGTTCCACAGGTCGTTCACGTTCGAATAATCTAGAATACCATAAGGTTTCAGCTGCCTGCGAGATCTCCTGCCATTTCTCCTGTGACAATCTCCCGTTTCTATCTTGGAACTCGCCAAAGGCCTCTGCACAAGCTGTCTCGAATTTCCGCATGGCCTCTGGATCCTCTTCCCGGAAGAACCTTAGATGAGGATATAAGGCGGACGGTGTTGCCCCTCTTGACATCTTATTGGACTTAGGAGAGAAAAGGCTGTGGTAGAGCGCATGGAGGAAGGGAAAGGGAATGGAATCAGCGGAAGGAGTCTGCACCGTGGCCGGCCAGGGGGCTTAGGGTGCAGACTTCCTCTTTTTACCTGAGGCGTCCCTCCAAAACTTACTTTTTCTCTCCAAAATGCTTCCTCCTGCCACTCCTAGGTACGCAAGTGTAGCATCATTCACGTCACCAGGCTGCGAGTGCAGTTCAGGCTGCGAGTCCATGAGAGGTGGAGCAGCCCTTGCTGCAGCTGCAAATAGAGATGAGTAGACCCCAGCTGCTTTTTATGTGCACGTAGTGTCCCCAGTTTAGCATACAACGTGGTTCCAGAAACCGGTATTTGAGTCGATCTTGGATCTGAATTGGGAGGTGTCCTGCAAAGAGTACATGGAGATACATGAAATACGTATGAGCACGTCTGATATGGCAACGCCTGAAACTCAATTTGTGGCTATTCAAACTATGCAGCAACCATCAGCTGTGTTGGCTCCGCCCTGCCTATGGGTGACCAAAGCTTTGGCCTTCGAAGTTCGTAGAGAACAACCTGAAGGCAACCGGTGGCTGTGCAAAGGCCTTTCTGCTGTTTCTCTGCTGCCAAGGGGCGCTTCCATCAGCATCGAGCAGTGCATAAAAGAGGCCCTGGCAAAAGCTCACAGTCCAGCTGGAACAGAACAGTAGTTTCCAAGTCTTTCCAATCATTCAACCGTTCATTGCGGTGTGAAGGAATTTGAGTAAAGGAACCGGAGGAACCGGAGGAAAAGGAACCAACCAGAGACGGCTCACCCCACTGTCTTCCCACTGCAGAGCTAAGTGACCTCGTGACCCAGCTCCTGGCAAAGTGCCTGAGCAAACAGCTCTGAACGGCTGCATTGGCGCATTCTCACAGTTTTCTGTGCAGTGGTTAAACAATTTACATTCTTTCAGCAGAACCATACCTTGGAGATCCTTCTAGTCATGACATGCCATGACTGTTTCAGCAAAACTGATTCGGGTGAAGACTTAGGCCATCGAGGATTCAAGCTTTCAACATCCCTGCAAATCGCCGGAAACTTCACAATACAAAGGGCCACCTCATGGCTTTCAAGTGTAATGCTCTCGTGGGAGAGAAGAGGTATCACCACCTGGCACGTTCTCTTGTGGAAAGTCCTCATGTCAAACTTAAGGGTTAAGTGCCAAGTGAAATGACTGGGGAAGGCTCCCCAAAATCAACAATTGTAAGACTTGCGGCTCATTTGACTTATTTGCGCTTCCAATATTTTGAAACTGAACACTTTGGGACTGCTGTAACCACTGCTGTGACTGTTGTGCCTCAAATTGAAAATCTTCAAAGTCTTCTGCGAAGTGCGCCCCGCGGATCCTTGGAGCTGGATTCAGCGCTGGTTCTGTTCACAGAATGTACAGCAGTTCTCGCTCAGCCGTTGCCGCCATTGCACAATGGTTCAAAAACGTTCTCATTTGGGTCTGTCTGAAACTAGGGTACCACAAAATCCACTGGTTGATCATCAGTTTCCCCTATCAAAATTGCCATTTGCGGGTAAAACCCATTTTCAAACACACCCATTTAGTAGCCAAGACCCTGCGCCACTAAGCGAACCCAAGCTGTGAAACATGGCATAAAGCTCCAATCTCCGTAGTGGAGGTGGAGGGAAAGAAAGCAAATGAAAACAGGAAGACATGTATTTCTTGGTTGAATCAAATGACTTTATCTGTCACTACTTGTTGCAAAACCGCCTGGCCGCTTCAAATAAACGCAAACATATTGCCACACCAAGTGACGCCCAAGTGCTGCCGTTTTGCACCACCGAAATCTGTCCCCATCGCTCCTGTCCAATGTGGGAATGAACGATTTCCGACTTTGGAGTGTAGTATTTACTCAATGTGCAATTGCAATTCCAGTGAAAATGTCATTGCCATTCTGATCGTCTCTGGATATTTGACTATGAGTATTTAGAGCATTCGGAATTGCAATGGATGAGCCTGTTCTGGTACTGAAACTTAAAATTTAGAGATCAAAGTGGCAGCTGAAGCATCAACAAGCATCAACGCCCTCATGACTAACTTTTGTGTTCCTCCTGAGACAGCCTTTGTGCTGTGAAGTAGAGCTTGAGGGCCTGGGGACCCAAACAAGGAAAACCAGTTCTCTTTCATTCGGTGTCATTCGGTTTCGTTCGGTTCGATCAGTTGTCGCAAAAACATACAAAAACATATCCCAGCAAGAGACCCCAAACAGTGTGGGGGAGTGGGAGGATATTGTATGATAATGTTGATGATGCTGATGATGATGATGATGAGGAGGATAATGGTGTTGCGGGCAATGATGTTGAGGATGATCATGTTGAGGATGATGAGGTGTTGGAGGATGATGTTGGAGGATGATGTTGGAGGATGATGAGGTTGAGGATGGTGATGTTGAGGATGATGAAATTGTTGAGGAGGATGAGGGTGAGGATGCTAATGCCCAAGATGAAGTGGAGAATAATAAGGTGGATGATGACGATGTTGAGACGGAGGAGGATGATGATGATGTTGAAGATGAAAATGAGGAGGATGATGAAAAGGACGATAATGTTGATGTTGCGGAAGATGAGGTGGAGGTTGATGAGGTTGGAGATGATGAGGTCTAGGCGGAGGAAGATGATGATGTTGAGAATGCTGATGAGGAAGATGATGATGTTGAGGAGGAGGACCGATCCCGAGACCGGGACCCACACTTTGTGCGAGCCTGCACAGTCGAAATGCACTTGGACATTTCGCAAGGGCCACGTTATACGGAAATTGACATGAGAAAATGCCCGAGACCAGAGTGAGCCCAGAACGCAGACACATATTTTCTGTGAGCCTGCGCTGTCAAAATGCACGTCAACATTTCACAAGAGCCGCCTTTGTGCGAGAATTTACGGGGACAATGCCGGGGCCCAGAGTGAGCCCAGAATGCAGACACACACTTTGTGCGAGCCTGCGTAGTCGAAATGCTCTTGGAGATTTCAGTTGTACGAGCCTGCGCAGTGGAAATGCACTTGGAGATTTCACAAGAGCCACTTTATACGGAACTTTACAGGTAAAAGGCCACGGACCAGCTGGAGCACCATGATCAAGCACCGGTCTTTACCATTACCGTAAGAACCCCTCTGTGTGGACACGTTGTTTGGGGAATCACAAAGCAGACAAACAAAGCAAACAAAGCCGGATCTTCCGGATCAAGCCTCTGCCGGCGTTGGAACGGAATCGCCTTCGAGCTGTGCCACCTTTCTGGATCGCATGGTGGCAGAAGGCTTCGGGGAATCGCAACAGTTCACAAAAAATGGACAGAACTGTCACAGTGTCATGACATGTCATGACATGTCATGACATGTTATGACATGTTATGACAGTGTGAATCATTGTGACATGATCTCTACTTCATTTCTTAAACATTATTTTTTCCAATCATTCAATGCGAAACGCAGCGGTGCATTGCCTGACGCAACGCTTCCAAGACCTCCTCTGGAGAGCGGCCACCTATGTGAAAATGGACATGGAGATGCGGAACAAAAAACATCCTCACCCTGCCATGTCTAAAGCCTGCAACGGCTGTGCACATCTGTGCACCAACACAAAACCCATACCAGGCTGAAAAACGGCAATCGTACCAAATCGTACCAGGTAGCCGAACAGATGGAGTACATTCAAGTGACCGATTTCCTGAGAGAACCAGTGCCGCACATTCCCTATTCCAAAGACCCACACCAGCCGATTGGGTGGAGGACGCCGACATGAGGGCATCATGGGGATCTTCATCGTCAGTTGTCTTGGCTCGTTGAAGTTGCTTCCTGTTCAGCTATATCTCTCAGCATCTCTCATGCAAAGTCGATGCTTGGTTCGGATGCTTGGCAACTGGAGCAAGGCTTGAGGATGCAAGACAGTCATGAGCACCTACATGCATTGACATGTTTCTTTTTTCAAATTCTACATCCTCCATTCAGAATTATTATACATTTTGAATCCCTCACCAATGTGTCTGGATTTCCGCCAAAATCGGCTTGGACATCTTGCTGCTTGCAGGATTCTCTGGAGCCATGCACGTTGGATCATTGGTTCACTCAGCAGATTCCTATGAACTACGTATGAACTACGTATGAACTACGTATGAACTACGTAGCTACAGCTGATATGTTGCTGGCCAAAGCCGCACAGCGTCTGCAGAATGTTTCAGCCGACAATGCTTGGCAGATCCTGGCAGATCCTGGCAGATCTTGGCAGATTGCACACAAGGACATCCCAAAGAAGGTGAATAAGGCAAGGGCCGCTCTGGGATGTGGCCTCAGATGAAATGTTCAAGAAGGCAGGGGATGGTGGATGGCAGGGGCAAGGTTCATGAAGAATCTCCAGAATCTTCATGCCATTCCATGTCCGTAAAGTGCCATAAAGCTACTGAGCGGCTTCTGTGAGTGTTTCAAATTGTTTCAACATACAGCTTCTCTGTGTCGATAGGGACGTGATCCAGAACGAGCCAGAACGAGCCAGAACGAGCAAAAGGAAGCAGTTCTTCTCAGCCATTTTATTGACAAATCCTAACAAATATATACAAATATTGCAATCGCTAGGTGCAATTCTTTCATCCAATCATCTAAATTATTTCAAATCACATCGGAAAATCCCCTTGTCCCGTCCGCAATCATGTCGAATCCGATCCGACTCCGACAAGACACCCGCTGCTGCGAGGGCTTCGAGGGCTGCGAGGGCTGTGAGGGCTGCGGTGCCAGAGGCGGTCCTCACAAGGATTCTGCGCAACCCGCAGCAAATTTCCAAGGCTCAAATGTCTAAAAACTCAAATGTCTAAGGCTATATAGCTTATTTTGATCTTAATTTATCTCATGGTTACAAAATGGTTACCTTAGGTTACTATTGTGACATCTATCCTGAGAGTTCGACCAAAAGTCAGCTCTAGCTGACAGCGAAAGGAGTCAAGACAGATCTACAAGAGAAACCAAGCATCAATACAGCAAAACCCATGATCTCAGCAACTTTGCAGCACCAGTTTCCTTAACAGCTGTCGGATTTCGTCTGCATTTCTTCATTTCACATGTCGACATTTTCGGAGGTTTCAAGCGGAGCTCAAGCCTCGCTGTCTCGGATAACCAGCTGCCTCATCCTGTTGAAATTGCTGAAAGCTGTCTCATCATGCTCGCTGTCAATGTGAAGCGAAATAGCACTATGCACTATGCTGACTATGCTTCTAAAAATGTCGTTGGAGTGTCGTTGTCTTTGTGAAAATCTCTACAGCCCCCAACGTCGAAACCAAGTGAATGTGAATGTTATCCTCAGCCCTCATTCCAACTCATTCCCTACGATTTTTTCTGGTGTCCTCCCGTGAGGCTGGACGAGGCAGAAAGTGTGCCATGGCATGAGAACCAAATAGAACCAGGATTGAGAATTTTATAGCAAAGGATTGTGCCACAAATTATGCCACGACTTTGGTCTGTCAGTGTCAATTGTGTCATCTCAATGCAGCCATATGATGCACCCAATTCGGATGGGGCAAATCATACCACACACTGCAGGATCATGTATGACGTAAGGAAGAGTGGAAGGACTGCGAAAAACTGTCAGTTAGGTGAATCAGTCAGTCTCCTGTGTGGTTGATGCCGTTGTCTTTTGCTGGTGCTAAGCTTGTCAGGATGGGTTCCCAAATATCTTTAGACTGGCTGGGGCCATTGTCTCAAGTTTGGCCGGACTTGCCCTTTATGAGGGTTTCGCCACAAACTCTTCCAATATGAACCAAACCAAACTGTAGCAATTCGTACCCCATATGATCTGCGACTCTATGAACGGGCATTTATCATGGTTCCCCCCATGTGTCACAAGGCCCTTTACAACTGTTTTCACTTGCAATGTGACTGTTCATGACCTTGAGTGAATGACAGAATGACAGTTCAAACATCAGCAAAGTGGTGATCCACATGAGACTTGTTTTGGTCGTAAAAGAAGCTCGCACATCGGACAGTTGGCTTTCCGTGAAAGATGACCATCCCGACCCCGTTGTGACAAACACCACTGCTGCCATGGCCATAATGCCATAGCCACAGAATGCCACAGAATGCCACAGTTGGCTGCCACAGATTCACATTGTTTTCATTGGTCCATTTCTCAGCGTCTCGCGTCGCTTCGTGAATTGGTGCAAAGCTAGACTACTGGGTCAGCGCCAGGGGTGCTTAGTGCTTGGCAGCTCCTGAAAGTTCAACCAACAACGCACAGTTTTCTTCCAACAGCATGACAGAATATGACAGATATGACAAATATCCAGATTCAAAATATGGAAGCGGTTCGGCTGCAGCCCCGCTGCCCGAAGTTGGCCCGAAGGTTTCAGCTGTGATTTTGGCAAACAAACACCTTGCGTCTCTGATTTCCTTGACATTCAAGCATCTGAGGTATTGAAAATCTGCTTGAACGATGGCTAGGGAAAACCACACTCTGAAGACTCCCATCATCGCCCATCAGCTTCAATATCCCTTTGGACTTCCCAGTGCTGGGCCTTCTTGATGTAAACAGACTTGACTTACAAAACTCAATCCATCTCAATACATCCCAATACTTACCTTGCAGGCCTTGCAGGCCTTGCATGATGCTTTTGGAGGTGTGGAGATGATCCTAGCTCCATGTAGTTCTGGCTATGTAGCGGGGTTCTGAGCTTCCTGAACTTGGAGCAACTCTGATTTTGTTGAGAAACAGGGGTGTCTTGGCAATCTCTATCACTCTTCCCAGCTTGATGTTTAAACAATTTTCGGCTGCAAATGATAAGTGGCAGGGCAAGGTGTTCATTTCTTACAATCACTTGCTTGGGATTTTGACCTTGACCAAGAAAGAGGTGGAAACTGTGGAAACATGTGGAAACCATGTACAGATTGTACAGCGACTTGGTGAAATCTGACATCCAGACTCATCCAGTCTGTGGTCCTCTCGGTCAAGCACATTAGATCCAAGTGACACTCTCGATCAGCCGAAGCACATGTGATCAATGGCTTAGCCGCTTAGCCTTCTTGTCAGTAGCTGCAGTTAGTCTTCAAACCATCATTTCTCTGGAAATTGACACATTGATTTTCTGGTAACCTTGCTGAGAATCCGCTGAATTTCTTCAAGTGGATTTCTATGCAGAAGAAAAACATCACCAATTTGTGTAAAGAAAAACGAAAAAACACAGCTCCTAACTTCTTACTTCTCAACTTTCTCGCCCATTCTGGTGCAATGCGCCGAGCTCCGTCTAACTTGGACCACTGAGGGTTCGCCAATCAACGGGCGAAAAGAGCACTCCCTTCAGACATTGCGCAGCTCACTGCGTAGCTCAAGCGCAATGCGCTGAGAAGTAAGGTCAACAGTGGTCAAACAGCGCCGTTTTTTTCGAAGAAATGGTGCATCTGTTCAGAGGCAATATCGTCCCAGCAGTTTGAGGCATTCCAAGTACTGGTTGGCTCCGTGCATGTTATACTGAATGATCTTGGCATTTGCAACAGATTGAAATTGAGCACCGTAGTTCTATCACTTCAGACCGTCATCACTATATCATTTTTGCAGATCCGATGTGCAGTCATCTGTATCATTTGTCACCTGGATGCCTAGGGTCCACCTGGCCAAATCCCTTCACATCCTTCACCACTTGACCACTCATCACCGTGGCACCGGTTCGCAATGTCGTGGCTCATTGAGGTCGAGCCTGGGAGATCATTGGAAAGCGTTGCAGGTGCAGCTTGGAACTTCTTCACGTATCTTCTGCAATTTCGCATTTGTTTCGTATTGTTTCACTCCGGATCTGTTGGAAACCTTGCAGAAAACTGCCATAAAAAGATGTCAACTGAGTCAACTAAGAGTTTTTGTGGTATGTCCAGAGCATGCAAATATGTTTAATATCCTGAGGAAACCTCAAAATATCTCAAAATGATTTTCGTTCACTTCTCCATCGCTGCTTTTCTTGCCCGCTTGGAATTATGTGCTTGAAACTATCTGACCTATACCTATTCTATTAGATTTCTTCCTCAAACTTCTCTCCGAAATTGATCTTCCACATCTTACAAAGTCTCTGCCACGTACATGGATTGGTTTTTCCAGGTCTCACGTTTGTTCTCAGATGCGAGTTCTTCGAGTCCTTGCGAGTCTGAGCCGCCTGGCAGCTTGGAAAGGTCCTGAAATCCCTGAAAATGCCGGAGCACGCCTGTCGGGATTTGGTCACCTTCACGCTAGAACCATTCGAAGAATTCCTTTAGAACCGTTGTTTCTTGATGTTGGTTGCAGCTGTGGTTGTTGCTATGCCAGTTTCAGGCTTGATCACTTCTCGTCCAAGCTTCTTTGAAGTGTTTGGACAACGTTGAATATGTTGAATCCAATTCATGCATCACTGAATGCGTCCTCTTCCCATCCCATCACTGCAAGCCTCACGATTTGCGGTGCCTGGCGGAGTTCCCAAAGTATTTTGGCATAACGGATTTTGAAATGTAACCAATACATGGGTTCTAAAACCAGGAAATAATTGGATATACTTTGTATATGTATCTACATTTACAAGCACCAATCAACACCCCTCTTTCGTAACTTGTCACCTCTGAAAATATCTAGGCCCCCACCTGTGTGACGTGTGTGGTACGGATCGGCTGCGGCTTCACCTGGCCGCTGTGGCAATGAACAAAACTCTGCCAAAATCAGATTCAATCTGTGCAAACTCTCTTAAAGTCTCATTTTCTGTGCCTGTGAGTTGCGGAATTGTCATTTAGTGACACTCATTTCATAGCGCTGTTAGCACTCAAAGCCCAGCTGATAAAAGGCGTCGACGTCTGTGACTCAAATGCTGCCTCCATTGCATGCTCCATTCCGGGCATGGCCAATCGCTGATATGGCAAAGGTTGTGCCTGCCGAGTGCTGGTGTGGCGGGCACCGAAAGATAATTCACCAGACGTATCTTCCCCTCAAGGGCAATCAGAAAACTGTCAGTCTCCGGCTTCGGATGCACATCGTTGCAAGTGATGCGCACCAAATCTCATGTCATATATGTCATCATCAGGCTGTCACATACCACATTATCCACATTATCCACATTATCCACATTATCCACATTATCCACATTCCTGTTCCACAGGTTCCACAGGTTCCACAGGATATCACATGACGCCTGAGGTTGAGGAGCTGGATAGCCAGCAGTACGAGGAGCCGTGTACCTTGAAGCGGCAAGTGGCAAGTTGCTAAGTAACCTGGATGCTGTGGATGAAGGATATTTTTGGGCCCTCTGATTCTCTGGCTTAGGATGGTGATGATGATAGTGATGGTCATTATGGTGATGGTGAAGTACCTGAGACTGGCGTGGCATGGTGTGGGTTGGACATCATTCGACATTTGTCACAACATCCATGAAACATCCCAGGCTACCAGGGCTGCCGTTGAGGCTCCGTGCGATGCTGGCAAGGTCTGAGGATGATAGCCTGTGACACGGCCCGAAAATCTTTCAGTGCCAAGTCATATCGTCACAATATCGCATATTACCATGGCTGTCTTATGCTGTCTTGTCGATCCTTCGGAACAGCACTCTCTTTGCTTCAAATGCGTAAAATCATCTAGCAGAATCTTGCACGATCCAGTTTCAAACCATCCAGTTTCATCGAGACAAACTTCTCTTGCAGGTTTCTGGGCTTTGGAGGTTGTGGCAGGTGTATGGATGGCTCAATCAAACACTGATTATGCAGGTCCCCTGGTGCCCCTGTCTCTGAAACGGCTCCAGCCTGCCAAATGGCTGCTGAACGTAGTGCCTGCTGCATCGGAACTATTCGGATAGAACACTATTGAAAAATGTTGAAACTCAGACTTTGGGCTAGAAAAATTGGAAAAAAACATCTTCACTGCCATTTTAAGGACAGTTTTGTAGATTCCACTATCGATTCCACTACCTTCCTTGGATGAGATGGAGTGACCGAGGACACGTGATGGGCCTTGCGGCTGCGGCTTCTCCATTGGTGGGGAGAAGGACGCCTTGGCTCCGGTTCAAAGCAGTTCAAAGCAGTTCAAAGCAGTTCAAAGCAGCTTTGTTCGTCTACGGGTCTGCAGTCATTGCATGTCATTGCCATGTCCATTGCCATTGTATTGCCTTGTCTTGACTCACAAAGCTTCCAGGGCTTCATACGATTTGCTGAGCTCCTCGTTGGGCAACCTGCAAACAGGCCAAACTTATCAAGTTTCCTGAGTGAAAATGCCACTACGAATCAATGTCTACCAACGTCATGGCGAAGACGCAAATAGCGGCCCAAACCTCCAAACAAACCACACTGACATGATGATTCGCTGATGTGTTTCGATGTGTTTCCGTGTTGATTATTTGAACTTAAGGCACAGTCCCCACATTGCATCTGTTGCATATCTGTTGCATATCTGTTGCATCTGTATCTGTCTGAGAGCCTGTGTCTCTGGTGGGCCCGTAGCGTGCCTGGAGCTTGGATTGCGTCTTTAGCTAACTTCACCGCACTTGCAATTGACAAGATGGGGTCCAAAAGTGTAAGCTCATACTTCAAATATCTTTAAGCCCTATTTCTATCTGTAGCAGTTGTCTGCAAAAAAACATTACTAGTACTATTTTTGACATCCACCACCCAAAAACAGCATTGTTCATTTGTTTTTGTCTCTGTATCTCCAACATCACTGCCAAGGTACCCAGGGCTCACATGCTGTGTGACTTGTGGAACCTCGGCGGTGGTGACAGGTGACACTCCAATGGGGCACCAAGGTGCGACCCGTGGAATCTCGGAGAATCTTGGAGCATGGAAGCAGCGAAGCACGCCATGAAAAAAAGCACTGTGACGTTATCTGGTAAACAAGTTTGATCGTGCTGATGCAGCTCTGCAGCTCGGTTAAAGATGATTAAAGTATATTAGAGTGTCGAAAGTCGTCTCATCAGCTCTGTTGGCATCTAATTAGCATCTATAAGCTGATTGTTAGCTATGTTCTTTCCTGCCCTTAGCACCACAAGTCCTCCAACTCGCTTCAGATCTCCCTCCAGCTTTCTCCCCCAGCTTGGGTCTCCATACTTCAGTCCGTGGCAGAGGTGCCGGGGCATAGTCCTCGTGGCTCAGGTTGGGAACGGTGAACATTTAATACATCGGAAATACATCAGAAATACATCAGAAAATATGGCGCTCTAGGCAAAAACTCCTCTCAAACGGATCTCATTACCTGCCACTGAAGCAGGTCCAAGAATTCAGTCCTGTGGCTCGTGATAAGCAGTCCTGGCTCGTGCTTTTCAGACTCTTCAGACTCCCATCCAAACAACTCTCTAGGATTCTCTGGGTGCATTTCATTTTGTAGCGGCGGCTGTAACATGGCGGTGTTTCTGCTGCACATGTTGCGTCGGCCTGGTCGAATCATGGAATCATGGAACTAGATCTAGATATTTCCATCATTTTCCAACCTGTCCAACCGGTCCAACCGGTCCAACCCCTTTTGCACAAAAAGTCAATAGTCTACATTCATTATCATTCATTCACATTCACATCATTCACAATTTCTTGAGAGACATGATCTAGAGTCTAGAGCACTTGATGCCGCAGTCCAACATGCTATCAATGCTATCCTCTATTTCTGACACACGTGCCCGTTGAGTGCGTGGCGCTGATTCCATTGGCTGGGCATATCCTGACAGGGCTGGATTTGCACGAAAAGAATGTGCCAATCGACAAAGTGCGTCTGAATCTTGCTTGGAAACATATTCCCATATGGACTCTTTCCCAACGAAGGTTTACCCAGAAAGTCTGTATCAGAGAAATGAGGCTGGGAAGGTACACTTTGAGCTTTCCAAGCCATTCCTGGGCCCTATGAGCTGCTGCCATGAGCTCCCCCCTGCCTGTCATTGGCATGTAGGGTTCGTAACCTGACAGGCACGGGCACAACAGGCACAACAGGCACGACACCGAGACGAAAGATCCCATTTGACCTGGTGGCCCCGGCTGCTCCTTTTTCTGGCCGCACCGCTGATCAGTTTGTCTACCAAGTCTTTGTTTTCTTTAATGTGAGTTTCGGAAATTTATGGTGACTTTAGGGTGTAGGTTCAACAGTTTGCGTATCCCAAACAACTTTTTGAGCTGCTTGGCTTTATGCTTGTGGGATGGGCTTTGGATCTTAACTTTCTTAACTGATTTTAACTTCAACATACTTCAACCTTGTCAGTGCTAATCAGAGACTTGTAGCTGCCAGCTTGGTCATGCGGCTCACACGAGCCGACTCAAAGCTTAAACTTCTTCATGACCTCGACTCGGCCATGATTGCAACATGGTCGCTGGAAAAAATTCACTGGTCTCATCCCTCCTATCTGTTGGATTCTGTTGGCATACATATCATACAATACAGATCAAGCCTGGGGCAAATCAATTCCAACCCTGGCTTGTATCTTCGACTTTTCCCGTCAAATTATATAGGTCCAATCCGTCCCTCGCGCTTTGGTAGAGACATGAATTTGGGACCCACTCATCTTCCCGAATCTTCTCATCGCATTTGGAACTTCTACTGCAAATTTGTGAGAGTTTCCAGATAAAATCCATTGGTGTTCACGATATCATACCATCCCAAACTAAGTATATCGTCATGATCTCCATAATTATATCATAATTATATCATAATCAGTCATAATTTTGTCATAATCGTCATACGTCAACGTTTGGTTTCCATCGTCGTGACAAGCCACAGCCGCGGTGATCAGCATCTGTCTGCGACGCACCTAGCGGGAGCTCTTTCAACTGTTGTTACATTACATGTTGTTACTTATAAATGTATGAGACACGTGTCATCATTCATATTCTTCCCCATTATTCATTTTATTCATCATTCTTCAACAGTTATCACCAAACATCATTGCATGGTGTATCATGTGCATCATGTGTAGAATCTATCATGTATGCATTCATATCAATTTACATCTATCATTTATCCATATCTATCCATATCTATCCGTATCTATGCGTACTACCCACCAGCTTCCTTTGTGAGAAAAATGCCACACCATGCCGCACCTCAGTGTCGAGTTTGGACATCTCTGTGACGACCTGTTTCATCTCTGCCATGCCATCAGCCTGGGCAGCCATCGGAATCGCGTTGATTTCACCACATCCATCGCTTTAAGCAGTAATGTCAGACATGTCAGCTTGACTGATATCCATTAGTTCAAATAGCGACCTATTCGACCTATTCTGTTCATTTGTGGTGTTCACGTCCAGCTGCATGACAGTCCTCTGGCCAGCTTCGTAGCAGTTTGGGGTCCAGACATCAGGCTTAAAGCCATATCTTGGCCTTGGAAGGGAGAGCTGCGCGTGGATATCGGTGATGAGCGGTGGAATGCGGTTGCTGGCTCTCGCTATACAGGCTGCACATAGCGAGGTGGCGAGGAGTGCAGCCAAGATGCAGGATGCGCTTCAAGGCATTTTCTAAGCAGAGAGCCTGGACGACAAGTTGTGCTGTGAGGAACCTTGTCAATTCATGACAAAAACATAGAAAAACATGCAAAGATTTGCTGCAAAGGCGTATAGAGAATACATTGAGGCTCTTGGGTGAAGAGATCGGAGAGGTCTTGTGGATGCATTCGCTTCTGAACGACACTTTGATATGAATCTGCTTGACATGCATCAAACCAAAAACCCGATCGACAGTGTCGTTGAGGCTATGCATGGGGGTTTCTCATGTTTTTCTCATGTTTTTCTCATGTTTTCTCATGTTTTCTCAACTTGATTCTCAACCATTTTCGAAGGCATTTCACTGGTTTTGGTGGTGAAGCAATGTGAAGCAATGTGAAGCAATGTGAAGCCTCGATGGCTCGCATCTTCTGATCCAAGGGCATGCGATCCACGTTGACCCACGTCTTGTTCAATGCTTCGCATGCGGCCTGTGCTGCTCGGGAAATCACTCCGGAATGGTCCAATCTCTGGTCCGGAAATCCAACAGTCACATCATGTCACATCATTTGCATCATACGCCAAGTGTGGCTTTTGGCTTTTGCACATGGGATTATTGGAACAAACACTGATCTAAGGAACAACTCATCTTCCATACCATTTGCCGAAAACCTCCAGATCACATTGCTCTCAAAATAGCCGCAAAAGTGGACAAGTGATCAATTATTTTTTCAGAGTTTCTTGAATCTAAGGCTAGTGAAGAATGTTTTTCAAAGAATTTCCGCAGCTGTTTTTGCTGTCTCCGGCGCTGTCAATGCAATGAAGCCGATGAAGCTTTGTAGCTTTTGCAGCTGACTAAGAGGCCACGACAATCAAACTCCTGGAGGTGGGCAGGAAGATCTGCACCTTGCAACAGCGCCTCTTCAAACAACGTGCCCAAAGTTAAACTCTGAAGGCTGCTTGGAAACTTCACATGCTCTAAGCTCTGGTTGAAACTATCTCCAAAGGTCAAGCTTTGAAGGCCACTGGGGAAGTGCACATCATCCAAGCTTTGATGAAACTGAAAGCCAAAAGTAAGGCTCTGAAGCCCCTCTGGCAGTTTCACTCTTTGGAAGCTTTGGTTGAATCGATCACCCAAGATCAAGTTCTCGAGGCAATTGGGGAAGTTCACGTTCTCCAGACTCTGGTCAAAATAAGCACCAAATGTCAAGCTTCGGAGACCCGTGGGCAAGAGCACATTGTCCAATTTCCGGTTGAATTGATAACCGAAAGTCAAGGACTTGAGGCCACTTGGCAACCTCACTTCGTCTAAGCTTTGGTTAAAGCGATCCCCGAAGGTCAAACTTTCGAGGCCTGCTGGGAAGTCAACCTCATCCAAACTCTGGTTGAATCTATCTCCAAAAGTCAAAGACTGTAGGCCCGTGGGTAGATTCACTGTATCCAAAGTCTGGTTGAAACATGCGCTGAAAGTCAGGCTCTTGAGGGTAGAGGGTAGGGTCACCTGATGCAACGATTCTTCCAACCTCTTTCCGAACGTGAAACTTTCTAGTGAATATGGTAGAGTTATTTGATCCAAGCTCTGACTGAAGCATGCGCCAAACGTCAAACTTTGAAGATTCTTAGGCAAAGCGACCTGATCCAGCCTCTGGTTGAACGAATCTCCAAATGTCAGACTCTGAAGGCTGTCAGGCAATTTCACATCAAGGCTTTGATTGAACTCTCTCCCCAAAGTTAAGCTCTGAAGGCCAGGAAGGCCAGCTTGCAAATCTACGCGATTGAAACTCTGATTGAATCTACCAGGGAATGTCAAGCTCTTGAGGCCGGCCGGGAGGTTTACCTGCTCCAAACTCTGGTTAAAATCATGTCCAAACGCCAAGGCCTGTAGACTTCCTGGCAAGTTCACTTCATTCAAATTCTGGTTGAAACAATCCCCAAAAGCCAAGGACTGGAGTGCGGGAAAATTCACCTCGTCCAAACTTTGGTCGAATTGACTGCCAAAGGTCAGTCTCTTGAGCCCTGAAGGCCAAATCACTTGATCCAAAGGCTGATTGAATCTGGCGCCAAAGGTCAGTTCCTGGAGATTGGATGGCAGAGTCACATCGAAACTTTGATTGAAATCACATCCAAGGGTTAAACTCAGGAGACCATTCGGAAAGCACTTCACATCATCTAGGGCTTCATTGAAAATATGTGAAAATGTTAAGCTCCGAAGACTGACTGGCAAGTCCACCAGCTGATTGACCGAATCAATTCCTACCAGTTTGGTGATCCCTTCCAATGAGAATTCTTTCTCGGTGTATTGCATTCTTTTGACGAAGCTCCAGGTCGCATAAATGTCGACAGGAAGATGCACATAAGACAAAATAACGGAATCTCCAAGAATTCCTTGTTGCACCAAAGTCTTGTCCAAACACAAGGGCAAAGATCCATGCTGAACAAATAGGCCGGCACCTGGTTTGTGTGGTACCTTTTCACAAATCATCGTTCGCAGCTCACGGCCAGTCAGTGACTCAGACACGCTGAAGTGTAGACTTTGGCCATGCAAACTGATGACCTCAATCTTGACGCTGGGCCCCAGGCTGGGCAAATCGAGCAAACAAGAAGCGTAAGAAGCCATGACGGTTTTGTCAAATTGACAGTCACCGCAAGTCACGGCAAGTCACGGTAGTCCCTCCTTGGGAGGAGACTTTGCTAAGGACATGCAGTTGCTGCGTCCTATAACCATCTATAATCTATGTACACCTGAAGAGTCCTTGGGCCGTTGAATGCAGAAAGGATCTGGTCCCATTCCCCAATCTTGATTCTCAAATTTCTGAAGCTGCATCTATCAGAAATAGATAAAATATATATATATATATATCAATTATATTAGACATGTCCACAATCATGTTGCTAGTGTCTCTCTGCCTGTGAAACCAAACGTCAAAGAGCAAAAAAACCGCATGGTGAATCCACCAGCAACGCGCCTGGAACTCCTCTGCCTGGCAACGCTTTCCCCAAATCACAGTGTCGTCCAACGAAACCATTCACACGGAGATTCTTTCAGATCCTTTGAGATATCTTGAGATATCTTGAGATCCTTTCAGATCCTTTCAGTGTTTTTCAAGTCATCCAAGAACCAATGGCTTCTATGGCTGCAGGATGGTGCTACATGGTGCTACGGTACTAAGACCACACTATGGCCGCCTCGTATGCATTGAGCACCTCAGCCTGAAGACTCGCTAAAGTCCTATCAGAATGATTAGCGCTGAGCCAACGTGAACCACAGCGAAGGTCAGAGCACTTCACATCACTTCACGTTGAATCGAAACATTTGATAATTGTGTTGCCTGGGCTGCTTTTGCTGCTTGTGCTTGATGATATGCCGTTTGACATGGAAGGAAACATGGAAACATCACACAGTTTGGTCTTCTGTGGCTTCGTTAAATTCTCTGCAGAGTCAGGATCTGTCTCACAAAAAGGTCCTCACGGTGAAGAAGGAGCGCACCATCCAACAGTATCTCCACTCTGCCTTGCAATGGATCACAGTCAATGGGCAAGTACGGGCAAGAAACATCTCTTGTTTCTTGTTTCTTCTACACTCTGCCTGCGGCATTGCCAAGCCCTTTATAAAGTTTGGTGCTGCATTTAGAACTGTGACCAGTTTCAGGAACGAATGGTTTCAATCGGAACCATTGGATCAGCTCTCAATACACTGTTGACAACCAGAAACCCTATTGCAAGAAGAGAGAATAGCAAAATAACATAAAAGAACAGTGCTTCCGTCTATTTTGAGCGACAATGTTGCAGGAGAGACAATAGCGAAACATAGCGAAGCTTTGAAGGACACTTTTCACATCTTTTCACATCTTTTCACCCACACCGACCTGTGCCATGGCGGTGCTTTTCTCCGCCTCGGCCACTGCCTCCGAGACTCCGAGCTGTGTGGGTTGCCATTCCTTCCCACCATTTCCCACCTTTTTTTGCGGCCGCTGTCCCAAATTCACAGAAAGTTCTGGTTGCAGAGTTGGGACCAGATCACTATCTCCCAAGAACCATCAAAATACCATGGCAATTCAAATATCATCCCCAAATTATACAGTACATCAGTACTAGTAGAACATGATACATCTGGGATTCTTGAGTCATTGATCTCAGATATATCATATTTAACAAATGCACAACATATCCACAGGATCTTCTACCGGACGTGCCTCTGGTCCATAGAGCGATGCCAAGGTTGGAAGCACCTGTCGGGAGGGTTTGTCACCGAACGAAAAGTTTTCATCGATGAAACAGTTGGAGCTAAGTGGCATCAATCCGAATCATGATGGGCATTTCAGCCAAAGGATGTATTGACTGTATTGTGACTGTATTGTGACTGTATTGTGACTGTATTTTCTGTATTGATGTATCATTTGGTAATTTCAGTGAGCCCAGGCTGGTGGTTCATATATGTTCATGTTGGCCATGTGGGATTCCGAGTCCACTTGGATCTTCGGCACCTTGGCCGTTTCGGCCTTGCTTTGGGCTTCCACCTTGAGCCTTTGCCGCTCGGCCACTTGCTGTAGCAAACCTGGCAGGGATGGAGACACGACCAGCAAAGAACCTCGTTGAAAAAGGGGGGAGCGGTATACATGATCAGATTATGATCAGATTATGATCAGATTATGATCATTTGATAAAATTTGATATTTGTGAAATGGCTAGTGGAAACTGCTTGCTGTCGACATATGGGATGAAGTCATCAACCTCCAAGGGTTGGTTGTTTCTGTTTCAAATGCCAAGTGATTAAAAACTGATCAAATTTGCAAAATTGAATCATGGAAATTCGGAAAGCCATTGAAACAGATCTGCCACGCCTCGTAGGAGTGGCAACAACTCCTGCAAGGAATCTTGAGTGCCTCCCCCGACGCCATATGACGCCATCTCCCTGTGACATCCTGCCCGGTCTGTGGCCTGTGGCCCCTGTGGCCCGGTTCCCTGGTGTCCTTTGGCTTTGAGACTTGACATCTTTGCATCAGCAGCTTTGTACAGGCCTCGCGATTCCAGGAGTGGAAATGATCCACATGGATGGGGGTGCCGCTTCAGCCCAAGCCAATTCTAAGATTCTAGAAATTCCAACAATGGTGGCATGGATGAAGCTGTAAGGGTGATGTGTCTTACGTGACGTTTACAGACAATTTCGACAAGCAGCAACTCTTCTTTTGCCAAATCATATTGTCACAGCCGGCCCTCACATCGTGGATTGCCTCTTGGCTCAGTATGAAACCATGAAGAACACGTATCACAATAGGAGAACTGTGATCGTCTGCACCTTCAATTTCTTCTATCCGATACTATCCACTGCCTGGCTTCCATGCAACCCTTTTTTCACTCTAGGGATCTGTGCAGTGCAAGGCGTACCAGCTAGTTGAAGAAACCTACTTGCAGCTCACATACAATCCTTGTGAACAGAGCTGTTCTAAATCCAACAAATTCACACGCTCCACGCTCTGTCTGAACCTGCTGCCAAATGTCAAGCTTCGGAGTCTGGGCAAATTCACATTATCCAAGCTCTGATTGAACTTGTCGCCGAAAGTGAGACTCAAGAGGCTCTGTGGTAAGTTCACATCCACCAAACTTTGATTGAAATTGCGACCAAAAGTCAAGCTTTGAAGTCCACCGGGAAACCTCACCCCATTCAAACTCTGGTTGAACTCTTCTCCAAATTTCAGGGTCTCAAGGCCCTCCGGTAACATCACATGCTCCAGGCCGTGGGAAAAATCATGTCCAAATGTCAAGCTTCGTAGCCCACCAGGCAACTTCACATCATCCAATTTTTGGTTGAATCTGTCCCGCAGAGTCAATCTTTGAAGACCAGTGGGCAATTTCACCTGATCCAATGGTTGGTCAAAATGTCTTCCAAACGTCAATTCCTGAAGCTTGTCAGGCAAGCTCACCTCATCCAAACTTTTGTCGAAAAACCCACTCAGAGTCAAGCTCAGCAACCCAGGTGGCAAATGCAAATGCTGCAATTCCTCGTTGAACACCCCACACAACCTCAAAGTCTGAAGGCCGCTTGGTAGAGCAACGTTTTCCCACTTCTCCTTGTTGGGGTGGTGCGAGCAACTTTGAACACAACTGCCAAATTTAGATAAATTCTGCAACTTCCCACGTTACATCGGAGTAGCCGTTCAGTCAACTGGATTGAGTAGACTATGTTTGCAACTGATTGGGGGAACACACGAAAGCTGCTGCTTCAACACGATCTTTAACTCAACCCTGGTCCTTTAGCAAATCACTGAAAGTCAAACTCTGCAAGCTGTCCGCACAATGCATCCCATCCAGATTATGGTTGTAGTTGACCAAATTCTTCAGGCTGCTGGGCAAAGTTGCTGGATGCAACTTGTGACAGAACCATTCCCCAAAGCTCAAGCTCTCCAGGGCTGGAAGTTTGACATTGTCTAAATTTTGATTAAACTTGGCACCAAAGCTTAGATTTCGGAGACTCTGAGGTAGCTTCACATTTTCCAACCTGTGATTGAAGACATCGCCCAGGGTCAGGCTCTGCAAGCCATTTGGCAGTGCTACTGATTCCAAGCTTTGGTTGAAGGCGTATCCCAACGTCAAACTCTTGAGCCCATCGGGCAGTTTCACCTGATCCAAAGGTTGATCAAATTGTCTTCCGAAGGTCAAGCTTTCAAGACTCTTTGGCAAAGCAACCCGTTCCAAGCTCTGGTTGAACATGTAATCAAATGTGAGGCACCGAAGGGTTTCGGGTAGATTCACAGACTCCAAACTTTGGTTGAACATATGATCAAAGGTCAGAACCTGCAACGTCTTTGGCAAGTTCACCTGATCCAGACTCCGATTGAACATGATGCCAAAAGTTAAACTCTGCAAAGCAGGGGGCCAACGTATCTGATCCAAGCTCTGTCGGAAGTTATGTCCAAAAGTCAACCTTTCCAGTCGACTTGGTAAGCTCACACCGTTCAAACTATTGTTGAAATCCAGCCCAAATGTCAAGCTCCGAAGGCTGTTGGGCAAATTTTGGCACAGCTTTTTGGATTCAATTCCTGCAAGTTCAGTCACCCCATCCAAAATGAAGTCTTCATCAACCTGCGATCCTTTCAAGAAGCTCCAAACTGCATAGATGTTGACCTTCTGGTAGACATAGGATAGGTTCACATGGCCGACAATGCCTTGCTGAAGTAAGCTTACTCCAAAAAGAAGGGGTGAAGATCCGTGTTGAATGCACACCCTGACACCTGCTTGCAATGGTAGCTTGTCGCTAATCATCTGCTGGAGTTCGCGACCAGTCATGGAATCAGGGACATTCAACGACAGTGGAATATCTCCATGCAAACTGACAACCTCAATGCTCACCGCATTGTCTATGCTCACCGCATTCACCGCATTCTGACTTGGCTCTGAAGGGTACGCCATGAGGTCAGCAAATCAGGCACACTTGGGACGTGGAGTCTCGTCATGTTCTGACATCAGCTGTGGTGCGACGTGAGATCGAATTGGGTTCCATTGAATTCCAAATTTGGTACTTTAAAATGTTTGGGGTTCTAGTGAATCACCACTCATGAATTCTTCAGGAACTTTTTGCATTTTTCACTTCTGCGGAGCACTATCTCGGCTGGAAGGCTGCAACAATCCATTTTTTTTAGGGGATCGTGAATGGTGTCAGTGGCTGGTCATCCAATCATTACTGCACATAACCTGTTCAGCAGCCAGAATGAACATCGAAAGCAATGAAACAACAAAAAACGTCGTGACACTCTCTGATTTCGGGTCACATTCACAGCCTGATCTCCAAACAGAAACATATCTGTAACATATCATAACAGTATGTCATAACATATCTAACCAAACTTCCAACATTGACCTTTTTCGACCAGGCCCGGTGACAGAAGTGACAGAGGTGACATGTTGATGTCGAGTCGATCGAATCGAGTCGCACCTCCCAATCCTCGTCCTTCACCAACTCCACCAGCTGCTTCGACTTCTTCCCTCCTGGCCGTGACAGGTGTTGGTTCCTGTTCGAACAGCATCTTCTTTAGAATTTCCGAAGAAACTCGTATTTAGATTCCTCCAGTTCATAGAGTCATATAGAGTCACTAATGACGGCATCTTGTTGGATTTCGATTCTTTCGGCACCCTGAACACATTTTAATTCTGATGGAAGACCTACTACGTTTGTCCAGTTTGCAGACCTGGTCCGGCGATTTCTGCTCACAAAAAGTCCACTGGCACTGGCAGAAGGTACTCCAAATGTGGCTGGGGCAAGTCATGGAACATATTTCTCTTGACACTTCAACAATCTTCAACAATCTTCAACAATCTTCAACAATCTTCAACAATCTTCAACAATCTTCAACAGCTGTTGCCGTTGCTCAAGGGTTACAGCCTTACAGCGTCAACATCCCCATTTGCAGCGCTCCATCCAAAGCGATCATTGTGGCAGCTGCCCTTAGTTGGCGCCATTGGGTACTGTATTGGCATCTTTGCGGGACAGTCTTGACCAACCTCTATCCCAACCTCTATCGGGAAACTGTCGTGAAAGAGTAAACAGAAGGTTTCGGTGTGGCCGTTGTTTAGCATTGCTAACTTAGCATCCTTAAGTCGCTCAAGTTGATCGGCCAGTTTTTTCATCAGGCATCGTCAGCGACCGCATCGAAATCATCCAACAGATCGGGCCGGCAGACTGGGCCTCCCGGGTGGACTCCGTTTTGGGCGCCCCGACTGATGCCATGCCTTCGCAAAGTTCTCCTGGGAGACTTTGCTTTGGATGCCGCAAAGCCGCGCCAACCTGGCAGAGTTGGAAGAACGATTGGAAGAACGATTGAATCGATTGAGTTAAAATTCCTTTGTTTTGTCATTTTGATCTTCCAACTATATGTGTTCAACTTTCCCAGATCAGCTCATAGCCACATCCACTATCCATCCAGACACACCAACGTGTTGAGTTTCCTCCGGACCTCATGGCACTCTCGAAGGTGGACGCAGCAGTGGCCAGCGCTTTACCTGTAGAACCGGGGAGTCTCCAAAGTGGTGCGTACCAACTTACCAAAAACATCCTATTCAAATTGTATATTTAAATTGTATATATATATGCATATATATATATGTATATATATCTATATTTATATGAGATTTAAGAGATGGAAAAACTTTGGCATTTCTGCAACTGCAGGCACCAGTAGCTGATTTTTCATTCTGGTCCACTTCATGAAATCGCATGCAGCATGCAACGTGATGGTGGCGAAATTCCACATCCCAAATTGTGGGCCCAAGGATCGACCAGCTTTCCTGTTACTGAAGATCACTTCCGGACATTCCCCTGGTGACCGGAAGAGTTACCCCGTGAACCGGAAAGATCGGAAAGCCTTCACCCTATCCCTGGGTATCCCTGGGTATCCCTGGGTATTCCCGGCAGCTTCTGGCTTCCAACGTTTGCTCCATTTGGCTCACCTGGCTGACTGCGATACTTGCGAGGCGGCACGCCTGACCCGCAGCCCGATCCGGAGCCCGACCCGAGCCCAGTGGCCTCAATGCTGGTGAGCCCGTGAGATCTCAACGAACTGGCGCAGGCGGACCATGAAGACATATGAAAGACATATGAAAAACACATGAAAGACATATGAAAGACATAAAGACGTTCAGTCAAGGAAAACCACGTGGATCAGAGATGCCACTTTGGTCAAGGATTTCATCCCACTTCAAAGTGGCACAGGAGCATTTGGTCACTGCAGTGTAATGTTACTTTCAAGGGATGCCTATCGTAAATGTCTTGTCAAACCAGGAGGGAGGTTTTTTTTAACCTTCGTGGTAATGTTGAAATTAGTTGAAATGGTATCTCCACAGCCCTCAGCATGCCCTCAGCATGTCTCCAAGGTTTCTAGGTGTTCCAGGTGCCTCCGTAACATGTCGCTGATGCCTCCAGGCTTTGAGACAGGCTCTCCCTGGCATCGCCCACATGAATGCTACATAATGTTACATAATTATCATACTATCATAAATCATAATTCTACTAGATCTAGTTACTAGATCTCGACTATCTCAGAGGATCTCAAAGGATCTCAGAGGTTTCATCAAGGCACTAAACCAAAATGCTTCCAAGGTATTAAACATGAGAGGGTGGCGTCGATGTAACTCAAAGCCACACCTGAGTGCAAGACTTGGCAAGCCTGTCTTGTCTGAACCATCTTCATCAGACATGAACCATTCTGGGTGAGCCCATTCTGGGTGAGCTATTTAGCAGGAGCAAATTTGCTTTAGCATTCCCTTCAAACAGCCTAAAGGAATCCTAAAGGTGCGTCTAACCAACCTCTGCAGAATTGCCTTCGTCAACAGCGATTTGATCCAAGCCCCCTACGGGTCTCTTGTTGCGGTGTCGGTGTCATTGCCATTTCTGCCTGTGAAGACAACTTCACCCAGTTCCAGTCATCGGCCAACTCCTCTGCTGAGATTTCTGGGATGGTCTTTGAACTGCAGTGGATGGGAAAATCTCGCTTTTTTATTTTCCTCTGAAGTGGAATATCAATGCTGAAATCGCTGATAATGAGATTTGGACCAATGTGATGTTGAGAGTCGGCAAGTCTGATCTCACGAACAAAAACCAGGTGCTGACGATCCACATTGATACCCTTTCGGCTGACAATCCGAAGCTCAGTAATATATACCTCTTAAGCTAAAGTCATTTGAAGTCATCTAAAGTCCAACTATTCCAGGACTTTCTGGCTATGATCTTGACGTACAGTGACAGAAACCAATCCAAATCCAATTCAAGGTCATGGAATGTTATGGACACGACACATCATCCCAAGTGATAATGATCTTCTGACATGTATTAGTCCTCACTCCCAAGCAACACTTTGCTCTTTTGACTTCATTCAAAATAAGATACCTTTGTGGTTGCAAAAAAAACATGTATCAGAAATATGTATCAGATAGGACTTTAGAGTTTTTGATCATGTTCAACATGTTCCCTTTCCCAGCACAGCACTTCCCATCCCAACTGCTTCTAACCTCCTCCACGAACTTTGACTCCACCGGGGGCTCTTGAACCGGAGATGGCGCTCTCTTGGCAGGTTCTGAGGGAGTGTAGCCGGCCTCGCTGTGATTGGTTGTGATATGTTGTGATTGAGAAAACGGTCCTCCGTCTCTCCAGCTTTAGAACAGGCTTCAGCATGTTTCAGCCATATCTGGGTGATGATCTAGTTGAACATCTGCCAAATCTGCCAATCATGAAGCCCCATGACTCATAATTCAATTGCTGTGGGAAACGAACTGGACCCAAGTCCAGCTGGACACGGTGTGCTGCACTTGGAGCTTGGAGGTAATGGATTGTTTCATCAACGTACTCATAGGGGCCTGGGTGTTCCATTGCGGGTCAGAAGTTACCCCAAAATACCAATCCATGACCTGAACCAAGGGATTCGGTTGCTGGGAGGTACTTTTACCCATCACTTCGCATCTTGTAAGGCCTGATTGCGGCTGAGGGGCATCAAGACTCAACGAGCCTTGAGATCTTGCTTCGATCCACGACCTCCAAAGGAGCCATATGGAGCCATATGGAGCCATATGGAGCCACTTCAGGATCATCAGCTGAACATACGATGAAAAACATGATGGATCAAAAAATGATTCTTCCGGAAGAAATCCTCCGGCTCCCTTTCTGATGGAAAATCTGGAACAGAATCCAACAGAATCCGACAGTGTCTCCCTAATTGGTTTAGCAGCTGAGCTGCGCAGCTAATCAGAGTCCAATCAGGTCCCCAACAGGACGCCTCACGAAGCGACTTTTGCTCACGCGGCTGCTGAGACCCAACTCCTCTGCCCAAACCTCGGCAGATGTCGGGAAGGGGAACACTGGGAACACCATGTGGGTGTGAACCAAACAACAGCTGAGCTGTGGATTTTCACACAATTTTTATTGATTGACTGGTGACATATGGTGACATTATATGTATATATATATAATATTACATGATAGTTTTATATATTTTTTGCGTGGAGTTAGATGGAATGACAATGCATATCTGAATTTCATGTGCTTTCGCTTCTAAACAATCTTTACACGCACCCCACCTTAAATACTGCTGCTGGCAAGATTGCATCTTTCTTTATCTCAAAACTCAGAATCTTCCTTCCTTCACCTTTGTTTTCCAAACCCCTCCACTGGAAGAGTCAGTATCCACAGCCCCAATTCTACATCTCCTTTGTTTGTGCTTGTGATCAAATCATTTCAGAATTCAACTAGTAACTAGACCAACTTGACACACACCTTTTCCACATTTCTGACATTTTCATACATTTTCCCTCTTAATTTTCGTTTGAAGCTTCCAGCTTTGAAGATCCTCCCGGCACATCTTGGCAATTCTTGGCACGTCACATGCCATAGCATGCCACTGGGCCGCCCCGACGCGTGCGTCGTCTTCTGATGTGGCACCGGCGGCCAAATCGCCCACATGGCGCAGCTCGGAGTCTTGTGCCTGGGGAATCGGGGAATCGGGGAATCCAGTTGAAGCTTTCAATATGTTTCAGAATTTCAACATGTGAAACAACGAATCATTGGCTAAATGATGCTAAATGGCTAATTTTAGTGGATAAAATCAGCATTCACAAGGGCAAATAAAACACATGGTGGATATATGTGCATTATGTGGATATCTTCAACATCATCTGCGACTGGTATGGGAAATAACTATGCCAGGGAGGAATTGTCATTGCACACTTGTACCATTTTGTACCTGTTTGGCTTCATGCAATTCGGTCTTTTCCGCAGTTTGTCACCCGCGAAGCTCACACTGGATCAAGAGACAGGCGGTTTTAATTCTGATTCTTAGCTTGTCTTGGTGCAGTTTACAGTTTTCCTTCCGTTCCCTCCTTGGTTCTAAAGCCGAATCGACAGCCTCGATAGTATCAAGTTGATCCTCCGTGAAGCCCTTGTCGAGAAAGAGAGCCTCAAGATGGATCGGAGAAACACAGAATTCCCCAAAAACGGCTGAGATTTCTACTGTTTCGTTGATTTGTTTTGGGATTAGCTGTGGGCTCTATGTGGGCACCGAACTCCGGGTACTTCGGGTACTTCCAACACAGCGTGAGTCGATCAGCGATCACTGAGTCTCGGAACCCTGAGAAGGCCATCCATTTCGGAACGGCGTCACCGGCGTCACCGGCGTCACCGACGTCACCGACCCGAAGCTTGGCAAAGTGTGGTGTTCGGCGTGTTCGGTGGCTTGAGCCTCTCTTGCCGGCCTACAGTGCCTACAAGCCTTGGCTTGCTGAGTCCTTGAAAAGGTGGTCTTTCGCAACTGCAAATGCACGATTCAACATGATTCAATTCACAAAATCACATGCTATATAGAGGTCCACATTTTATACTCGGTGCCAGAAAAATTGGGTGGCCCAACAGCCAAGATCAACCACAATTTTCTCAACTCAGCTAAACAAAATGTCCTGCTCCAAGTTTTACAAGCGGTTTCGTATCGGTTGGTTGTGTCTTTTCATATTTCTTGAATTTTCTTGATCTTCAAGGGCGGAAACTGCTGTGTTGGAGCCGGTGGGCGGAGCAACTGGCACTGCAACTGGCAACGGAAACTCATCTCCTACTGCTCCATCTGCTCCTATTTCCAGGTTTTTAAAGATGGAATGACGAGCCAAATTGAAGGAAAAGCTGTGGCACCTGCCCAAAAAGAAGTATCCGTCACTCATCCGTCACTCTGATTGTAACGTTACAGTTGCAAACTTTGCAAACTGATTCATCACTTCATCACTTCATCATTCCGCTGGCACCTCCATCATCTAAAGCAGGGTCGTACTCTGACAAATCACCCGCCATCCTCGATTCCAGGCAGTTCGCCATCCAAATGGGGGGAAGCTTCAGAATTGTTCCATATACAGAATGTATATCATATACATCATATACATTGAATACATATAGTATCACATGGTTGCTGCCGCCAGAATCAAACTCACCAGGAAGGGTCGCTTGTTGGGTGAGCGAAGACTCCACAAAAATCACCAGCCACACCGGCCGCTTGGCATCCTTTTTTCGCACACAGCTGGTCCATGCTGGGGCAAGTCTTCTGTGCTGACCTGCCCTCAGCCATCGACACAAACGAATTGCAACAGCTTGTCTCAGCTTGTCTAGGCAAACTGTGAGGTCTTCGGCTGAACTGCAACTAGAAACCTCTGCGGAAGGGGATGAGTTTTGGCCCAAAGGAAGCAACATAAGTAATATGAAGCAACTAATCATGGGGGTTACCGGCTGATGCTGGGCCATAGCTAAGGGCACACTCCTTGTGAAGCTTTCCATAGAAGCACAGCTTGGAACCGTCATTTGAAGTGACATCCTATCTGGGTCGCAGTCACAGTTCCATGAAACATGCACTATACATTCAGGGAGCTTGCGTTACTGTACAAGAGCTGAGTCTGGAAAGCAATCAAGACATAGCGCTTTCCGACAAGTAACTCACGAGCAAACCCTGACAACAAAGTTCTTGCAAATTTGGCATCTTTGCCGTATCCAAGGTGCGGTTGAACCAATTTCCCAAGGTCAAACTGACGAGACTGGGCAAATTCACATCCAAGTTCTGGATGAAATGGTGCCCAAAAACCAAAGTCTCGAGGTGCTCAGGGAAACGAACTTGATCCAACCTCTGATTAAAATAGAAACCGAAGCTCAAGCTTCGCAAATTCCTGGGGAAGTTCACACGGTCCAAAGAGCGGTTGAAGTGGTCCCCAAAGCTCAAGCTCTGAAGTCCGTTTGGCAGAACCTAAGTGACCATGGATCAAAGCCAGTTGAAGCCAAGCAAATAACTCCAGCACCTGTGCAACAAGAAAATGAACCAGAATGAACCGTTGACCTAGTTGACCTAGTTGACCTAGTTGACATCGTTTGATGTTTTCCTTGTGCCAAGGTAACAAACGTGATCTCTCTGAACGCCAAGGAACTGTGTGATTCAAGCTGCAGTTGAAGGCTTCCCCAAAGGTCAAACTGCGGAGTGCAGATGGCAGCGTCACATTCTCCAGGCTTTGGTTAAATTCTTCCCCAAATTTCAAGCTTTCAAGACCATCTGGCAGATGGACATGCAGGCTTTGATTAAATTTGTAGCCGAAAGTCAGGTGCTTAAGGCCACTTGGAAACTGCATTTGGAGCACTTGGTTAAATTCCTCTCCAAATGTCAAGCTCTGCAAGGTGCTGGGGAAAGTGACCATCTGAAGATATTGGCTACGCAAATTGCCAAAGGGTCCAAGAACCAAACTTTGCAAACCAATTGGGAAAGTCATCTGCTCCAACCTCTTGTTGCCAAAGCTGTCTGATCTGCCCAGGGTCAAGCTTCGAAGGCTCGGAAGTGTCAATCCATCCGGGTTCTGATCGAAATCGTAACCCAAAATGAGCCGCCTTAGACCTTTGAGACCTTTGAGACTTGGAATCTCCAGACTGTGGTTAAAGCGATCCCCGAAAGCCAAGCTCTGCAGTTCAGTTGGCAAAGTTGCGCCATCCAAACTCTGATTGAAGCCATCTCCAAATGCCAAAGTGATGAGACCACTTGGCAGGCTCACAAAGTCTAAGCTTTGGTTGAAGTGATACCCGAAAACTAAGCTCTCCAGACCATCAGGCAGATTCACTTCATTCAAACATTGGTTGAAATTTCGACCAAAAGTGAGGCTCTCAAGGCTGCTCGGTAACTGCACGCGGTCCAAGCTTTGGTTGAAGCTGTATCCGAAAGTCAGGTTCTGCAATCTGCTTGGCAGCTTCACTTGATTCAAACACTAATCAAAGTCATTACCAAACTCCAAGTTACGCAAGCTGTCGGGCAGATTCACCCGATCCAAACTCTGGTCGAAGTCAGCACCAAAGATCAAGGTCTGTAGGCTTTTTGGCCATGTCACTTGATCCAAACTTTGATTGAAACTATTTCCAAACTCCAAAACCTGAAGTCCTGAGGGCCAGTTCACTTGATCCAGACTCTCGTTAAATTCATCGCCCAACATCACTCTCTTGAGACCGCTGGGCCACATGAAGCCATCTAGGGACTGGTCGAACTGGTGGGAAAAAGTCAAAGTTGCGAGGCAATTTGGCAAATGCGCCCCATGCTGCAGTTTTTGAATGAAACGCACCCCATCAAGCTGAACCAATCCTTGCAGCGAGGACTCATCATTGTTCTTGCCTCTGAGAAACCTCCAAGCAGCATAGATATTGTTTGGCTGGTAACAAAAGGACAAGGTCACACCTTCGCCAATGCCTTGCTGCAACAAAGTCTCGTCCAACTGCAGAGGTTCTGATCCATGATGAATAGTGACCGCTGCACCCGGCTTGGATGGAAGCTTGTCGATGATCAACTTCAGCAACTCCCGTCCAGTCATAGCACTCGGAACACTGAAGTCATGCCATTGCCCAGCAGCCAAACCAACGATCTCAATCCTGATCTCTGAGCAGTCTGGGCATGCCATGCTTTCAGATCAACAAATGAGAAAATAAATTTGCGCCGAGGGCAAAAAACACTAAAAACACTACTGAGCCGCAGATTTACGGCGTGATACTGAGTGATTGATCCTCAAGTCTCCTGGTCCACCTGCGTCCCATTGGAACACTATGTCTCAAAAAATGCCGAACCCCACTCTTTGACCCACTTTGACCCAAGCCAAGTGATCCAACCGCTGAATATCTTCCTGACTGTGTCACTATGATCACTATGCAAGTTGGGGCCCCTGCTGATCGTAGGTTTCGAATCCGGCCCAACCCGGAATCTGGGAGGATGCGAATCACATTGCAGTGGGGATCTTGATGGATCTTGAGGATGAGGGGCAATGTGGGGATATCATGAGATATCATGAGATATCATGGGATATCGATGGATATCTGATTTTTGCCCGAATGGTCACCGGATGCCACCTGGATTGGCTACATGTTACACGGATGCCTGCTGAATCGTGGGGTGAAGTCTCATCTCATCTCATCTCCAATACCAGTTCCAACGTGTTCCAACCCTTACTGCCGTGCTGTGCCTCCAATTTGTACTTCTCCAGCAAGTCATGAACCTGCGGGAAAACTCGATACTCTGGATTGCTGAGTCAAAGTATCATAAAGTCATGGAAGAGTATCAATTCCCTGACGAAACTCAGAAGTGAAACGCAGGCTATCAGTGAAACTTGATATGAACACTTTCTTCAAGTTCAAACAGATTCCATCAGATTTATTTGGGCAATTTTCAATTTTTAATTTTAGTGTCAACTGGCTATCCTTTGATAGCTAGATTAACGTGCCTCTGTCCTGAACATTGCCTTTGCTCTTGATGTCTTTTGATAAATGTTCAATGGTAGCTTACACTTCAGCCGCTGGCAACCGAACATGTTGAACGAGATCAAAGTCACCTCAAATTACACTCGTCAAGATAGTTTATCAAACCTTCTTCCACTCCTCCTCACATTTTCATCTATCTTCACCTTATTTTCACTATTTTTCACTCATATTTGCATGAAATATTCACGACACACATCGACACACATTGACGGCTGCTGACCTTGGGCCTTGTGGCTGCCAGTTCTTCCAACAGCGGTGTGAGCCTCGGGCTTCGAATCTGTGACGGCCAACGTGAGTCTTGGACAGATCTATTTTTTTTTTGTGTTTAGGTTGACCCCTAGAGGTCTGCTTTATGAAGTGAGATGTGAAACGGCATGGACACTGACAACAGATGGTGCAACAACCATACACCTCGTCTAGTTGATGGCTTGAACCTGAAGTACAAACCTTCACTGCAGTAAAATCTTCCATTCACCATCTGCCAGAAATCTTTCCGCTAGGCCCGCTAGGCAGTTTTTGGCAGGTGATCTGTTCACTTGCCCCAGCACCACCATTGTACCGTGTGAAACATGTGTCACATGCCCATGCTTTTCTTGCTGAAGTCCTTATACCCACCATACACCCCAAAAAGAACCAACCTTGCTGTGGCCCCAACGCGAACAGTGCCGTGTCATTGGGGTCGTCGTACCTGCAAGGACAACCGCCATCTGGTTCAATCGTGATGGCCATAAATTGGTTGGAAAGGTCCACCTATTCCGCCCACTTGGTTGTTGACCAAACCCTTCTCCACAGGTCTGGGCACCAAGATAGAATGAAGATGCCGTTGTGTGGCTGCAACATGAAGTTTTCCTGGCCACATTACGGCTGCAGCTGATTTGCCCAGGAGTCAGTGAAAGAGTCGGTGTATATCTCAAACTCTGGAACTTGATAACTTGCCGCATGATCCAAAAATATGTTGTGCAAAAACATCTGTACGAAGCACCACTGATCAAACATGTGATTTAGTTCCACCGTTCCACCTGGGCTGCATAGCATCACGGGCCCCACCTGGACATTGTCGATAATGAGCACTTTGTCCTCGCGGGCGTCTCCATGAAGGGATGGCTCTAAATGGCTTGGTTTCTGGTTCCGTTCAGCAAAAGTAGACTGTTGGAAAATGTTAGAAAGTTCCAGTTTCAAACGGAGATCCCAGTTCCACCCAACTGCCAAGCACAGATCTTTCGCATGCGACAGACTGTTTTTCACTGCAGATCTTGCGGCTTTGGTTTAGTCAGCAGCGGCGTGCAGAACTTCCGCATACCTCCGTGGAACGATGGAACCGCATGGCAGCGGTGACGTGGAGGACTGGACGGCCTTTGCAAAGAAAACCACTCGGGAGGAGACACTCCAAAGGATTCCGATTATCTGAAAATGTTGGTGAACACATGTAAAAACATGTAAAAACCATCTACTGCTGAAGTTAACATATGCTGACAAGTGGCATTTGGCTGGTTCTTTTGGCATCTTTTCTCGACAGCATTCGATGCAATCCTCGTAGTAGTCTTGCTTACTGCCTAGGGACAGCTGTGCAACAAGGGAGAAAGTCCAACAACTTCCGGTTCTGAGATGCGCTGTGCGTCATGTGTCAACACTTCAGGGTCGTTTAGAGGAAAATGTGTTGAACATTCGAATCTTACTGTTCGCAAGCACAGACTCTGCCGGAAGTGTCGAGATGCTTTGTCGGTGATTTCAGACCCTAAAAATGCCAAATCCCATCAATTTCCATAAAACTCTGCAGATCATTTTTTTTGACAGAAAATCTCAACAAATCCCAAGGGAAACCTCTTTGGATGCTCAGCTGGGCCAAGTGACACAATTTCTTCGTATCCCAACTGAGTCCCTTGGGTGGCGGTGGTGCTGCTGGCAGTCGTTCCATCTGCCGGAAGGCGCTCTTCGCCTCGCTGAACATAGGGATTTTTACTGCTCTGTTACCCCTGTTACCCTCCAAAGATAGGTTTTCTGGATTGTGTCTTGTACTGCCCGTATTGTGGTGCATTGTGGCGCATCGATTCGATGGGATGGACATTCTTTGGATGTCTTGACTCCCCACCTTGGCTGTGAGCAGCGACCTGAGACTCATAAATCAACTTCGTCTGGGGCTTTTCCAGGTCCGGATTTGACACGATGGCTATGGCTTAGGATGGCTTATCTTGAAGACCCCACACCTTGGGGCTCAAGGCCGCGATGCCGCAACACAAAGTCTACAATCTTCAAAGCGTCACAGGACGCCAAATTGCTTTACAACTTTACTTTGTAATGAAAGTTCAAGTCAAAACGATTGGACAATTGGCATTGTGCAAATCTGCAAAAATCTCGCAGGCCATCCGCAGGTCTGGAATGGTCTCCTTTGGTTCCCCCCGCTGCTAGCGCTCCTTTTTGGTCCGTTGCGTCCATTGCGCCAGAGTTTGAGGCCGATCCCAAACATCTGTGGCGGGGAACCAGTTCTCGGCCCAGTCCAGGTATTGGTCGCGCAGATCCCAATGGACCTTATGCACCTCAGCTGAAGTTTTTACGTTGACAAGTGAAACAAGTGAGATCCTGAGATATTCTGAGTAGAAGTTTTACGTTGGTGCAAATGAGATTCGGATGATTCTGACACTGATGACACTTTCAAAAAGGATTCAGCACTCTTTGCCTACTGGCAATATCTGACAATGGCATAAGGTTGAGACTATAGTGACTACAATCGGATTTCATCCAATCGCTCCATTTCCCAACATATTGAGAGGTCCATCCAGCATCCAGCATCCAGCGTCAAGTCGCCTTGGTTGATGCTTTGGTGGATGGATGAAGCACCAGCCCCGTGTTGAGCACCGCAGCGGTCCAACTCAAACTGCTCAGGCTGGTAATGAGAACATCGGCGCGGGCCATACCTTGGCTCACGGCAGTCACGGCGGTGAAACATCAAAAAATCTTACTGAATAACGTAGAAATATGTATAAATTATGTCATTATACTGAGATATACTCAGATATACTCAGGTTCAACTTGAGAACTTATTCCAAACTAGACAGTCTGGGCAAGTTCTCATCCCGAAACTTGAGATGCCACTTTGGGATCATCTTCCCCTTGCGAAACATCACTGGTGAGGCTGTGAGGTCGCAGAATGTACCTAGATTATCCTAGATTCTATTGGAATCCCGGAGGAAATTTCTCATTGTTTCGTCTCACGAACTCACTGCTGGCTTGTGGAAAATCCATTGGTAGCATTCGCACACTCTGCATATCACTTTCTAATCTGAACTGTGACACTGCAGACGCCATGTGTCAAGCTGCTTCTCAAGGAGTATGGAACTGGACCACGACCCGGACTTAAAACTGGGGAGAATCCCAAAACGAAGATGGCACCAATTGAACATAAAGAGATGCGATGAAATCTGTTGGAGCTCCCCCCAAACCTGCACAACGGCAGCCAAAGCAGCCAACGCATTTTTTTCGAACGCAGGGAAAGTCTTGATGTGCTGCCTTCTTCACCACATGATCGGACTTGTCTTGTGTTAAAAACCATCATGCTCCTCATCCCAAGGAGGAGGCAACTCACCTGTAGCGCTGAAAGATCAACTCCATTTGCTCACACCAACTGCTGAAATGATCAGTCTGAGTCAGAAGCCTCAACTGATGGCTTCAGTGGTTTTTGAAACGTTTGAAGTGGCTGTAAAGTCTTATACCAACACCAGAAAGCTGAGTACCTTCTAAGAATGCTGCCAAGTGTCAAATTCTTCTGAAAATCCTAAGTGTTGCTGGATGACAACAGAAACAATGTTTCATTTTGTTTGGGCGCGTTACTAAAAAACGTGATCAGCAAAAAGGACCACACATTCCAAGGGTCGTAGGCAAAGTGTTTGCAGTTGTTGAACCCAAAAGTGTAAGACTGGTGCTTCTTATTGCTCAACCACTGCCACACATTTGCTAAGCTGACCCTATGATGTATTGTGTCCATCTTGACAACCGTTGCCCCGAGTAAAGGCAGCTTCTTCCCCACACGAAGTCCATGGAGATCTTCGTCAACTTTTTTGATTTGGTCTCCATCTCTTAAGCGTTCGAGGATCATCCTGTGATTATCCTCAAACGTGAGCAACCAAGCGAAGTGGGTTCCCATTCCAGGGAACCTTCCCTTCGGGTTGTTGCGCGGGTTCAAGAGCTGAGTAAAAAACTCGATGAAATACAAAACACCCATGATCCCTGCATCGACCAGAGGCGAAACGAGCAACGCCACTTCCTCATTTTTGAAATGTCACGGGTGAACTTGATCAACACATATCAAAACACAATGTTTTTTGGACAATAAAAAATGGAGCTTTGCATTCCCAGTCTCCTTCAAAGGCGTTGAACCGGGGAGGCCAGGATATTGCATGACAGCCCCGGTCTTTTTCCTGCTTTGCATTGTGCAAGACAGGCTCGACATCTCTGCGAGAGATGCAATGGCTGCGTGATGGGACATGCGCAGCCGTGCTGTGGCATGATGCCACGATGACCCAAGGTGCAAAGATGAATGATTTGTGGATATTCGTGGGGATTGGGAAAGTGCTACTGATGGTCTAAACCATCTGCTCTGAATACAAATCAATACAAATCATACATTGAAAGCCTCATTCAAATGACAATCACACCGCATCATGTTTATTCGATTCGTGTCAGATGAAAATATGCTGATGTTGCGGCCTTCTGTCTGCATCTGACAACATGCACCCAGGTACAGAGAAGGGCTTCTCGCGGGTTGTTGTTCACCACCACATGGACTTGTGGATGAAGCTCCTAGCAATCGACGGCATCATGATCGCTGTGGAGGAATCTGAAGAATGCCAAAGTGCCATTGTTGATACGGGAGTCAACAAAAAGAGGGGCATCTTCGCAATGCTTTACGCACAAAAGTCGTGCATCTTGAAAAAGCGATTGTCTTCGTGCCAGCGAGCTTTCACCCACTTCCTTCTGGACACTGTTGGGTTCCCAAAATTGACATCCAGCCAGCTCCTTACATGTAGGTGGAACTGCCAGCTTGGCGGTGGTGTGGAAGATCGGTTCGTCGTCGTCGTTATGGGCATCGAAGATGAAGCCTCCAGCAGTGGCAATTGTAGCTTTGTCGTTGATCAGATCAATACTACCGACATCCTCTTGTGTTTAGTTGAAATGATAGGCACCTCAACAAAAACTGCAGATTCATGAACATGGCAGCTTTTTAGCCGCTCTTGCAGTTTCTTTCGGAAGAAATTCGACTGGAAAACACCTCAACCAACAACACCCTGCGTCATCTGTTGGAAACCCAATCTCCAGTGGTTCTGTGATATCCACTTGTTGCAGCGTTCACAAGTTTCTACTCCAGAGTTCCCATCCCAACAACCCACCGTCCCACCATCCCACCACATCATGTCATGGCCATGCCATGGTGCCTGGTAAACCCTTGCGCCGCAGAGCCCCACGACTTTGCCCCGCTGCTTCGGTGAAAATGTGCAGGGCAGAGCTGCCATCGAACAATTTCGCCACGGCGCATAGCCATCTGACGCAGCGGGACGGGGATTGTGGGATGGGATGGCTGCGATTCCGAAATCGAAATGATGGAAACATATGGAAACTGAAACCTTGAAATTTGGAACCTCTGAAAGGGTGGATTCTGATCTCAAAATAGTGGGGGGATCATCGTTGGCAAAAACTGAAACCAGTCTTGTTTTGACAAACAATGACAAACAGGATCCCACCTGGATAGTTGGGATGGATCCAGTTGTTGCGTCAGTGCGTAGCCTGAAGCTTCGCCCACGTCACCACGGCGGATGTGCATGGCGATATGCTGCTGGATGGACGACCTTAAGCCATGGATGGAACCGCCAAGTGGACTCACGATTTTGAAGCTCCAATTCAAAGGACAAACATAAGTTACATCAACAAATTTTCAAATACATCCTGAATCATCAAAGCAATCACTGATTTTTCATGGCAAAAATCACATACCAATCACCTCAAAGGCAGTTCCAGGAGACCACACGAAAAGACTCCCTGCGTTGCACGGCCGAGGCGCTCTGACTCCGCGCCGTAGCCGCAGCGCGCCTCGCGGCGCCACGGCAGCACGCGGCCGGGCGCCGCGAAGCTGCGGACGCTGCTGAAGAGCCGCGGCAGCACAGCGGCCGAGCGCGGCAGCGCCGTCTGCAGGAACTGCCACGGGGGTCCTGTGAAGACCAAGCCGAAAAGGATCGAAAAGGATCGAAAAGGCGTTGTTAATGTGGAAAGCCCCGAAAAGCCATTGATGGGATGGGAATGGATGGGACTTGAAGACTAAGCATGAAACCTTAGAATAGCCTTAGAACATTTGGCCTAAACATAGAGCAAAGTGCAGTGGATGTGAGATATGATGTAATGTAATGGATGATTGGTGGTGAATGTTTAAGTGATTGGATTATTCTGAAGCGACAAAGGAAGATTGCCCGAGGGCACACCACACCACCCATCTCCCATGGATCCCAATGGGATCCTTTCAGAGTTGCAGTGTCCTTCTAGGTCGCCCCTGAAACTGAAACATCTCCAAGATGACCTCAGCTCCGTTTTCATGTCTTTCATACTGTCCATGTAAGATGTAGATGGCAATGGGAAAAACGATCTGAGGCAGTGGGACCCACAGATTTTGGCATTTCTGGGCACAGAGTTTTCTATTCACCGTAATACCACCATATAGCGAGGGTATTACATGATATTACACGTATTACATCTGCCAGAATATTGATTCTTGGAACATATCTGAGGCCTGAACGACGACGAAGCCAACGATCCCCATAGCAGCTGTCGTCCTGGCAAGGGGATGTCGTCATGTCCAGTGCATCAAACATTTTTCATCCGCAGTGGCGATCCTATTCCTTCATTGTCAATTCATGGAATCTCTTGGGAAATCCATCATTCAACTTCCCATCGAGTTTTGCTGGAGAGGTTGAGATGACCACCATTTTTCAGATGTTTTCATGTGTTTTCACGTCTTGGTCCCTGTCAAAACACTTTTAGGTGCAAAGCCTTTTAACATCTCTGTATTGAAACCTTTCTTCTGCACATCACATTACCATCTTCACCGTATTTTCTGCCATTTTCAGAGTCGGAAAAACGAAAAACACCAATCAAATCCAATCAACAATTGGGTGGCCGATGGTGGCCGTTAGATCGTCGCCTGTTCTGCCCTTGGGTCCTGCAGGTTCGTTGCTCTGAGCCAAGACATCTTTTTGCAGATCAAAGCGCCAGCAGCGCAGCGGATACTCCGGTGCTCCAGCTAGTTGCCGTTCCGGGCCATCTGCAGGGCTTTCCTCAGATTCTGTGGATTTATTTTTGGCTTCAGATCTTGAAAATTCTCAGATCTCAGAATTCTCCATTCTCAGGGCTTGAAACGACATGCACCAAGGGGGTCACCCTGCAGCCGAGGTTCATGGCACCACACAGGGCCATGATTCCAGCTGCCTGGCAGACTTTTTCTGGGTATCATTTCAGATATGGCTTACTATCAACAATGTTTTTCCATTTTCCAAACACTCACGTTGTTCTGACAGCATACTGCTATGCTTGTTTGCTAACATTATCAACATCCCATAAACTGAGCACTCATAAGATTGAGGGTTGTTAACACATGTTAACACCATATTCATCATGCTTTTTCATCATTAATTTCAATATTTCCATCAGATAAACCCAAGATTTGATCAGACCTGCAGGGTGCAGCAGCCCCCCTGCGGCTGGCAGGTTCAAAGCCACGGCATCGAAGCCCAGAAGCAGCGAGGCCACGGTGAGTTCCAGGGCCTTTTTGAAACGGGCACCGATACCTTGGGATGGGATGGAGAATCTGGGATTTGATGATGTTTGATGTTTGATGTTTGGCCGGAGTTGGTTGGGATGGTTAGTACAATTGTTAGTACTGGTTCGTAGTTTCAGGAGTGCAACTATTGTCAATGTTTCCGACCACTTTTTGCTTTCATTTCTCTCATCAAGCCCACTTCCCAAGTCTGTGCCATGACACCATCCTGCAGCTCGTCCGAATGAACCAAGACAGCCGATTCTGTGGTGTCTCGGAACTGCCGGCGCAAGGCATCCACTGCGGATGCGTCCTGTGGTCTGGTGATATTGGCTTCTCATGGCTTCTCTAGTTATTGGATGCTATTGGTTCGTCTTTAGATATCAGGCCATAAATGAACTGCCACGTCGTTCTCCATCAAGTGTCACTCAAATGACTCTCCCTAATAGAAGTGCCAAAACATCCTTTCCTTTGTGGCCCCCGGTTTTTTGTTACGTCCTACCACATGATTCTTTTCTGAACACCAATTCTGCATATTTGTCATCCTACACATCCCACAATGAAAGCTGTGCTTACAGCAGTGCTTACAGCAGTGCACACGTTTCCAGTCCTTCGGAAAGTCCATAATCTCTCGGGCACCCACACAGTGCTTGGCCGCGAAACGATCCATCCATTCATCGCCCCGCAAGGCGCCAACGTGAAGCTTCTCCTGTCCGACTGCCTTACAGCATCGGTTAACACAAAATTAGGGACCCATAAATTAAAAACAGCAGCCATTTTCCAAATCTAAAGTTTATTAAAGCCATAGATTTTCCGATTGGAGATTTCCGAAATCTCACCTCCAAGAGCCCCATGACTTCTTTGAGGGGCACCAAATCCTCGCCGCTGCTGGCGTTGAGCTCCTGGGAGTCAGGTGGATGAAGTGAAGGATGATGGACAGTGGATGACATAATTCTGTGAACGCACTATGGCATTGAATATATAAATATATACACATAATATCTATCTATCTATTATATATAATACACATAGAAGAATAGATGTAGATAATAGTTCATAGATGATACTAGATAATAGATACTAGACACTAGATCTGATAGATAATAGACACGCATGTACATAGATGGGATGAATTGCCATTGTCTCATCCAACAACTGCCATCTTTGGGTGATTGAATGATGTCGTGCCAAGGGGATTCTATTTGGGATGCCTCCAATGGTGTCCAAAACAGGATGTTGGATGGCATTTACTGTTGTATTACAGATATTACAGTTACAGTGTTGACGTTGACGCTTGGTGCTCCTGTAGGCATTTTGCCTCGAATGCTGAGCAATCTTGGTCACGTGCCCAGGCGGGGTCAGCATCGCATCCTGGGCGGATCCCTTTAAATCATGAGCAAAATATGAGTTTTGGTAGGAAAACATATAAAAACTGCAAAATGGTTTGGAAAAAAACAGGAAACCATGGAAACCCATATGGACCCATATCATTTTTCGAGCACACCTGAGTTTGGTGAACTTTTCGGTTTTCCAGTTGAAGCATGATGGCTTTTGACATAGGGACGCTGCAATTGGTCCTCTGGAGCTGTAGCACTGCTCACTTTCGGATGCCATCGCCAGCGAGGCCATGCCGAACCACTTCATGCTGAAATGTTTTGTCGAAGCTATGTGTGTGGCAGGCTAAAATCTTAAGACACCAAAGCCAAAGCCAATCTAAAAATATCTTTTTATGACTTTTGGTGTTTGGTGCCCATGAACAACACTTGTCCTCTGCTGGTTGGGCAGTGTGGGTTTTCATGGTCAGGGTTTCAGATTAGCGGAAGGGACACCTGGGAGACGTGTCAAAGTACCATGACATGTACTTTCTAGAACTCTCATCTTGCATAAAATCCCGGGTTTGAAGCTGGTTGATTAGTGGGAACTAAGTCTAAGCCAGGATCTGCAAATGGCACAATTTATTGGCCAACCAAGCGGCAAGATAGTATTCATGGAGGAAGGTAGGCAGATTGTGGCTGGATAAAGTTAATTACGGAAAGTTAGTCGTCAATTCCAGAATGCTAAGCTGCACAGGATCAACAAGGAGCTTTGCTATCGTCCCCAAAAACATTGATCAAACACAGAAAGTCTGAAAGCATGGATAAGTCAGTGGCTAAAGTGAAGCTTCCCATCATATCCTTCGCAAATGATTGTGATTCCCGAGGAAAAACACGGAAAAACATGATTTTGGGGCATGTTTTCAATGTTTTTTCAATGTTTTCAGCAATCCTCATCGGTGAGGTCGGCCAGTGAGGTCGCTCCACACACTTTGAGTGCCAAGCGTTCGCAACACTTCGCCTTGATGTCCCGCCTGGAAGAAAAATGGATGTTCTCAGCGTTCCAACAGATGGATGTGTAAGCATGTACATGAATCATGTGAATCATTCTCACATCAATGTCACAAAATTTGTCAATTATTGATGTGCATGTGTATGTGTGATGGATGTGTGATGGACGTGTATCACAGGAGGCATTTGAGCAACAGCCAGCAGTCTCAGTCGGATCAAATTTTGCAGCGCCTCCAGAAATTCCCCACTGCGTCGCAGGCACACTGGCGCAAGCGGCGCAAGCTTCGCAAGCGGCGCAAGGTCAGGCACCTTGGGGAGTCTGGGTCTCTCTGGCCATCCATGGCCATGGCCATGAAGGCCATGGTCTCTCTGGCGGCCGAGGCCAATTTTGGGGATTCGAAACATGGAAAACGACCATTTGACAGTCCCGGGACAGGAATCTTAGATGGTTGGGCTGTACTGAGCACTTGAGTCATCTTGAGTTACCGTACTCAGCAACCAACCAATACTTGAGTAAATAAACCCTGTGAACATCGAGGATCTCTCCAAAACTGCTTCAACATGATGGAAATTTCTGCCAAGAAGCTTGCTGAGCAAAGAAGGAGCTGCACGCAGCAGTTCCACCTTACTTTTGGTTCACACTTGCGTGGCCCCCAACCATTGATGAGCCCTACTCAAACGCACCATGAACAGGAGGATTTCGGGGACACCCCAAATCTTTATGATGTACCAAAGTATGAATACATATTTATTCCGCAACACATTCCAACCTCAAGGACAGAAGCTATATCAAGCTATTGAAGCTACTGTGAAAGTCCTTGCCCGACGGGAATAGCCAATCTGCGGGTGAGTGAAGCTAGCAGCTGTCACTGTTTTGGTCCAACATCGCTATTGGGTCCTGTGATCAAAAAAATACAACGTTCTTTCAAGATCCTGAGGACTGTTCCTAGCATGGCTGTTCTTTGGTGCCACATCCCTGCATTTTCGAACCCTGAGGAATTACCACCATTGTGGACTCTGTATCCCAGCTGAGCCACTTATCCACTTGGGCGGTGCAGCAGCGAAGAGGATTGGCTTTGGCACCTGTCCGATCAATCCCTGACCTTCAAAGACTGGGAAAAACAGTGCCACTTTTTCTTGCTTATCTTGCTTTTACTCACGACCCGAAATCAGCCCCACCAAAAGATCCCGTCATTTCTGACTGTCAGCTATTCCCTGTGTCTTTAGCACCCCCTAGCACCACCAGGAGGGCTGTGTGCCCTGCCTCGTTGCAGGCTGCAGATAAGACAGGCGCACTCAAGTGCGGCATGGTGCAGGAAGAGTTCAGGAGGAAAACCACTGGAGAAGGATTCGACTGTGAACCGTTCAACGCAATGCAGAAAAATCTGTTGCAATCCTGGCGTGCTGCAGCAGCTCTTGAGTGCTACTTGTGCTGTTGGTACTGTCTGTCTACTTGACGCCTTCCTGGGGGCGCAACCCTTGAGCTGAAACTCGTGCAGGAAATCAGGGTGTGACACATCGAAGTGTGTTGCATCCTGGTTGGACTATTAAGAAGGCAACATAGGGCAACACAGCTGATGCAAAACTTGTTTCCTCTAGCTCTTTCCCAAGTTTGCACACCTGCTCAGCTGACTGGCGAACCAGCCGACACATTGCGCAGGTGTGCCAAACCCCACGACACGATGAGAACCACTGCATTGCAGTGAACACTTCCGCATGGATTGTAGACAGGCCTATTGAGCAATCCGCATTCCACATCATATGCCAGTTTCCAACACCAAAGGAACACAGATTTATGGCATTGTCTCTTTGATTTTAATCCTGGCCGAATGTCATTCTACAAGTCTTCTGTCAAATGGAACAGCATTCGAGTGGATGTACATGTGATCCCATGCAGCTCAATATCTCAAGCTCAAACTTCACAAATCTGATCAAACCACATTTTTGGGATGATGTATCATATAAGTCATAGAGTCTCATAGAGGCCTTCATTTGCATCGTTGGAGATTCGCTAAAATCTATCCAAATATCCGATGCGCATCGCTGAAGAGGCGCGTCCCGCCTCATGGCCATGCCTTCCAAACACAGCACAGGCAGCACAGCTCAAAATGACGCGGTAACATGTCGTAACGGTAGAAATTGGGGGTCTCAGTTGATCTCAGTATCACTTGGTACCAACTGAAAGTGGTGGGGTAAAACCAACAATGGGGCAGAACCAACAATAGTGGGTATGACAATCAAGAGTGATCTCTGAGTTGTGAAAGAAACATCCAAGTCAAGGCAGCTGTGCTGCAGCGAAGTTTTTGGCCACTTTGGCTGCCAAACAGCCGAAATTTCTGATCCAATTTGGATGGTTCGGAATAAACAACTCTGAACCATCTATGAATCGCCAGCAGTTTGCTCACGCCCTCACTGCACGGTGTCGGGATCCACGCCCTTCCAAGCATATCGTGTGCCACTGTGCCTCACATTGAAGCAGTCACCGAGTGGGGAACACTCCAAGGAGGTTTGAGGTGTGAGAAACACGGTGACCCACTGACCGGTACTGCGGATGCATGAGAAACCCCCATTTGTCATGATAGTACCGTCATTGACGATTTGCATGGAATGGCGTGCTTTCAACCCCTTCAACTGTTTCAAACTCTGAAAAGCCAAGGTGGACATGCGGACCTCCTTAACCAAAGCCATAGGAGCCCTTCATGGGCATCTCTCAAACCAGCGGATTCAACATGGTCTTACACCTGAATCTCTAACTACTCTAATCACTCTAATCTAGTACAGGTCCGACATTCACAAAATCCGAGCGGCAATTCATCGATGGCTTTCATCTCTGCTGCAGTCCTTGGTTCACTCCGTTTGGCAACGAGTGCCTGATGGTGCCATCCAAACTTGCCGACAGGATGAAAACTGATGAACATGTAGTGGCCATGGTTATCCCATGGTTATCCCATGGTTATCTCACAAGCAATTTTGGATCATCTCTCAGCCTTGTCGATACCATCTGGATCACCAAGTGTTTGGATTTAGGTGGGATCTGGGGGGAGGGGGAGGGAGG
>Ga0126342_10000393_pt1 | contig 45660 bp, 44 predicted proteins | sample Cyp1metagenome_FD_92528 | JGI IMG/M metagenome (GOLD analysis project Ga0126342, IMG submission 92528) | Coral microbial communities from Lord Howe Island, Old Settlement Bay, Australia - Cyphastrea 1 metagenome | ecosystem: Host-associated > Invertebrates > Cnidaria > Coral ...
GTACGCTTGTGCGATGGGTTGCGCGATGAGGACGTACGCTTGTGCGATGGGTCGCGCGATGAGGACGTACGCTTGTGCGATGGGTTGCGCGATATGAGGACGTACGCTTGTGCGATGGGTTGCGCGATGAGGACGTACGCTTGTGCGATGGGTTGCGCGATGAGGACGTACGCTTGTGCGATGAGTTGCGCGATGAGGACGTACACTTGTGCGATGGGTTACGCGATATGAGGATGTACGCTTGTGCGATGGGTTGCGTGATGAGGACATATGCTTGTGCGATGTGGCATATTTTTTTCAGTGGTGACTCGTAACAGTTGAACATGAGTCGACAAACGACAATGACATAATTGAATGACACTTTTGGAACTTGGAACATCACAATTCACTTGTTGAGGATGTTGATTCAGTTGATGATGTTGATGATGTATGTTTGTTTGTTTATGGGGACACGTCAAACCAATTTGAAAGTCAATAAATGTTTATGTTTTTTTCTGTGGGTTCCAATTCTTTGGGGGAATTCTGAGATAGCACAAATGCGATGCAACCGAAGGTCTGCATTTCAATCACTTACAAATTGGATGGTTGAAAAAACACAAGAACTTTGACACTGGACACTTGCCATCATCGGGAACTGGGAACATTGTTCATTGATTCATTGTTGAAGAAAGATGAAATCTTTTCTTTGAACTTTGAACTGTGGATTGTGGGATTAGTTTTCTCTTACATCAATCTCGACCAATGCACAATTTAGTGCAACTGATTTTGTTCTACTGTAGTCACAAGGTTCTTGAATAATATCGAACCACAATGTCACCAAGTATTCCTTCGCTGGAAACACAACACTGACATTGCACGCCCTCGCTTCGCAGTCCATGGTTATGAATCATGGATTTAGTTATAGTTATAGTCTAGTTATAAGTTATAAGTTATAAGTAGTTATGTTGTGTTATGAGGTATGAACGAATCAATAGTATGTAATAGTCCATGAATCATGAATCATGAAGTTGCCCATCATGATCTGTATTTGATGGTTTGAAGTTTTAACAAACTTGTGATTCATCAACCATTCATTGAACAATGCGTACTAATTCATTCATCAAGCAACAGATTAATATAGTTTATATTTTATATGATATATGATATAATATAATATATATATATATATCATATATATAATATATTATATGATGTATAGACAACTTCAACTGTAAATGAATCAATCAATATGTTGTGTTGGATGTTCTTGATAAAGTCGTTGACATAAAACAATTACCTATCATGTAACATGACCAGCATGGTGACATGACTCGACCATGGCATTCGGTAAGATGACCCATGGCAAGACTCTTAGCGGGCGTTCTGGCCAACCTCGATGACGAACCGTCATCTCGGGGTGGGCATGCTCGGGTTCGCAAGAGCGTCTTCTTGAAACATTGTGTGGCCCCCCAGGGAGGGCAAGACTGTCTGGTCTGGGACCTTCAATTCTTGAGACATGTGAGCTGTTTTAGAATTTACAATTTACAATTGCAAAATACAATGTGCAATCTGGAAACTGTCAGAAACCTGACCACCGATCATATGGCAAATGTTGTTTTGTTACCAAGCTGTTTCATTATGAAACCTCGTTATTTCATGGATGTGATGTAATTGTAATTACTTTTTTAAACCACTAAGTTGCATTGAGCTACATACGATCAGGTTCCATGGTTCAGGGTTTGTGTGATTCATATGCACATTCACATTAGATTCACATTCATACAATATTCACATTCACATTAGCAGTCATGATTCACCATGAAATCTGGTGGCATGCACGGCTTGCGATTTGATTTGATACAGTATTTTTGCCTTATCTGCAGCTCATTGATTGGGACCAAGCCAGGTTTGTAGGATTCTGAATCCAAACATGGCCTCGCTGACTGAGAAGGCAACTCAGACTCAAACCATTGACTTTGGTTTGGAGTCATATGGCTATGTGAAAGTCACCAGTGTTGGTGATGGTGGTGGTGACGATGTTCATCGACCTGAAGGTAGTAGTGATGATCATGGTGATAGCAGTGATGATGTTACTGGCAACCAGTGGATCAACATGTCACCTGGGTGTAATGAAATGCAGTCTATGCCCCGATCTATGAGTCAATCTCCAGCTCCATCTATCCATACGTCAGATGCCGTGTCTCCGGCTACGACAAAGGCGTTGTCAGCCCATTGGGAGTATATGGATTCGCCATCACCGCCACGTGGGAATCCTATACGCCCAGAATCGCCAATGAGCCCTTGGACTACCGTCAGTGAAGCTATGCGTGCTCTACAGACACCAGTTCGCAAGAGGACAACAGTCGATAGTGAGTTGGATGATTCCCCACCTGGTGCCCCTCAGAAGTCCAAGCTGAAGTTGACTCGATTTCCTCACAGCCCAGTTGATGACATTGGAACGCCTGACAAGGTTTCTCCAGTTTCTCCTATGCCTTTGCCTGATTGGGACAGCTTGGACCTGGATCACCATGAGCCGTCCGAAGATGCCCAAAAAAATGCACCTGAAGGATGGCTGAGCGAATGGGACTTCATGAATGAGAAGCAACGGCAGTGGGTCATCGATCACCCAGATGGCATTTTTCCTTGCGTTGTTTCTGATGGGCGATAGGATATAGGACTTGCAAAATGCAAGTAGTGGGTCAAAGAGCGTCATTGTCATTGACCATTGACATTCATTCATTGACATTGACATTGATATCCCAGCGGCTCCTGTTTCTTCTCAACTAAGTAATCACTAATTTGAATTGGTCATCAGAGTCATAGTCGTTATTACTAGCCTGGTGATGTTTTATGAATTCTATGATAATGTGATCCATTCAAATCGAGACCAAGTTTAAGTTAAGCTTTAAATTTTCTTGACTTTAGTTGTTGTCATTCAATTGTTCATTGTTGGTTTTTGATTTTTCTGGTTTCAGATTCTCAAATCTAACTATCTTATATTGTTGTTTTGACTGAGTGCTTGAAATTTGAATTGGCGAGTCTGGGGTTTCACATTGCATCAGTGCACCAGCACGATTTATGAAGCTGGTACCAAAATCTTGGGTCACACAGGCAGCAAAAAGGAGCATATGAGTTGCGAGAACCTGTATATATCATATATTCCTCCTAACAACTCCATTGTAGTACCAGTGTCTGATTTTTGTTTAAAGAGATTCCAGAATTACAACTCGACCACATCACAGCATGAAATCAAAACCAAGAATCAATAATCATTAAGAGAATCAAGAGTCTTCAACAACTCAAATCTTCAAGTTTCATGTTGTATTCATTTTTTAAAAGTTTCAAATTTTTAAAACATACATCAACAGTAGTGGCACTGTACTGGCAGTCTATCTGATACTATCTTTCAATTTCAGGGGCAACCACTATCACTAAACATCACCTTGCATACCCTTGCATCAGCTAGGTCGAAATTTTGCACGTCGTGCTCGTGCCGCACAGCAAATTGAACTCAGATTGAGGACTGTGGGATCAGGGTTTGGGGGCTAGTCATGTCTCATAACTCAAATCTTAGCAACTACATTTGGTTGGATTTAGTTACTGAACCTGAGTTGAGAGTTGAACTCCTGTTTATTTTTTGTATGTCAATGTCAAGAGTCATCATTCATAATTCATAACAATCAGAATATTTTTTTATAATAAATTTGTTTCACTTATGATTTACTATTTATATTTATTATGGGTTTCCTGTCTTATTTGGATTTTAATGTCATATTTACTGTTAGTTTGATAGAAATGATTTGATTTGATATGATATGGTTTTCATGATTCTGAATCTATCTCAGGCTCTCAAGTTCAACTGATTCAGCTAGTCATTGCACAAGTCATGTCACCTGCTATCACAAACCCAGACATTGCCAAAGAAACTACGACCTACGTACAATTCATACATTCATTCATTCAATCATTCAATCATTCATTCATTCATTCATTCATTCAATCATTGATTCATTGATTCATTGATTGATTGATTCATTCATTCATTCATTCGTTCATTCATTCATTCATTCATTCATTCATTCGTTCACTTATTTCATTCACTTATTTCATTCACCCACTACTCATTACTCACTACTCATTCATTCATACATTACATTACATTACATTTCATGTTCGTTCCATTCCATTTCATTTCATTCCATTTCATTCCATTTCAGTTCATTCCATTTCATGTCATTTGATTCATTCATTCAATCAATCATTTTGTTCTGATTTGTTCTGTGTGTTTATACATCATAAAGTCAAGTATTGAAACAAAAACAGAACAAACACAAACGGTATTAGCCTTGATGGCCAGGACGGTCGCTGATGAGTATGTGGAGAACCATGCGGTCCGCAAATCTCAAGTCGCATGGGCATTGGGATCTCAATCAGTCAGATCTGGTCACAAGGTGCTGAAGCGATCTAAGACCAATGTTTCTGGTAAGGGGCAATACAGGGTCTGGACAGCACAGGCTATGCTGCGTGTGACGTTGCTGGACTAATTTTTAAAAAAAAACAAAACATAACAAGTTTAGTGCTTTTGTTTTTTTTAATTAAGTTTGATTTAGCATCAAAGCTTACCCAAATACGACTGGTTTGGCTCATTGTCACTGACTCGCTACTATCAATATACTAATACAATTTCAATACAACAATGATTAATCAATTTCAATTTCAATTCATCATATTTATCAAAATTATAGTGATCACTGATCACTATCATCACTAGCACATCACTTCAAGTCGATGGGTGATATGTGTTCTAAAGAATCACTGGTGATTGGTAATTTATTGATTCTGTGCTGATCAAGTGTATTCATTATTCATTCATACATTCATATATTCATGCATTCATACATACATACATACATTCATTCATTCATTCATTCATTCATTCATCTCATTTATTCATTTCATTTATTCATTTATTCATTGATTCATTTATTTTTTCATTTATTCATTCATTTATTCATTCATTCATTCATTCATTCATTATACCGATCACAGTAAAAAAAGAAAGAACATTATTCAACAGCAACATTACCTATGTGAGATTGTAAGGAAAACCATCTTAAATCTTAAGCCTTAACCTTCAACACCATTAAGTAAGATCACTATTAATATTAGTTAAGTTATAGGTTATAATTATAAGTTACTATTATTTTTTTTTGATGCCCTGCAGACTGCAGACTGGTTGAATTGCTATACTGACTAAGTGAGCTGGTTCTAAAGTTTTGTAAGCTATGTACTTGTATTTTTCGAGTGACTGACTTACTCATCGGGTGTCCCTGCCAAAAAAAAGTTTTTTTTTTTGGGGGGGGGGCGGGTTCGCACACCAATTTGGGACATTTAAAAGTGTAGTCGCTTGCTGAATTAGATGATATTGATGATTACATGAGGTATTTTTTGTTGTTTGATTCATGACGCTCAAATGTTGAGAGGGGTATGTGGATCAAATAAGGTTGTTGAGATTTAGAATTTAGATTGATTCAAGCAACAATGGTGATCCTGATCTGATGATACCTAATGACTTACTATGATATATGATAATAACTACCTTTGTTATGGCTTGACTTAATGGAAACCAGGGAATCTTACTAGTTATTACTATGTTTGTTTGTTGATCTGTTGATCTCTGAGGCTTGGTCAAAGCTTCATTGCTGCTTTCACGCCAAAGTTCCAGCACCACAGCTTGCAGAACAAGTCACCTACGATGTTTTCAACTTCATCGCTGGCTTTTTGGATGTCGGCATCGACAACCCATATCGGGAAAGCAACTTTGGATGAAATTTAAGTTATGGGTCTCGATGTATTAATGTATAATTTTGCATGCCTTGTTGCTTGATGTTGGTGGCTGTTGGCTAACAACACCAGATCTGATCAAGAGTTGAATCTGTGAGTTGCGATCCCGATGCTATTTAAGATGATTTTGTTTGGGCATGAATTCAATATGTGTATGAACCTGGAAACTAACAGGTTCAAATTACAACTTTCAACTTCCAAGACCACAACATTGGTGAGCATTTGATTTTTTTTGGTCAAATTACATGATTTTAAGTTCAGGTCTCAGACTCGGGACACTTCATTATCAGCTAAGGTCAGATCAGCTGTCTGCGAGCTGTTTTGTCAGCAGCTAGAAGCTCGCTGCAAGAAATGTCAAGATGTATCTTGGATTCTGCGGGGAATGAAGTTTGAGTTGGAGTTTGCAGATTTGAAGAGACATGTTGTTAGGGAGAGTTTGATAGAGAGATGTGGGCACATAGAGATGCACATGAATGTAAAATATCAAAACTCATATTTACAAAGCTGGTACTTAGAATTAACAACAAACGAGTACAAGTCACAAACAATCACACATAGTTTCTACATGTTTGAACAGATCAATATAAACCTGATGAATTATTTATTTTCGCACCATGGGCAGAACATAGCAATATACAAGAAAGAAACATCAAACAACTTTACCTCTGGGGGTTTGTCTGAGGCAAAACCATTCATGGTGTCCGTGAGCATTGAGTTCGATGCATCTTCCTTCAAGACACGAGTCCGAAAAGGGATGATCGTAGCCGACGCAAAGTATCATGTACTGGTGACTTTGGTTCAACTTCAGGTTGAATAACTTAACGTCACACAGTCATACATATCACACATATCATAACACATATGTTACGTCTTCTTGTTCATATATAATATTATTACTATTCATATTATTTTAGTGTCTATTTAGTTGAATCTAAAGGTATAGCACAACACAACAATGTATATATAAGATTTAATTTCACAATTATATTTTATAACTTTTAGTTGTCCTTTGTATTATATATAATATATATAATTATATATATATTGTTTTATTTGACATTGACACTATAGTACATACATGCGGTAATGAGTTGAGTAGTTAGAGACAAGCCAAACCATCACATGATTCATGGTTCATGATCACATTATGGAAGTTTGAAACATCACATCGAAGTATTTGCTGTTCACTGTTTGTTTGAATATATGCACATTGTACAAACAAAACAACTTAACTTAACTTAACTCATGTCTGCAGGTGTAACTAATTATTATGATGCAACTTGAAACTTGAAACATGAAGCAGTTCTTTTTTTAATTTCATGATGTGTTGTTTGCTAGGTGTTATCAACCGATTGTATATCAATATTTGTTTAAAGTTTAAAGTTTAAACTTAAACCTAAACAATATTTTCATTTAATATTTAATATTATACACTTGAGTCAAATCCAAAGACATGATGTATGGTTTTGACACCTGGCACTTACATTCCCAAACACATTACATGTTATTTGTCTACGCTGTGGTTCATTATCCATTTTGTGCATATGGCATAACAATAATAGTTCTTGAGGTTAATATAATTTTTAGTTTAAATTTAAATCAAGTTCTAAGAAAACATATGCTATGTGTTGTAAGTTGTCACTGTAATTTTAACCTTATGATTTTTAATTATAATATACTACTACTGCTACTGCTACTACTACTACTACTACCACCACCACTACTGCTACTACTACTACTACCACCACAACTACTACAACTACTACGTTTGCTTGTTGCAGTAAATATGTCTGCAATGTCCTATTCCCAACATGTGCTGCTGGGATCTCAATTGGAATTGGTATGTAAGAATTTATAGGTTTGGTCAGGTTGCATATGTTTGCAGTTTCCAAGGTTCAACGTGGTGGACTGCTTGTTCAATGGTCTGAAACCAGCAAGCAACTTCAGCAACTTGTCGATAGATTCAATAGACAATCTTTTTCAAATGAATCTAGCAAAACATCTTGCTCAAAAAGGGCAATCAAAAATCAATATGTTTTTTTTTGAACTGGGTTATAGATTATTGCCCTATACAAATGATTTACTGGCTGTAAGCTTATAACTTATAACTTATTATAAATGAAAAACAACCGATATAATGAATACAATTAATATGATAAAATGAATAATTTTTGTTCAGTTCTGGTGAATAACAATTTTCCAGCCAACTAAATTATGCTTGGTTGTTTTGATCCAGGAAAGTTGTTTGTTTGTTTGTTTTTTGTTTTTTTTCGACGTCTGTTGTGCAGAGGCACTCGATGCTACCTATATGTCCAGCTGTACTTGAACATGAAGACGCTGAGTCACTGTTCAAAGCTCTGCAAGACAAGCACCCAGTGGACTTATTCAGACATTTGACTGCAACAAGCATAATACCATATTTCATGCATTTATGTATATATCTATGCGTGGCCATGTATTAGTTGATTCAAATAAGACACTGTGAGTTGCGACATGAATCAAATCGTCAACTTTGCTATTGCTATGCTTCCTGTTTGCTATTACACTTGCTTCTGTGAATTAGTGACACAACACAACACATGCTTAAAACAAACTAGCATACTAATTTATAATAATGTTAATGTGTTTTCAAGATGTTGCTTAAGTTGTTTCATATGCTATGTGCATAGTTTTGTTAGACTCAGACTGTTAGTCTGCTTGACTCATACCATATATTATGATTAAAAAACATAAAATACAATTTGAATTAATAAAGTGTACACTGGTTCGGTTACCAAAAAAAACATATGTAGTCTGTACTAGATACTGCTGAAATATATTTATTGTCAAGATGCATCATCGCTACATGAACTAAGGCTGGTCAAATGAATCGACAATCTTCCTCCTGAGACTTGTATGCGACCGAGGGCCAGCCAATCTCAAAACGATAAGGCAAGGTATTCTTCAGCAGAGACCGCGCAACTGTGTTGTCTTCTCGAAGACATGTGACCAGCAACCTGGTAAAACTTTTGTGGGTTTGGTGTGGATCTTAATCGCAAATTAATTAGCCTATATTCTAGATTCATATGATGTGTAAGATGATATGATAGCTGCAAAAAACGACTATTCAGATTCAAAACCTTGTGGCTTTTGGAATCTGAAATGCTTCACATCTCTTCTGCATGCATGTAAGACATTTTGGGAAAAACAAAACTGATCAGATAAATTGACGTCGCATTTCAAAACATAAATGCTAGTGTAGCAATAACATAGAAATTAGTTAAATGTTACTGTTATATTATATAATTTAAGCAGATTAATTTTAGTGTCCTGTTTCTGTTTTTTTGGCGTGTTCAACCTATCCGTTGATTCAAGTAATTATAGGTTTGACAACTGTGCAGGGACATGGCTGCAAATTGCAAACACATTTGTTTCCAAATGGTGATTGTTAACAAAACTAACTAAACAGCTGATATGCTATGAATTATCATATCACAACCTACCAACGAACTAAGTTCAACTGAGATTGAGACGAAATTTGTTTTAATTTAACCTTATTGGCTTTGTGTCGTTACCAATCTTAGGCATCACAGGTTGCAACTTGAAATGCAAAAGCATTTGTTTTGTGAGTTTTATGATTCATAATTTATAATCTATAATAATATTAAGATATGAATGAACTACGAATTATAGATTGAACTTGGACGTAAACTAGATAGGTATTATTGATGGATGTAACTTGATGTAACATCAAATTACATATGAATCATTTGAAAACAAAGATGATTAGTTCCAACGTTTGGAGTTACTGAATTTCAGGCAATATATTTCAATGCATTGCTTCAGGCATGCGCTCAACAACTCTTGCGAACCTTTGTGGAGGGGCATGCGGATTCTGCCTGACATGCCACTCGGATCTGTTCTGCTAACATGCAAAAAATCATTGCGGCGGTATGAAACAACAACCACTTCTAATTTTGATAGGAGTTCATGTCTAAAAGTAGATAGAGAAACTCTTCGTTATATTATGCGTTAACTTATGTTGTTTGAAAATGAAAGCTGGCTGTACTTTCACACGGTCAAACATTTATTTCCATTTCAAATTTCCGCACTGCATTGTTTTGTTTTTTTTTGGTAAGTTGGTATGATACATGTTTACAAATTATATATCAGTCGAAGACGACACTTACTCCCAATTTCACACCCAATCAAGTAGATCTCTTAGGATTCAAAAGTAGACAACACACTGCAACAATTTAGCTGCTATGACAAATTTTCAACTCGACCAATAACAGGGTTCCTTACGCACAGGTTCTACACATCAGGGTACTTTGCCACTGGAAGCACCTACTTCAGCTTGCTGCGCAGTGCCGAAGCTTGGGTGTTTGCTGAAGGAACCGTGGAGGTTATTTTTTCAGCGTTGCCTGCCTGAATTGTTTTCCAATCTTTGGTAATGCTTCAGATTCAAAACATTTGCCACAACAAACATCACATATCATGATTCATGATAGTTGAGTTATGTTGTGTTAGTTGTGTGTTTATGAGTATCTGAATTCCGAACAACTGTGAAGGAACTAAAATTATGAAATGAAATACACATTTAAATTAAAACATTTAGAATTTAGAGTTAAAGTTTTTAAACACTAAAATTGCCTAGTGTTGTATTGTATATATCTGATTCGATATCAACTGAATCAACTGGAAGCTTGTTGCTGATCACTTCCACTATTGGCCAATATTTCTAATCACTCAGCTTGAACCAAATGGTGTAAACCAACTACTTAGGCCAGACCCTGCATACCGTGCCATGAACGAACTGCTGGTGCAACTTTCATCTGGTGAGCAAAATCGTGATGCTGGATCACTGTCGGAGCCAGCGGCTGAACTCTTGCGTGTAGACAATGGTGATTGGACACACCCAACCAAACTACAGCACTTTTGCGCAGGAGTGTTTTGTTGTCCGAATGGGATAAAAGAAACACGTGCCAAGCTATGGTCAGCAATTTTGGATCCTTTTCATCTGCTATCAGTTTACGTTTTGAGTTTGAGATTGAAAACAATATGTGTGTTTCTCTGTTTCTCTCATGGTTATTTTCAATTAGTCATGTCATGTATGTTGTTATTGCGATGGTTTATATTTACTTAGTTCTCATTACAACCATTATGCCAACTGCTTGAACAAAAAAAAGACAAACTTTGGTTAAGCTAAGTTACAGTTTTCGTTTGTGTCCCTAGCAAGAGTGACTCCTAGGGATACATATTTGGAGTGAAAGCTACGATTCCTGCATTGTCTCGCTGGACAACATGCGGTAGCTCATCCAGATATTATTTGACGCTTGGAGCCAGACATTGGAAACATAATAACGAATTCCAACCCAGATTTTACTTTGGTTTCTATAGAAACTTATACATCCTGGATATCGGAGAAACAAATAAACATCCACATAGTCAACCACAGCATATCATAAATTATCATGAGTAATAGGGCTAAACCAAGCAAATGAGGTAATTGAATCATATTCATATTACATTTGTTTGTCACGCAAAAAACAAAGGCAAGTTCACACATTCCATAATACATATTTATAATTTATAGCTTACTTGCCACTCACAACCTTCCTGTCTTTCGTGACCTTACTCACTTTGACCATTCATGTCTCCAATAGCAACCCACACTCTCAACTGAGGCGAGCCTTGGGATATCACAACATTCTGTGGCATGCGTTTCAGCTGATGCATCCAACCCAGAAGGTAAGGGCTTTGGAGAGGGAATTTCAGGAAAGCGACGAGTCGATGCCAACATCGACGTTTCTGAAGGAATCTGACTCGACAGACTTTTACAGAAAGGTGTTGAGGGTGAAGGCATTCAAAGCATTTCAGTTTCTACGGAATGAACATTCACTTTTCCAGTCATTGCTTTGCACAATTGTGATGGGAAAGTTTGAACGGGTGATGTACACATTCATGAAGTGGCAACGTGATGACTTTGAACTAACTGAATTTCCACCGCTTGTCCGAATGTTGTATCCAGAAGACTCACCCATCACACAAGCCTTGGCATCGATCAAGCAACTGTTGACAATTGGATGCATCATTGCGACTTCTCCACTTACATTTCAAGATGTAATGCATCGACCCTTGGCTATATTCAATCAGGGGGAATTGCATAGTTAGGTGAGAACTGTCTAACTATAAGTTTCATAGACTACTTAGTTTTCAACTTATATTTAAATTTAAATTTAATTTAAATATCATTTATTGAGTTATGGTTACAATTTACAATAGTCATGATTCATGATTCATGATGCATTGACATTGATTTGATTCATTGTATGTTTTAAGTTAATGAAATCTTCGACAATGATCGACAAAGGACACATATCATATGTTACTTTATATTATGTTCAATACTCAATACCGCAACTCCAATTCTCAAATCTTTCAATTTTTAGTTTCATGACATAAATATGTTTTATGATGTGTTGTTTGTGTGGTTTTGAAAGCAGGGTATTGTAAGATGCCACTGCTCTTCTTACTTGCAATAAGGAACAAAACAACCTAGTGAGTTGTATTGAGATTCAAATTGTAGTGATAGGTTGATGTGGTACAAATTGATGAATGTTATCCTTTTGTTAATGTAACTGATACAGTCATTGCTGAAATGATTTAACATTCAAGATCAGATTGAATTTCGGGCTTTCAAAATTTGCATCTGAGGACTTGCTCATCATCACACAATACCGGAGAATGTGTGGGATTATGCCTTTTGGCTCTCGGTGGCAGCTGTTGGGCAACTTTGGAGACGGTTTGTGTTCCCATATAGTTTGCCACCCCTTTGTCTGGGAAAACTATGTGATCAACGCATCGACATCACAGAAAAGGAATCTTTGGCATCATGGTACTTCAGTTTGCCAACATGTTGCAGGTCACAAAGTTTTTGTCAACCACTGTTGAATCATGCGCAAGATTCAAAAGACTTACTGCCTGGTGCAAAACTATCTGGAACTTTGGAGGCATGTTTTCGCACACCGTGTACCAACATTCAGTGTGAAAATAATTTTGCGAGGGCACAATCAGCGAAATTGGCTACCCGGGGGAGATCTGACCACTCGTCACAGCTCTGCGGCAAACACATTTTGGCTGAGATGAAAGCATGCCATTTGAAGGATGCTAGGCGAACAGCAGCCAACGCATATTTTCCGAAAGAGGAGGATGATCAAGTTGAACCAATTCAAGATTGTCACCAAACTGATGTGGGAACTTGTCATTCTGATGTGGGAACCAGCAACTTCACTTGGTGTCATTCTGTTTTGGTTTGCAGCCAGTGACTGTTTGTATGTTGATACATGTTTAGTTCAGTTTGTTAAGTCTATTTGTTGATATGGTTTGTCAGTCATGTTTTTCTCGGGGTTGAGATTGTTTCCAAGATAATATCAAACCATATCATATCATATATGTGTTATGTTAGCCTGTGGTAGGTAAAGTATGTTAATTAATAATGATAATAATAATGATGATATTATGAAAATTTTGTCCATACCATATATCATAATATATATATAATGTTATTGTTATATAATATAAAATGTTTGTATATATTTTGCCGAGCCACTTAGTTACATTGTTTTAGAAAGTTTCCCTCTCAGCAAGTTTGTGTTTCACAATGGTTTATACCCATACCAACTATTGTGTTATGTCAGTTATGTCAATGCCAATAAGGCACAAAGCGATTCAATGGGTACACACTCTACTGGACAGAGAGAATGTCAGAACGTTTACAACTTCCGGGCGAGACAGCTGACCAATGCAGGCTTAGGGTGATGGCTGAGAGTAAAGCCACTTGGAACTCGGATCCAGCACTTCGTTCTGAGTACCGATGCAAAGCACAAGAAACCAACAAATCAAACAAATCTCAGTTGGTAGTTGCAAGTCAAGCTGTGAATGATGGTGTGATGGTGAACAGCAGGGTGGCACCAATGAAAGAACTTTATCTTCGGCCAGTGGTTCAAACAACAGCTTCTGCGGGGGTGGGACCTCTTGGAATTGGTGATTCAAGATTTGGACTTTCAGTTCAACTTCTCGGTGACACAGTTGATGCAACAATGGGGTTTGTGAAAAAATTCAACAATGAATGGCTCACACGAGCTGGAGGTACTGTTGTGTCGTCAACTGATTCATTTCAGACTCCGATGAAGCTGTCATGTTTTGAGGAATTTGGATTTTGCTGGAACACATTGAACAGGGAGAACAGGGAGCGTTTCTTTCAGATTGAAACACATTTGTTGCGGTTCATGCAAGACTTCAGAAAGAAATTCATTCACAACAAGAAGAACAAGGGACCCAACGCTGACATCAAGCATCCTCTACTCATTGCTACAAAGGGGAAACTTTGTTACAACTCATTGCGATTTTATTTTGAGAGTTTGACTTGATATTGTGATTGTATGTAAAAGTTTTAATAATAATAGTTTACTAAGTTTAATATGTAGTAATAGTATGTGTTTTTTTATTCTGATATCATACACTTTTAGAGTAAAGGTAAATTGTAGGGGAATTATCAAATCATCATCTTATCTTATCAGTGTATTGTTGTTTTTGATTCCACCGACTATTGAATGTGGCTTTTGAATATATAGTAGGAGGAGGAGGAGGAGTAGTAGTAGTAGTAGTAGCAGTAGTAGTAGTAGTAGCAGCAGCAGTAGTAATTTACAAATAAAAAACAATATAATTTAAATTTTAAATTGTTCACTTGGTTATAGTCTGTTGAAATCACCATTCAGCTTGAACATTGGCAGGAACGAACTACATATCGACATCTCGAAGGTGTGGCTTTTGTCGGCATATTCATTCTCACCGTACAGCGCTGACTGGTGGGATTGTCAATTGGAAATGAGAGATTCTCATTTGGTGGCTTCACCAAAGTGGTCTGGTATGATGCCATGTATTGTTACCCACAAACAGCTTGCAAAGGATGTTGCTCTTGGTGCTATCTGCAGTGGGGATGACTGGGAATGGACTATTTGTTCTGAATACACAGCAGCTCATCTATGCTCTAGCAAGAAATTGTGGGTTTGTTTTGTATCTATTGTGGCTTAACAGTTTTTGACTTTGATTGATGATCGCTGGATAGCACAAACAAACAAACCAACCAACCAACCAACAAACAAACCAAACAAACAAACAAACAAACAAACAATCACACACACACAAACACACACACAAACAAACAAGCAAACGAACGAACGAACGAACAAACAAACAAACACACACAATACTTTATTTTTTTCAAATTTCAATATCATCAATATCATATAGGTGATTTCTGTTTTGGTTGCAGTTGGCTGTATGAACCAGGCAAAAAACAAATCCTACTTACTCACAATGTACAATTACGATTTAGCAGCGTTTAGCATGTATAATTATGCATGCCACATGTTAACCTTCAATCCATCTAAGGTTGACAGGACGGAGATTGGACTGATTCACCTTCAAACTCACGAAGATGTTCAGTGGGAACCCATCGCTGGTGATGATTACTTGATCAACGCTTCCGACGATGAAGATGGTGAACAACATGGTTCATCTTCAACTGCACCCACCAATTTGTTTCTTCGAACTGTGGGTAAGACTGGATCAACGAGAACCACCAATAGTAAGACTGTTGTTGGCCAGAGGAGAACATATGGACAACCAACATCATCAAGTTCCTCAATTCAATGATACATAATAGTTTATTTAGACCTCAAGGGATTTTTTTTCTTATAGACTATTATATAATATATATATATATATATATATATTATATATATATTATGATATGGTTTTGTTTCATCGGATATTTCCTCTGTGTGACTGAGGTCATCACCATGGAGCCAGTGGGGGTGACGCTGCCACAGCGATACCCATTGATGATGTTCACAATCGAGAGGCAGATGATGTTAGGGTGTTTGATGAACATGGTGCTCAAGATGAGGATGAGCTGACTAGGGCATGGAGAATGTCTCATGAAACTGATACTCATCACTTCTTCAGATAGAAAGTTTTAGGCTATCTGACTTAATTTCGATTATATTACACAATTGAACTGGCTAGTGACTCTGGAACTAGCGAACTACTGCCCAGGATAATCTTGGATCCATAATCTAGACTCTGTATCTGAATGTAGATTCGAATCTAGCTACATCAGGTCGTCTTCGAAATTATCTAGTCGCATTGTAACAAAGAATAGTTAATTTGTTTTGCTATTGTCTTTATTCTTTAGTTAATTTACTTTTACAATTTACAAGTATATATATATAGTTTGATATAACTCATGAGTTATGATTCATCATGCATGTTCATTAATTACTTTGTCTTTGTTGTATCTTTCTTCGGAAGAATCAATAGTGGTTCATGATTATACACTACTATCTACTAATTTCTTCACTGTTGTCTAGGTTTAAGTTTTATCTATATCTATATAGAGATCACCCATGGGAATCAATTGCGCAATCTAAGGACGAAGGCCAGCATGTGCTATCTTCATCTCGACCTCGGCAACCTCACGGTCAGCATCAGAAAGCATCCGAAGCAGCATCTGCATCAGCACCACCCAGAGCGAACCAGGGAGAGGGTGGAAGTGTTGACTTTGTTCTTCCTGATTGTGGACTACGTTGTGCAGCAGATGGGCATGTATATTCGGCTACATTGCATGCTCCACTAGGCTAGATTCATTTTATCAACTTTTATTTATTGTATATTGTTATAGTATGTTGTATTGTTTTTGCAGGTTTGAGTATTGATCTGATGATTGAATCATTGTTTTTAGTTCTACTAATCATATCTATAGATGTTTGGGTGAAACATGAGATCAAAGTCACATTCAAAGCAATCAATCACTCAACACCATCACAAAGTAATATGATATGATATGTATTTATTTATTTTCTGTTATCGTTAGTTTTGTTTGTTTGTGAGTTTGTGATTATTCATTGTCAGGTCGTATCACTGAATGGAAAAAGAACAAGCCTGGCCATAGTGTCTCTTTTGCTTGCAAAATGCATTCGAAATGCAGGGTGGTAAAGTCGATGGCAACTTTACCACACAACTTTCAGGACAGGGTTTGATAAAACAACACAAACCATATTCAATACTGAATACTAATACTCTATTATTATGATGTGAGGCTTTTAGAAATCACATCAAACACTATTCTGACTAATAATAATCTGGCTGAGTTTGTAACTTTGTAAAATGTAACTTTGTAAATATGTAAACACCAACATGTCTGGATCTGTACCTCATACCCTCTCAGGCAAATTCAATGCGATGGATGGCAGCTGGATTGGAGCTGACATCGCGTTCTCAAGCCGATGAACATATGAAGATGTTGCTTGGTGTATAACTCACTTTAGTTCAGGTTTCCTTTCGGAATTTTCACATTTCTCTTTGCCATGTAAAATTGATTTGTAATGTTTTCTCAATTTATATGTATTGTCTATTATATAATATAAGTATAAGTATGGTTTTATTTATCTTCCCATTCCATTGAACATGCCTAGGTTTGATACAGCAGTGATGAGACCTGAACTTTAGACAAGCTGGGCCCTTTGACAATGCATACCTTTGGCAATCGGCTAAAAAAAAGGGTGGTGCATCACAGTGCACACAGTATATACAGCATGTGCGCAAAGTACATACACTGTACGTTCACATTGTACACTGCATCTGCCCACTGTACATCCACATTGTACATCCTGACTGTACATCCTTTTGTTAGCAAATTTTAGGGTTTTGTTAGCAAATTTTAAGGTTTTGTTAGCAAATTTTAGGTTTTTTGCTGACAAAACGATGTACAATCAGGATGTACAATCAGGATGTACAGTCAGGACGTACAATGCACAATCAAGATGTACAATGTACATTGTTTGGAATCATATGTCATATACATTGTTCTTCTACATAGCCAGATTTTTTGGCCCTGAACCGCTTTGTGAGTTAGACTAGATTGCGAAGCCTTGTAGAAAGAGGATGTCAGAGACCGGAACGTGCATGAAGCTGTTAAATCCACCAGATGCACCTGATGGATGTGAACTACCATCTGGCTATAAAGCCAAACGATGCTTCTTCTGCAAAAGTTGGACCACCGATAAGGCACCATGGGACCAGCGAAACACCCCTCTTGATGCCTGGCACCCTTTGATGCCGTGGGGGAGAGGGAACAAACAGAAACCGATTGGCGATGTATGCAAGGTCTGTATGGTAGCATCTTTGTTTGCATTGGAGGGGGGGTGAGAGATGTGGTCAGGGATTAAGTAATCGATCAATGAAGAGAGAGAATAACTGGTGAATGCTATATTCACATTACATTATATTAAGATAACATCACTGTTGCTGCAGGTATGGGAGCAATGTGGATTTGAAGCTGAGCACAAGTTCGACATGAATGCGTTTCGGAAGGCAGTGACGGAGAACGGAACCCTTCTGCATCCATTTTTGGTTGCTTTGGCAAGCAGTTATGTTTCAACTTTCAACTACTTTCAACTTTCGTCTCAAGTCTAAGGTCTCAAAAGTTTCGAATACATATTATATGATGTTATTTCTAATTATACTATCATATGAATATGATTTGATTATATATATATACAGTAGAAATAAAATATTTGCTATGTTGTAGATTCACATTTATCCTCATTTCAGTGGCTTTACATACAAACACAAACAGCAATCAGTGAGGCTTGCCGTTTGAAAGCCATCAAGATCAAGATTGCAGACCCATCAGTTCGGTTTCGTTTGGAGAAGCAGGGGATTACAATGCACACCGTGGTGACACAAGAGGTTGGCGAGCGGGGACTTGAAGCTCCGGAGGAATATTGGGTCGAGTTGTCGGCATATGAGAAGGATCCAGAAAACCCACCTGTGCAAGCATCCGACTATGTGTATGAATATGTGGATGGGGTCTTGAAAGCAGGTGTATCTTGGTTTACCAACTCAATTGTATTTAGTAAAAGTCCAGGCACTCATTCAGATAGCACAATGGCTTTCAAGTTTGAGGGTTCAAGTAGAACAAATATCTGAAATATCTGAATGCAGTCTGAATGGTTTAGTTTTTTAGTGTGTTCTTCTTCATTGAACTAAGGTAAATGTGTTGACTGGAAAAGCTGGATGGCACAAACGCATCAACCGTGACTACAACAGCGTTTCAAAGCGCACCAAGTTGACTGATGATGTGGAGATTTCTGATGGTGCGATTGACAAAGTTCATGCAGCTGCCAAAAGCATTGTGTTGAAGCGTAAGGCAGCTACCATTGCACTTCCAGAAGGACAGCGAGCTTCCTCGAGTTCGCGTGCTGAACATCCAGTGGAATCGATGTCTGCGCCATCTTTGAGGGCAGACAACGCAACTGAGAGAGGACAGTGAGTGATAAATTACAATCTTAAATCTTAAAGTTCATATTTGTTAACAATCACTTACAAAACTTGAATGATATATTGTTGGATGATGATTAAACTATATAGATGGATGCGAGATGGCAGTGTGAAATAAAGAAACTAGTTTATTGATATTGCATTGTTTACCCAGGAGACCCTGATGATGCCACCTCTGCATCAGATGACGAGACAGATATGCCATCCACTGGCTTGATGAACTTGCTCAAGGGTTACCAGAACCATGGGTCAAAAGCTCCTGGACCCAAAGCTGTTGCAAAGTCGACTGCTGCAAAGGCTGCTGCTCCGAAGAAGGCAAGTGTTCGCCCCAAAGCTTGCCCCAAGGCATCTACTTCCAGCTCTGCAGCAATGAAGACTAGCATTGGATCAGTTGATTCGAAGAGGAGAAAGACTACAGCTGTGCCTGAATTCTCAGCACCACATGTTGGTAACACTGAGGACATGTGCGCAGCAGACAAGGAGATTGTGGAAAGCTTTCAGACACGATTGCAAGACCTCAGGTCGGTCAAGCCTCCTTTGTCAGAGCCACAGTTCAAGACATACATTGGTGACCTCATTTCGAAGAGCAACTCATTCTGGAGCGATGTTAGAACCAAGAGCAGATCAGCAAAGCGACGCAACAACAAGGATGATCCCTTGCCCATGGTGTTGGACGGCATTGAGGAATCCATCAAGGAGCACATCAACTTGCTCAAATGTTTCTTGGACAGGGCTTAAGACTTAAGTCTTTGAGGGTTTTGGTAAGGTGTTTATTTTCTTACTCAGTGGATGTCTCTACCTTGTTGAGTTCGCTTCAAATAAACACACAAGACAAGACTTGACTTGACTTAATGATGTTGTTTGTTAATGGTTCACTTCATCAACAAAATCATATCACTACTGAGGTGTCTTGGGTACAGTCCCAGTGGATTCGACGACAACATTGATCACAATGCTGGATGAGGCAACAACATTGCGCCAGTGTGACTTCAACAATGCCGTCATCCGGAAGGGATTGAAATCTTTGGTGATTCAAGACGTCCATGTCTCTGATTGGCAGAAGCTGAGCACAGACACATTGACCATTATCCATGACCGATTTGGTCCAGATGCGGGCGATGGTGTCAGCAGCGACGATTTCTTTATCATCTTGGTCACGCAGAACTTCCAGAAGCTACTTCGATGTGCATCGTCAAAGTTCAAGAACAAGGACTGGTGGTTGGCAGTAAGTGCCAGTAAGTGTAGTATTAAAAGACCCATATGTATCTAGTAGTATCTAGTGTATGTATGAATCAAACCAAATGGTGCTGTGTGTTATGGTTTGGTAATATTGCACATTGAAAAAAAATATATATAAATATAATTATTTTAATTACTTATCTTATAATAATAATAAGAAGAAGAATAATAATAACAATATATATAAATATAAATAATAATGATAATACTAACAATAATAATAATATTACTAAGTAATTTTACCTCAGCACTATTAGATTATGTGATTAAACACATTTCTACCAGGAGACCACTTTTGGCGCTGTGAACAAGGAAGCATTTGAGGGCGTCATCAATTTTTTGAGTGTTATGGCGACAGGCAGCCAACTCCCAGATCGGCTGAAGATTGATGCTGAACAGGTTCGTCTGATCATGACAGCTGACACTGCCGAGATTGCAGAGGTTTCGAAAGCTGCATTGGTTATCGATGGTATCAAGCGATCTCAGGAACAGAATCTTCATTTTGTTTTATTTGCTGCTATCATTGTTTTTTTTTTTGGTATCTTATCATTTGCTCTTTTTTTTTGGTATCTTATCATTTGGTCAAAAAGTACCACTCCATGGGTATGATTCGACTTAGTTGTTTGCATCATAAAACAAACTGCTACTGCTTTGAATTGTTTAAATCGTTTTCAACAACATGTCAATCAACTCAGGATCAAGGCTTATCCATTGGCATTCAGTCTCCTTAGTCTTCCGATTGGCTTGCGGTTTGTCAAGGATGCTAAGGAAGTGATTGAAGAGAGGAAGGAGAAGATTGGAGACGCTGCAGTTCTACAAGAATCAGTTGAAACGCTGCAAGGGTTACATCTTGGAGACACAACCGCTCTTCTTGTGATGTGTCTGGATTCAAATTGAGTTAAGTTGTTTCAAGATATCAGTAACCAAAGGTGTTGGACTTATATATTAGTAGCTTCCTAACAATAGCTAAATTTGTATTAATGATGTCTATATAGTCTAGCCTCAACAATAACATACTTCAATAACTTAATAACTTCAACACTTAATAACTGCAATAGTTAGTTTCAGGCGTGTATAGGAGTGCGTGTTTTTGTTTGCAAACATGGCAAGGTCGAAGCAGTTGAAGAAGCTGAACTCCATTGTATTGCAGGTGTCGAACAATAAGGTCGTGATGAAAAGCATTGGTGCTGACACAGTCAAGTCCAGACTTGACATTGTGAGATCGTATTCCCTGGACGCACTTGTCTTCTTCACTCAACATCAGGCAAGCTGGTAGGGGAAACAAGATGAAACTAAACTTATTAACTTATAGTTAATCGGCCAATGCTGTGTCCTCATATGTAATAAAGTCATATTACATTACAGTGTGTTGTTTAAGGTTGTTCATTCCATTGTAAAATGTGTTGTTGGTTTTGATGTTTTTGTTTTCAGGATAGGGTGTTGTTGTGTTAAGTTACACATCACACCTAGCACAGCCTCAGGTGATGCCTTGGGTTACCAAAGCGACAGCAGCGCTTATGGATGTTGGTGTGTTGCCAGATGCGAGGGTGATTGGCACTTGGGAAGTCGCTCAGGAGCTTGGATGTCTCGAATTGTACCAGCCTCTTGGAAAGTTGCTCACTGCTATCTACGACGTTGGCCACCAGCTTGGCGAGATGAAGGCCAAGAACTCCACTGACGCGGGCAAGCTGCACCAGTGCATCCATACATCTTTGGTGGAAAAGAGGGAGCTCTTTCAGGACTGTTTGTTTGGTTAGTTTATTACTTATTACTTAATCCTAATCGCCAACATATAGCACAAACTAACCTAGCTAAACATAAACTGTGAAATGATATCTCAATGACAAACAAAATGAAATAGACAACAACAAACATGATATCAATGTCAAGAGTCAAGAGTCAAGAGTCAAGAGTCAAAATAAATGATATGATTCAATATGATATGTTTATGATTCTATGATGTTTGCATGGTTACTACCCTGAAAGGACTCAGTGCTGAATGTGGCGCCAAACGCAGTGAAAGTTCCTGAAAATGATTTTGACATCAAGCTTATCAAGAAGTCGCTGTGTGAATTGTTTGACGCCATGGTCGCTGCTGAGCTCAAGATGGTGAAGGCATGCATGGCTACCCACATGGATGCTGTGAAGGTCTTTGCTGTGGCATATTTGACTGGATCAGATGGAGAGATGGACTTTGATGCAGCATTCACTGATGCTGAACAAGCTTCCCTACGCCTAGCGTGTCTTCCCAATGATGATCCAGATCGAGCAGTTGGTCTCGCGGCTATGCAGTTTCTCAGCAAGCTCTTCACTCAAGGACATCGGTTGTTGGTTGTGGGCTGTGTTGCTGGATGAACAATCAACTACTTCAGGGAATCTTAGTCTTGAGTCTTGAGTCTTGAGTCTTAGTTTTGTTATTCTGCGTAAATTGCATATTATATATATACATAATACAAACATGAATATAATATATCATATAATAACATAACATAACATAACTAAATATAATAAAATATAATATAATAATAATGATAATAATAATAATAATTATAATTATAATAATAACAATAATAATAATATAATATATATATATTATATTATATTATATTTTATTATATTATATTAATTATACCTTAATCTTTCTGATTCATTCATGTATATTGACAGGACAAACGAAATCCAAGTTCACAGAATTGGATGAGACGCACAAGCTGGTGGACAGGCTGCTCAGTGTGGCACAGAGGCTTAAATCCAATATTGATCTTCTTCGGTCAACAGGCTCGGTTTCATGGAGTGCCATTTGGCAGTTCTTGAAATTGAACGATGCGGTGGACATTGTGGATGTTGAGTCCAGGCTATCACATGAGACTGAGAAGTTGAAGGCTGATTATGCACAGCTGCTCAAGAAGCAGGACTGATATTACACTGGTTTCGGAGAATTTAGAGAGTCTAGAATAGAATTCATATATTTCCAAAATACATTGTTAGTTTGAAATAACATGTTTATTCCAATTTCTCTTATATATGCTTGTTTTCTATGGTTGTGGTCTCTAAGATTTTAATAAGTGACAAGTTACAAGTTACATGTCTGATAAGTCTTACTGGCGGTGGTTGTAGTTCAGTCCAATTTGGTTGTACAGGAGGAGGCACTTTGGGCGTTATGCGAGCAGGCCAACACCATGAATCCTCCTGATGCAATGGCCTTGGTCTATGACAAAAGTCCCGATGTAACGCCCAAGATGGATGATATTCCACAGGTGTCCCAGCTCAATGACAAGCATCTTGCCAAAGTCACTGCGGAAATGCAATCCCTATTCGAAGTCACAGACGCTACTTATCTGATCTGTGTTCAAACTTGTTGTGTTTAATCAAATTGAACCATAAATACATTATAGTTGAGTTGAGTTCGGTGTTTTCATGGTTTTGCCATTATATTTTCTTTGTTTATTGTTTCAAAGTAAATTAAATACTTAACTGAACTTAACTTGTACTGAACTTGTACTATATTATACTATGTAGTTGATTTACACTCATTATCTACTAGTGTACTAGTCTACAATAGTATTCAATAGTAATTACAGTATTGTTAATGTTGGTGTGGTCAGTACGATGAGGATTTGTTTAAAGTATGTTCAAGTTAACTGGTGCCTTTAATTTATATAATTTTCATTTTCTTACATCTCTGAGCCTCAGGAATGCCGCAAAATGCTGACCGATGACGAGTCCGATGCAGCCAAGAAATTGCAGATAACAACACACAAGGACAGGCTGTTTGGTGAGTAGTACTTTGAATCACAAAGTAACTCAATCCAAATCTTGAATCTTGGATCTAGACTCTAGGATCTAGATAGGTTGGTGTGTTGTAATGTTGTAATTTGTAATGTATGTTGCTGTTGTATTCGAAGTCAATTGGTGGCTTAGCTAGTAGTTGGTAGTTGATTGTCCGAATTAATGCCTTACTGTTCTCATTTATCATTGTTGAACTTGATTGTGCCTTTTTAGTTGGGTATGTTTTATCGAAACTAACTTAACTATTGGTTTTTACTTTGGTTTATATCGAATTTGTTGGAAACAAATATTGGATTATGCTTCAGTTTCAGTTTCATCATTGCAGGCGCAGAGCATCTACCACAACCTTGTATCACTCATGGCGGTGATTGCCCTTTTGAAGATTTTTTCATGCCGGCGATGGGCTAAGGCAATGACTGCAGGTAACAAACCTCCTGCAAAACTCATCAAAGAACTTAAAAAAACCATGTTGACGGCAAGGGAGCTTGGGCTGAATGTGCCTGCAAATCTGCAAGCAGCAGCGTCTAAGCACTCCTCAGCCATTGACGAGAGCTAAGTGATGGTTTCTGAATTAGTAGTTGAATCTTTGAAAACAGAACATATGTTGATTGATGATTGCTTATTTGCTGCTCAAACATTGTTTGATGATTGATTATGATTGCTTTATTTTCCTTCTGATGATTTGATTGTTGCCAAATACTCAGCGAATCCATCACTAGCTTTGGTCAGTGGGGTTTTATGGTGTTGCTCCGGAGAATGTGGGTTGCTGCTCCGTAGCACCTGAGTCACCGCTAAAAGTAGGTGGTGTGATTCTAGTTGTTTCGTTACATACCTAATTCATAAAGGTCTACCATAGATCGAACTCCAAATGATGATTGCGCATTGCACAGGTGCCATTTGCTGAGGTAACTTGTGTGTTTTGTGATTTGACTATGTGACTGAATGAGTTTAGTTTTAGTTACTAGTTACTAGTCACACTAGTCATTTGTTTTGTTATCATTCCTTCTCGACTTTACTGGTTATTGGTTACAACTTACAACACTAGTTTGCACAACCATACCTCAGCTAGGCTATGTTTCCGCGCACATGATGATGTCCGACAGACTCACTCATGAGTCAAAGACTGGTCAGGTCAGATCATTCTGATCATAGCCATGAGACAATGGGAAAGGAAAGACATGTTGCGGCCATGTTGCCTTTGTATTTGTACATGGTTCAGGTTAGGCTTGCATTGTGTGACATACACAATGTACACGATCATACCAACTTACTGGTTAGTAAAACTAAAAATGAATATGAAAACTGAAACTGAAACAAAACATTTCTGTAAAGGTTGTTTGTGTGAATTTGTGTGGTTGTCTTTCTGGCCTGTTTGTGATGTGTGCTCAATCAAGAGTCAACGGAACCATTCTGCAAACTGCAGAATGTCGAACAATGCCCTAAGAGATCGAATCAAATTCAAAAAAAATGATTCGCCTAAGCATAACTAACACAACACAACACACAACTAAATAATAATACACACATATTGCACATCACATGACATATATCATATATATATATATAATTATATATATATGGTATCTTGGTGGGGAACAAACAGTCTTGTGCCTATTGAAAGCCTATAGGCACCACCATAGGTGGCGCAATGGGTAAGGCTGGTAAGAGAGCTGCACCAACGCCAGCTGCATCAAAGCCAGCGGTACAACCCAAAAGGCAACGTAAGGCGGGCAGTAACAAGGATGAACTACCAATACTTTCTGAGGATGAGAAAAAGAAGTACAAGAGCCAGTGGGAAAACTTCCGTGTGGTCATGTGGTTCTATTGATTTGTAAACTTTATTGTTAATGTCACCGTTAGTTGATTTTTTTTGTATCTGTTTTCAACTTACTTTTTTTTTGAGGGAGGGGTGGAAATGGGAAGAAATACAATACTAACATCAGATCCATTTAGCCCAGGTGAAACCAAAGACAGAAGCTCAAGAACATGATCCAAAAGCGTCATCATCGTCTAATGCCATTGAACTCAAGGAGACTGCTGAACCCATGGAGACTTCTGAACTCAAAGAGACTGCTGAACCCAAGGAGACTTCTGAACTCAAAGAGACTGCTGAACCCAAGGAGACTTCTGAACTCGATGCGACTGCTGAACCCAAGGAGACTTCTGAACTCAAGGAGACTGCTGAACCCAAGGAGACTTCTGAACTCAAGGAGACTGAGACCCCTGAAATCAAGGAGCACAATGCTGAAGCATTTTCCTAACATTTGACTTTAACATTTTGATTTAACTTTTCAACTTTGAATTTGGGTTACTTTTCAACTTCTGGCTTCAATTCGTTCAAATTGTGTCTTGGTTAAGTTAAGTCTGACTGCATCAAGTCAACACCCACCCATAGACAACATACTTAGCACTGCTAACTACTTACATCTCACAAACTCACAAACTGCACTTAGGCAATGGACATTGATGTTGCTGACGCTGACACTGATAGTGTTACCAACGCTCTTGGCGCATTGATCAAGGAACATATGGATGAGGACGAGAGTGAACTTGAAATTTGAAAGTGAACTTGAAACTTTGAAATCTGAAACATAAAAACAAAGACAAAACAAAAAACAATGTAACTTAACTTGTCTAACATTAACAAATGTAACATGAGTGACAGTGACGTGTGTTAATGTGTCAAACAGTAAATGCCGTCAACCACACATATGTTACCAATAAATCAGAGAACTAACTGTAGTGCAGCTTGCATGTATGTATGTATGTATGTCTGTATGTCGGTATGTCTGTATGTATGTCTGTCTGTCTGTCTGTTTGTCTGTCTGTCTGTCTGTCTGTCTGTCTATATGAATGTAGGTATGTAGGTATGTATGTATGTAGGTAAGTAGGTAAGTAGGTAAGTAAGTAAGTAAGTTAGTTAGTTAGTAACTTAGTAAGTTAGTAAGTAGGTAAGCAGGTAAGTAGCTAAGTAAGTAAGAAGCAAGTAAGTAAATAAGTAAGTAAGTAAGTAAGGAAGTTAGTTAGTAACTTAGTAACTTGGTAAGTTAGTAAGTAGGTAAGTAAATAAGTAAGTAAGTAAGTAAGTACATATGTTAAGTGTGTGTGTTTGTTTGTGTTTATATTATGTATGTATCTGTGTTTGAGTCATGAACCATATGATGAGTTTGTTTGCTCTTAAGTTAAGCCACGATAATTCAAAGTTCTAGCAATGTTCACTAGCTAGTGCTAGTCTTCTGTCTGTTTGCAGGAGAACGATCCTGAACAAGCCTTGTTTGATTATCGATTCAAGATCGCGATGACCCACTCTTTGCTCCCAAGGTATGTCCAGCACATCAGAGATACTGAGGTTCTTAGCGAGGAAGAGTGGTCGTTTGGTACCCAGGAACCGACAGAAGATCTCAATGGCTTCGTTGAATGGCTGAAACAACAAGGTTTCGAATTGGAATATGAGATGAAGCTGCCCAAGATTGACAACTATGACAGTGTTGACCCTTCCGATGTTTTGGGAAGTGCTGCAAAGGCAATTGTTTGTCAAATGTGGAGTCATGACACACAAACCACAAGTAAAGCTAGCTATACTGGGACTTTGTATAATTCATTCATGTGCATTACACTAAAAGTTTTAATGTATTAGAATCATTAACTAGTCTGTTGCCAAACTTGTGTTATAGTCATAGTTATTATTCAATTGTTGCTGTTGTTGTTGTTGCTGTTGTTGCTGCTGTTGTTGTTGTTGTTTTTGTTTGAGGAGGGGGGTGATGGCGGGTGACATGTCTGGCAGGTTATGATTTCTCGGTTGACGAACTTAGCTCCCGAGCTGATGCAACAAAAGGTTCGTTCACTTCCGAGGACTTTGTCGGTTGGTGACTTCTTCTCAGGAACAGGTGCATTTTCCAAGGTGATTTCAGAAACTATCACTGCGTTGAAAGATATCTTCCCAGATGAGACGATTGATTTGACCGTGACTTGGCAGCCAAACACATATTAATATTGCAAAGGACATTCATTGAATACATGTACCAACTACAACTTACAAAAGGATTGTATTCAAAATCTAAAATTTACTATTTCTAAAATATATATGGTTATTATGTTTTCGATAGTTTTGATTTGATGATACTGGCAGTTGGATTCTTAGTCCTGAAAAACAAATCATCAGAATATGATATTTAAAAATACATAAAGTGAACAGTGAACAATAAACAAATCGATTCAGATGTGTTAGATCATTATTTTTCCAATGTTGTTTCAGTTTCAGTCTGGAAGCAGGGCCATGGCCATAACAAACCTCAATGTTTAAGTTTAACTGCTACCTACTGTTGATCCTCTTACTAATTGCCTAGTACTATCTATCACCCATCAACTCTAGGTTACAAGTTACAAGGTAGATTACAACTTACCTTACACATGCTATCCTATTCCGACTTTGTTTTCAGTTTTAAGTTTAAAGTTTCAGTTTCAAGGTTCAATTATTTGAAATATGGTATTTGTGTTGCTGACTCTAAGGCAAAGCATTGCTTTATGTCAGAGGTGGTGCAGTTCAAGCAGAAGTTCCTGCTGGAGGCTTTCAAAGGCAATGACTTCGACGATTGTTGCCTGTTCTCAGATGCAACAAAGGTGTTCACAGATGAACGGGAATGTCTTCGTCACAAAGGTCGAACTGCCCCATGTTCTTGCGAACCTTACCATTGAACTGTAAATATGTGTTATGTTATGTTACTTTATGTGTTTCACTTTTTTTCAGCTTACATTACTCCTAGCATCGCTCAAATCTAATTCACATTTGAAGATTTGACATTTGCAAACACAATATCCATTAGTAGCTTGTTAGTTTCCTTTTTACCAATTCAAATTCACGTCAAATCAAATCAACATAGCAATGGAATATGATGAAGTCTTTTGGGATCAACATTTTTTGTTGGATGAATGTTTTTTTTGGTTGGATGACAGCCCTCCATCATCGGTTCAATGACAAAGTGAGGAAATTCCATCTGAGCTCAACATATTCGGCGGTGGATTCTCTTGCAAGAGCTTCAGCAAACTCAACAATGAATTTGAGTCGTTCAAAAAAGCTTTGGCGGAAATGATGGAGGACACACAATATTAGTTTAACAGTTTAACTTATGTTTCAAGCGTTTTCTGGACATTTGTTCTGATGGATTGCGTGATGTAAGTACAAAGTTGTAACTGGTGATTTGTGAGTCACTTTACTTCATACTTGTTCGCAGGAATCGTCCTCATATGTGACGTTTAAATCATGCAATGACGCCCTAAAGTTCATCGAGTTGGATATGTTTCTGCTTGAGAATGTCGACCTGGAGGCAGATTCAGAGAACCTGACACTGATCCTGAAAGCATTATCTGAAGCTGGTTTCTCCTGCAAGACATACAAGCTCATATCCAGCGATTTCGCTGTTCCACAACGAAGAGTCAGGATATATATCCTAGGATTCTCAAACAAACGCCAGCCGCAGATTGCTTTCAAGAACGTTGACAAAATGATTGATCTATTTCGTCTTCCATGTGTGGACCCAGTAACTCGATTCACAATTCACTACAACTTCAAGACTTCACAAGTTTCACTTTTATTTTATTTTTTGTGGCAGGTACTGGACATTCATGGATACACCAGACTGATAGTGACAGTGACAAATGACAAATGACACATTACACTGACTACACTACACATTGACAAACACACATTTCTCATCATTGAGTCACTATGCCATTGAGGACAAGTTTCTCCTCGATGACGATGACCCTGCCGTGATGAAAGAATTGGATCGACGTCGATCAGTTCGTGCTAGAGCAGATCAGCCCAAGGAGCCGGAGAAGAATCAGAAGAAGGACACCGCTGGTGACAAAGGTACAACCGAGGAGAAAGAGAAAGACCAGAGCAAATGGCAAGCTACACACCAAGAATTGGCAGAGAAACGTGCCCAGACTAATTCCAAGTTGGTTCAGTGTTGACTTCAACTTCATGAGTGACTGACTTCAACTTCATTTAGTTAGCTACTGGGTAGTTGATGACAACAGCATGACTGACTGATATGTACTGATACTGATACTGATACTATTATACTATATTATTTCCAAGTTTCCAAGTGTGATCACCCATCAACATTGATGTCACATTGTCCTCAGTCCTTCCCAAATTTCATTTGGATTATGACAAATCCTAGGCGGCATTCAATGGCCACTGACTGTGCCAGATGAGCTTAGCAAGTCTGAGTGGTTCTCGACATTGAATGCGAGAGAGCAAGAGGCGAATTGGGTAAGTTTTTATTTTTTAACTTTCCACTTCAACAAGTTTGACTTCGACTTGAATTTTCAATTTACCGGTGAGTGACATGTTATGATTCTGATGTGAGTCACCTAGTCAAGACACACTGGGAGTTTGGATTTTGTTTTGATTTTTGTATTGATGAGGACAGGCTAGGCTAGACACTAGACACCCTAAAGTTTCGAGTTTCGAGCCTAGAATCATCGAACAACAACTTGTTGTTTTCGGGTTTGGGGGGTTGGGGCCAGGCGGCCACACTCAAACTTTGCAGGTGTATCTTTTTGTGCTGAATGAGAGCACAACATTGACACAATCTGGGAGGCAGCCAATTCGCTTTGCTGATATCTACCATTCAGCAAACAGAACACCGGTTTCTGCTGCTGATGTGACTTGGCTTCAATAGTTTTTTTTAATTATATATTAATAATAATAGTATAATAATAGTATAGTATAGTCTGCTTTAGAGTAGAGGCTATAGCCACTATAGTCTATCATAATATAGTGTCAATAGTCTAATCATAGTTCATCCAATTATATTTTGGTTGTCAACGATATCAATATAAATATAATGGTTAAGTTAAGTTAAGTCACCTAAGTAAGTTTATCAATTATCAATTAATTAATCACTAACTATGAAGTGTTTCTAATACATCCTATATGAGTTAGTCAGTAGTTAATACTTGTTGATTGATACATGACAATGACAAGTGACAAGTGTTTGGTTTAGTTTACTAAAGCTACTAACACTACTAGGTTACCAAGATTAGTTTTGCTAAGACTAAGACTCAGATTCAGACTAAGACTACTACAATACCATACATGTCATTATGTTTTTAATTTAATAACATAGCTGCTAATCAGCTAACGTTGCTAACTTAAGTATTAATTTATTGGATTATTAATATCAATGTGTTTTAATTATTGATGAATGGTTAAGTTTGGTTTGACATACTAATTTATGATCCTTGAGTTTATATAATCATTCGATGTACTTAACATTATTCATTATTACTTATCAGCATTGCATTAGTACTTTTGTGATCATTATGAATCAATATACTAATAATACTAATACTAATTATTATATTGATCTGGAACCACATACCTCACATAATAGTGGTGTATAATAGTGTATTTTGTTTCTACTCATGATACTAAAGGTAGATTTCGATAAGAAACAATGACATCAAAATGAGCTGTTGATCATCTAAGGTGCTTCCCACGATATTGCCGGGAACAAAGATGATTGACTTGCAGTCAAATGCGAAGCGTCTCCTCCTGGGAATCTTGGTTTACTTACCATTGGTTTGTTGGATTGGGCAACTAATGAATTACAATGTGACAAGTGAATACATACTGGCAAATGATTTTCTACTTCTTGTGGGTTGATGTCGATGGTTCAGTTTCAAGAAGTTTCAACTGACAATAAGGAAGGGAACTACTGGCACTTCAAGGACTTGACTATGACGATGGTCTCCTCGACAAATTCTCCGAGAACCAACTCAGCGATTTGGCTGGGAACGCGTAGCTTGCAAGCAATACATGGCTATGGCCTTATGATGACTCATAAAGGGTACTTCTGATGTAAAACCTAATGATTGATATTTGGTGATCACAGGTGATGCATGACATATGACGGGCCTTATTTCTGATACGATCAACGATGGCACCATCAACATTGCTACATAACCAGATATCATTTATAATTTATAACTTTTAGGATTTCATGGTTCTGTCTGATTCTGATGATTCACCTAATATATATATTATTTTATTATATATGTTGCTGTATTGGTGATAATTACTAATCAGAATCAATAATAGTAGTAGTATGAGTATGAGTATGATAATGATAATCGATAACTTGATATTTATTTTACGAGCACGGTACTGATACGATACATGTATGATTCAATAATAAATTATAGTTTATGATTTTATTTAATTTTTGCTGGAAATGAATACTATTTAAAATACATATTTGTTATTTTAGGATAAGCAATTATCAATTTCATATTCGTTTCAAGCTTCATGACTCATGATTATTATGATTATGATTCATGATGATCAATTTAACTATCGATGCTGATGATGATTGTGACTGATAAGATAATAATAATGAAATAAATAATAACAACAATTATAATTTTAATGATTCATGATAATTTATAATTGATGATTCTGGATGATGATGATGAGGATCAATGATGATGATTGATGATGATGAAGATGATGATGATAATGATATATAATGATAATGATAATGAATGATGACATATATATTATGATAGATGATAATCATGATTCCATGATGATGAATGATGGTAAACACTTGTGAACCAAGAACCATGAATCATAATAATCTATAATGATTATGATTTATGATGATGAATGATTACAGTTAAAATTTAGGCAAATATAATCGACGAACAATGACAAACACTTTGATGATTCAAATGACTATGATGGTTTTACGGTTCTGATTCACATTTTTTTTGGTTTGTGGTGATGATTCATTTGTTAATCATCATCATTTATTAACTTAGACTATTAGTTTACTATTTACAATTGATACTTGTGATAACTTTGATTCATGATTCTTCTTGATGATTCATGATGATTGATATTTGATAGTAGTTGGTGGCTAATAATAAATGATTCATTATGTTTCTGCTTAAAATCGAATCAAAACATATATAATTTGTGATTCATAATTTTTGATTACTATGAATCATCATTCAACAAATCTAATGAATAACACAATATGATTAATTAATATATATATATATATATATTACAGGTGATGAAGGGAAACAATAATAATCCTGAATCATGACTCATGATTCTTGATTCATGATTCATGGTAACGGTGCAGATGCAGATATGATGATTAATGCTGATAATGATGATATTGGCGGATGGATTAATACACACATCACATAATAATTACAATTACAATTAATCATTTAAACAAAATATGAAAATTAAGTTATTAAAAAAAAAAAACATGATAGATGAGTTCATCATGATGCTGAATGATGATGATAGCAATGATAAGTGATAGGTGACAGTGATGTGACGATTCATAATTGATTGATGATCGATGATTGATAATGAATCATGAATCATTATTGAATATTTTGTGTTGACTCACTGATGCTGACCGGTGAATCATGATGATGATGATGATGATGAATCGATGATTAAAAAACAATAGTGATTTATATTTTCCAAAAAATAATAATTGATTAAGAAATTAAAACACTTGATATAGTAATAATAATATGAAAATTTTAATATTAATATAATATTAATATTACTGTAATATTAATATTAATATTAATATATAATGATTCAACACAATTGTTGATGATTCATGCTAATGATGACGTTGATGAGGGTGATGATTGTTCCGATGGTGATTATGATGATAATGATGATGATGATGATAATTAATGATGATGATGATCAATGATGATGATTCTATGAAGCCTTTTCTGAATGCACTCAGATACACATCGACGGCTTTTCTCACAATGTTCCTGGCGGGTCTCTTCGAGTTAAGCTTTGTGACTCCTAGCGAAAGCGAACAGGAAGAGGAAGTTTCAAGCTTTGTGACACAGCCCCCTACTTGTGTCAGCAAGGTTTTCGGATTAATCTTCGGATTGATGTTGTTTATCGTTGTCGTCGTCGTAGTTGTTGTTGTTGTGGTGTTTTTTTGGAGGGGTGAGAAGTATGCTATTCAAATCTCCAAATCTCAATTGATTGGTTAAGTTATATTATCATTGATCATTAGTATCATTATATAGTAGTTAGTAGTTGCAAATTGTAAATGCTATCTGAATCTCATTGACTCATCTACCTTACCTAAGGCTGAGTCAACACAGCCACAACCGTGGACCAAACTAGCTGGTGAGATGCACTGGTGAGCTTGGGTATACCCTCAGCAACAATGCTGGGACGAGAACTCCGTTGAGATGTGAGATAAACGGAACGGGTTTTGTAAAATACTGCCATTGAATATGTCTCGCTTTGCCTAGTGCTGAAAGCATATGATTTATGCCTAGCATAGCTTGAGACAGTTCGTGGCATACCATTCGAATGCAACGGAATCGAGCAAGAAAAAAGGATAGTTGCCGACCATTGCAACTTGTGTCGCACAAAAAGGACACATGGTACATTGAAAATTGAATTTGTGGTCTGTGAACATACATCATACACATACACACATTGTATGTCGCACATGGCATCGTGCATTCACCGGTGCAATGCGCAATGTGCTGTACATCGCACAGGGCATCGTCGTACATCGCACATGGTATCGCACATCTTTAATGTACATCGCACATGGTATCGTACATCTTTGCCGCTGCAAGGAATGTACCTCGCACATGGTATCGTACATCCTTGCCGTCGGGGCCATCGTCATAGATTCAAACAACCCTACATCACATGACTATCAAATTTTGATAATATATAATTATAATATATGTGTATACACTATTGTGAAGTGGATCTTCCAGTAGTTGTATATACACTATTTTGCTCTCATTGTCACAGACCTCACTGTGACTGTGGATCAGAGCTTTTCAGATGCACAGCTTAGTGGAGAAAAAAATCTGCTTGTTGTGGAACCTTGACGGGCCCTGTGCATGAAAATATTCTCTCAAGGGTTTCGACTTCTTTCTATGGGTGCTATTTAGGGGGATGAATCATGATGAATCCACACCAATTCTGTTCCAGGATGCCTAAGACAGATGTTTTTTGACTTTTGTTTCCAGATTTTCCAGCCTTTCTCTTCTTTTTGTGCATTGGTGAGGTCAAGCCATCGCGTACATTTTGGGCATTCGGGCAGGATTGTTTGGGTGCCGAGTCTTGGATGACCCCAGGTTTTTGTGCGATTAGGCCCACACATGGCTGGTTGCTTCTATGGACTGTGGTATTAAACCATATTGAACCTTGAACCATTCATTTTTTGGGTGGTCAATGATGAGTTCCTATGATTTAGACCCACGTCAGGCTGAGTTCCGAGCCCGCCTCTGTTGAACCAAGGCAAGCCTCTGAGAAAGGCGCCACTGCGATGATGTCCATCATTCATAAAGTCCATCATTCATAAACAGTTGACCCCAGGGAATTCCTTTTTTTTCTGGAGTTTACTGAGTTTACCTCTGAAAATTTCAAACATATGTCAGTGGATATAGATATATATATATACAGTAAAAAGATCTATGGATGATCTCAGCACCTGTCGTGATCCAGCATGGTAACTTCAACGGAAGGTGAAGACTCAAGTGCCAAAACCTCAGTGCCTTTTTTGGAACCTCCCTGGCCACAAATGGGTTTATATTTCTGTGGGGCTGGGTCCTGTGACAAAGGTGTACTCGTCAAGGAACAAGGCCTATTAAAGTTTATTAATGCTTATTATTTATTGCGGGATCAGTCTTACCTCCCCAGACACCATGGTCGTTTGGATGGAATGATACGAATGATGTCAAAAGAGGGGGGCATTCACAACCATGACGATGACGATGACGATGACGACGATGATGATGATGATGACGACGATGATGATGATGATGATGGAATTCATTGTCCCTCGAAGGTCCCAAATGTATCCGAAATCGTTCTCGCAAAAATATGCCGGTCCACCAGTCTGCACTGGTCTGCAGAAGCATTTTGGCCCTTGATTTGCGGGCTGGGTGGGGGGCAGCCATTGGCTTCGCGGCAGGTGTTTGGGCGGTTTTGTTCCAAGGGAATGCGCTACCACTGAGAGTAACTCTGTCTTGGAGCTGTTTCTCTCCCCTTGCATGTGAGACGCCTTGTGCATCCTTGTGCACGGTATCCGAAAGCATGTTGATGCATAATTTTGTCTATGAGTAACATTGTACAACATGATACTATACATGAACATTAACATTAGCAATCACATTATAACATTTGCGTTACATTACATTTCATGCAGTTATGCAATGTTATTTATTGTGCAGTTCTACATATTTGAATTGGATTTGGCCCTCTCTCCTTTTGAAAACATGCCCGACATCACATCCGCCCAGTCATGCCACTCACTGTCAGTCTGATCAGCGGGAAGGCGGGATCGAGTGATATTTGTTGGACATTCGTGGGCCAGCCATGGCAATTTGGGCATCCAAATATTGGGGACTCAGGATATCTTAGGATGATTTGATGTGCTTTACAAGAAAGGGGAAAAGTAATTCCATGCTGATTTACTACTACAGTTGTGTTGTGGCTCTTTTGGGCTGGGCGCGGCTATCTATCAAATTATCAAGTTATTTGGTCCCCTCCAAAGGGAAATCACACCAGAAGGATCCATAAAGTATGAACTTGTGCTTATTTTCCTGCAGTGTTTTGATCAGAACTCATCTTAATTGTCATTTTGATTCATTTTGTGCTAAGTTTTTTGAGATGGGACATTTATTCATCTGGGTAAATTATAACGACCTCACTGGAAATCATAGTTAGTAAGGGGAATCATCCCAAAATGGCCCAACAATTCAGGTTAGTGAAATATTATAATTTACCCAGATTTATGGACATGTCCCATCCAAAAATCCCAGCCATTTCTCCAAAAAGCCCGCAGTCGGTGCTGGATCTGCAGCACTTCGAGGGCAACGGTGCGGAGCTCCGGGAGAAAGTGGGCCGCGAGCTGCGACTCACACCGCAGCGCTTGAGGCCGGAGCTGACGTGGGAAAAAGCTGGGTATTGGTGGGTGATATCATGGGGATACTAATTTTGGGATATAATCATGATCAGAATAATTTGATCAATATTCTGGCTAAGTATCATAATGATATATATATATATATATAATGATATATTATATATATAATAATAATAATTATGTTCTGATATATCTTAATACTTGGCTAAGTCCGTCCATATATCCCGAAGATGGCCATTTGGAGCAGGGAAATGATCAAGCATTGAGGGGGCCTGTTCAATCCCACTCCAATCATTGGCCAAAAACGGCGAGATTTATTACTGTAACCAACTGAACATGGGAAGGTGTTGATGAGGGATGATAACCCCACTAGCCTTCTATATTGGGAAGTACAAAGCCCCTAAGAATTGAATGCGTGGTGCTTCAGCCAGTTTTTGGCCATTGCAGTCTGGAATGAATAGGAACTCTTGAAGTGAAGATTCACACCCTTGGGGGTAGAAGCTGTAGAAACCAAGGTTTCCTGCAGGTTTTCCCAACATTTCCAAATCTCAAGCCCTCGAAATCGAAGGTGCCCTTTCCGAACTTCGAAGCGCCAGGCTAGTGACCCCAGAGAACACGGAGATTGAAGACGAAGCGACGTGACTTGGCGAAGCTTCGTCAAAAAATATCGACCCTCCGGGGTTTGAACTTATCGGTCCTGTTGATGATTTGGCCAAAACCAGAACTAACATGAACTAACCATAATAACCATAATAACTAGTAACAGTTAGATAGGAGCATGTAAATATCTATGCGTATGTCAAGATACTGTGTGACCATCCATTTAACATTATTCCACCATACCTTCGAATAAACGTATAATTTATCATGTGTCTCTATAGATTTCCATTTTTTCGACCATATATTATATTTTTATATAATATATATATATAACATAATATATATAATATATATATATGTTATATAAATATCTGTATATTATAATATGGGCACGCACACATTAATTGAGCTCCAGGTCAGTGGGTCACTTCCCAGCCGAGACGGCCAGGATCTCGGAGGAACTGACGAGCCTCACCGCCATGGTGGGCGAAGGCAAAGAGATCACCGATTGGTGTCCCTCGCAAGAACTCATCGGTGCCAAGTTGATGGATTTTGATGGGGATGGGAGGGATGGGATTGGCAAAAAACAAATCCGCCAGAATCATCCTCCCCATGTGTTGGGGACATGAAATGGCAGAATGAGGTTCTAAACCATGGAATGATGATAATGATGCAGACTGGGGCCAATTTTCAGGTACCAAGCCCATGTTGGTTGGAACAGGTGGGAGTAGATGGGTTTTGAATGCTTCCAAGACATGACAGTTGAGAAAGATGAACCCCAGGGCCACATCCGAATTGGCTCAATTTGCTACGGTTTTTGCTTTGCTTCAACCTCAAACATCCCTGGACGGCTTCATAAGCACTGCATGCCACGAACTTGGGTTTACGGCCGAGGTCGTGACGAAATGGTGCATTACTCCTTCCAAGAGCTTGAAGACGGCCTCAATCTTCCAGCTGATGCGATTGAAACCAGTCCCAAGATCATTGGGAAAGTCATGATGCTGGGCATCGCGAAGGCCATGGGCGATTGGAGTTGTTGATTGCCCTGGCAATCAACAGGGATTGGAGTAAGGAGCCGTGAACCCAGTGGTTCAAATGATCAATTTTTTGGGGGTATGGTGTTCAATACCCACTGAATGGTTCAACAAATGTAGATGGGATAATGGGATATGGTTTATGAATCGTCATGATTGGCTTTACCGATACAGTAGTTACTAGTTACTAGTCACCTACTTTACCAGCCTAGTCTGACTTCATGTGAATCCTTTCCGAATCCCTCAAGAGCCACATGCTTTGTCGTTGTGGCGATTCATAAGGGAACACCAATGATACCAATGCCACGTAATGCACTCTGACATATATGTAGGCAGATACGGTAGTGTAATGTAGTAATGTAACAAAACACGTCGTCACAGAACAGAACGATACGTTATCGTACGTAGCGGATGGTACACGGGGTGGTGTGGCATGGTATGGTATAATGGTATATAATATATAATGGTATGTATGCATGCATACGGACAAACAACACACACAGACACATAATATATATATATATATATATCAAAAAATAAGTAAAACATGGAGAAATGGATGATAATGATAACACATTTATACTTGTGCACCTGCATATTCTAGCATCATGGATGCCAAAAGTGCAGGTCCAGGTGTTGTTTTTCTTCCAGCCGTGGCCAGGTCAACTGCGAGGTGTGGAAAGAGTATAACAACTTTCTCAAGGCTCCGCAGCTGGGCGCCGAGGGCCTCGAAACAGTGATAGCATCAGTTCATTTTCCTGAGAGTGTTCAATGCTGAGAGGGCCGTGGGCCATGACCAAAATCCCTGGTGGATGGTGTTCCGAGGTTGTTTTTTGTCAGACATTTTGTCGTGTATGGTTTGGACACCTCCCAGATGCGGGAAGCCCATGGTGGGCCTATAGGGCCTATGTCTGTGTCCAGCCCTGGTTGCATGGCAGTTGGGGGCAGTTCCTGCCAGGAGCACAAAAAGATCCTGAATGCGTGTACCTACTGGGACTGGGACTTAGATCAAGACGAGTTGGAAGAGGAGGAAATGCAGTTCCGTTACAACCGCGGCCGTTTGGCCCCGGGCACTGACGCTTGGCTGCGCTTGGTTTGGCTGGAAGGTGAACATGGCGAACTGATGTTTCCATGGTTACCATAATTTGCCAAGAAGCCATGGATGCTTGAAATGGGAGCTTAAAACTACGGGATGATTATTTTGAAATTTCAAGCTTTAAAGTGCGGGAACTTTGGGCTCTGGAATCCTGTTGGTGCCAGTCTAATGGAGAAATATGGAGAAACAATATGTTCCAGCCACTTTTGCACAGATTCGATCATGGCTGTAGTCAATGGTTCCGCAATCTTCAGCAATCTTCTTGGGTTGCACTGTTGCGGATGCTCCTAGCAGCTCCCACGCAGCAGCTTTTCGTACGACCTTGCCATTTTGTGTCCAATCTATTCCACATCCTTTGTCAAGATCAATCCAAGTGTCTCGCAAGCTTTTGGGACTATAGGAGATATACACATCCTCTTGTATGATAATATTATTTATGTATCATCCTGCCAGGATTTTTGTATGGAATAAGCTATAGGAGATACACACATCCTCTTGTTACAATATGTGTTTGCTTATTCCATTGTGACAATATTAAACTTATTAAACCATCAATGTTTTCGGGGGCCGGGACGCCAGGACGCTCTGGGCTTGGTGAAGCCAGAATGGAGTCTCAGCTGGTGGCAGCCGACTGTGAACTACGGGATTTTCCTTTGTGTTTTGTGTACCAAGAGTGTTGATGCATTCTGTAATGTCAACCCTGGATTAATAAACCCCTAGGCTGTTTAATTGGGAGGAGTACCCCCCTAATTAATAAACCATGGTTTATTAATCCGGGGTTGACATTATTCTACAATTCATTTGGTTAGTTGTTTCATTCTAAGTCATACAGTCGTACATATTCTTCAAACGGTCCATCCTGACACATGATAATGATTTTAATGGGAATGAGATGATGGTCCACAATATCACCATCAGTCACTATCTAGATTAACCCCCAAGAAGATAGAACTGGTTCAATTATGTTCAATTTATCATCAGCATTATTTCGAAGGATGTTTTTGCATGTCTATCTTCTTGGTGATTGGCACCCTCCAGTAAACTAACAAAGCTATTTAATTAATTATAGACGATAACTATAACCTTTCTAAAATTGTGATTTTCCATAGCTATGTTCCGTTACTGGAGGGTATGCCTCAGCAGGATGTGGTACCATGTGGTACCATGTGGTACCTAAACAAAGGACTGCAGCCAAAGCGAAGTTGAAGACCAGCGAGGAAGCGGCAGCTCGCTTTGAGATACTTTGATGCCCTGAGGTGATCCACATCTGATTCAAATAGGACTTTTGGATCTGGGGATGGTTATTACATGTTATTACTATTATATACATGTTGTTACCGCCCGTGTCTGGTAGCATTGTACAATTGTACATTGTTTATATCACTTAAGGTTATACTTGGTTGATAAACAGCAGAGACCCCACTTGTTGAGCCTTTTCATGCCTTTTCTATATTTACAATTTCTTTACATAATTTTAAATTACCGTGAAATCACCTTGATCAAAGAGCCCAATGATGAACCCATCTATGGCACTTTGCCAGTCATTGGATGCCACATTAGCCACGACCCGGTTGTGGCTCCATCGTACCCAGTTCCACGATGTTCCACGGCCCCAGGCTTATGCCTTCGCATATTTGGACGATCGCTTAAGGAAGTCCAAGAACAACTACTTCTACTGTCGCTGGCAGGACAGCGGCACGATGGAACTGGATGGAACTGGATGGAACTGGATCCTGTTTGGACGTGCTTCCCCGAGCTCGACACCTGCACCTGTGTCTTCAAATTATGAGAAAAATGCAGAACCGGACCCAGAAAATCAGCACCGCGAAAATCAGCGTTTTACTAACTCTTTACTGGCCAGAGCTGAAAAACCCTGGATTCGCCCCAATTTTTGGGGAAAAGTGTGAGCTCACAGGACAGTTCACCATGGTCACCCGAACACTCGAATCCCATCAGCCAGGAGCATGAGGAGAATGGCCAAAAGAAGCGACATCGTGCATCTCGGCCGTCGCCGTGGGATGTCCCGAGGGATCCAAAAGGGGCTTTGCTACGTATGTTGTGATATGTTGTGCCACAATGGGTTGTTTCTTGATAGGGTGCACCAGAATATAGCCAAACTTCATGGTTGACCATCGTGTGTTTAAGTATCAAGTTGATCAAAATCGTTATTTTTTGGAATATCCCGCCCATTTTCGGACAGTCACCCGCATCCAATCGGCCCTTTGTCAGGTTTATGGCATTCGTCAGGAATACGCGGCAGTGGAGTTTGAGAAGGTCATGGGTCGATGGCTGGAAGTGGAAGGTCGTTTTGATAAGGCGCCATGGCCACGGGGCACGACAGAGATTCAGCACAGAACCAGAAAAAGTGTGGCAAAAGTTTTCTAAGATGGCACAGGAATCAAAATTCACGTGCTGAGATGTGCTAAGCATTTTTTTCGAAGGTGCAGCGTTGAAGTGTTAAATGTTTTTTTGTGCAATCCCTTCTCCTATCATGACACATCCAACACCAGCAAGGGATCCCCAAAGTGAACAACATTGAACTGGTTGGCAACAGTTGGGCTCTTGCGTAACATAGGACAGGGCCACTCAATAATATATATTCACACGGTGTGGGTATGATTTAAATGTTAATCATCATAAAAAGAAAGCGCAAAACTGTTTCTAATCATGATATTAGATACTCCCAATCGTGACCATATGCGACCATTAGATAATCTCAACATGTGAACACAAATCTGAGAATCTTAAAATATGTTTAACATAATCCCAACAGTTAATTTTGGACAATCCCATTATATTTATCACAAATTACCACATTTTAAACATCGAAAGATGACCCGCAAAACCGGCACAGTTGGCTGCCAAGAGTTTGACCTCCTTGTGGGAGACGCGTGCCTGGGAAGCCAGAATCCAGCTGGTTAGATGACCAGACCCAAATTGGGGTTCTTTGGTTGGTGATATATGGATAATCCAAATTTTACGGCATTTGAAAAGATGTTGAAATTCTTAAGGGCTACAAGCTTTTTCTCTTGCATCTAAAGTTATTCTTAGGCCCTTTATGGCCCTTTTGTTTGGGGGAGACCTATAGTTGAAATTATGTGAAGTCCCAGATGCGAGGCATCACCACACTGATCTCGGTGCGGCAACTCTTCAGCGTGGACTCAACGGTGGACAAGGTCAGGAGTTTCTGCAGCATCCTTCACTTGGCGTTGCTTGGCATGGCAAGAACCTGGCTACGCGGCTACCTCCATTGTGATGATGTTGTTTTTATTGTTATTCGAATGTGTTGTTATTATATCATATTATATCATATTATATCATATTATTATTATATTATATCTATTATAGTCTGCAATGATAGTTTTGGTGGATGCACGCCATGAATCAATATGATATGATATGATATGATATGATATGAATCAATATGATATGATATGATATAGTATGAGATAATCTGATATGATACAATTGATATGATCAATATGATCCAATTTGATATAACAAGATCCAACATGATTAGGAGGTATCTATTATCGGATGAGGTGTTTCGATTCAAGCTACGTTAGTATAGTTCCACCCAGTCTAAGATGGTGAAGCCACGCCGTGCCTGCCGCACAGCAACAGGCTTGAAGATCCAGAGAATGCCCGCACCGCATGGCTGAAGAAACACGTATCGCGGTTGCAGGTTTCGAGAATTTACAGGCACATAAATGTGCCATAAACATGTATGGCCTTCATGGCCCATATGGCCCATATGGCCCATATGGCACATATGGCACATATGGCACATATGGCACATATGGCACATGGTACATGTTTTGTTGCAATCTCCATCTTCCTATTGCTATTGGTCCAGGTTGCTATTGATCCTTATTGACCATGGTAGATCTCCAAGAACAGAATCGAAGGAACCAACTGAAAGCCTTGCTATAAATTATGCACACCCACACACCGATAGATATATATTAATATATAGATAGATTAGATGAGATGAGATTATTAGATTAGATTAGGATTTGGCAGGGTTAGATTCGATGAGATCAGATCAGATTATATAGATAGATTGATTGATAGATACAGTATGATATTGTGGAGTGTGTTGGCTTCTTTATTTGCCATTTCTGTAAAATCCAGAAACTATTTCTCGCACAGGTAGAAACCATTTGCTAAATACTAGAAACTATTTGCTAAATACTAAAAAAATTGTTGAATACTAGAAACTATTTGCTAAATACTAGAAACCATTTGCTAAATACTAGAAACCATTTGCTAAATACTAGAAACCATTTGCTAAATACGAGAAACTATTTGCCAAATTCTGGAAACCATGTGCTAAATACTAGAAACAATTTGCTAAATACTAGAAACCATTTGCTAAAGAAGTAGGATATGTAGAAACATGTTTTCAAGTAAAGTAGAAACCATTTGCTAAATCATTTTGATTTTCCAGAAACCATTACTTGAATCAAAGGGGTAATATTTGCAAGTAAAAGTTGTTATTGACCATGTTGTCAGGGCAAACCTGGTCAATCTTGGAACACGCATTTGCCAATGGTAGTTTGTGGTGAGAAAGAACTCATGTCTTTACCCCACATGCCAGTTTAATGGTACGAGCCTCCTTCACCCATGGCTCACCACACTGAAACTGTTGACGCTTGAAACCTTGAATCCAATTGGGAGTAGTATCGCGCCATACTGAGTTGTAATGTTGTTTCAATCCAGGAAAGGGTGTATCAAACAGCAGCATAAACACATACCCTGTCCCAATGCAGTTTTTGCCAAATGCACCATACAACGCCGCGAATACTTCCACACGCGATACCCACAAGTGGGATCCAAGAAAATTGTTCCCAAAACAAAACCATGTGGCTGATAGCCTTTGCGGGTGAGTTGGGGGATGTTGTTAGCAGGCGTTTGCCACATCGCATTTTAGGCACCTCCGAGGATACCCAAGTCGGGGATTTCCCCCAAAAGTACGGACTGGTGTGTGCCTGAACTTTTCTCTATTTGTCACGGTCTGTCGGGGGAGCCTGGGGAGTCCGGTTTCGGCGGGAGCCTACCAGCTTAACCCTCCTAAGATGCAAATATGAAAGGAAACTATTTCTTAAATCCCAAAAACTATGTCTTAAATCCTGGAAACTATTTCTTTAATCCTGGAAATTTCTTAAATCCTGGAAACTATTTCTTAAATCCTAGAAACTATTTCTTCAATCCTGGAAACTATTTCTTTAATCCTGGAAACTATTGCTTAACCTAGGCCCCAAACCCAAAAACCATTGACAAAACCAGGATTGCTTTTACCAATCTCAATCGTTGGACAAGGATAGCAGTCAATCACTTGGAAGTCCAGAGATTGCCCCAGAAAAGTGAGCCATGTTCTCACCAAGAGAGAGAGAGGCTGCCAGGCCGTTGGCGCAGGCATTCTTCATTCTGTTTCGTTCTATGTTCTTTGACTCCTCATCTCAGGATCAGTCACTGTTTCTTTCTTACTTTTCAATCTGTAAAGAATTTCAATATATATCCCCTGCTAATGTACCTTTATAGAATGAGTTTGTGGTCGTTTATGGAATGCAGTTTTGGGTATCATTCTATAAACCCAGACTTGGGGGGAATCGATCGGACCGGCTGGAACAAGCAAGTACATGAACCCTCCCTACTCATTCTATAAAACCAAGGTTTTGCAACCCTTTAACTCATTCCATAAAAGCCAAAATGCTCCAAAAAA
>Ga0126342_10000394_pt1 | contig 45626 bp, 35 predicted proteins | sample Cyp1metagenome_FD_92528 | JGI IMG/M metagenome (GOLD analysis project Ga0126342, IMG submission 92528) | Coral microbial communities from Lord Howe Island, Old Settlement Bay, Australia - Cyphastrea 1 metagenome | ecosystem: Host-associated > Invertebrates > Cnidaria > Coral ...
TATACATATACATATACATATACATATATATGTATATATTAGCCGGACACTGACCACTACTTCCAAATGATTATCCACGATAGCAAAAAACACTGAGTCCCAGTGATCAGGAAAAAGACCCCCTACTGAATAGAACACGGTATTTCCAAGGCCCAACATGTGGTTTCACATTTGGATCTGGGCTGGCACCTTTCAAGCAAAAACACATCCTTGGGGACCATTATTTAGAAGAGTGGTTGGATTTCCAATTTATCGGAGCAGCCCTGCCAAAAGCTGATTCGTTAACAGTGTTCATTACTTTTTCTGTTACAGTATTTAATTTGCACTATCATTGCCCACTGACACTCCCCCCTCCCAATCCTATAAAATGAAAACCCAGCCGGACACTGACAACTATAGTACTTCCAAATGATTATCCACGATAGCAAAAAAACACTGAGTCCCAGTGATCAGGAAAAAGACCCCCTACTGAATAGAACACGGTATTTCCAAGGCCCAACATGTGGTTTCACATTTGGATCTGGGCTGGCACCTTTCAAGCAAAAACAAATCCTTGGGGACCATTATTTAGAAGAGTGGTTGGATTTCCAATTTATCGGAGCAGCCCTGCACAAAACTGATTCGTTAACAGTGTTTATTACTTATTTGTTTGCAGTATGTTTCACTATTTTACTATATTTTACAATATTTACATTATTATTGCTCACTGACACTCCCCGTCCCACTCGTATAAATTGAAAACCCAACCTCATACTGGCCACCGCTTCTAAAAAAATATCCACTATAGCATGAAAAAGTGAGTCCGGGTGATCAGGAAAAACTGGGCCTGCAAGGCCCCAAGTTTGGTTTCACTTTTGGATACTATTTTTTTCCCAAACCAGCTGGGCACAGGATAGGTACTATTATCTATAGGAAAACCTGGCCTACCAACTTGCCCACTATAGAATCGTACTCCCAAGTCCTCTATTATATAGGTTTACTCCAAGGAGGATAATATTTATATATATATATACACATATTATATTGTACACCTCCAACAAAAAACACTGGAACCAGAATATGTACCACTCTTCTCGCAGGAAATCCATGCTGCTGAGGCGCACGATCCCCAGCCCTTCCAGGGTCTGGCTGTCCTGCGGCAAATCCCCAGCGACTGGTTGGTGAAACCTTTTGGGTTTCAAGAACCTCCAACCATTGTTGATTGAACAAAACTTTCCAATGACTTTACACCTTTCTCAGTGTTCAAAATCCGTCATGGAATGTGAAATACTGGTTTATATAGGGATTTTCCCAATAAATGATTCTTATAATCCCCCATATATTGGGTACTTCCAGTCCGCCCCGTCCTGAGCGAACGCCAGGCTGCCGACCCAAAGCCCCGGCGTCACCTCCCCAGCATCACCTGGAGATGGATCAATGGATCTGCAACGGAAACGAATCATGTACAAACTATGGCAAACTCTACTAATGGTGAATTTATATGGGTAAGTTACTGTATTAACTATTGCAAAATCATAACTAAAATCTTGTCATTCTATTGTGGCCTGATCAAAGCTCAACTTTTAGTGATAAGTAGTTGGCTGGCTCCATCTGTTTGCCATCAAAAACAACAAAGTCGATTGCTGTATGCAGTACCCATATGCGGCAGTACATAGGGTGCTCAACATCTTTTTACTAGGAACAGCAAGAATCAGGAAAACACAATCAACAAGTGTTGAATCACTCCGCCCACTAACTTTGAGTGCTGCTTTGTCAGGCAACATTTTGGTGTAGACGACTTAGATTCAATAAGCAAAAACTACCGAATCTCTCGATGACTTCAGACAGTGCACCTCAATTCCAAGATCCAACGGCTCGACAGTGAATAGTAAGTTACAGATGGAACACAATAAACAATTGATCTGTTTCCACCTGGTAAATGCGCTCGTCAATGGGATGATTCCATAATAGGCACGGAAAAGGAAGGATGAAAAAAGGAAATCTTACCCATCCCCACTATCATCCCAAAATGGTAGGTTTATTATTGGGTTTACCTGCATTGCCAGGGTTTCTGCCTCAGTCATTGAACGGGCAGAGACAAAGATGTATTAACCCCAATGGCACTCCCAATGGCCACCAACGTACGAAACCACCAGCCAAAAGTCGAAAAACATGTATTTAAAAGAAGACTCAAAAAAACCATCAGCCAGCCCCTGCACGCCTTTCGGCATCCACTGAACCGACGATCATCAGCCCATTGATGCACGGCTCGGGGTGCAAGGCTGTTTCCGCAGAGGCTTCTCTGAGGTTGTGCTACAGTATTAAAAGTGCTGGCGAACGAACAAGAGGCAATGTCTCAGTGCCTAGACACTGAGTTGTTCCTATAAAAATAAGGCGGTTCTTGCCATGCGTACTTGTTTGCATTTTCCTCATTTCGTAGGTACTTTGAGGCTCATAGACAAACATAAGTTTGCAAGAGACTGTGAGGTGCCAATAAGGCCAAACCAAAATTGAGCCTGGGTCACTCCCTTGCAATCAGTTCTGGTCAAAGAGCAACCGATGTATGTAAATAAATGTGACTTGTTGGGCCAGTTTGATGAACCTGCTTGTGGAGCTGCCATTTCCACAGGAAGAGAAGCAAGACCATGGTTGAAATTGCTACTTCTTCATGGATGTCTGAATCATGCAGGATCAATTCCTGCAAATGGGTTTGTCAATGGTTTGTCTGGAAATAGGGTACACCATTCCATCAGCCGATTCATGCTCATTGATTATCGCCATTCAAATGGCCACAACATGGGGGGATTGAATTTCCCATTTTCAGACACAGAAGTCGGAACATACAGAACCTCACGCTTGCTGGGTCAGGCCCACCATGGAAAGCACATGCCAAACATGGAAAGAGCACATGTTGACCCGGGATGGAAACAGCTACCAATTCTGGAATTCTTGGTCTTGCCATATTTTGATTCAAACCCCAAATGTACTTATCGCAGCGAGTTCAAAGATTTCGGCAATACTGTGCTTGTTTCTCGTATAACGCTGCAACTTGTGACCGATAACATACATCAAGTAACCAGATAAGATGGCAATCGCAGAGTAGATGTCCGTCAGCGATGTAAATAATGGCTAGCAAGTGAGCCGTAATTCCTCGGGTTAAAGGACAGAATTGTAGCTTTTCTTTACATGGATTGAGAGTCTAAGAGGAACCATATCTAACCCATATTTTCCCAACAATCACTCAAAGAAATGGCCTAAACCCAGATATATATATATATATGCCATACGTCTAGATAAGTTAATATATAATACTTCACCAACATGAAAGGCGGTCATTTTGGGATAGTCACCCTTGCCAGGCACCATTTGCAGTGACCTTGCAGCGAGGTCGCAACATAGTTTGTCAAAAATTATCCAGGTTCACTCTACCTGAAATCAATGAGTTGGTGATTCTCATAGATTGTAACATGTTCCAACTGAAGGTATAAAACATTCTAAAACCTTGGGGTCGACATGAAGAAGTCTCTGGAGACCACTAAATGCACTTCTTGCAAAGTAATGGTGTTCATAATGTTGACACTGCGACTTTTTTTTCCGATCGTAGCTTTCAAGCACCACAAGTTGCTAGCGAACTGATGACGACTCGCATCATGGCATTAACTGATGAAACCTTTGGTTCATCCGACCGCTCAAACCATGGCTTGATACTCGATGAAACTCGGATCCTGGGCAAACGATCGCCATGGAGAGACACAGCTCTTTCAGCTCAGTGGCGCTCACCATTTTGGAGAGACCATTTGCCCAGCCTATGGACCGTTCCTGTCTTAGGGACGGTCAAGGTTAAGAAGTTATGCGGGGATTCTCCCATCACATCCCATCATGGGTTGAGAAATCATACGAACCCCCTTTATTATGGGAAAAAACGATGTCCCCAATGAAACAACTTAATCCATTACAATCACCATGCCCTCATATGATTCTACAGTAATTCTACAACAAAAATCCATGATTCAGTCAAATCATGAATTCGTTTTTTTTTTTCCGGTTGACATGAAAAATCCTACTGTTCTTAATGGATTCTACTACTATTTATTGGCGACTCACCGCGGAACCATGTGGAAGTCGCAGGACCCCTTCCGCCCGTCGCAAAACACGGCTGCTGCGACGCTGTGACTTGACCTGGCAGTGGTGTTTGACGTGGCTTGATGGATTTCACAATGACTGGTTGGTGGTTTTAACCATCTTGAAACATATGAGTCAATGGGAAGGGTTATCCCATATATTATGGAAAATATTCAAAATGTTTGAAACCACCAAGCAGGTGATTATGATCGTTTGATGAATAATGGATTTAAATGGATCTGAAAAAGGTACTATGTTTGATCTTATGTGTATGTGATTCCTGTCAGGCAGCCATATTGGGATTTAACATATGTACCTACTTTGAGATCAAATGGTATGCCCACGAAGAAACGACAAGATGTACTTATTTTAAAATGTTGTTTGATCCCAATTTGTTGGCACAGTTTCAACCCTGTGTCCGTTACCGACTCTTTAAGTTTCAGGGCTTTGAGCAGCACCAATTGCTCAGTGGGATCCTTCGATCGGTCTTTGAAGATCAGTTCATTCTCGTGATAGCACCAGATAACAATAGAAAACACACAAAGATGTAGGAAAATACCGACCCCAACTTAAATGCAGGGCGACTTTCAATTGAATTCAATTGAATGACGTTCTGGCGAAGAGGAACCAAATGCCAGCCTAGACATTCGTTGAACAACTCAACTTTAAATTTCACCACCGTGTTTCTTGGTTACAAAGGGTCAACCTCATCAGATTCCGCCGTTTCAATCATATTTGTGTGAATTCAAATTCCATTTGCAGATGATTAAAAGCAAACTTATTATTCTTAGTTTCACAATATGTAAATCAACCTTTTGATTGGTTGCATAGATCCCTTTTCTTTCATTTCTTAAATCCCCATATGCGGTGTTTGTCAATTAGCTAAGGTACCCCAAAAAGAAATGGTTATATACCCAGGGTTACCCCATCAGAAATGATCCATCTTTGGAGGATTTTGGGATCTTCACGCGCGCCTTGGGCCTGATATTGGGATATCTTGGAAGCCTTAGCGCTTGGTTTCAACCATGCGAGGCAGGATATGGGATAGCCATCGACCAGCAAAGTATATCAAAGTACCAGTACAGTAGTTGGTGGAAACCACGTCAAAAAAACAAGACCAACAAAAGAAGCCAGATGCAGATCACATAATCATAAAGGACATGTATATAACGCACTTTTTTCTGCATCAGACACCTTTCACTTGACACTCCATACTCTACACTTGACACGTTACACTCCAGACTCCAGACTCTACACTCCACATTCTACACTCCACACTCCACACTTAAAAGTCTACACCCACACTCCACAGTCGAAAGTCTACACTCCACACTCTACACTCCACACTCCACACTCTACACTCCACACTTCAAACTCTATACACTCTATACACTCTATACACTCTATACACTCTATACACTCTATACACTCTATACACTCTAAACTCCACACTCTACACTCCACACTGTACACTCCACACTTCTGACTCCACACCCTACACTCCATACTTCACACTCCACACTATACACTCCAAAGTCTACACTTCAAAGTCTACATTCCACACACACACACACACCCACACACACCCACGCACGCACGCACGCACGCACCCACCCACACACCCACACACACACACACACACGCTCGACAATCTACACTCTACACTCCCCACCCCACACTCAACACTTGACAATGTACACAGCACACGCTAAACGAAACGCGCCACACTCCACACTCCGGAAAGCTGAAGTGCACAAGCAGAGTGAAAAATCAATTGCGCAAGCGAGTGCTCGTCCGATCATGTGATTGGGATAGTTTGGGTGAACCATTGGGATCGTTTGTACAAACAAAGCAACCTGTTGGAATAGTTTGGGCAAACCAAGAAATATATCGAAATGTATCGAGCTAATTTGGGTAAATCAAGACATGTCTAGTGCAGTAATTTGGTCAGGGCAGGTTTGGTTTCATGATTTCCCAGAGGGCGATTTTGAAGACAAAAGGCGATTTTGAAAATTTTGAGCAGAATTTTCTGCCTTTTAGCAAAAGAGCAAAAACAAAAAAGAACATACCTGGAAGATCCAGGAGTATTTAGCTGGTTGGTGGTTTCAACCCCTCTGAAAAATATTAGTCAATTGGGATGATTATTCCCAATATATGGACAAATAAAAAATGTTCCAAACCACCAACCAGTTATCTATCTATCCATCCATCCATCTATATAACTAGGAAATCACAACCAACTCCTCCAAGTTCACGAGCTCACGTCCAAAGGACTTCACGCGCTCCACGACTTTCAGCTGATCAAAGACGTTGGAATAGGCTTCATAGACCTGGCAAATTGTGGCAGATTGCTTTCACCACCTGAGTTGGTGAATCTTCCAACACATATTACTGTATGTAATCATATATATAGATATATAATATATATATATATATATTAATTATATAATTACAATTAATTATATAATATGTCTTATGATATGATACGTTATGATTATATACTAACCGCCAGAAAGGACAGAAACATATGAATTTATGACCATTCGGTGATGTTGCATTTCAATATACTTTTTTTTTGGGGAGCGGTGCTATAAATAATATACGCACGTTGTATGTATCATTATGTATCTATATCGCAAACAACATTGAATCAATGTATTGTTTCTTTTTGTGAATATTCAGATTTGGGGTGGTAAAATTATCCATGCTGCAAATTTGCCGTCTTTGAGTGGTTGAATCTCAACTTCATCCAAAATTGTGAAACCCAGACCTACACCAGAGACTCCAACATTCATGGTGAATGTGCGTGACGTTCGATGCGTTTGATAGTGCAACTTCCTTCTAAGCTTCCCGATCAGTTCTTGGTAAAATCATGAAGGTCCCGCAGCATTCTGGCTGCTTTTACAGTCGTGAGAACTCCACGTCCCTCCAACCAATGAACATATCTGCTACAGCACCATGACATCCATCTCTTACACCATAAAATAGCGCCAAACAGGTCAAGATTGCTTGGGGACGGAATCTGTCTGAGGAATTTGGCAACGCGAAAGTAGTAAGCACACATGTGATAGAGTCCTTCGTGAAATTGGAAATCATCAATTCTAATATTTTTTTTTTTAAATGCAGGTCATATATTTCCCATTCTTGACCATCATCTTGTTCGATATGCCCAAAGATCAGGAAAACAAACATGTCATGTGATATAGATCAGATGATCATCTGCGGCATCTTAAAAAAACTGTGCTATGTATCTTAGGATTCCTACAAAAGCTCCAACTGTTTGGGCATTTTTTCCACCATAGCAGCATCACAGCGATGAATCTTTTGCTGGCATGACCATGGCTCTGTGAAGCTACAAACCACAAACCTAATAGATCCTAATAGTAGGTAAAACATTGAAGGATAATGATATGGCTTGCCACCTCACTTTGCTGCCGAATGGTACAGTTGTATGCATTTCCATTTGTCACTTCAAACGCGATGTGACACATGGAAACGCATAGAACTGGATAAGCAGCTGCAGTGGCACTTCAACAAATGTGTGGAAACATGATGCTGTCCCAACTCATCTGTGACACTTGCGAGGCTCACAGGTCCCAGAGCTTCTTGGTTGCGCCCCAGCGTACTCGTTGACGTGAAGCGAAGAAGTCACTGTGAGTGCCACCTCCCCTCCGGTAATTTAACATGGCTATGGAAAATGGCTACGAATCTATGAAACATGGTGATTTTGCCAAGATGCCATAGCTGTATGTTAAATTACCGTACCGGGATCCATCCAAAGCGTAGCCGTAGCGGGTAGCCCATGTTGAGGATGGACCCACCATGTCTCACCGTAGAGAAAAGATGCAGGAGAAAGCTGCCACCTCGCTGTGTTCACTGGTCAGGTGCGGCACTGGTGGACCCTAAACGCGCATTGCAAGCAGCAAAGTACAACATATGCTTATGTCTGAGAATGCTGTATACGGGTATAGCCTCAAAATGGCAAGTTTAATAATGTTAGTAAAGCAACAATAGACCATCCCCAAATTTACATATATTTACCAGAAATGGGTGAGATTCCAACCATCAATCCATATGGTGACTTGTTATTGCTTTACCAACATTAGGGAAGATGCTGACAAACCCATACCTTGAAGTACGTACTTTCCACAAATGAACTCCTTTGAGGTTCTTTGAGCTCAAAAACATGGCAGTTGCAGATGCAAAATGAGCATGATGATAATTTCTTAAAGATGATGCACTTGATCATGAACAATCCGTGAGATAGCCTCTGGTAATTCAACACAACTATGGAAATTCAACATCTTTTACAGGTAAATTGTCCACAGCTATGTCAATTTACTGTACCCAAGGATAGCCATGAACCTTTTTCACCACGCTGTGAATGGCGATCTTCTAGATCTGCAGCGGTCGTCCCGGAGCCCAATGTGAAATTACATGGATTCGGTATTGATTGGTGTAGGCGAAATCACAAACTTCTAGCTGCAATCTTTTCTTACTATGTTCAGTCCTGTTGAATTCCGTGTTTTTGTCAGCCGTGTTGTCTCGCATCGGAACTCACAAACTCCGGGCTCTAAAATCTCCAAATAAGTCGGTGAGTTGCCTCTGGTGACCATCCCTAGGTGCTGAGAAACAGGGAAAGAAATGGACCTGTTACTGACGAAAAAATTGCGAAGCGACGCGCCAGCAATCAATTGCAGCACCAGCCAATCGGCTTAGGACGGACCGAGGCTCAAACTTTGGTTGTTTCGACTTAAAGCAACTCGAAAACCGACAGGCCATTTGACCGTCCTGCAAACGTGTATCAGTCACATTCCAAAAAAGTAATGACAACACATACTGCATGTTAACCTACCCAGTTTACACGGCTACACTGAAAGATCAACCCACAACAGCATGCAACAACCAATGCTTGAAAATTGAAACAGGAAACAGTATTGAAAAAATGATGCCGAGCTAACAGGTCTTTTTTCTCAGACCTAACCGGAGCTTTCCTGCGATTGCCGATCCAGAAAGATGGGGAACATTTACCCGACACTTCCAACAAAGAAGAGGCGAGGGCATTGATCAAACACACGTTTTATCAGCTGCTACCTTTGTCTGAAAACAACCGGTTTGTATGGCTGGTGGGTGAGCTATATACCGTACCCCTAAAAGTAGTAGGATTGTGCTTTGATTTTAGGTGTTGTATAACATAAATGACCAGAACACATTGGTTCAATCCGAAATTTTGAATCATTTTCAACATCTCTTCCCCATGGGCTGGATGTTTGAAAGCATCTACGATGATTCTGCAAAAAGATAGACAAGTAACACACCGTACTCGCAAAAGCGTAATTCACGGGTTATTACACGTAACACGCCTATATACAATTATACAACAGAAACTGGTAGAATTGTAGTTGATCATGCCACAACAACGGTACGAGTACGTTGTGGTCAAAAGTGGTAAACTCATGTGAAATCCTACTAAACATTGTCGCGAAGCCGCAGGGAACCCTCGGTCATCGGGTCATCTGAAACCGCGTCCATAAGATACATCTTCTGTGTGCGGAGCAGCTGCGCTTGGTGGTGCACAAGATGATTTGTGGACAAATCCCTGCCTAAAGTGAGCATTCCCTGTCAATATAGTATAAAAATTACCATGTGTACATATACATATGTGTATATATATATACATTATCATACATTATACAGTGTATGTATGTGTGTATGTGTGTGTATGTGTGTATGTGTGTATGTATGTATGTGTGTATGTATGTGTGTATGCATGTGTGTATGTATGTGTGTATGTATGCGTGTATGTATGTGTGTATGTGTGTATGTGTATGTATGTATGTGTATGTGTATGTGTGTGTGTATGTGTGTATGTGTATGTGTGTATGTGCATGTGTGTGTATGTGTGTATGTGTGTATGTGTGTATGTATGTGTGTATGTGTGTATGTATGTGTGTATGTGTGTATGTATGTGTGTATGTGTGTATGTATGTGTATCTGTGTATCTGTGTATCTGTGTATGTATGTATGAATGTATGTATGTATGAATGTATGTATGTATGTATGCATGCATGTATGTATGTAATAGTATGTAATACTATGTAATACTATGTGTATATATATACACAGGAACTATACATATATTACACATATTAATATATATTGTGCTATGCCCATCTATACCCTATGATATTGGTATAATATCGCTAAAAATAATTTCCAGGTCCTCATCTCTGATCTCAGTACTATAGATCTAACAACAAATTACGTCCGGCAGCCAAATGATATCCAGAGATGATTTGAAACAATCAATCATCAGTCCTACATTAATAGTATATAGATATATCATGTAATGTTATATCCCATATATCTATTACATCATAATATCTATATATCATCAGTTACTGATCAGTTATAATTGATACTTTCGCGTCACAGTATCATTCACGGTGCCAAAAGGTGACGTGATTTGAGATCGCCATTGCTATGGGATCATCCCACTATGCCATGGCTGGCCGTGTTTATCCAAACTCCAAAGCAAGAATTCATGGGCGCAGCAAATGCAGTGCCAGTAAACAGCATATATTCTTTAACTCAGGGTTTTTTGAGTTGTCAATTTGCAGGGGAGTACCAGCTGGCGCGCACGCACCAGCTTTGGCGACTCTCACCCCGACAGCCCAGCTGCGAATGAAGGCACGGCATCTATTCTTCTGAAATGCCCAAGAAGAAACAATTGTTGTATTGTTGTTGTCGGGTTTGAACCATCGACTGCTCACCGAAGTCATCTATCGATATTTTTGACGATGTACATGCCAAATAAGCATGGGTAAAAAACTGCGAACCGTTGACTCACAACGCTAGATCGTTTTCAGGAGTATACGTAGTGTTGCCTCACAAACTCACAGCAAACGACTACATATCCTCTGAAAAAGGACATGGCCCATGGCAATGGAAAATCTATGAACAATCTGTTAATGAAAAGATGATGCTCACACTACAAACGGTGATTCTGCAACTGCTATCTGATGTTACGATGCATCTTTTCCATTACTGGTTGGTTCAATCCTCACTTCTGCTGGTCACATGAACATTGTTTGCGTTTCAGTCCTTTTTGGATCCCTATGCTCTGCCGGTAAAAATCAGCTTTGCTGCTAATTGCTTATTTGAACTTAAATTCCTCCCGGGTTGGTGAGGCCATCATTCCTTTTGGTGACTTGCCATTCCTCTGCGTTGACTTACCATTTTGAATGGTTCAATCAATTTCAATCCCCATGTTCAAAACGGGTTTCAGCATCTGACTTCACCATTTCTCATGGTTCAACATTGGAATCATACCATCTCCGATTCGATAGCACAAGCCCGACCATCAGAAAGCAAAGTTCATCACATCTCGCTCATCAGCTGGATGCCGCAGCCTCTGGATGATCTATCTGTGGATCATTATAGGGATATGGCTATGGGTCAAGTTACCTATGAATTTGCCATATGACTGGGGCCGGGAATCACCATCCAGCTCTACCAGCTATTAAAAAATAGATAACCGTTTGTGTACGAAGGTCTTGACCCAAAACCATATGAATTAAATCTAATTGTTGATGATATAAAATACTGACATATAATGATTGAATAACGTGACCCCGAATTCTGGAATCCTGAAAAATGATGGGAGAATGGAAAAGTAGTAGGATGGGAAAGGGATGTGAATGTAATTGCACCATCATAGGGGAATAGAAATGAAGAAATCATAAATGGAATTTCAGCATCATAGGGATTAGAACAAAGGAAAAGGATAATGAGAACTAATCATCAAGAATGGGAGAACACATTGGATTAATGTCGAATGGTTTATGGTTGATCGTCATCCATCCCATCTCATCGGAATCCAGGATTTCATCGATATATATATATATATTATAGAATATTATATATACATATATATATATAGAAATCCCTTATTCAATCAATGGATATTTGCATTGATTGACCCCTTATTATCCAATATATATATATATATATATATTATAGTTAATCTTATTATCATCAATGGATATTATATATATCATTATCCAATCAATGGATTGATTGGAATATTTGGCCCATCAAGCTGGATACCCTGCAGGGCAGCAAAAATAGCAAGTGAACCCAAATGGCTAGATGAATATCTAAGATTATAGCAAATTTTAGGCGAATAGATGATATACGACAAAAAAAACATAGCTGGTTAATATCGCAATGTATCCTCTGGTACTTTAACATAGCTATGGAAACGGATAACCATGGCCCATTTATAGATGATCCGCCATGTTTGATTACCCTCCGGGTATAGCAAGTCCCCCCCAATGCCCCGGATCGATTCATCTGGGGGCTTAGGGTGACAGGATTGATAACTGCAAAAGAATCAGAGAGATCAAATGGAACTCATAATCTTCAAAGATACCACTCCAAAAATGGTCTGGAAAAATGGAGCTCTCCAAAATGCATCAAAATGCCATAAAAAAGTCTTCAAATGGTCCCAAAAATCAAATCATGTTTGAGACTTTTTCATGGCATTTTTGGGACCATTGAGACTTCAATCGGCCAGTGATTCGCCCAGTGTTTTCCCCCACTCCAGTTGGTTGATCAGTGAAGGGGAACACCCGGTTCTACGTGTAGAGCTGCACCATAGTTAGTTGAGTTGGTTTCAAATCGTTAACTGTCATATTGAATATCATATCAACTATCATACTAACTATCATACTAACTATCATATCAACAATATATCAACTAGCATATTAACTATCATTATGATTCATTATGTATGTATTTGCTATTCACTATTAATGAAGTATCAGGAACTATCCATTCGCTGTTAGCCAGTGGACTCTGGGATCCCAAACGCTGGATGCCAATACGCATCCAAAGGGAAGCGTTCCGACAGGTTGGGATCCGCTCGCGCCTGCCACAGTGGGGATGTGTCGTGATGAAAAAACAGAAGACCTGGGGAGAAAACGGCCTCCCATTAAGGTGACCTTGTCAAGCGGCCTCCCGTTTTTTCAGGTATTTTGGGGGTGCAGGTATATATATATATAATTGCAATGGGATATTCATAGAAATTCATAGGATACAACTAATCAGCAATATAATACTTAAAATTCTGGATTCGGAATTCTAATTCATTGTTTGTTTCTCCAATCTTAGCTTCAAGGTACGAACTACCAGATCTACCCAAATAAAGGGGATAAGAAGGTCATGTTGAACCGCTTGGCGATTTGCAACTTGAAACATGTTGGTATGCGTAAATAATCCTGCAATAATAGTATAGTAATATCAACAACCACCACACTACCATGAAATTTTCTACAAAACAAAATGGGTGAATATGAATATGACATCATACTACCAGGATTTACCAGGCATGTGAATCAGTGAATCCAACTCCAAAATATGACATTTCTGCCCCAGCTGGCTGTGAATCCAACCCGCCCCTCTGGGAAAACCCGACATCCACCATCCGCGCGGCGCGCAGGGACAAGCGCTGCGAGGGCTTGGCGAAGCGAAAGTTCGCCAGGGCCGAAAAGGCGATGGGCCTCGATTCGACGAAAACGGCCCTGCCGAACTACATGGAGAATATGGTAAGGGTCATATATATATATGGTGAATATATAATGTCTGTATAATGTCTGTATAATGTATGTATATGTATAGTTTACTATGGTTAATGATGTTAATTATGTTAATGTCTACTATATGTGCTATGATATATATAATATATATATATGTACATACACAATGGTTGTATACTGTTGTATATGTCCTCAGCGGAAAAAACAGCTACGCCGCTATGCCAGCTATGCTCCCGGACAGCAAGGGCAGTGGCAAAAGGAATGGTAGCTGCGCATAGCCAGACCTCTCGTCTGTGGCTTTCCACAGTCTTTTTCCTCTGTGAATCTATTGATGGCTTCAGCAGCTCACATGCAAAAACTATGAAGAAATTGGAAGGACACTCCCATTTCCAAGGATGACAAGATGAAAAAGGATCTGACAATATCTACCAATTTTGATGCAACTTTTACAATCTACCATTACTGTCTCGATTCTAAAACCAGTGACACAGCTTGGTCAGCCCGATGCCGAGTCAATCATCACAAGGGTGGGCAAGGAAGGCCCTTTTAGGGCCAAGGCCACTACCCCGAAAAAGCTCCAAATTTCACATTTTTTGTTGGACCATCAAACTGCTCACTAAAACACAAAACACAACGCTTGAAAGTCATAACACAAAACACCATGCAACAAAAAACAGCGACAACATGCAACAGCCCATCAGCTGTCAAAATTAGATACTCACCATTTTCTCATGATTTTCCCATCATCCAGCTCCCACTGCGGCCGCCTCAAGGCCACTGCGGCCAGGGTGGTGAAATCTCCCAGGATCAAGGCAAGCACCGCCTGGTTTTTTTTTTCCGGACCCCATATCGACCGTGGGAGAGAAGATGATTGGGGATAACGTATACATATATATATATGTAATATATATATAGATATTATATTGTGTACATATATATATATTATATTGCATATTTGATGGATTATATATATATATATAACCAGATGGAATATATTTGATTATACATATTCTTATAATACACCATGTGATGGATTATATATGTATAACCAGATGGATAGTACTGTATATAATATCAATCAGAATATGATTGGATATATATATATAACCAACAGATGATGATTCTGAAGCGATAGTTGACAACTCCATATCTGAAATTGGATATCTGGAGATAGTTTGACATAGCTTGACACAGAAAAAAACATTAAAACAACGGTGTTTGGGAAATGATTTAGCCAACTGCCGACTGAAATTGGATTTAACACTTAATCCGAATGTAATTGGATTTCGCTGGGGACGTTCAAATACCACAAACGGAGCCTTACCAACTCGAATGGCGATTCAACCAGCAAAGGTCCGGTGGATGCTGGTTGAAGCTGCAGCTTTTCAACGCCAAATCAAGGTTGACCAAGAAAGGTGGTGATTTCAGCAACAGATTTGCAGATTTGATCATTGGTTTAGTGGGCTTCGATGGCTGCCTGATTCCATAGGAGATACCAAAACGCTCCACCACTGTCGAAGCGGGGGACGTGCACCTCACCGGATCAGTTTTGGATCGACGGCCCCATTTTCTGAATCTCTGAAGAACATGGGTTATTTGACCTACAAAATATCAAAATGATGTGTTTTCTGGCATTCTTCCTGCCCAGTGGACGACATGATCGCGGACAAAAATCTCATCTTCGACCCAAGTACCCTTTCTTCGGAGAACGTTCTTACAACATATTTGCGTTTTTTGTGATTTTGTTGATTGATATCCCAAATGGATGTTTGACTCTAAATCGCTGATTTGTTGGCTACAGTATATACCTCCAGGAAACTAACATAGCTATTAAAAATGGAGCATTTAATATAGATGATTTACCTATTACAAAGTAATGGAAATAGTGACTTTCCGTAGGTTTTTGTATGTTTCCAGAGGGTAGATCCTATGATTGCTGGTGGATATCCCAAAAGGGTGCTGGATTCCTGGATAATCATCACTTCTTTGTGTTCACCCCCAGGATCGTTAGCTGCTATCCCAACTTGAGCAGTATCAAACATAAATTGGAACATCTTTCAATATGATTGCTTATATGTTGGGCAATATAAGCCCCCATAAATAATTGTCAACCTATCATCATTTATCAACTATGCCAACTATACTCCCCATGTTCTGACGCTGAAAATCCCTATATTTTGAAAAAAAGAACGGTTAAATCTCCAGTTAAAGCTGATCTTCCCATTCAACATCACCATTTACTTCGATGATCTTTCCACATTCAACACATCGCCCACTTCGCAGCCACTGCTCCACGAATTTAGGTGTGTCACATAGAGATATCGCAATGCCAAGACAAGCCATCGAAGGGCGAAGAAGAGAGCCTTTTTCGCAGTGACAGCGAGGCAAAAATCCTGTGTGATACCAACTAAGCTAGAACAAACATATATAATGTATTATAATGTCAAGCATAATACATACATACACATTCATACACACATACATGTGTATAGATATAAGTACATGCATACATGTATAATATATGTATATATATATATGTATATGTAACTGTATATGTATACAGATACGTATATATATATATGTATGTATGCATACATATGTATAATACACAATTGTTTGGGCATATATGGCCGTATGTGGAGTACACGCAAATAAAATACATTGCCTTGCATTACATTACCTTGCCTTGCAATGTGTTACATTACATTGGATTACATTTGCATTACATACACACACACACAGACACATGTTATCAATCAGTACCTTGTCAAAGACCACATGGCCAGTATGCCCAACCTGTGGCCGCAACACACGCAAACATCCAACATTTCCTGCTAAGAGCCCAACCTTTGGTCCAATATGTTTGCAAAAGCTTCTGCTGAATCCCGGACAAAAATAAGAATCGAAGAGTATGGGAATAAACCATCATCACCATCATCATCATCATCATCATCCCCATCCTCATCCTCATTATCCTCTCATTCTCACTCTGATCCTCATCATTCATCATCAAAAACTGTTTTTTTGCCTTTAGCCATGTATACACCATCAGTTCTATTTTCATCCAGTTGTTGCTTCAAAACCATTACATGGCAGCGATTTCTTCAGGCACAGAAGCTCCACTGGTACAGAACCTGAACCACAGCGTTGCAAATTAGTCCCTCCATCGCCAAGGCCAAAACTTAGTTTCATATCTATCTATCTATCTACCCATCCATCCATCCATCCATCCATCCATCTATCTATCTATATATGTATACATAATATATATATATATATATCATATAATGATGATGCATAATTATAAGTTAAACATCTATTTTCACAATGATGACACATATATTTTAAACATATTTTAAACATGTTAACAACCTTCAAGAACGCTATCAATTTTACACGTGTTGATCTTCGCCAAGGTCACCACCAATCGCCACCATCAGCGTGGCAAACCGAGCGTCTCCCGCCAGGATGATCAGCGGCGCGATGCTGGCGTAGGTGACGCAGACCAAGAGGACCAGCAGCAACGCTGACAGGTCCGCAGCCTGGTTTTTTGGGAAGATCGGACCTGATCTGATGATGTTGTTGTAGATTTGATGATTTCTGGATATCGATAATAGATCATGATAGACAATTTATAATATTTGATGTTGTTGTAGATTGTTGATGGATCTGTAATATTTATAGATGATATTGTTTACTGTGATCTGATGATGCTTTAGATTTATATGATTTAAATATTTGGGGAAATATAATATAATATAATATAATATAATATAAAATAATATAATATAAATAAAATAATATAATATAATATAATATAATATAAATAAAAAAATATAATATAATATAATATAATACAATACAATATAATATAATATAATACAATATAATATAATATAAATAAAATATAATATAATATATATCTAATTATAATCTTACGGGTCTTGTGTATCTTGTGTATCTTGTGTATGTGCAGAAGACATTGAGACGGCGGCACCGAAAAGGCCATGCGGCCCGGACAAAAAAAATATGTGGATCCCTTTCTGGGTGCTTTCTGGGTCCATATCTCAGATTGCAAATCGGGATCATCATCTCAGGTTTTTTACATGTGGGGATGGGTCAAAACCTTGTACCCCTGGTGAACATCAAAATAGCTGGTAAATGGATGTTCATTCCCCTAAAAATGGTATTAATAGGTATTGATCCATACCCATGTAACAACTACTGAAAAATTGGTTGACGAAGATTGCCACATTGGATTGTGAAAGATTGCATTCAAGCAGTTGGTCCAAACCCAAGCAAAACAGTGAACCAAGCATGTCTGGTGGTTAAACAACACAACTGGCTGTAAACCCTTTTTTCATGGGTTTTTCTCCATCTCAGCCCCCGCTGGGCGTTCCCCCTTCCCGAGTCTCCCGTCCATGGGTGGCGTGTCTAGACAATCCTGTCCAGACCATCTGGGATCATGAGGCTAATGTTTGCATCTCATGAAAAGTTTAAAAAAAAACATTTCCCCCTACGGCACTTAAGAATGTGGAAAATGAGTCTCGCAACCATGGTTGAATGGGGTACCCCATTGTCAGAAAACACGCGTTTGTCGTGTAAGCCAGTGGTGCCATCCAAATTTGAAAAATGCAATGTATCATAGAATTGGATTATGGGAAAATTTACAGGAAAGCCCTATATTTGATGGTAAAAACCATGGTTTCCTGTAGATTTTCCCTTAAACCAATCCAGTGAATGTACAGTCCACGTAGGGGATATCTATCCAGTCGCAACCGAGTCGGAAATGTATATCAGCAATACTGAGCATGTCGCTGCAGCAGAGTGGTTGTTTCCTTTTTGATGATATCAAATTCATAGTCATAGTCATAGTCATAGTCATACTAATAATCCCCGTGTCATAGTCATAGTCATACTATATCAAATTCTGCAAAATAATCCCCGTGTCATAGTCATACATGTCATACTAATCCCCATTTCATGGGGTAGAGTCCGAAAGACAAGAAAGCAATCTGAAATGGACAAACATGAGGACACACCTGCGTTCAAATCCCTACAAGGTTGTGCCCCCCAAAACGTTATGTTTGTTGGTTTAGTACCAATCTAACTATAGTATACTACAGTACTTTCACCACCAAAAACCCAATACTTAAGCGAGTGATAAATCAACTCGACAAAATATAGAAACAACAGATATACTAAACCAAAAAACTATAACCTATCCCATTATATATATAGTTATCCCTATAATGTCCAACAATCAGCATCTTATCATAATCATAACCCAACCATCACTGCTCCCATCCATTCTCCTCAGCAGCCGCAGCCAGGAAGTTGCTCTCGACTTGCGCCTGGTCATAGCGTCATGGTACCAGGTACCTCATACCTGAAATGGCCATAGATTCTATATCTATATGGAATTACATATGCATCACACTATATGTTTGTATACAATTACTCTCCTATCTAAATCTCTATGCCATATACATATAATCATATATATATAAATACATATGTAATATAAAGAATATATATATAATAATATATGAACCGAGGTGATCTTTCCGAGATAGGAGCCTGTCAGTGAGATTCGCCAGCAACAACCGTGCTAGCAATGATGATTGGTGTCTCAATTAACTGGCAATGTGCGGAAAAAAAACAATCATCAGCCAGCAACTTTTTTTCAATTCTACAAAGAAAAGCAAAGTACGGCAATGTAGCTGTAGATGCCTGCTATAACCAGACCAAGAGTTAGGGCTGGTATGTCGTCATGTCGTGAGTTCCGGCGGCGGGATGTCACCCGTGTCATCCACGCAGACCTGATTTCTTGGCGTTTTACCAGTTTTTCCCAGATCATTTGAACCATTAAAAATTATCCATATCCCATCTCATTATACCAGTTGGTTGATAGGTTTCAATATCATGGCTCACTATAATCCCCAATAACCCAGGTTCATTTGAAATAACTGCTTCAATCTATACCACATGGTATCAGTATACTAGGATATACCAGGTATTTAATCACTATAATCCCCAATTTTTTCAACATGACCCAAGTATTTTTAGTGGTTCATTTGAAATGATGATGCCACCCACCGGTTGCGGTACCGAGGGGGATGGATGTAAGCAGAAGATCTCGCGCAGGCGGCGCCTCATTTTCTCTGGGCAAACGCTTATTGAAAGATGGTGAACTATGATCAATGGCCATTCCAGGATCCTAAATTGGAGGTACCTACCATGTATAAGGCCTATATAAGGCCTATGTAAGGGAATATCCCCACAAAATATGGCCTTATATATCCTTATATGGTACAGTACCTCCATTTTAGGATCCTGAAATTCCCATTGATATGAGCAGTATTTCGGAATATTGATCGAATAATGATGATTCAAAACTGGATATATAACATAATATATGGGTTAATTTGGCTGGTGGAAAATCATTTTTTGCTTGGTCAAGAGAACCAAAAATTCGACTGTTTGATCCATGTTGATCCCAATAAACCCTAATCCAATGTTCGCAAAGTAGGGGATGAGGGGCCCCTGTGTTTGGTACAGGACGCCTCAACCCAGGTACAGTAGCCTTGCATTGGTTAGCAATGCCGGGTAAACCCCAAATCCACAAGACCCACACCACATTTACCCATTGATCCATTTGGGGTATGATAAACATTGAAAGTCTTAGCTTCACCACAGCTGGGATTCATGAGACTGATGGTTAGGAACCTTAAGCATAGTTCAAATTCTAATCCTTACTACATGTAACTAGGATGCAAGATTACGGATCGAAAACCCGACCAGCACAGCAGTGTTTTATACTAATTTCATGGTTGTTATGGATGTTTTTCCCCTTTCGGATGGTCGCCAAATAGTAATGAATTTTCAACCAAACAACCTAAGAAATGTGAGATCTGATCACCAGTAGTCGGGAGTTATGGAGATACAACCTACAAACTACAATGTTCTCCCACAGTGACTAAAGAACACACACACACATCACCCAAGGGAGAATATTGAATATGCCTCCACCAAGATGCTGAAAACGATCTAAAATTATCCACAAAACTTAAATCGACCATCCCCTCCATAACTTGGACCCTGATAATCACTTACATTTTTTAGGAAAGTAGTCTTCGAGACACGTATTTGGGAGGGGCTACGCTAGTTTGGGGAATGATAAACTCCATTGCAACTCTATTTTATCCCCATAAATGATTGAACTCCCCCCTCATCATGTGCTAAAATCAAATTTCATGAACCCATCCCCAAGTCACCAGCTATTTCTGTGGATTCCAACCCTTCCCAAATGGTACGTGCCCCCTTAGGCGTCCAGGCGTAAGTGCGGTCCAGGTGAGTTGTGCCAGCAAGGGCAAGCGGAGCAAACTCACCGGTCCAACGACCTGTCGCCATCTCCGGCGTTGCCGTGACCGTAATTCGGAGTATGAGAAGCAGCAAAAATGAGGAATTGGAATGGGTCAAGTCGTTTACCTTTTTGGACAAGGCTGGACATCTCAATCTGAAACCCCTCGAGAAGATTGACCCATACCCATGTGGCTTGCACCAATCCATTGAATTTTTGTCGCTTCGTAAATCCTTTTGAGCCAACCCAGCATTGGCCAGTGGCCCATTCCTAGGCATGTTGCCTTCATGAGTTAGCTGCAAAACTGATTGCAAACAGACGTGGATGTTTCACTCTCCTCAACCACACATTGCGTGGTTTGTTCAACCCCAAAATTTTGAGCCTGCTGACGCACGCATCGTTCTTACTATGGAATCTACTTTATCACTATAGTTGGTTGTCACCCCTCAGCGCAAGAACGGTTCCATTCCCTCTCCAATGTTCACTCCCTGAAAACAAGGTGGGCTGGCCATGGGCCACTAGGAACCCAGCTAAAGCAGAAGAGAGAACGGTGGCTAAGAAGTACACCGCAACCTGCGGTAAGCTTTGCCTCGGGGGCGAGGGCAGGCGTCAATGTGGTTCAACAACTTGCACCGCGTGACAGACACGAATACGTATCTATCCAATCTACACACAAGTGCTATCAATAGTTAATTGATTTAAATGAATCCAGTTGTGTTTATGTACTCAATCATACCTATAGAATGGTACAGTACAACTATCTACAAAAGCATACGAAAGCTATACACAACTGCGAATGGATTTCGCCAAGAATACATACCAGATCATGACATGACATGTCTTTACACGAAGACAGCACATCACATAATTGTCGTCTCACTTGGGCTCCCAGACCCCAGCTCCCATAGCATAGAAGTTGGTTGATCAAGCATCGCCCTGGTGGCAACACGCACATGTTGGGACTTGAGACACTTCGATATGGAGAATTGATGTAATAGGGAAACTCATGATGTAGCTCAAGCTGTAAAGCCCAAAACCTTGAGTTCAGGCCGTGGTTCATGTTTTCTCTTACTTGAACTACCACTTGTGGTGAATGCTTCCAGAAGTTCGCCAAACAGATTCTACAGGCACTCGGAGACAGCTAACCAAATAAGCTGATCTGCTTCTGAACATAGCTAGCCTTAGATGCCCTGCCCAGAAACATCAAGTTGTGGATAGTTCACCAATTGGTCTTGTCTGAGAATAGGTGACATTTAGGGGGTAGTAAGCTACCAAGTTGGTCCAGTAGTCGCTCATCCGGGAAAACACTCGAATCCAGATCCCTATTGGATTCACTTCCTTCTCCTTGTGTATGGCATATAGATTTTCTAGCATCGCGAAAAAATATAGAAATCATGTGTTCACTATCTCAGTATATCTTAATAAGATCTTACTTTTCTATTGCCTAAATAGAAAAGTAACATCATATATATATATATACACATAATATATGTAAATAAATCATATATTGTATACATATGTATAATATGTATATATATATAATATATACATATCATCAGTGACATATCATAAAGAAACTACTTCTCTGATTCATCTCTGAGATCATCTACAACATCTTTCCAAATGTTGGCTTTTGTTTTTTTGCTCGACGAGTGTTCCCATCTTTGTTGGCAAAAAAACAAAATGCTCAAAGAATGCCAAATAGTCAAATTTTGCCGGCGACAAAATCACACGTGTGCTGGCATACTTTCCTTGCTTAAACTTAAACTCCATCTTCCAACGATTTTGGCGAACTTCTATGTTTTGTGGTGATATCAAAAACACTTCGAATCCATCTACCCTCCCTCCACTATCAAAACTATGGTTTCTCCCATCAAAAAAAAACTGCGTGTACAGGGAATGTCCCAGCCGGCCTTGATTGATGGCACCAGAGGATATATCCATTAATATTCCAGTAATATCTCACTACTGTCCCCATTATATAATATTTCATTAATATTCCCATTAATCTTTCGCTAATATCCCACTGATCTTCCATGAATATCCCATTAACAGGAGTTGTTTGAATGTCCGAATTGAACATCACCCAACTAGTGAGGATACAATCTCCAATAAATACTTGACAGCAATGTTCAAACCCCAAAACCGATTGTATCCTATTAATATCTCACTAACACACCCATTCATCTTTCATTATGATAAGATCCCATTCATCTTCAATATTCCATATTCATCCATATTCCATGATATCGCATGAATATCTATGAAACATCCCTTTTTTTCCACTCTTTTCATGGCCAACTCCGGATCCATGCCCCGGTGGCACGTCAAGGAGTTGGAGACGCTGCCGGAGAGCACCGTCACGCCGATGGTGGCCAGCTGGAAGCGCCAGTACCTGCGGCACAAAAATGCAAAACTTTTACATGATTTGCCCAAAAAGATGGATTATAAAATTGGGAATATAAGATGAATATGCCAATTATATAAAATGCCAATTCCCCATCTTATACTGCAGTTCCAATGATTTATATCTCTTGAAGATGGGGAATTTCTATTGGCACTGCATTACGAAGTGGATTTTGTTTAGGTCATGTCGCCCCTAAATTCCTCAACCCTGGTGGATTCATAATATTAGACTACCACCAAATAAGGTCATAATCACGAGAGTAAATTTGCCAAACATATTAGAAATGGATATTGGAAATGGTCCCATTTCATTAAATCCCTATTGGTAACCTCCCTCACCTATTGATCAATTACTTATAACAATTACTTATAACCCATATGCATCCATAAAACCATATAAAACCATATAAAACCATATAAAACCATATAAAACCCATCTAACCCTTCTAGATTCTTCTAGATATTGATAAACCCCAATCTCACCGGCAGGTCGTCACCAGTCTAACTGGTGAACCATCGGTCACTGACCTCCTCATTGTTCGCATCTGGAGTGCGCTATAGGACTTCACCCCTTCATAGCGCGAAGCCAAGCGATGCCTGGTGATGTTGGGGGTTGATGAAAACGCTGTTGTGTAGAGAAAGACTATGAAAGACTTGTTTTTTTTTTCGGAAACATAAAATTATGATTAACATGGTGCTTGTACCAACAAACCTGATTTTATTACAACAAAAAATATGGTTGTACCAGCGACGTGGCTTTTACCGACAGAAATGGTGGATTCATCCAACAATCCTTTCCAGCGGCAGGATTCCTTGTTGCTTCCGCTGAGGGCTGGACAGCATGATGGGAAGGAGCTCAAGCCTTGGCAGCATCTCACTTGGCAATGGAAAATCTTGGCAATAGGACACGTTGATCAGGGAAACTTCAGGGTTTTCAACAGGTACATGATCTATTACCGCTGGCATCCCTCAAACCAGACTGGTAAACATGACCAGTTGGGAAATCTGGCACTGCAAAAACGAGACACGATGTTTCCCAGTTCAAATAAGAAACCCACCTTGAGGATCTGATGAGATCGCCAGTGGCATGTTTCACTAGGCCATTCCATTTCTACATCAATCAGCCAGAAGCTATAAATGGAGCTTTGATATGCCACCCGGCGATCATCAAACACAACCATTGTACTGCACGGGACTGGCTTCCTGAACTCGATACCCAACAAATAGAAACCACCAAAACTACATGTCCCCAATACCTCTAAGACTGTATATATATATACTGTATATGTGTTTTCATCCACATATGTTTAAAACACGTCTATACATACATCCACATATGAATCAATAATATAATGAAATATTAATATAATGTATATATTATGTAATTCCACCAGGCATGTATCACATCATCGAAATCCGAGCGACAGTGCCAGAAGAGACAACACCTCAGCAACGATGCAACCGTTGTTTGAGACCCAGTAGTGATGGATAGCTGGGAAATCCTCTATGAATTGTCATTGAAATGGAACAATCATCGAACTTAATGAGGGATGGGTCTAAAAGGTATGTTAGTTCGATTAGCAGCTATAGTTCTTTCATCGCCCTAAACCCCAACAGTTTCACCGAGTTATGTTTACCAACTTAGCATAACTTAGCTATGTACAAAATGTGGCACGGTGTTGATCTTAATTGATCCACTGTGAATTTGTTTTTGCATTTTTGCAATTTTGTACCATCCAGAAAAACGCGATGGTGTCACAATATCATTGAAAAACAGCTACCGTAATCCAAGGGAAACAAATCTTGTTTATTGGTAGCGCGTGCAAAGATGTGGCAATCATGTCAGTTCAGTCACGGTCCTTCTCACCAAACCCATGTCCCCATACTCCACTGGTCGAGGATCATTGAAAACGAAAGTGGTTGGTCACCATATGAGTACTTTATATACACTGTCAATCCCATTCATCGTATATTATATTATTACATATTATTTCATAAGGTAACCCCACTTATAGGGTATTACTACCCAGGACAACTATAATATATATATATATATACATTGATAGTAAGCCTCAAATCTAGAAAAGTGTGATTCCCCCTAACAACTCGTGGGTTTTCCTATGTTTTCCCCATGGGTCACCGGACCGGCATGTACAGCGTGACCAAGGCTTCCAAGTCCGTGCCGCGCATCTGGGATAGCTGGAGAAATGAGGAAACTATGGGATCCATGAGAATGGAATATATGGAATCCCTATTATCGGAAAAGGTTTGGAAACAGAAGATGAGGATTGCACCAGGGAGTTCACTAAAAATCAGAAAAACATGAGGATTTCATGATTTGACCAGGCAAAATTGGAGTGTTATTCTCATGCCAGAATAGACCATTCTGTTCCTTTGTTAGGGTATTTGGAATCTACTTCCACTCCAACGGATCTCAAATCCCAGTATGTGCCATCCCGAAACTCAATTTGGTCTCATGAAAAATCCCGATTCTCCCACTTCAACCACCAGTTCACCCCATGAAATCCATCAGTAAATCCAATCAGTCCAGGCCGTCCAGGCCCCCCAACGGACTCGGGCAGTTGAAGCCCGGGAAGCAATGCCGAGAGCCGTTCGGAGGAACACCAAACCTGGCCGTCGTAACTCCGGCGTAGAAAAATGGTGGGTTTTTATGGTGACTGTAAATGGTGGGTTTATGGTCAACATTGGTCAACATAAGACGTGGTGAAAATGGGGCAACTCTTAATATGTGGGGTCAGTAGAGGACATTTTTTTTGTATGGATAATGCAACAACATGGGGGGGTTCAACAAACCAAACTATGCCAACTTGCAGTGTTGGGAATCAGTTGCAACCGACCATGGATCATCACTCCGAGGATCTACAGCACCATTGACTGACAGGGATAGATGAACATTGGATGTGACTGCCTACGGCAACAGGTGGATGAGCCGACAGCGATCGGATGTAATAGTCAGAAGTACAACGAACTTTAAATGATCGAACTTTAAATGGCGCGTAAATCAAAGATGTTGGTCCAAATCACTCCACAATACTCCACACATGAGTGCGGGTGAATATCTAAGATATTACAACATTAAACGTTTAATTAGTCTTTTTGGTATGAACCATCCCTTTTCCTTCTGGGGAAGGGGGGTATACTATCTGCTCCCAACACGGCCGTCCCTGCCTGAATCAAGGACACCGGCACTGACCAAAACGCCAAGCCTAGGTCGAAATGTCACAAGAGGCCGAAATGCCTTGGTTTATTGTTCATTTATAATTATGTTGTCACCACAAACCCAAAATTGAGTCGGAGAATCAAATTTGTAGCAGTGTTTACAGGGAAACTTATGATCAACATTGGGATTTTGGGGTGCAGTACCCTATTTGCAAACAAACCGATGGTAATAACCTACCATGGTTACAATTTACAATCGACTTCTAAGAGTCTTCTAAATGAGATAAAGACCAGGTATGTGTGTGCATATAAAATGTGTATCCATTGGTTTTTAAGCAGATCATCCAAGAAAAAAACAATGGATATAAGTTAATTCAACAATTATATGTAATACTTGAAATATAATTGAGGGATATCCAGATATAAACCAGCACATGTAAATTCACATCGAATCAATTAAACTAATATTGCAGCAATAAATGAAAATGATATAAAACCAATTGAACGCAATTAAACTCATATCACATCAATCAACTGAAACACTATAAATCCAATTAAAATAAAGAACAACCATATAACATCAATCAATAAAAACACACAACAAAAACAAATAATTTCATACAACATCAATAAATTTTAATAGTATCAAACCAAGTCAAAAGAACAAAACCCATAGAACATCAATCAATCAAAATAACATAAAATCAATTAAACCCTTGTAGTATCAATCAATTAGCATACCATAAACTCAATTAAACTCATATAACATCAATCCATTGAAATAACATAAACTGAAATTAAAATGATACAGCAATAAATTAAAATGATACACACATTGAATGAGATCAATCAAACCTATACAACATCAATCAATTAAAAATACAATAAAATCAATTAAACTTATATAACATCAATCAACTCAAATAATATGAAACCAATTACAGTAAACTAAATTAAAATCATATAAAAGGTTAATATGAAAAGCAAACCAATTGGGACAGCGACACCTTTCCTTCATCGCTTCACCATTCATCCCAGGCACCAAAGAGGAGAGCAATCTCCACGAAGAATTGACGCACCAGCAGTTGCGCCTGCGTGGTGCTGGCGAATTGTGGTGCTGGGAACGCTGCGTAAGTGTAATACTCTAACACGCGTCCACAGGTAAACAGTTGTGGAATGTTGTGGAACTTGGGATTTAAGTACTTGGGAACACCCTGACAAATGAGTAGAAAGCATACGCAAAAATGCAACCAACGTCAAGTTGCTGGCCAAGCCAGTATCAAATTAGGTCCATGTGAGTCCAATTTGCAAGGGGCAACGGCTGGATGTTCCTTCGGGAAGAATCAGCCAATGCCTGGGGGTTGGGTGTACAATGATATAGTCAATGTATGTATGGGGGAAGTTTCTCGAATATGCATTCATTCGTGGTGTACAAGTGCTGGATTTGTAATATCTTACGGCAACGAGCTTCGTCAGGTTAAAGGTCTACTCATGGTCAACCTTTGGTAGTCCTCAAGAAAACGTATAATATTTTGCTGAGTATGGTTATGTTCCATTTATCGCACAAAAAAACAAAGGATTACACTACCCATCCAAGATTGGGTATGTATGGCGCATTCCGTTAAAAACAACGGGAGTCACAACCATATTGGACGCCACTGCGTGTGCACTCGGATATCATGGGATCATGAGTTCTTGTACCACCATGTTCTTGGTCAAATCGGGTCAAAAAGGCCGTTTAAATCTCCAATTGCCCATTTGGTGCTGGTGACATCCTCATTTGCATGGTTGAATCTTCATTCTTGATTGATCAACCCCTGATTTTTGGTTGTGATTTTATAACCCCCGAAAAACAAAAAAAAATCAGGACCCTGTTCTTTTGTATCTAGTCATCTAGTCTGTGATTGGTCAAAAACCGAGTTTTGTTCATTGGCTAAGCCCCAATTTGTTGTTGCCTAACATCATCACTGTTAGTCTGTCAGTCGCACATTCCTCTCAATTTCGATTGGTCAAAACTTGCACGGCATGATTTTTCAAAGCACGGAATTGTCGTTACCCTCTGGTTATGACTAACATAGCTATTGAACATGGCCATTTATAGTGAGTTTTCCCATTAAAAATTGTGATTTTCCATTGCTATGTTAGTTTACCAGAGGGTAGTTGTGTAGTACTCAGCTGTTGGTTCATATTAGATCTCACCGGGTGAGGATCTCACCACCAAACTCCCCATTTGGCGGCTTCAAGCCTGTGAATCATAAGTCACTCGGAGATCTTCATGCCATTTAAATGAGGGTTCCTAAAATAGAGGTACCCCCAAAATCATCAATTTTATTTTCGGATTTTCCATAATAACCAATCCATTTTGTGGTACCCCCATTTCAGGAAACCTCCAATTTTTTGGTTGAGCATGAACAATCCGGTTGAACCCACCAACCAATCATCATCGGTGATATCCATGAAATATCACCATGACATCTCCATTTTAGATCATTGTAGATGACGAAATCACCATGTGTTGTTTCTTAAGCCACCATTTTTTCTAGTTCATTGAATCTCCAATAAGTGGGTGCCTTTTTTTTGGGGCTTTAATGGATATTAGTGTTCTTTTCGGTTTAATGGTTTAATGATGGTCTAATAAATACATTCTGGCTTGCTGGAAGATCCCACATTTAGTTCGCTGATTTTCCTATCAAAACACGTTTTCTACTTCGAGGATGTTCCGGTCCCACGTTTGATGACACTGGAGGGTATTAACCAATATGATCCATTAATATTCCCTTGATATCCCACCAATATTCCCTTGATATCCCACGAATATTCCCTTGATATCCAAGATATATTCCCTTGATATCCCACCTATCTCAATATTAGTGGATATTAGTGGATTATTCTCTTGATATTCCACTAATATTCAATTAATATACCACTGATATTTTCGTACCACCAGATCAATCCTCCTGGCACCTGTGGCCGCGCCACGTTGTGCCACACCACGTCTCGAGGTTCCGGTGCCGGGGAGACCTGCATCCCCATGCCACGCACTGGGTCCTGGAAGGCTGGGATTCAACGGTGATTTCATGGGAATGTTGACGTTTCGCATGGTAGTTAAATGGTATATTACATATTATATATCTTATATTATCTATTATATATTGTATATTATATATTCTATATTATACAGTATTACTTGGCAAATTAGGAAAAAAAAACACGTAACCTGAAAAAAAAGATGATCTTTGGGATTTGGGATGATTTCCCTATAAAACACCATGATTCCAGGGTTCGGGAGAACAGTGAGATCGTTAGAATTTACCCTTAAACGGTATTTCTGAAGGGTTCAATGACAGATTTACCGTGATTTACCCTCTGGTAATTTTACATAGCTATTGAAAATGACCATTTATAGTTCATTTTCCCATGAACAATGGTGATTTTCCATAGTTATGTTAGTTTACCAGAGGGTACCCGGCAAAACGTGGGGATTCATGGAATCTTTTCATGGGGCTACACCCAAAACCTGGCAGTGAGATGAGTGGAACAGCCCCGCACCTAGATTGTGGGTTTGAACTGGGCTGGAGTTTGCTTAATGCACATGCAAATCCACCAAGTAGCGAGAGTGGTAAAGGGTATCGCAGTATCGGACCAATAACACAATAAACTCCACCAAGATGATTGCAAGACAGATTTTGAGGGTTTCTGCATTTCGCCCATCATTCAAATATCATGAGGTCGCTTGAGGTAACAATGCTTTTCCAGATGGTGCTAGTCCTGAGTGTTACACCACCATACAGCATCATACAGCCAGCATCACTCGGAGACACACCCCCAAGAAGACATCACAAAAGCAGTCGTCCGCACTTTCTTCCGAGCTAAAGCAGGTGAAAACTTCGCAAACGACACGCGTTGCGAATGGTGTGGAAAAAAACTAAGAACATGATGCAACTAGAAGAACCAATCCACTACATACAGCTGGATACTTGCTAGCGTCTCAACAGGTTGCCAGGGAAGCATTCAATCCATCAACGCATTCAAAGGCTATTTGTTCTGTATCTGCTATGTATCTATAGATGAACATGATAACAGACTCTAGTCAATTTTCTATGATTGTGTATGTGCAAACATTATATGATGTATAGATACATGTAGCATAATGTAGCTATTTAATGCTATAGCTCTTAGATTCAACAGAGAATGGATCATCTCCTGTTTAGCACCACCGCAAGCCATGAAAACCTTGGGCTTCGGGATCACCTGTTATCGGGCTTCCGGATGGGAATCTTGGGAGTCCCGTGGGTCATTTTCTCCTATCATACAGTGGGAGTTTTCTCCAAATGACGATAGAACGGTTCTATCATGTGAAAAATATTGAAAAATCATGTTCTATCATTTTTTTTGAAGCCTTCCATTCTCATCATCCAGTCGCTTCTGCCAACAAGGACTTCTTCATCGTCACCTGGTACCCGCTGACTCCAGATTTCTTACGCATCTTGCTGTTCATGCAGCACCGTGACACCAGCGCGTTGGATCAGCGCAATCGGCACCTCAGAGTCGGGGTGGATGGTGAGTCTTCTGGTGGTTTCAGAGACACAAAATCAACTTGAAGTTTGATATCACCAGCTAGTTCAGGTTCCAACAAAACAAAACAAATCATAACAAATTCCAGGATATTTCCAAACAAATTCGAGTACATTTTGAAGCACAATTTCCACACAATTCCAGCAGAATGTAATCTTGAAGTAATCTTGATAGCAAAATTCATTGATTGTCTTTTTGGCGTTCACCTGGATTGTCGTTTGATTTTCGTAATTGGACTTTTAACAGAAAACAAGGACCACATTGATCACCTTTGCGGGGTTCTGCTTTTCCACTCCAATGCAATGTCTCCGGTTCATCACCACAGCAACCGGAAAACCTTGCTTTCATGGGTCAAAAAAGAATGGTCAAGCAACCATTCACCAAGGCTTACACAGTTCAGCTCATTTCAAAGGATCGGTTGGATGTTTGGTCAACTGAATCGAGTCTTAAGCAGGTTTCAAGTTCTTAACATGACATGCTACGTTTCATAGACCCACAGATTCGGATGTGCAGAACTAGATCACACGGTCAAGGCCCTCTTTGAATCACAAATGCTGTTCATGTTTGGCGTTTGGATCAGAACCATCCAACATGCCCATACATTTGTCTTTTGTTGGTTTCAATTCATTGAGTTTGACTGTAGACCATCCAATTGTCTTCCGAAATATCTTACTTCACTATACACAATATGTTATTTCACACATATTTCACATGGATTTCTCTGGTGACCTCCCCTGTTGCGGCTCCTCCCAATTTCGCCCCCGACGTTTCGCAAGACCCAGGCGCCACTTGCCCAGAGGCCATCAATCCCTGCACAGTCTGCACATAGCGCGCATTTTCCTCGGCATCGTCGGCATTTTCGCCAAAATATTTGGGAATTGCAAAGGATAAAGGGAATCAACCATCAGCCATGGTGATAAATGACAAATCACTTCTTTGTGGGGTCGATTTTTGAAGGAAGACGTGTATGGCAAGGAAAAACAAAACCAATACGAGATAAAACATTTTATAGAAGGATCTATATAAAGAAAAACAAGACTGAGAAGATCTAGATTGTAGTAGTTTACCCATTCACCAACCTGAATTGTTTGGACAATTTTTGCGTGATTCTCCCACTAATCATCTACAGTGGCGTCATTGTGAGGTCGTAATAATTCAGCAAGACCTATGGAGTTGAAGAAAATATGAAACATCACGAAAAACAATCTCAGAGTGATTACCAAAATAGTAAGTAGATCATTTGGGATTACCATGGGATTACCATGGGATTACCATGGGATTAGCCCAACATCAACATACCAAGGACCATGGATTTCACCAAGGACAACGTCAAGTCTCCGGCTCTTCCGCTTCGAACTCAGTCCAAAACTGCGCCAACTGCCTCAGCAGACTGAAACAAATGGTATATACATCGAATATATAATATAATACATAATACATATAATTATAACATATAGTATTCAATGTAAGATCATATCATATTATCATATTCGAATCATATACACTATATAATTTAATATAATTTAACATTATTTAACACACTGTACATATTTTTCACATCACCTTTCCGGGTCGATCACCACGGCATCGCCTGGACGTGATGGGACGTCCCGCAGCCTTCGCAGCCAGCACCTGTTGCCAGCGCTGCAAGGCAGCCTGTCATCGGCGATGGCCGTAGAAACACCAACGGAAGGGATAAACAGTTCTCACCACTTCACCAACTGAAAAAAATGTGTTGAAATATGATGAAATGAATTTTCAAATGTTGGTGTAATCGAAGTTTGACTTCCTTTTCGTATCACCTACAACAAGATATTTCACCAAGACAAGAGAGGTACCGAGTCCCAAACTAGGGACTCCACGTTCTGAAAATGGCAGATTACACTTATCGAACTGTGTAGGAAATCAGGGATTGCCGCTACCCTCTGGTAAATTAACATAGCTATTGAAAATGGCCATTTATAGTGGATTTACCCATTAAAAATGGTGATTTTCCATAGCTATGTTAGTTTACCACAGGGTAATATCCAAAGCACTAGCAGCAGCGAAAGTGCAGCCTGCAGCTCAGCAGGCAGGTCAGATTCGGGCCGCGGGCCTGGAGAAAACGTCATGGTACCCCAATAGCTGGATGGTCCATCCCGTTACAATGGATGATTTTTGGGGGTACCCTCCCCCAGTTTAGGAAACCTCCAAATGATTCATAAAAATTCTGCATCGCAGGTTAGTAGGTAAGAAGCCAGATGATATTATACTCCACTTATGGTACTGATGGGATATATTATGATATATGTGGATATATATATATATATATTATGTATATATATATATATATATTATGTATATATATATGTATCAGAATATATCCTAGGTCATGGCTTATTTGACCACTTTACGAATTGTGATGCACCCCCCAAGCACCATCAGCCCACAATCCTGGCATGATTGAACATCAATTTGCCATCTACTGGTGCTTAATGAGGAGGGAATGGGGGAACAATCCATGGAATAATCCATAATCATCAATTGTCACTGGTTGGTGGTTTCAACTCCCCCTGAAAAAAATAGTCAATGGGAAGGATTATCCCATATATTATGGGAAAATAAAACATGTTTGAAACCACCAACCAGTCATCAATTATCCCAGTCCCCCCTCCTAAGCAGTCTGGATCGACCTCGTCCACTGGAGGCGCGACGCTTGGCAATGATGCGATCCACGATCCACTTGCCCGCGCCCACACCTGTGAGATCAGGGGAGGTTCCCATTGAAGCCATAGTTCTGCAGCTGCAGTGATATTTCTATGGGATTTTTGACGATTTTTGACATCTCTGGAACATGTCTGAATTCATAGATGATTTCATTGGTTTCATTCATAGATTCCAAATTCTCGGGGTCTTGAGCCATTCCCAATGCTGGTTTCTTAAAATGAGGGATCCCCAGTCGTCACCATGTATTGAAGTATACTCACTCATGGTCATCCATGACTTGGATAATTTTGGCCCCCATGACTTAGGAGATCTCCCAATGATCCCTTCATAGTCATCATATGGCTATGTCTGAAAATCGTGTACCCCCAAATCCATTGGTTTAGAAGTTTAGAACCTTACTTTCCAAACACAAAAACATGTTTTTTTTGTTCTCCCCACTTTCAGACATCCCAAAATATCATATCAAGTTGGTTGATCACCATAATTAAAAAAAAAAAACACCATAAATCCCTATCAATTCCCAAGAACTATCACATGAATCCCTATAAGTCACCATAAATCCCTGTCTGTTTTATCAACCAATATATTCCATGATATAAGTCCCTGTTAGTTTGATCAACTATATATTCCACCAATTTCATGACAACGATAGTGTTCCACGAGATCCCCATAAAATATGGGGGGGTTCCATAAATGGGGGTACCCCCAAATGGATGGTTTACACTGGAAAATCCGAAAATAGAAGATTTAGGGGTACCCCAGGAAACCTCCATATGATCATATATTCTGCATCCCAGCAGGTTCGTAGGTAACCGGTAAGAGATGTTATATTATGTTATACTCCACTTATGGGATATGTGGATATATCAGAATATATCCTACAGTAGGTCATGGCTTATAAATGCCAGTTTTATCAACGATATATTCCATGAATTTCCATGACAACTAGAGTATTATGGTCTTCCATGATATGCCCATAAAATCATATGGCAGTGGGTCAAAACCTTGTACCCCTGGTGAACATCAAAATAGCTGGTAAATGGATGTTCATCCCTCTAAAAATGGTATTAATAGGTATTGATCCATAGCCATATAAAATCACCATTCATCTAGGTCTCCCCCGGTCTCCCCGTCCCCACCTGCCGCCGTGCCGGCGCCCACCACGACGGCCGTGCCGAGGGTCACCACGCCACTGGCCACGCCCAGCAAACCGCCCAGGCCGATAGCCGGCAGCACGGCCACCACGCCGGGAGGGCCCTCAAAAGCTGGGGAAGGGCTGCGGAAAGGGGAAGAAATGCTGGGAAAATGCTGAATATCAAGAAAATGATTGACATATACAGTATTAAAATCATATGGTTTGATGGAGTCTTGGATGGTTACAGACGGAAATGAATGGAATTGGAGGAGGATTGGAATGATTTATAACGGAACAAAATGGTGACAAAATGACAAACACATTGATGACCGAGTGGTGGTTTCAGTTCAATTATTGGTGAATATTAGTGCAAGAACATGGATTCAGCACGGTTTAATATGATTTAATAAACACACTGCGGAAGTGGTTTCAGGATTCAAGATGATTTGAACAAAACATCAATCCATCATGTAAAATTATGCAAAATGGCAGTTTTATGCTGTTTGATGCAGAGAACACTTGGCTCTTAGAGATTCAACAAACAGGAATGCCCAAAATGATGCTTTCGAGAAGAACAGTGGATTCTGCTAACCAAACTGGAGGATGAACCAGCAAGAAAGGATAGTTCGCAAGAAACTAAGAATTGTTAAACCAACATGCCGGTATTTCTGTTTGCAGCTAGATGAGTAAACTGACTAAACCCACCAAACCCACCAACATGTTGCCGTCTTGATATAACATGATAAAACCTGTGGATCTGCCCAAATTGCTCAAAAAATGATGAAGAATTCAGAGATCACCGAGATCACCCTTGGACCCATCCGAGAACTGTCCTGGTCTTCAGCTTGACGGTTCTGTGACATCGTTGGATACGGCTGCAGTTTGAACTCTGTCCTACGTCCTGTGTTTTTCTTGCGTGACCTGACTATGTTCTGAAGTCTTTTATGGATTCTCGGGGGAACGCCTTGCCACAACAAACCTGATGAACAAGACGACAGGCTTGGGTCTGAGTGAAGATCTCATAGTTTCTGTTGTGGAACTGTGCACAACTGTTCTGTTTCTTATCATATATATATATGTTAGTTTCAATGCTACATGCTCAGGGAAACCTGCATGGCCACTCAAAGGCTTCAAGCCAGTACAAGAATCGTATGGGTATTTCGTAATATATTTGGACATATTTGGACATATTTGGACAGTCTTTCAAATTTAAGGAAGGGAAAGTTGGACCGAAGAAAATCAAAGCAACCGTTCATCATGGTAAGTTTGGACAGCTTGCTTCAAGTTCTGATACAAACCATGGCTGGCGGCTGGAACATGCTTGGCATTGCTTTGAAGCGAATACGTTTGGATTTGGACTTGAGCCCTTGAGGCCCTTGAGCATCGGTTTTCACGGAAATGAACAAAGTATGCCATGCAACCACAAAAACATGAATGTTGCATGTGTGTACCATAGATATTGAGAGTTAGGATCCAATCTAATGTGGGAAACCCAATGCCTGAACCCCATCCCATTGACTAACCATAAAAAAGGGGGTCAATTTGTCGCTATACATCATCACAGTCATCAGAGTATATCCAATAAGAGACCACAAGTGGAGATGGTTTACTATAGTCCTAGTGATCCAATAAGCATCCATTATTCTCCCACCACAATCCCATATTAATCCAAATTAATATTATCCCCTTAACATCCGACTATACCCCACTATTATTGGGTGTCCCACATATAGTATGATTGTAAATTTAGACTCATTGGGTTTACAACATAACATAATTTAGACACTTTTTGTCCGGGGCTTAACCACATTATCCCACATTATTATTGGGTTTAACTATCCATTATCAAATAATCCACATTTTCCCATGAATAGCATTACACAGTATTATCCCATATCAACATTAATATATTCCCATTAATAGCATTACACATTAATAATCCATATTATCCCATTAATATTCATTATTCTTGGCTTTCCCACATCAGATTTTCATGGATTAACGTTGGGTTTCCCAGAGTAAGCCATCTTGATCCATATGATTCTTGATGATCATTGGTTTCAACTATCCGTCAATTATTCATTACTATCCATTAATAACAATAATCTCTATGTCTAAATGGAATTAATATTGGGTTTAACCACTATAATCTCTATGTCTAAATGGATTCCCCCTGGCAGCTGTCAGAACTTCTGTCACCATCCACACCGTTCTCCTCATCCAAGACCACTTGACAGGCCACGCAAGCTGCCTAAGGGGACCCCCAAAGTCCAAGCGGACCATGGAAACCCGTTGCAAACATGGGGTATGTTCAGAACTATCCACTGAAAAATACGAACTGCTTATAGAATTGCTAACTACTACCTAACACTCAGAATTATCCATTAATATCCGTTCATGAAATTCAACTGATGTAAATCTGGTGCCGTATTGACAACTGATATGTAGAATTGATGGTTAAATTATCCATTGACAACACAACTGTCTAACAAGACTTGCACCCGGCCATGGCCTTCAAAAGGTGAGTTTCCAGGAGCCTTGTGGTAACGTGAAACCATGGCATAAAAGGAAAAAAAACATAGCCTTGCTGGGCCAACCTTCCAAAATCATGTTCATGTTCATATTGTTATCCAAATGTTCATATTTCCAAATGATGAGTAACGATGTTCATATTTCTATAAGTTATTATACATGTCGGGTCTCGCTCTAAAACTCTGAAAATAATACTCACAAGCTGGTGCCCGCCCCCGCTAGTTGTAATACAAGTATATATATATATGTATGTATCATGATATATCTACAATAAACATCCATGAACCATAGATAAACATAGTAAACCTACTTCTAAACCAACTTGGCAACTATGGGGCAGCATTTTGGACACCAAGACGCCTGCATGGTTCTGAAGGTGACGAAGGCTGTGGATGGCAACTCCTGTCGGATCTTCCATTGCCATGGTTGCTTAGCAACGCCACAAATGTCCAAGAATGGAGCATTCCCAAAATGCCCCAAGTTCAACGGAAGAAAAACGTGATTAACCATCGAATTTACTTGGTCCATGTTCATCCCAACCACTGAGATTTAGATCTTTAGTTCCTGTTCATTTTAAGGTTTCCCCCATGGTATAAGACATTCACAAACATGAATCACATTTTAGGGGCCTGTCATCTTCACACGAAGCCCGGAGATTCTTCTGGGATGAACACGATTCTTCAGTCAACTGTTAGGCGTTTGGTGATTATAATCTACAGTATATAATTAAATACTTCATGACTACAATTTCTGGGAATGAAGTAACTATATTGTATACTATAACTAGTTGAAATCGCTTAGAATTAGTTGGATGGATACATGGGTAATGAACATTAATACACAATAGATCATTATAGTTAAATATGGATACTAACCATGCATAAATCGGCAAAAAACAACTTGATGATCCCTAATAAACATTCAAAAACCATTCATCATGCATAAACCACAGCACTAAAACCATTCATATGAATCTATAGTATTCTATACTTAGATGATGTTAGATGGATAACATCTAATATTAGATGATAGTATTCTATAGTATTCTATAGATGTGGGATATAGGTTTTCTATGTTTATTCTATGTTTAATACCCTCTGGTAATTTAACATAGCTATTGAACATGTACCATTTCCAGTTGATTTACCCATTAAAAATGGTGGATCTTTCCTTTGTTATGTTAGTTTACCAGAGGGTAACCATTCCTCACCCCACATCCAAAAAGGGCAGACGCCGTCCTCCTGGACACAGACACCGAAACTCACCTGTCGATCCGCTGGGGCGATCCCGGCCAAGGGGGTGCCTGAAGCAGCCGCAGCATCCGATCCAGTGGGGATCCGTCGAAACATGGGGGATTTGTTGAAGATCTGTTGGTAAACGTTTACATAGCTATTGAAAATGGTGATTTAGTGGGATTTAATGGGATTTTAATGGTGACTTAATGGGATTTAATGGGATTTTAATGGTGATTGAATGGGATTGAATGGTGATTTAATGGGATTTATGATGGGATACCCTCCGGTAATGACTAACAGATATAGCGAACTTGAACATGGCCCAGTCGAAATATAGTGAGTTTTCCCATGAATAGCATGGTGATTTTCCATAGTTATGTAAACGTTTACCAGAGGGTATGTTGTTGAACTATGTTGAACTCTGTTGACATCACTGGAGATGCTTCGGGATTTCACTGATTTCGGCAACATGGCGAAATGTGGAGATTCCAAATACATGGAGATTTGAGCAACGCATTTGGGGATTCTGACAATCTAAACTGGAGATGTTCGCAATGGGGCAGTCAATGATTTAAGTGATTTAAGCAACAAACATGGGTTTACTGTGAGCATCAACAAATGGGCTTCTTGCGTCATGGAATCATTGGATTTTGTTGGGTGGGACCAGAAAAGGTGGAAACTGAAGCTCAACCAACATCATTGTCTTCTTGAGACTGCTCACATCGTACTCACCTGTCTGCTTCGGCATAGTCGTGGCGAGGCATATGGGCAACTCAGTTATGGCTTCAAACTTTTGAACTTGCTCCCTTGCTACTCATGTTGAACGCGTACTGGGGTGCTGATGGATCGTGTTAGATCGGCAACTAAACAAGTTAAGTGAACAAGTACAGACCGTCCAGTCATTGCATCCTTATCAGCCAATTGCTCCCCTTGAGCGGGTGGATGTTCAATGCATTTTGGGGACCAAGACAGTACCAACATGGTTTGCTGGAAAATTACCAATCTATAGAGGATTTTGCCAGCTATACTGTATTGGATGTCACCGGAGGGTATCACTATGTATCAACCAATATCCCATTCAGATTCCGAAAAAAAAATATCCATGAAATATCCCCATTGTATTCCCATTAAAGCACCATTATATCATCACATTTTTTGCCGAAAAGTCCTGCTGAATGTCCAGCCTGCCGTGGTCTGGGCAGGAGTGTCCAAAGCCGAGGTGGGCACCAGGGCATTAACTTGGCGCAAGGAAGTGCCTGGAGGGGATATCCATGTCGGAGAGGATATCCATTGGGATGATATCTACAATGTGTAATTATATATATATACATATACACAGTATAATGTATTTATAAAAATATATACATTATAATCTACATATATACGATATATATATATATATACATACATATTGTCGATGTGAGTGTACATTATACACACATGTTATGTTTTGGATATTTGATGCTATTTGATGATCTCTGCAGGTCCGAAGTGGGATGCAAATTCAAACCTAACGAGACTTGTGGGCAGCAAGGTTTTAGGCCAAACCCAGGCGTTTATCGCTTCCTAGGCGCTGAACACCTCATTTTTGGTCATTGAGAGTCAAACATGATTCCCCACCTAGGACATAATATGACATACTGTAACATACTGTAACATCTTCCAACATAACGCAATGAGATGACAACAACTGATCACGATGCCGCGGTTGTTAAGTCATTACTGAACGTTCTTACTATATTTTGCCTAAATTGGATATGTCTGGAACTGGCTTATCCCTAAAACCGAAGAGTTGGAAACCTCATTTGAGGGTGTACAGAACACCGCGTTTGGACTGACCCATATCATATTCTTGGTTGGAAATGGTTGGAATATATGTTATTATTCATGATATGCATTTAATATACATATATTGATATGTATTATATTGATATACCTGCAGCCTCTGCTGGTGTTTTATTTTGGCGGTTCATTAAACAGCATAAATTGTGATCGTTTGATCATTTTATTTCAGCCAGCAGGATGTCAAATGGCCAGCATGCCCAAACAAAGTGTCGTTTCAGTTTTAAAAACTACGACTGATAAGAATAAGATCTGTTTTCTTTGCATGACTTTGAGGGTCTAGGTAATATTCCCATTTTATACAAGTACATCTACTTGTACAGGGGTTTCCTAACATTGCGGGACCTCTTTTCACCATGTGCTTCTCATGTTTAATAATAATACATGATAGATCACTTGAATAGTTTAGACTTCCCCATTTTGAGAAACCCCCGTATCCTCATTACATCCACATGTGCATTGTTCAAATCCATAATTTTTGCCCCTTCAAACCCAGCTTTTATTGCTTAAATCACCTGCATTCCGTATCACCACTTTCTAAATGCCTGGTTACGTCACATGCTTAACCCCCCACTTCGGAATTTCAATAAGGAATTATTATGATAAACCAGTGGATTTGAGGGTAGTTGTAGTAGTTACCCTATTTTCCATTTCTTTCAGCCAACCAACCCCTCCATCGACCCATCCCCCTACCCTAAACTCACCTGCCACCTCGCGCATGACCCAACTCACCGTGCGCAAGGACGAGCACAGCGCACGGCAGCCGGTGCGGCAACTCAGCCTTAGTCACGACAGGGGCTCGGAGCGGCCGTGGCCGGCGACAGTTGTTGATTTTCGCACAGAAACAATACGAGGTGTTAAGCCTAGCAGTAGACATCTAAACATCTACAGTTTGGATGACTTCTACAACCTATTTTCGGCAAAAAACGGGACATATTATTATTGGGCAAGTTTTTGCTGACCAAAAACGTGACAACGTGCAGATATCACAAACCAAAAACCAGCGGTTGGTCTATGACCAGAAAAACAACTGTTGGACATATGGTTATACAATATTAATAGTGGATTATCTGGTGGATTTAATGGTGGTTTAATGGCTCAACAATGGCTTAACATTGGTGAATAATGGGATGACAATGGGATATACCCTCTGGTAGTTATATAATATATTTACACTTGAATGGGTGAAATTAGACCAACATACTCAACATACATCTTGGAGGCGACACTTGTATTGAACCCTAGGTGATAGAATCCACTTGCAGAAGCAAGCATCAATAGTACCTTGAATGGCTCATATATAACCTCCAAGGTGTTCATCATTTATGATAAAGGGAATTGCATAAGCTAGAAGAATGGGGATAAATCGATTTTGCTGTAAACTTGGTTGAAGCCACTACATATTCACACATATGGGATCTCACATGTATGAAACAATGGAGATTGGCCCACTCAAAAGCAAACATGGGAACCACGTAGCATGAATGAGCCACCAATCATGGTGATTTATCGATGATGCCAATCCAGGAGGGGATTGAAGTGATTTGACCTATGAATAGTGAATATGAATGAATATGAGATTTCATCCACCAAAAATGGTGCCTGCTTCTGAGCCACACCTTCCTAAGCACAACCAATGGATATGTGGCGCTGGATGGTACCCGTATTCGTCCAAAGCCCAATACTTTTAGGTGTTGGCAACCTAATCAATTTTTGCGACCCATCCCGGCACTGTTTCCGTCGTGACCCACCTTTGCCAGCGAAATGGTCCACATTTTCAGGCTTCGATTTTGCGCACACGCAACTTCTCGCAGTGAAACGGTGTCAAGTCATCGAGTCGCCCTGTCATGCCTCGTGAGCTGGGTTTGTTGGGACAGGTTGGGTGCACTACCAGTGAACTAAGTGCCCCATATCCCAACTATTCCCAACTATTCCTAACTTATAGGGGGTTTAACAATGTACAGTGAAACCATGTGAAACCCATTAATCCTAAGTGAACGAGGCAGCAAAGGAAAACTGACGATCCCCGAGGTCGGCCGTCGTAAAACATATGTGATTATATGTGCATGTATGCACACAATATGTGAGAAATAGATGTGATATATTGTGATATGATATATAGCTCTACACTCTACACACAATATGCAAAACTATGACACGTCGAATGCAGAACATAGTTTTCCAGCGTGAATGCAAATGGATTGTTCATGTTTGTTTTCGTGGATTCTTGTGTTTCCCAATATAGAGTTGGATAGGGAAGTAGAGTGATCACTTAGGGAAGCACACATGCGCAAACAAGCCGATCTTCCATCATCGCGCAGGGTAAGTCTGGAGAAAGTGTCTCTTCAGCAAGATATGCTCATCATTCGCTGTTGTTGCTGCTGCTGTGGTAATGGCATTATATGTTGTTGTTTGCAATATGTGCAGCGCAGTCAACATGTAGAAGAAAGGTACCCCACCTGGTCTTTCCCGATTTCCATCACTCACTGGAACGCACAACATCAGCATCATCAACCACAACAACAGCAGCAACAACGACAACTACAACTACAACCAATACCAGTTACCAATACAAGGTGATCCCCCCGTAGTTACTTAAGTAAGTTGATTCCCCATCTAACATCATCTATACTTCCCGTCACCAGCCAACAGTTCATGCTGCTTGGCACCTGCATGGCTTCCAGGGTGTCGCCCAATTGGACCAATTGTTGGATGATGTTGCCGACTTCGTCGCGGGGATGCAGCTGAGATCCGGCAAGATGACGATACAGGGACCCCGTCTGGCGGCGATTGGCTGAGGTCTGATAGGACATCGGGAATTACGTCCTCCTTTCGGGCTATTTCAATGGGGAACACTTGGCTTGATAAACGCAAGGTTTGGGGTACCCGAAACCGTAAATCACTAAATCTTCGGTGGCTCCACTGGGCTGGTTTCAATATGAAATGGATTTAAATGGTTCTTACTTACAATTACAATGCTTGGAATATCTTGTAATAAGTTATAATCCCAAGTGTAATGAGGACTTCGGACTCCTGTAATATGACTTGAAGATATATCAACAATCCCGTTTCATTCCATGGCACATAGCGAAAACCAAAGCTTTCCTTCTGCCATCAACACAGAGGACATGTCGGCACAGCAAATCCACCAGAGATCACTGAAGTGGGGACCCTCTTTGCATCTGGATTAGGCCTCAAACTTGGAAAATGGCTCAGTGGATACTGCCAAGAGATGACCACAGAAAACCATGGCATTCGGATCGCTTTCAGGATGGCAAAATATGACCAGCTGTAGATTGTTCTAGTCGTCCCCGAAAAAAAACCTATATATAGAGTCGAGTGAAACTTGCAAAAATCTATTGGATGCTCATCATATGCTTATCTTCTCCGACATGCTAGTGATCACATCCCGGAAGGCAGACCGACTGCAGGATATACAGGCCATGGCCAATCAGCTTCCGGAAAGAAATTAATTCATGTTCATCAGGATGCCCCTTTTGTCGCTAAAACCTGCACAATTCAGACAGCTTATGATAAGATTGTGGATATCTAAAACACACACCAAACATTGTGGAAAGGTCCCTTGATCGCCATCAGTTACGATCAAACAAGATGCCCCCCAGATCTTTAAAACATTGTTTAGCTATGGTTAGTTTCACCCTTGCAACTGTAGATAGATCCACCATAAATCAAACAGTTATAAATTATTATAGTTAAAACCCAGATGACTCCACTTGGGGAACGCGTTGTACAAATAAGGTGGCGCTTACATATAGGTCTTATAAGCAATCATCCTTTTGTTGGTTCAAGACCCTATGATATAGCGTATTATAACCTATTATAACCATCAAACACAAGCGGGGGAAACCCCAAACGATAGGTAAGTTGGTAAACATAAGAAGGCTAACTGGGGATCGCTTGTAGGTATATCTTAAATACGTAATACATAATGTTTACTATATGTACTATTAGATGGGTTTATATCTAAATAAACTTCTATATCTACAAGGTGGTGGCCAGGTCGTTAGCAAAGTTGGTTCTTTCTAACCCGTTTGTAAGTCACATCACCTCCCAAAAAACAAAAAACAACTCGAGGTTTTTCGTGTTTTTTTCAGAGAAGGTCCAAAAACGGGCTCGTCGCAGGTGGTCCCCCTCCGGAGGAGATCTTTGCGGGTCCGAATTAATTCAATATCTTCTATTTGATCGGGAATTGTGAAAACACTGTAAATATCAGTGTTTCAGAGCCTTGGCATAGCAGGCCGTGGGTGAAAGATTAAACCACGGCACCAAATTACCCTCGAAACCTGCTTCCAGGGGACCTTCTGCAACAAAGAATATCTTCTAGTTGATTTGTTTTTTTACACATCCCCATTTTGCATCTTCTATCTACTTTAATTGCTGAATATCTTCTATAACTGTGGTGTGTAGTATAACTCGGTGAACTGTTGGGTTTATGGTGATAATATGTGATGCCAGTAGTAACTACAATTAGATTAGTAGTGTTCTAAACCCTGTCTTTTCATTGGAATGGTTACTCAATAAGGATTCCAGCAATGGATAGTTACTGCCCAATTTATTGGATAGTGCAAAACACCAACAAATCATCAATCAGTAGGGGTTTAGTATACTACCTTACAACTCATGTTTGCTGGCTTAGAGCATGTTTTTTGCTGGCCATTATCCCCACTATAGCTGCTTAAACCCCATACATTGTGGCCACTACTGCTGTGGGTGCACCCAATGGCCATCGCTGTCGCCTGTGCCGACAGGGGCGGCAGGCCAGGGGGCACATTTGGAACAGGTTCCGCCAAGCTAGGTGCTGAAGCGCCTGTACTGATGGACATTGCCATTGCCTCGCCAAATCCGGAGAGCAGTTCGCGAGGCTTGGGGAAGAACAATGGGTATAAATATATAAATATATACATATATACATATATACATATATACATATA
>Ga0126342_10000395_pt1 | contig 45615 bp, 42 predicted proteins | sample Cyp1metagenome_FD_92528 | JGI IMG/M metagenome (GOLD analysis project Ga0126342, IMG submission 92528) | Coral microbial communities from Lord Howe Island, Old Settlement Bay, Australia - Cyphastrea 1 metagenome | ecosystem: Host-associated > Invertebrates > Cnidaria > Coral ...
ACATACAGACATACAGACATACAGACATACAGACATACATACATACATACATACAGACATACAGACATACAGACATACAGACATACAGACATACAGACATACAGACATACAGACATACAGACAGACAGACAGACAGACAGACAGACATACATACATACATACATACATACACACACACACATCTATATAATATGACCTCCCAAAAATCGGAACGTGTATCATTGACCCCGTTGGTAGAATCGCATGACTGCAACAATTCTCTGATATTCTCAGTTCCTAAATTCCTAGACTCCCCATTTTGCCCAGAATTCCTAGACCCTCCGCCTTTAGGGGGTGCCAGGATCATCCACATCCGATCTGGTGGCTTTGACACGGTGAACGTCATTGATGGTGCCATCGATGGGGAACCCCCTCCGGATGGCCTCTCCGTGCAGCTGGAGCAGGACCTCCATGGGATACCCATCAAAACCATTGATGAATGGTTTTTCCCATCAAAACGTCCATTTATGGGGGATGATCAATGGGAAATCCATGGGAAAATCCATGGGAAAATCATCATCTATGGGGGATTTCCCAGCTAGCCATGTGTGAAAATCCCGGAGGATATCCCCTTTGGAGTTGGACAGCAACTTGAAGTGGACCACATTAATGTTCGCTGTGGACAGCCTGCAGATAACTGATAGCTTCAACTAGAGCTTCTGAAGAAAGTTACCCAGATTCCCCTGGAGAGCAAATACTGACACGTGGGAAGCAGTAGCAACAATGTGTGCAATTCTGTTCTGTCACATGGCGACTTCCAAAAGCCTGGTACATTCAGATTCTGGTGTCATCCAGACCGCCAGGAAGGCATTCATTCTTTGAGATTTTCACCTGATGGGCTCTACTTCGCATTTCTGGCCAAGTCCAGACGAGTGGGAACAGTCCAGACGATGCAGCATCAACCTCAGAAGGGCAGAGAAAAGGGCGGGTTCGTCCAAAGATGATCTCAAAATCCAGTCGGTTAGAAAATCACCTGGGATACTGGCCCCTATTTTCTGGACAAAGCTCTTTACAAAGCTCTTTGGTATGGTGGCATCACGTCCCTCCCCAAGGCCTAAGCAAGTTCTTTGGCCAAGCTGCAAATGGAGCAGCAAGGCCTGGTCCCCATTGGATTGGACATCATGAAAACGCGTTCAGGTTATAGGATGTTATAGGTCATTGCATGCCCACCTAATTTTTTGTTTACTTCTGGTAAAATCTTGTTGTTTTTTTCCAGGACCCCAAAGAATCCTTGCTAGTTACTGAAGAGTCTCATCCACACCACGAAAAATCATGGCCGTGCGCACAGGCTGACTTTGAGATTCTGGGTTACTTTTGGCTGCCTGGAGGGCCGCAACTTGGTGTACCATGGTACTCGTAGGAAGATGACCTTTTGGTACTCAACAGAATGGCCAACTTCGGTTCAACTCCAGTATTCTTGTGGATGATCCGACCCATTGTGTCACGAATTTTGCTCGGTAGTTGGGAAGGTTGAGTTCATGCCTGGTTGGCCATTTTATATATCTTTACACCGCTTTTAAACATATTTGTCCATACCGGGCTGGTGGACAATTGGCAATTGATCCAGTCATTTTTGTGACATGTGACCCAAACACCAAGAAACACCACCTACTTTTATGCAATGGTGGTTCATTCTTCAGTCCACTAAATATATTTGTTTCAACGCTGCTTTTGAGATTTTGTTTCGGCCTGCACAATTCCATGAACAATCAGTCCAACCATCAACCCAGCAGACATTTGACCAGCATCTAGTCCAAGCATGTCAGTGGAAACAACATATTCACAACTCATACCCAACACAACAACTTACACCAACTAACCATCTACCTCGTGATTTCACGGTAACCAACATCCAACCCATCCAGTTGCAACGTCTGCAGGCAGGACTGCAACTCGGATCTGGCCATGGTCAGTTCTCACGGAATCGAGATCTTTCGCCTGAGCTTCGAGCAGCAGCTTGGAAAAAAATTGGGCGTTGTACCTATTTTATCCTATTTTATCCTATTTTCATATATTCAACATGATTCAACCATCCATTTTTGCGGGATCATTTTGAGCCATTCCGAAATGAACGGTAGGTCTTGCCGAGTCCAAACATATAGATGTTTGAGTCCCCCAAAAATTGAAGATGCACATCTAAACACTCTTTTTTTCCGACCAAGGAAGACCTGGAAATCGTTGAAGACCTTCCCCTCTTCTGTGCGAATTTGTTGGTTGGATCCTGCGGCCAGCACCGTATTGCTTTGCACTGGGACGCGGACTCTTCAACCCTTTGACTTCCGCAGGAGGAATCCTAAACTTCCAAGATTTGACCTTGTGTCTTGGCTGGTCTTGGCTATCACATGAGGAATTTGTGGGTTTAGTGAAAAATCTCCCAAGGATGATATCAATGATATCACTTTCGATTTCCAGTAAACTACAGTATGTACTTCCTTTGTTCTTCCCTTCTACGGCATGGATCTCCTTTTGATAGTTGTCTCCAGTCACTGAGGTACTGACTCGCGGCCATTCCATTGAACCAGCCGATGTTGCACTGGTCACAATTTACGACTGCAGCTACTGCATACATGCAGATGGCCTGACTGGCCGCTGGGATGTTAGTGTGTATGAATGCTTATATAATATGTCAGTTATATATGTTATCCTTTTTTTTTCGTTGGAAACTCACATTTATTTGCACCCACAAGCAGGTCTCTAAGCCATTTGGCGAAAGATTAAGTAATCAAGGCCGGAAAGTGACGCTTTTGTGCGAAGACAACCAACCAATCCTCTTCACTGGTACTTTCAAGCTTGGCTTGTACAGACCCAAGATGATAAAAAGTCCACGTCACAAGATCGCAAGTGGCCCACAATACATTTTTTTCATTAATTGTGCATCGTTCCTTTTTCATCGTTCTGAAATACATCATACGAGATCTCAACCTCTAAGACTCTAAAAGATAAGATAATCATATAGATAAAATGATAAAACCACGATTTTTCTGCATATCTGAGAGCCGCCAATGGTTGCCCTGGAGATCCTCACGGCCGGCGAGGAAAAGTGTCCCTGCGCAACGTCACGAATTTGGAGCAAGGCACCCCGGAGCATGACATCGTCATCGACATCTCGGAGAGTGACACGCCAGTGGGTCCGCTACGTTTGTCGGTGGTGGACAACCTGCTGATTGTACACTGCTTGGAAAGGAGCCCACAGAATCCACAAAATCCACAGATCAAACTGAATCAAAGTCATGAACAGGATTCCTCCGGAAGTGGAATCGACTGGATTTATCTGGATTTCATCTCAGTGACTTGTGAGGGATGGATGGGATTAGGTTAAACAGTTAAAATGGCTTTTGTTTTCTTGCCAGGATGGTGGCTTTGATCTTCGATATTCGACACAAAGAACGTGACATCGTTCCAAGCCTCATCTCGCCATGTCTCTTGACAAAGCTCCAAGAATTTCTTTGATTTTGCAGATCAGATCTTTTTTTGTTGATAGCATCATATTTCTATGTAGATTAAACCCCTATCAGATACCCAAGTTCATCCAAGTTCTAGAGTTGGCTTCAAGGGCAAATGTCAAAATTCAATAGACAGGCGCAGCCAACGTTCAGCCAAGCGTCAGGTACTGTGACCTCTCACGAGGGCCCGTTGGTGATCTGGGATTACTTGGATGGTGGCATCGTATTGGATGCCAGCAAGGGTGTGGTGTATCAGTTGCGCCTTGACTGTGGCATCATTTTAGAGGATTTCTTATCGCGGCCACCGCATGAACTGGCCACTGTCCTGAAATTGCTGCTGCGGAGAACGGGATGCAGAGATCACATCGTGCAACTGCTGCGGAAGGGCTTGGTGTCCAAGACCAACTCCTCGGAAATGGCACAGGGATTTCAAGTTCTGAACTCGGCCTATCGACAGGTCATTGAAGCCTTATCTCAAAAATCGGGTACGCGGCAAACGACGGTTTCGCTTCAGGAGCTTGAGGCACAAATCGCATATCAGTCAGTGCTGTCTGAAAAAGATATGGTGACATTGGTCTTCCATCCCCACTTCGTCATGAGTGAGGGTCTGGAAGAGAGCATTCCAACTGGAAACAACGATAGCTTTGCATTGGAGAATTGGACCATTCCGGAAAGCCTTCGAGTGACAAATCCGGGCAAAGGAGGCAAGACCCCATATGTCTTGTCAGTGGTCATCAGCTATTTGCGAAGTCTGCTGGGACTTCAAATCTTGCCACACAAAATTCTGCAGTGCTTTGTCTTCGACATTTGCGTCTACTTCAGGCTGGATCACAGGGGAATCAGTGATGGTTTGAAACGACCATAACATGACATGCTCATGGTACCTCATGAAGGGATTCTAGATGCAGGGTGAAGTAGACTCAGTAAACATCTAAAGGATCTAAAGGTCCAAACATGATAAACATGGGGTTTTGCATCGTTTTCTGAGATTCTGTTTGAGTCAGACGTTGGAAGCTTGCATGCATGAAAACAGGCAAGAGCATCTGTTGCAACAGCTGCTGCACTATCATGCGGCGCACTCAGAAGTGGATTTCGCAAAACCTTCTGTGCTCTTCCAAAATTCCAAACCCTTCCTCAAATTCATCCAAAATCGGCATCGGCATGGATGGCAGTTGCAATCCATCTTTGCCAATTCTTCTTTCTTCCGAACATCCACAGTTGACCCCACAATTGCGCCAAGAATCAATCCCAGAATTGCAGGGGCAACACAAATCACAGCAGCCCCCCCAAAATCAAATTGAGGTCCAAAGTCCCATCGCTTTCTTTATATATTCTATACAATATATATATATATATTCTATACAATATATATATATATATATATATTCTATACAATGTATATATATATAATATATATTCTATACAATATATATATATATTCTATACAATATATATATATATATTCTATACAATGTATATATATATATATTCTATACAATATATATATATATTCTATACAATATATATATATTCTATACAATGTATATATATATATTCTATACAATATATATATATTCTATACATTTCTATACATGTATATCTTGCCCATACCCTCTATTTTTATCCATTTCCCAGTCCCCTCCGCCCCACGGTGCTTCGCTGCGAGGTCCTGTTGGACTCCCCGGAGCTGGCGCTGCGGCTGCAGATCTTGGCGAAGGACAGTCGGAGCTGGGCCACCCAGGCGAGCCTGGCACCTTGGCGCTGCTGGTGGAAATTGGAGACATATGTTGAGGCAAAATTGGTTATATATACTGTATATATACTGTATATATATATATACTATATATATATATATTGATGATATAAATTTATATATACATATATATATACACTATATATATACACACTGTATATATACTATATATATATGTATACATAATTATATGTTGTTTGTTTTGAAACAACACATTGAGAATGACGGGTTGAATGGCTTAAAGTCTATAGACGTCATATTTTTGGAACATATTGGGAGGACATATTGGGAAAAACATGGGATTATCATAGAATGACTTGGCCAAATCTTGAGAAAAACATGTTTATCGTTCTGGAGATTTAGCTCAGATGAAGGGACAAGCAGGGTGGTAATAGGATGCCGGGATGCCTGAATGATGTAGAGATGGCTCCACTTGAGCAAAATCAACATGGATGGTTTACTACTGATGGGATATCGGAGATGATCTCCATGTTGCGGATGTCAGTTTTTCCCACGATTTTTTGAGGGATACAGGATACACCACATGGCCAGGGTTGCCGGTTGCCCCCGAGGACATGGCGTTGCGTGTGCGGGAGTTCTCTGTGGTGGCTGAGATGCTACTCTTTTCCGGGCAGTACCTGGACATTGTGCCAGGAACTCAGAGTTGAAGGATGCTCTGGAAATCTTTGGAAATGCTGAGCTTGGAGGATTTGGTTTGGCTGTCTCATGCTGTCTCAATTGGTCATCAACAAGCTGACTTAAGTTGAGTTATGACTTGACTATACTGTCTGAAAGATCAGCAACTTCCACCCCAGATGGTTGGATTGAACCTTTAGTCAAGACTAGTTCCTCCAGTCACCATGGCCACATGGCCGAGGCCGTTCATCGTGACTCAGAAGGATGTGAATTTCAAGGTGAAGACTCTGCTTGAGGAGTTGGAGAGCGACATTAAGGCCAATTCCGAAGATCCGGAGCTGATGCAGCATGCCGCTTGGATCCGCTTGGCAAAATGACACAAAATGGGAAGGAGGTATCTAGACTATTCTAGACTTAGTAGACATCATTTTGGTGGCATTTCATTTGCATTTCATGTATTTCATCCTCCATTTTGAGTCACTTTGCCCTCAAAAAAAGTGCCTCGATGTGCCCCGTATGGTGGCAGAGCTCCGTGCTTTTCGCACAGCGCATCAGCCCAGGTCTTAACTGAAATCCGACTCTGGAAACAGGAAGCCGATCTTTCTCCTCGATCCGCAGAGGGTGGAGGTTCTTGGGGCTGAAAACTACATGGCTCAAGCGGATGTTCTTGGTGAATTGATGTTACTCTCTGGCAATTTCAACATAGCTATGGAACATCACCATTTTTAGTAGGTAACATCTATAAATGGGCCATGCATGGCCATGCACGACACCACGCAATCCTCCCTGCAGTGCCTCAACCTGACCTCGACGGATGCGAGAAATGGCTACCAGAGCTGGTTGGGACGCCAGCAATGCAAAACACAGCAGGATGAAACCGGATGAAACACCCCAATAGTTCCTGTTGGTAGGTGTGAATTTTATTTTTTCATGGATTTGAAGTTGGCTACCTCGTCGCTTTGAGGTACTAACCAGACCAGGAGCTGTGGATTCTCACATTGCCCCAGCACCCAGCCACTCCCAGGTCAACACCTTGACGTCCTGAGGGAAAAAGGGCGGCAGCGCAAATGTCTTTGGAAACGAAATGCCAGGAGATATGAAGGCATATCTTGAAAGGCTGCAGATTGGCAGTTTCGAAGCTGCGGATTCTGGCCGTTTCTCTTTTGAACAAGTCCTAAACAAATCTTTTTGGGGTACAAAACTTCTGGTGGGATTTGGATATACAATTTTTGGCACCCAGTTTTGTTGATATATTTTCATTGGTCATATCTGGGGCCCAGTCTGGGGTTTCAACTTGTCAGGATCTCCGAACGCATGGCCATCCTGGAGGACAAACTGCACTCCGTGCAGAGGTGCCGATGAAAGACTAATTGGGGGGTGCCAAAAGTTCCATCTAGATGCATCTACAATACATAATCATATATATATATACATATACATATGTACATGCATATTGTATATATATATATATATCTAGATGATGATGATGATGACGATGATGACGATGATGACGATGATGACGATGACGATGACGATGACGATGACGATGACGATGACGATGATGATGATGATGATGATGATGCTGATGATGTAATATATACTGTATATATATATATACACATGATACATGACACACACACACATAACCTCAGAGAAATGCTTATTTAAATAATACAACATCTCATGGCTTGGTTCCTATGCATTCCTTTGGCCTGCATCTCTTTTTGTTAGCTCAAAGATTCAAAGACCTGATGTGGACTCTGATGTGGATTGGAGTCTTTAGGTCAAAATGGCATGTTTGCGTTCCCACTTTGATGCATGCTCACTTCCAAACTCCACTCTCTACCCTCTGGTGGTAATTTAACATAGCTATTGAAAATGACCATTTATAGTGGATTTTCCCATTAAAAATGGTGATTTTCCATAGCTTCCAAAAAAAGTTGCAAGAAAACCCAAGGGTCAAGCCTTGAAGTTGCGGATGTCGCCACAGGGCCAAAGTGCTCAAAGCATGGCAGCGAGTGTCCAGAAGTGCCCGAGCAGCCCATCAGGTGCTACACATGTGACAATTCTTTTTGAGCCAGGAAAGTGGGTGGTGTTTCTTCTTTCCTTTTAACAATCATAAGATAATGATGTATATCTATATAATCATATCTTTGTATACCCATGTATATATATACATACACGTGTATGTACATATGTGTATATATACACTTGTATGTATGTGCATATATATATATATATGTATATATATATATGTATATATAGATATATACACATTTGTACATACACGTGTATGTATATATATATACATATATTATACCTAACATGACATAGATGTATATCATCATGCCTTTTTGTTTTTTGCGGATCCGGAAGTTGGCCTGTGAGACGCCACGGTTTTTGCATATCGTGCCAGGTGTTAGAGCTGAAGCAACTTCGGCTGGTGCAGATCCTGGTGAAGCGATGGGTGAGCTGCCCAGTTGGCGACCGATTTTGGGTAACCAATGGCCACCAACATATGGACCTGTGAATGGGATAATTAGCCCCAAAATATGCAAAGTAATTGGACTTCAAGAAAAAACATTATCTAGAAGTTTGTTGGTAGAGTAGGATCCACCATCCCCAAATTTACCATAGATGGGTGGTATAAACCATCAAGATATAGCTGGTTTATTATTGCTGTACCAACTCTAATCCCTAACAGGAGCATACCCAAGAATAAACCACCATTTTGGATGGTTTATGATTGGGCTTACAACTTTTTACTATATAACCTTTCGTAATATGGTAAACCCAACAAGCGACCATCCCACTATTGAGTTTATTATTGGCATGTTCAAAAAATATTTAAGGCACCACGAAATACATATTTGAGGCATCAATAAAAACAAAAAAGAGGGATACACAACTTCATGTTTCCTGCGTTGGTACAGTATTCTTTATTTGGCTTTGATAGGATGGTTTACCACCATACTAACCCTTCTTTCTTTCGTTTTTTTTTCAGGACCTCAAGTTTGACCCAGACCCATTTGGTAGCACCACGTGGAGTTGAAAGGATCAATGGCTGGATTCCGACAATCTGCCGGAAACCATAGTTTTTACCAGGAAAAATAGAGGTTTCTGATGGGTTTCTCTAAATTTTCCCATCAGTTCTGGAAGTTCCGAGATTCCGGGGGAATGATCGACCCAAACAACTCATCGGGAGGCCAGCACATGGCGAGCTGCACGATATCAACGACTGCGCTTGTCAGCGAAATGCTGGAGAGGTCTATGGCCTGGGAAGGGGTTGTGGGAAGGGCCACTGCCAGGGGTAGATTGAGAAATGGCATACCAGTTATGAAGTTATAACATGTTACAACTTATAACATGTTATAACAGTTTGAAACATTGGGATATACATGGATATATTACCAATGATTGGTTTGGAATACCTGTGAAGTGGTGAGATCCAGCTGTGGTTTTTGGGTCCATCATGGTGAGGGAGTTGGATTTCGACATCCGGGACTTGGACTTCATGGTCAACTCTGGGACCTTCGTTGGTCAGCTCCCAAAGCCCCAGAAATCATGAGCATTAAAATACCAGATACTATCAAATACCATCAAACAAAAGATAATCACATACCAATTGAACATCATAAAATGCCATGGACTGATGACCAATAAATACACTAAAGATGAGTTGACATCATCTTGCTGGCACTGCAGCCATTGGACCAACGTGTTGCGAAGTGCTCGGAGGGCTCTCAGTCAATCATGCCGATGGGAAGCGATACCAGTGAGCCTTTCTGCGCCCTGAAGGTTGGAGTGGTTGATAAAGGACCAACCTGGGGAGCCTATGAGTGTGTCGAGAAATGGGTTGGTCGGTTGTAGAATGATTCACCAAAGGATTTGAGCTACGGCTATGTCGCTATATCAGTAGACACCATGTTTGGGCGCACCCAAATGGGGGGAAAACAGACCTACTAGTTGTAACTTTGTGGCAAAATCTAGCTGTTCAACATGCTTCTGTCCTGATGAACAGATACTTACACATCTTCCAATGATCCGTGGTACTGTAGGCATTGCAAAGAGGACTGCTGCGTGTAGATGGCCACATTTTGGACCCTGGCAGGTCGTCCTCCTGAGTGGGGAAGGAGTCAATTTGAATGTCCCCACCTCTGCACTTGGTCGCGAAGTCCGTGACATGATCTGTGATGCGCTTCTGAAGCCAGGGGCATCGGTGTCCTTGACACACTCAGATTCCGGCGCAATCCACTTGAACAAGACCTTATTGCAGCAAGGTCTTGTGGGCCACATTACCTTGTCCTGTACTTATACCCCGACCAGTGTATATGCAGCTTGGCAATGGTTTGACGGACAGATTGTACCTGAAGATGAAAACGTCTGCGATGGCGTGACCGAGCTGAAAGGCATCACACATCCGATCCTGCACAATCTTCCCAGAAGCCTAAAAAGACTGACGTTTGGTGATCACTTTGACACAACCTTGGACAGCCTGAACTTGCCAGCCAATCTGCAAAGCTTGACCTTTGGAAGGTCATTCAACAGAAATTTGGAGAGGGTGAACTGGCCAAGTAGCCTTCAAAACTTGACTTTGGGTTCGGAGTTCAACCAGGACTTGAGTGGAGTGATCCTGCCAGCCAATCTTCAAAGTCTGACTTTCGGCAGTTGGTTCAACCAAGCACTGAACAGGGTGGAGTTTCCAAGTAAGCTTCGCAGTTTGACATTTGGAGATTACTTTGACCAGAGAATGCAGGATGTGAACTTGCCAGGCAGTCTTCAAAGCCTTATTTTTGGTAGAGACTACAACCAGAGCCTCGAGGGTGTGACCTTGCCCAGTGGGCTTCGCATCTTGACATTTGGCAGTCGATTTGATAAAAAGTTAGAAGGCCTTTCCTTGCCAGACGTTCTACAGACTTTGACGTTCGGTTTCCACTTCAACCAGCCCCTGGGTACAGTGATGCCCCGTGCTCTCACAGGCTTGATCCTGGGCCCTTCAAGCCAGGCTCTGCACGGACTGCAGTTTCCAAGCAGCCTCCGGAGATTGACTGTTGGGACTCGCTTCAACCACAAGTTGGAAAATGTAACTTTACCAGATGGCCTTGAAAGTCTGACTTTAGGTGAGTGGTTCAACCAGACCCTCCAGGGTCTGACTTTTCCGAGCAAGCTCCAGAGTTTGAAACTTGGTGATTGGTTCAATCAGAGTCTGAAGGGAGTGCACCTTCCCGATAGCCTCCAAAGTCTTACGTTTGGTGATCGTTTTGACCACAACATACAGGGGCTGAACTTGCCAAGCAGTTTGCAAAGCCTGACCTTTGGTGGCCGCTTCAACCAGAGCATGGAAGGTGTGGCTTTCCCAAGCGGTCTCCAAAGCCTAACTTTTGGAACCAATTTCGACCGACGTATGGATGATGTGTGCTTGCCAAGTAGTCTTCAAAGCCTGACATTTGGCAGAGAATTCAACAAAGAGCTCGAGCTTGTAGATTGGCCAAGTGGTCTTCAATGCTTGACTCTTGGTGCTCGCTTTGACCAGAGTCTGGACCTTGTGACCTTGCCGAAGAGCCTCAGAAACTTGACATTTGGTGATTGGTTCAACCAGCGTCTTGACAATGTTAAATTTCCCGAAAGGCTTGAACACTTGACGTTTGGAAATCAGTTTGACCAATCAATGCATGGTGTACACTTGCCAGACAGGCTTCTAAGTTTGACGTTTGGTTGCCGGTTCAACCATAGCCTTACAGACTTCCTTTTGCCGGACAGTCTCCAACATTTGATTCTGGGTCAGCAGTTCAACTGCAGCCTGAAGTCTGTAACCTGGCCCAGCAGTCTCAAAAGCTTGACTCTGGGTAGTCAGTTCAACCAGAGCATGGAGGGTGTGTCCTTCCCAAACGGTCTCCAAAGCCTTGCTCTTGCTGCATTCCCAAAGCTGGACACCGTGAATTTTCCAACACATTTGCGGAGTCTGGAATGCGGTGAGGTTTTGGTGAGTTGTTTCTAATCTTTCTGGCAAAAACTGGGCATAAAGCAATAGCACGCAATTTCCCTTCGCTGGGTTGTCAAGTCGCAATACTGAGGACCCAGAGGGTCAACCACACAAGTTTACTGCGGAAATTGGTACGCTGGGAGGTTGCTGGATTAATGATATTCTTACGAGTGCCATTGAAATTGGTACGCAGTTAGATTACTATTACTATTTATACTATTCCTATTCCAATCACCGATAACCGATAACCGTTCCTATTCCTATTCATATTCCATTAACTATTGCTATTGCCATTGACATTTATAAACCACTGTTGCTTTCCTACACGATGATGCCCTCCTGGGAGGCTTCCACGACGAGGTGCGAAGACAATGCGCAGCTGCGCTGGTGCGAAGTCGACGAACGGATCTCAACTGCCACAGCTCTTCAAAACTATTTGAAGATCTGGATATGGATGTTTCTTAAAACGGGGGGCCCCCAAAACCATGGGTTTTAGTACTAAAATGGTCTAATTTTTGATGATTTGGGGGTTCCATTTTAGGAAACTTCTATATGCGGATGTTCTGCCAAGACCTGCGCATTTTTCTAGGAAGGCATTGTTTTTCCCATGATTTTTTAGCACTTTTTTCCCATGCCTGAGCTGGTTCCAGGTTTTCGTGGTGAATTTTCCACCTGGGATGATCTTTAAAGGGACTGGACCGAGGCCAAGATCTGGATGCACGAGCTGCTGGAGGGCCCAGTGGAGATCTCTGGAATTTCCATATTTTCCATGGAAATCACCAGACCAATTCACCAGTTGAAGCCATGGGTTTTGGGAGACTGTTGGAACCATAGTCATAGTCATGGAGTTTTGGATGCGACGTTGCGCTAAGATCATCGAGTTTTTGATGTGTGTTTCATGCCCTCGGACCCAGTTGCTTCCGATCCACCCCACAGTTTCTGTGAGGGGCTGCTTCGCTGGGATACGGCCGTCTCGTCGAATATCTCAGGATCCTGTGAGATTCTTCTGCATGGCCTGATGATTGTTCCATAGTGTTTTTTGGGTCTGTTAGAGCTTGGGACTGTCTTGAAATCCAAACTTTTTTGTGATAAATGGAAATGCATCTATTTGATAGCAGCAATGATGTGACACACCTTGCCATGATGCAAACCCCAACTTCCGCGACTGGTCCCTAACAGCAGTTGCCACGCCGCCAACTTTGAGTTTGAAGCTGCTGGCTGCTGCCAGCCATTGTCGAGGTTGCGAAAGAGAGAGGCTGAACTGCGGCAGATCGTTCAGGTTGGGAGGGCCATGCATCAGAGTTTTCATGGGCTGTTGATGGTGCTTTAAAATGCTTCAAACATCTCAGCTGCGCAGTCCTGCTTGAGTTAGCTCAGGTTCGGGCGCTCCGAGTCACAGTGCAAAGATGGTACAGGCTGAAATCATCCAAAGCACTGCAGGCGCGTGAGCCAACGGCGCCTGCTACGGCGATTCGCATCCTGTGCTCGACATCGCTGAGGTCACACGCATCCTGCGTTCGTATCTGCAGGGTTGGTTTGCCATCACAGGCAATCCGCCGTGGGATCTGGAGATTCGGAGTTCATGAGGGTTTGGTCATTCCACCGGTTGCGCGTTTCAGAGATCTCAATTGACATCTCAATTGACTCTTAAATAGAGTCTTAATATCATTCTTTCCATCTATTTTGAATCGATTTTATATTTGAAGATTCTTAAACCATCGATCCCTTTTTGGTGATGGGATGGACCAATGGTGGATTGTTGAGTGGGGGAGCCATGCCCATTTTGGATGATTGGCTCCACCAAGGGCATCTCCTTGGTGAGCGACGCCAGAGGGAGATTGAGAACTTTGGGACAGGCCATGGGCCTGGCGATAAGTGGAGATGTCTCACAGCAGCCATGGATATAGCATGATTATAAGTATGACTAAGTGGATTTGAGACACCATCAATTGTTTGTTATATATATATATAGGTATATGTATGAAGTATAGTGAATAATGTCTGATAATGTGGCTCTTTATATAGTAGTAGACTGGCAATAGACACACTTCTGCTGTTCTGATCAACCCACAAGCGGCAACTGCCACGATTCTTGGAGGTCCAGGTGCTGGTCCTACAGAGTGGCAGAGCAGGCAGGGGGCGATTTTTTCGGATGGAGTCTGACACTGGGAACCCATGGGAAGCCATGGGAAGCCTCAGGACGCTGACCTTTAGACACAGGGATTCCGTCATCGCAGCTGACCCAGGCAACGCCGACGTTGGCAAGGTCGCTGCTGGACTCCATGGGTGCAGGTGGTCCAGAGAAAGAGGCAGCGGCGACGACACATCAACGAGGCCCAAAAAAAAATGGCCTGACCAAAAAAGGTGGAAAAAAACGTTGGAAACACCACTTGGAAACATCTGGGGGATCCAACCTTTAGAACGATCACTTGTACAGTGTGGTTGAAATCAGCAGAGGCCAAAGAAGATCTCAAGAAGCTCGCCAACCACTCAGTGAAGCCAGGGAAAGATATGAAAGACAGCCATGAAACACCAAACATTTGCCAAATGTTGAGGTCACCCTCCAAGCACTTCATCTTTGGCATCGTCAGTCCACAGACTCGGCCCGTCGCAAGGCCAGCAGATGGCCAAGGTAGCACCGTTGAACCTGTGGATTCGGTATATTATACCATTATGCCGTATAATAATGTATAATAAAGTATATTAGTATAATAATAGTAGTATAACATAGTATAACCATGTATAATAATGTATAATCCATTTGATCTGGCAATTTCCAAAATCATTTCCAAAATCTGGGATACAAATCTGATCAGCTGGTTGGTTCAGGAGCATCTTGGGCATGCCTCAATGGCTCTGATGGTCAGGACCTCAAGTTGAATCCAACATGGCGATGTCCCAAGCCGATGGCAAAAATCTGGGTCAGACTCCGCCAGCGGGCGCCTTTTTAAACGGAGACATATTGTTTGGGTTCATGCAGATGTTAATATGTGTATTGATTGTATTGGGTATATCCACATTCAATCATTTTCAACTGATATTCCACATACTGGTTGGTCAAATACATACATCTTTCTTGGGCACACTGGTATACTTCCATTCTGTTCCAGTCAAAAGGTGAGAATTTTATCCTAAAACCGCACCCTCTCCTCAATTAGACAGCCCAGGCAACATTATGTCCGCGGTTGACACTAAAATCTTTGGGCCGTACCTCGCTAGGTCAACCCTGGATGGGTGTATGTATATATATATAGATAGATAGATATGTTTTGTACCACTGAGTATTTTGCCATAACTTCCGGATCTATCATGTACTATACTAAACACCTAGCACTACTAACATCATATTATTTTTTACAAAGATATTTAAGATTTGCCAAGGTACCCACCTTCATTTGATCGGTTGCTAAGGCCATGGTATCTGCCTGCAGATGGGCCCGGGCGCATGACTGCCTTGTCTATTGGTTCACTCGCACCCAAGCCAGGAGGAGTCGAAGGGGTCCATGGAGTCCACGGTGCCAACTGAAAACCACATTGCCGCAGTCTTGTAGGCTTGGGTATTTGAAAAACCATTTGTGGATCCATGAGCCTAATCATGTCCAATGCCAATTTTTTCATTGGTTAGTTCCCAACAGCCATGATTGTTGGGTTTCAATCTCTGAGTCTGGGACTAGAACCCTGGAACCTGCTGTTGGGTTGCAAAGATGGGTTAAGCTCTGGGCCCCGAGCTGCGTGGGGAGGATCATGTGCAAAGAAACTGACCTCAGTGGCGAGACGCTTCCACTTCTGCAGCCACTGCCGTCCATGTTTGCAGCTCCTGCCCCTTGGTTCTTTTCATCAGGGGAAGGTTACAGGGAGAACATGGGGAGCAGTGCACGTTTTTGTACATTTCATCTTAGTGCCAATGCAATGTGACATCCAGAGCATTTTACTATGTGAAGCAGCAGTCTTACTTTCTACCCACGAATTTTTATTTGGCAGGCAATGACGCTACAGATACTACAGGTATGCACTGAGAGGATCTGAGAGGACAGCTGCTGAGGTTGCAGAGATGCCGGACTCGTCCCCCTGGAATCTCAGGTGGGATTGCAATTGGACACATTTGACTCATCATTTGACAACATCATTTTGATAATTTTGATGATTTTCACATATTTTCACCAAGTTACTGAGAACTTTGATCAACACAGGGTAGGCCGGGGCCATGGGGCCATGGCCACCACCAGGCCCTCCCACGTCGCACCTTGGCCGACGGCACCGTGGAGTTATCCCAGCAGCCGCTCTGCGCGCAGCGTGCGCAGCGCGCGCAGCGCGCGGAGCGGGGACCGCAGCGGGGACCGCTGCAGTGGACCCTCGGAGATTCTGCTGATGAGCGACGAGGAGGCGATCCAGCGACGGGTATATTCCCAATTATAGCACATTTAATAGGGATAATGATCATTAACCATTGGGTTTAGGGGTACACTATTTTCAGACAAACCCATATATTAAATCTACAAGAGACTTCAAGAAACATCAAGAAACCATATTTTTTTCCAGTGCTTGCAGGGAGTTTCCTGTACATTGCTTAAGAGATGGGAATCGACAAGCCCAGTTTCTGCGCATTGTGAGATGCCCGACACAGCCTGGCACATGGCACAGGTTGTGGACCCAGCTATGTCGGTAGGGAAACCCACTCTTGTGCTGCCAATGTCTTGCGCATCGAGAGCTTGCAATTTTTGGAGCTCAGGACTTTCAACTGTAAGTGTGAATTAAGCAAAATGATGCATGACGCATAGAAAGGGATGGCAGTCAACATTGCACACCAACTTGCAATTGGTTCATCTTGGCTCATCGACCCAGGTCAGTACAACCCTGGCTCCGGTCGAGCTGTCTGCAGCCCAGTCTGCTAAACGTTCAGACCTGGTGGTTGATGCACTCATTGGAACATATTGGAACCCTAAGGGCAGCAAGTTTTTTTTGCATCAACCACCAGGCTTTTCTCATCTTTTCTCCACAGATTTTCATGGATTTTCTCCATTTCTCCATGGATTTTCTCTTCAAGGCTTTGCAGCAAGATGAAGCGCTGGTTGCAGCTTGGCTACCAAATCATGGGATGGGAACAGCAACAGCCCCGACTGCGGTGACTGCTGGTGACTCAGGAGATTGGCCTTTTTGCTTTGGCAGCAAGCAGAGTTGGGGCCCAAAGATCTCCGACTTTGAGATCCTTTGAGTCCTGGTTTCCCACATTTTTTTTTTGCGGGTCTGTTTCCACTGAGCTCCACAACGATGGTGAACATTTTCTTTGGGTTCTCCGTGCTGTTAGTTTCAGGCTCAGCAGTGCAGCAACGTCTCTGCCCATCTTGCAGCTTCTGGGACAGCATTTGGCCACTTCCGAACACCTGAGAAGATATGGCTTTCATCCAAAGCAACTCACCAACTCCCCAAAAATTGGATTGTTGAAACATCTCGAAACATCTCGAAACATCTTGAAACAGTTGGGAAGAGTTGGAGATATCAAGGTGGTCCTGGAGCCTGTGGCGGCAATCGCGGCTGCGGGCACAGGTGCATCCCCTGCGACGGGGCCTTGGTGTGGCAGATGGCGATGGAAATGGATGGAATTTCTAGGATTGGACCATTGGATCCCAGAAAAATCCTGGGAAAATCCTCTGAAAAACCGTGAAGTTTTGCTTTTTGGATTGGAAGGATGCCGAGGTCATGAAAAAGTTGAACCTGTCTTGGAGTCTTGACTGAGCGGATTGAGGATGGTGGTCGCTGGCGCTGCAGATGCACAAACTGAGGACGAAATTTTGCTTTTGCCCATGTCTTGTGAATGGAGATTCGAACCTCATGGGAACGACTCTCGAGGTTGTAACTTGCGGTTAGTAAAGTAAGTCCTCAAAGTGGGTTATCCCATTTGTAAATGGATTGTTACCCATTATAACCCCAGTTACCAACCGCTTACTAAGTGTGGTGATCCTCCAAGCAACTTAACATCTACATTAAATCGGGTCGCCTGTGTCAGCGGGCGACCGGGAAGCGGAGTTGCTTCAATCGCTGAATCCATTCCACAGGGAGCTTGAGCTACGGCTTGACTTTCGACGCTTACGTGGTGGGCCCAGTGCTATTTGCAGTGAATTAATGGGGCCATCCTGGTCAAACAACATCAAACCACATCATGGCTTAACAGGGGCTGGAGGATTGGCAAGACTAATTATTGAATACCTAATTGCTCTGGATGAAGGAACCAGGGACGCTTCACTTTTATTTTCTGAAGCCTGAAGCCACTAATGCACTGCCAAGTATACGGCTCAATGCCACAAGACGCAGGGAAGGCTGAGCACTGCACTTACATTTTCGATCATTTTCGGAGGTACTGGATCCCTGAATCAGCTCCTCCTTGCAAATTATTAGCACTTTGGTAAGCACACTTTTTGCGATCTTAATGTTGTTTGTTCTGACCAAATGTTCCCATCGGCCAGGTAGTGCCAACCCTTGCCCAGACATGAAGCAAACATATGTCACCGTGCTTGTGTCAGCAACCTAGGCAGAACCCTGAAAGCCTGGTACGACGCAGTGGCCGAGTCCCTCAAAGAGGTCTGGGTCCAACAGTAACAGCTATTACATCTGTGTGTTTTTCAGAACCATGGGCGCCCGGCAAGGCAAAGTCTCTGGCATTTTTGTTTAACATAGCTGACATAGCTGACATAACTGACATAGCATCAACATTTTGATCCCAATCCATCCATATCCCAAACGTCGGGGCCAGGCTGTCGAGGCTGCACAAGAAGAACTCAGCACCTGCAGGGCCCTTTTCCAGGACGTCCCAGGGATGGGTCATCCAGTCATCCAGTCATCCCGTGTGAACGGCCTAAAAATGGGTGGCCGCAAAATCCCATGGTTTGGAGAATCAAAACTTCCTCCAAAAATGACACTTCTCTGTATACTAACTGTATACCCATTTGTTTGGACAAAACCATTTGGCCCGGCTGGGAGGATGTAGGGAATGCCGGCAATCGCAAGCAGCGGCTGAGCATGGTGAGCTGTTCTTGGTCTTTTTTCCAGATCAGTACGAGAGTTGTTTTGAGTCAGCCAGTTTCGTACAATTTCGAAAGCTCAACAGGACAATCATGCCAACCCCACCAGCCACGCTTTGTTTCTTCTCTCCAGGACTTGACTGCCGGGCCGAATGGAGTTGTCACAGTTCAGGCACAAATGAGTGACGAATCAGAACTGCTATGGAACTGCTCTGTGATATATACTTGTCTAGGAAACTTGACTGCCATCAGTTTGTGCGAAGGCTGAGGAACTTGTGATATCATTTTATATCATTTTCATATTTTTCATGTTCTCAAAGTTATCAACAATAAAACTCAAGCGCCAGAGTTCCAGAAGCATTTCTGATATTTCTGGGCAGTTTGAGATGTGCTGCAGGAAGAGCCCTCCGAGATTGGCATTTTAGAACCAGTGTTGGAATCTGAGTCTTCCGTGAAGTGCTTGGTATCTTCCGCGAAGCTACTTGACATCCGAAGGTACGTAGGGCAATTGCCATGTTTTTTTATTGGAAAAATGATCAAACATGATCATAAACCATCAAAAACCACTATTTTTAGTACAGTTTTCATCAGTTTTCCAATAGTTTTCCAATTTTCAGAGAAACCGCCATACTTTTTTTTGGGGGGGGGATGGCTGACTGCGACATGTCAGGACCAGCAAAGACCTGGTCGAAGATGTCGAAGCCCCGATTCGGGAGATTCGCCAGGTCTCCAACTTTTCCATCTGTTTGAGGGTTGCTATATATGATTATATGTAATATGACATATGATTATATATATATATACAGTATATAACTACGTATATATATATATATATATACATGTATATGATTATGTATGCATACGTGTTGCGGAAATACATGAACATGCTTGACACACGCATGTAAATAGGACATGAACATGTTTGATACACCCATGTAAATAGTGCTATGAATATCACAACCGACAGTGATGTTTTTTTAAAGTCCACGGACGGCTGTGGCGTGGCTCAGTCATACGCTGAATCTTTGTGGCCCCCGCTCGCCATGGACGGCAAGAAGGTCGTCGCTGCTGCTGTTGTACCTCGGGTTGGAAAGGATGAGGTGCTGAAAAGACATCGAACCAGATGGCAGTTTGTTCCAAAATTGGGAAACCGACAAAATAGAGTGCCAGGAATTCATGTCAGCTGCAGTTGGGAATTTAGCTATACAATCCTGGGTCATCTACTGTGTGTTGGAAGTGGACATTCCAAATCTTTCATAGCATCATGTACCGCATCTTTTTTATCCACGTCCATGGTGTTTCACATACTGGTAGAGTAGAACGATCTAGCAAGAAGAAAACTCTTGGATTCTGTCTGAAAATCGGCTACCTATCAATCTGCTGGTGAATCATAAGTTTTCCCGTTCAGATGGCTGTTTGTGGGCCAATTTTCGGACACACTTCTGTCCTGGCACCAGACCACTAAGGCAACGTCAGCATGTGCAGCATACGCGAGCAGGTGCTCCACGCCGAGCAGTTTGCGAAAAATCCCCACCTCGAAGTTGTTTACCAGGGGAAACCCAATGCCATAAACCTACCATTTGGGAATTTTGGATGGTTTTATTATTGGGTTTGCCACATTAAAACTGTTTCTTGGATTTTCAATCACTTGACCAAAAGGTATACAAATGAACATGTTGATTGAGAGAGAATCGCAAGCGAAGCGAATGGTGGAAGTGAATTGAAACGACCCGGTTGGAAGGGTTTGGCATAACTCCATGTCTGCCGGGATATTTTGTGCGCTGCAGTGATCAAGGGTGGGACCATTCACCTACTTTCTCTTTTTTGAGGGACCATTAAGCACCCCATGTAACCCATGCTGGCAGTCTCTGTTTTGGACCCCCAGATCCTTGCAGCTGACTGGGAGGTCTTTTGTTGCCTCTGGGCCTGCCATCACTGCGAATCAGGTGCATAAGAGCAGCTTCGCAGGCGCAGCTGTAGTCCCATTTCGGTCCATGACGGGTGGGATGTCAATCGAATCACCTTTCCGTGGTTGGCCATCCTTTTTGCAATGGTTGGCAGGTGCGCAACCGGCCACGAGCGCCAGAGCTGCCCGTGGCCACGTTGGTGCCGCCCTGGCGCTGCCAGCAGCCGGGTTGGTGGCTGCTGGCAGATGGCAGCGGAAGGGTCGTCGGCAACCTGGCGAGCTGAAGCTTCAAACCATGGGGAGGCTGCCGAGGATTGTGATAAAGCTTATTCTCAATCCCTTATCATCCTTTCATGCATGTTAGACTACCGGTTGGGGAACAAACATCGCAAAAATGCCATGTTAGCTCTTGATATTTTGTGTGTTTTGGAACATAGTAACTTACTTGAGGCCTAGTTCGGTTGGGGGCTTCAGTGACTCGGTTCCCAGGCATGCACGTGTTGTCCGTTGCGCCGATGGCTTGGCTGATTGCCCATACGTTTTGTATGGCAACTTTGGCTCAGATCAGGGAGAGCCGGTGGGGCAAACAGGTTTCAGGGATTTTCAGGACTCAGAAAAAGATGGGTTTTTAATGGACCATTAATGGACCTGAATGGACCTGAATGGACCTGAAAACCCCAGAAATGGCTGCTTCTTTTTGATAATCATTGATTTTGCCGCGCAAGTTTGGAACATCATTTTGATGCAGTGAAAATTTCGAGTTTCCACAAGGCAAGAAAGACATTGATGTGGAGGCCGAGCGTGAGAAGATGAAGGCCCTGGTTTTGTCGGGGTGATCCAGGTGGCCATTGATGGCCGTGGCGATGATCTCCGCCAGGTGAAGGCCTGTCCTTTGGAAATCCGGATGCCACCAGAGCTGAAGGGGGACCTCGAGGCAGAGATGAAGCCCGCTTTGTAGAATGGAGATGAATGGAGTACCACCCAAACTTGCCATCTTGAAATATCTTAAAATGGACATGTATTGTAGGTATGCCCTCTGGTAATGGAACATCATGGAAAATCCCGCACTTTGAATAGTATAAGTACAGTAAATCATCTATAAACGGGCCATAGCATTCCATAGCCATAGCTATCAGCGATATCGATCTGCCAAGATATCGCCGCCCAGGGCCAGCGTCAGTTCTTCTCTTCTCGGCTGCCGGACATCTACAAGGTTTTCCGCTGGTTTGATGCGCGACGCCCCTCAAAATGATGGGAGATGCTGGCTGAAAGGATGGAGCCAATTTAGTAAAGACAGCCTTCAAAATCGGGAAATCCTGGATGGAAATGGATGGAAATTGATGGAAAACAGATGGAACGGTCAAATAATCCCATGAAAAAAGTGAGGAAATGGGATGCTTTGGGGATCCAATGGGATCCATTGAAATCAAATCAGCTTCTGGACAGCGGCGCTTGGGAGGACCTGAAGGAGTATGGAGCCATTGTCTTCCGTGGCTTTGAAATTTCCAAAGACAAGGGGACCTTTGGGCAGGTGCGGAAGTTCCAAGCCGAAGTTCCATCAGGAATTTGCGATGTCAAAGGATGACATGGATTTGTTATGATATGTTTGTCCCAGTCCAAGAATACCTCGAACATATTCCAACTTCATCTTAGCTTCAACGCAATTCCACAAGAATATTCTCGGAGATGCTGCATCCAGATGTGTCCAAAAATGGTAGACAACTCCCCATCAAAAATGGCATTTGATCCCTGTTCTTAATGGGGAAAGTGATTCACCATGAGATTCTTCTTGGGATCCCATCTGGATCTCCACCGCCAGGTGGGTCAAGCTCTTCAACTGGAGCCCTGTGAAGATCCGCTGCACTCAGTGGCTGCGCGGGATGCGGTGGATAAAAAGGCAGGCGTCTATGAGGCTGTGAACAAACCGTCTGGGGCCTCAGGGCCCAACAGATCAGTGGATGGACTGGTTCTGGTTGTTGGAGAACGGGAAGAACGACTTTGTTGATGTCATAGTTGGTTGAACAGTGGTGGAATTTCGGTTGAATATTAACATGGGATAAAACTTATGGGGTTGTTTTGTTGGACAAAAAGTTAGAAGGACACCATAAGAAGCCATAGTTTTTTGTTTGGTTTTCAACCACTCGAAGAATCTCAAAGATGCGGGTAAGTCTTGTTGTTTTCTTATAAGACTGTAAACCAACAAGTGTTTTCTTTTAAATTCCCCAAAGATGGGGTAAATCCAGGGCTGCAATCCTGCCAGTTGCGTCCTTTCTGGCACCTCTGAAAGGTCCAGAAGCAAGTTCTACATCGGTATGCACAACGAGAAGCTTGGCATCACATAATTTTTCCGGGGATTTCCTGTTCCCATTTTGGCCAATCCCAAGTGTTCCACAACCAGGATGGTTGGCGATCGGGCACCAGGAGCCGCTCTCTTTGTGTGCTTCAAGGCTGATGGATCTGATGGCTCTGATCGGGGTACAGAACAAAACAGGTTGAGGCGACCTATTCCCACTGTTAAGTTCTAAGTGCGGGGCGGAGTTGGCCGAATTTCGCTTAGCAGAAAGACCCTGTCAAAACAATGTCTAGCATGGCCAGAGTTTTCTTTTCCATTTTAGAGCCACTCAATGCGCGTAGTGCCGTGGTTTAGTTGGACTTTCTGTTTTATTTGTCCTTTGACAAAGTTTCATCCACTGTGATTAGGCCGCTGAAGAGGGCGGCGAATTCCTGGTTGCGGATGGCCGAAAGATGCTTGGAGCTAGCAGCTGGGAGGTTAGGCATGTCGTTGCATTCCTTTTTCTGCGTGTGGAGAATTTTCAGTAGGTTTCTACAGAGGTTTGTATCAAGGATGGTTTTGTTTCCTCATTTGTTCCCTGAGTCTCATGAATCGGCTGAATCCTGCGAAACACAGATCCATCGGGGCTGAGGATGTTCAAGGAGCTTGACAAGGCGAGTCGGCGCGTCGGCTTTCGGGTGATGAATTCCATGGGTCATTAAATGTCCTATTTTGGGTATATTGGACATCACCTAGCCTAAAAAAGTAGCCATCTAGTAGACCATATACCTAATGGTTGGGTGATGTGACCCATGGGGACATTTAATGACCCATGAATTCTTGACAGCTCTGTGTGGAGCTCCATAGAGCTCCACAGCTCCATCTTTTCGTCGGTCAGGAGTGGCTGACGAAAGTCTACAATCGAGCAGCTTGGCGAAGATTCGCAGCCAGGGCTGAGCAGAATGGGGGCTGAAGATATCTACCTAGTAGATCTAGTAGTCGAACGTTGCTGCAATATCCTAAACTCAAAAAGATCTTCCTCTACGTCTGAAGAAATGAAGATGATCGAGGAAGACATGTGAGAGATATGAACGGAATGGCCGAGGATGTCTCAATGGATCCAAGACTTATGGTCCAACCATTCCGCAGCCTTGAGGATGTTGTCTATTCCACGGCTGAGTTTCCCATGGGCTTCATTGAGCGGCTCGGAGATTCAAAGCAATCTGGCATGACCTGACCATATCTGACCCCTAAATCCAAACCCAATTGTAGTAGATAGAATTCTCAACTGTGAGCCATACTAGTTCCACTTATAAAAAAATATAAGATATTTGTTCTTTTGTTAAAATGTGGATACATGTATAATATATATAGCATTATTTTTTCCATAGTTGTAAGTTCCAAGTTCCCAACCTATGGGGCTTACCGTAGCCAACGCCATGTCCAGCCCGGCCCAGCCCAGCCCCGGCCATGGCCAAGGGGACTTCCAGATTTTGTGCAGCCAGCGGTGGAGCCTATGGTCTACGGAGCCATGACCCAGGCCGGGGCCAAGGTGGTTGTTGATTAGGACCGGGCATCATCCCCAAATGGCATGACAATTCAGGTAAGTGAATTACTATATGTATAGATTATCATATTTATATATATATATATGTATATAATATATATATATATATAATGTAACTTATCTAGCTGTAGTTGATCACCAGAACTGACCAAATCAATGCGTGCCTGCCACCGGGCTTGAGTTGATGTTTTTTTCTTGACACTTTCACCCAGAGCGATCTGCCTGTCGCCAGGCCTTGAAGATGAAAGTCCCTTGGCGGATCGGCCCGGCTTGATGTGACAAATTTGGCAAGAGAAAGACACATATCCCAATTGATATCGAGCAAAATATATCCCACACTTTGCCCAGAATCTTCCCGGCGTTTCTCTGACTTTGCCCAAAGCAGGTTGACTTCAAGACTGAGCTTCGATGGGAAAAGTCCGACTACGATGGCAGCAAAATTTTGCAGGTCACCCACTGGGGACTTGGAATGGGAATGGTGGCCTGGACAACTGTGGCATTCAGTTCAGTTTAATGCTCCCACTAGGCCCTAGGCTTTACGAGCCCTTTTTCACTGTAAGTTTGTGCAACTTACTGTAGGATGGTCTAGTGAGATAGTGCTAACCATCCAGTTCAGCTGGAACATAGCGTGCACCTTGAGATGTCAAGTCTAAGCGCAGAGGTTTTCAGAAGTCCAGCAACCAATTGTGACATCCCAGTACCGGTCACAGTAGCATCCCCATTGCTTCGCAGGTCCGAGCGATGCCACAATATCCGGTGCTTCGACACCATGCCACAGGCGAGCCATGCTGGTGGGGCTCCATGCATTCGCACGCCGAGCACCTCCGCAGCGAGCGGGAGAAGGTCTACGGCGAAGCGCAGGAGGGGGAAGGGTCAAGCCAGCAATATACATGGCAGGTGTGGATGAAAAACACATCATTACTCATCATTTATAGGGTCTCATGATGTCTTATGAGAATATACAATGATATATATATATATATATATATGATATATAACATTATATAACCATCAAACATATTGGGTATATCGGATAGATAAATGGGATGACACGCTATTTATAGGTCCATAAATATCCACAAAAGTAGCCATAGCCAATGTCAGGTAGTGGTAAAATTGGAGAAGGTTTGGGGAGATCCGGTAAACGTGGTTAACACTAGAAATAGACTGGGCATGGATTAAGATAAATTGAGACCATGTGTTTAGCTTCATGGTGGATGGTCAAAGAAACCAATGTCTAATATGAACACATTCACCAACATATCATTGGTGGCGGGTGCCCACCTTTGCCCAAGCTTTTCGTGCAAGGAGACGACCGGTGCGTTTGAAGCTCAGAAATGGCGGCGAGCTGTTGCTCCATCCATTTAGCCTCCTTGTTTCTGGGTTGTTGAGAGCAACAATAACAGCGCCGTGTTGTTGAAAACGAGGTCGCGCATCAACAAGACGGATGTCTTCTATGGCGATGATGGAGAAAAGATCGAGGCAGTCACGGAGATTCAAGTCCACCGTCCCGCAAGTCTTTGGGTAAATGAAGCCAAGATAGCTAAGATAGGCACGAAATCATCCCCTATAGATGGAGGCTGTAATGGGAAAACCATCTATACATGGGGATTTTTTCCATTACCACGTTCAGTTGAACATCTTTTGCGGCCTTCACAGCGCTTCAGACGGAATGGTTGGAGCACCTGGACAAAGTGACCTTGGACTGTGCTGAGAAGGTGAAGATGGAGCCCCACTGCTCAGTGATGGGTCGATGGAAATCACTTCATCCATGGGTCGAAGAAGGGGGATACCATGGGAGGTCTCAATTAATGCCACTTTCATTTGTGAAAGTTCTAGTGATTCTAGTACACTTCTTCCTATAGCATGCCTGGGATTTTTGGGCATCCTATTTTCACACCCAGATCTTACAGTCTGTTCAGCTAGGGGTCCAGGATCCGAGACGCAACAGAATCTGTGAGTTGAGCCCAGCCATGCCCAGCCTAAGGGAGGGAGATATGGTGCTCCTGGACAACTACCTGGTGATGCATGGCCGGTGTCCCTTTGAGGGTACTCGGCTACATGCGGTCTCCTGGTTCAAGAGCCAGATGCTCAGTCCATGCTCAATCCATGCTCAGTCCATTTGGCTGGCTGTTGGCATGTCACATGTTGGTCGGAGAAGATCTGACATGAAAACCGACTGGTACAGGATTTTGTACATTGTGTAGAGGCATTTCTCAGAGTTTCTGTGACTTTGAAAAAAACCCTTGTGATGGTTCTTTCCTCGAGGCCCGGACTACTCCAAAGCTGCAGCCTAAACATGTCCCATGTCGTGGGATTTGCTCCTCTAGAATCATCTCCTAATGCGGCGCGAGTCACGCTGCAGCGGGAGACACATCCCTTGTTCTTGAAGGCCTATGGAATGCCTAGCCTTTGTCTCTATGAAATGCGTTTTTTGGTACCTTTTTAAGATCATTCAATAGAGGGCTAGATGCTGGAAGATGTGTGTATCTATGTTTGGGGCAAATGTTGGTGAGTCTAATGCCTAGGTTCTCATTTCATAGAGGATTCAAATATTGATGAGGAATGGTTAGGAAATAAGGGTTCGACATACATTGTATAGTGAAATAAGGGGTCATTTCATAGACAGAGAGGGGGTCATTTCATAGAGGGGTACAATCGTACAAGGCTTTCACAAGGAGCGAGAAGTTATGGTTGGCATCGCATTAAAAATTCTCATCGCAAAAAAGTACGCCAAATCCAGGGACAACATTATAAGAACACCATCATAATAATGTACTCCGACCTTTTTTTCCATAGCACCTATTTTCTCTATAAAATGCTTTGCAAATGCTGCAGGGTATCAAGCACAGGGGATGGTCAGTCTTGCAAAGCAAGTTGCAGCTGTTGCTGTTGCTATGCTGGCCATCGTGGCAAGGATGGTCACCTCCCTAGTGGGAGGACGATTTTATTTCACTTTTTAAGGCATCTCTGATCATAGTGGTTCGGACTGAACTTAAGTCTAGACCCCGCTTGGCAGCGATGCTCCACGAGCTCAAAAGGGATCTTGAAGCCTTCGCATGTGTGGCATTCCGCCTTGGGTCTTGATTCCTGGCCATGGGTCAAGATCTAAGACTACTAGACTACTAAGATTCAGGAAATCACAACCGTGACTATACTCATAGTATCTCATAGTAATATACCGTTCATTACCGTTATACCATTCTGATCATCAGCCTTTCAGCATGGGACATCTCAAAAACGTCACCAGAGGTCACCAGCCACGAGGTGATCTGAAGCGGAGCCTGCGGAGCCTGGAGGAAGTTCCCGTGGTGTTTCTGTATGGTACCCTCTGGTAAACATACAAAAAACTATGGAAAGATCCACCCATTTTTCATGGGAAAACTCACTATTTCTATGGCCATTTTCAATAGCTATTTTGACATAACCAGAGGGTAAATGTGTTTCTTTTCCGAAACCAGCAACACATCTCTAATGACACCCAGTTTTCTTGCCTAGTATCAGATATCTATAGACTCTACAGATATCTTCCTTGTTCTTTAACTTTGTTTCTTATGGTGTTTCTTTTAACTTTTCCCTCCAAGTCCAGCTCAAGGACCTTCAATCATTGGTCGGAAAGCCGTCGTGGCTCACGTCAGCATGGCACCATCTCCCACTGCAATGGTGGCGACAGTTGGATGAGTGATCCATCCGATCCCGCTGCGCAGGTCACCGGAGATTGCCCAGGATCCTTTGGGCCTTTGGGGTTGCCTAGAAATTGATATTTTTTGGGAGTATTTTTAGACACAACTCACGAAAAAAACAACCAATCTTTGGCCTTGGATTGTTGAAGACATGCAATATCATGCACTGCAAGTGGCCAGCAATAATTCACTGGATCGTTATGTCTCTCATCAAAACTCTCCGATGATTTCTGTCACAAGCTATGCTTGGAGTAGGGAGATGCAGCCGCGCAGTTAATCCATCTTCACCTTTGGATCTGGCCCCCAAACTCCCTAGCCCAGGCGACTGCAGGCCATGTACAAATTATGGGAGATTGGCAAGCTGCCGATTCTGCCGATCCGGTTTCACTCGTTTTTTAGCTTCTCCCGAGGTTCCGGTGCCAATGGATCTGCCAGGGGAAACCGCAATGACAATGTCGAGCCAAATGGTTTCACAACGAGAGGAAGAAGTGCCCGCTGCCGAATCTGTCCGCCCATAGCAGTGATGATTCGCTGTGTTGCAGTCCACGCTTGAGTTATTTGCTACTCCAAAGTGTCTAGGACAGGAACTTGGAATTGAAATAAGACACCTTTACTAAGCACGCTGTGTGCTGATGTGCTTTGTTGATTTGCATATGCTGATATGAACCTTTTTTGCTCTTTTCAGCGCCTGACCAGAAGTCGCAATGTCAATCAATGTCGTTGCGTTTGATTTGTCTCATGTATCCTTTTGTGGGCAATGCAACTAGTTAACTAGTGCCCTTGTGGAAGTTGAATGAAGTTGATGACAGGGGATTTCCATGGATCTTGGTTTTCCAGAGATCAGCGTTCGCAGCGCCACAATTTGTGCACAACGGGAACTGTCGTAGCTCACAGAGCTGACAGAGCTGGTTCGCAGCACCATGGCGAACATCTCCGTTTGGGAGAAGGCACTGTGATCACTTGGGATTTTAGGAATTTTAGGCCTTGGATGACGACTGGTTCCTCTTGGTTCCAAGTCAACTTCGGGGCCAAAGCTACCAGGTTTGGCAGGAAGTGCGATCCGGCCTGGTAAGTTGGATGGCCCAGTTGCTGGGAGTGTGCCATGGTGCCATTGGTGCCATGGTGCCATGGTGCTCTGGTGCCTGAGGTTCTGTGGGTGCTGAAGCTGCTTTGTTTCCGCCCGGAGCTGTGTTGGGGTCATTTTTGAGCCTTCAACTCTTCCAAGGACAAACCGACTTCACGAGAACACCAGGCAGTTTGACATGCTTTCATCCATACCCATCCATACTGATAGCCAAGTTGCTGAGGTTAGATACCATTAAACTTCAACAGCAAGTCTATGGAGGAACTGTGCGCAACTCAGCATCCTCGCAGATAGTTGAAAGCAACCATCATTTTGTTCTAAATTGCTGCCAGGCTGCTTCAGTCCTGTCGGAAACTTACACCGACAGTGTCAATCTGCAAGAGGACTTCATTGCCCGCCAAGATCTACACTAACACATGACTTGGGTCTGGATCGATCAGCACCCGGCATTGGGGAACTTCTTCTGCTCCCAGCAGTGCCAAGGAAGCGTTTGATGGCGCAAAAAGGTTTGCGCGGCGTGTACCAGGGATTGATTGGGTGCGCTGACCCAGTGAGAGAGACCTACCTGGAAGATCCTGGAAGGATATTAAGGATATTTGAGGGCTTTGGGGTAAGTGAGTGTAGTTTCGAAACACAGCCAAGCCGTTTGGATGATTCGAAACTCAAGAAGTGGCAGTTCTGTGGAACATCTTGGCGATTCTTGAACAGTCTCTGAAGCGGCTGTCAAGATGGTACAGATATGGTACAGTTGCCTTGAAACATCGTAGGCGTTTGATTCAGACCATCACCTCCAACGTGGGGAGCCTTGGTACCAGACCTGTCCAAAGGCTAGACACATTCCTGACTTGTTCATGTCTACGCGACATTGATTCTGTTGTATTGTTTGAATGCTTTCTTTTGACACTTTGCCAAAAAAGGTTGGATGCCTTTGGATAAAGTCCCGACCATTCGTGACCTGCCATGGATTTGCCCATCCACCATCAAAATATGGCTAGATCAGTGGCCACTGATGAACCTCCAGTTTTTGATGGCGATATTTCGGAATCAGCGACCCCAACATTGGATGCTTTTGTATTTACTACTAGCTACTACTGTAACTGGAACATCAAATGATGACCAGCCGCTGTGGATTTTCTGGCTCCGCTCCAAGTTTTCGGCCCTTGCACCGCCGCTAAAGGTCGGCTTCTTTGTTTGGCAGACCGTCTTTGTTCAGCTCAGCCTGCGGAAAGTGCAAGTGACCGAGCCTGGTCGTGAAAAGCCACTGGGATGCAGCCTGGTATAGCCTGGGCTTTGGGAGGGCGAAGACCAAGATCCAAAAAATCACAGGTCGTGCTGCAGACAATAAGGGCTAAAAGATACTAAACATCTCTAAGAATGAAGGACATTTCCGCTTGAACCCAGTAGAGTGGTTTGGTGGGACACAGAAGTACAGGTTAATGCTGTTGGGACAGGTGCGTTCGCTTATCTGCAGGAGCAGAGTCCTGCGATTGCCTGCTGGGTGGTTTAAAAAAATAGAGTCCGATTTCTTTTTGGGCTCCCTGACATGTTGCAAACATTTTGAATATCCCATATATATAATTATATATATAGAGATATCTAAACACGGTAAAATATATACAGCCAATTATATACAGTAATGTCCAGCGCATGTATATCTGTATATCCAATGACATTTTACTGTCCTCACTGCAAGCCACAAAAAAATATCATGCTCGATGGATTCAACTCAGGCTTGGAACTGTCACAGCACTTATCGTGAACATGCTGGCGCAGCAGTTCCTTGACTGGGGAAGTGCCATGTTCCATTTGCAACATGACATGGCAATAAGGGGTGGTGGTGGTGGTGGTGGTGGTATCAAGGCTATCTCTTGCCAAAAGGAAGCCAGATGTGACTGGCGCCGAATCCACTGAAGATGTCCGTGTCCCGAGGTTCAATCGGCTGTTGACGACTCCGTTCGATGTTGTGGCGAGTGTCAACCAGGTGACAGGGGATATGAAGTCAGATGCCACCAGATTCGTTCTTGGCTTCGAAGTGCACCAAGGGTGAGTACGCACGAAAGTAGAGGACCCAAAGTTTGCCCTGCAAAGAAGCAAAGGTCTAGCACCAGATTCGTAGGAGGCTTTGAGGAGTCTTGAGTCTACGCATCTTCTACAATCGGACCAGTCAACCTTCACATACCTTCACTGTGTCAGCCTTGTGCCAGGCCGACCCAAACTCCAAGGGATTCTTTCACACCTTCTTCCGCATTGGGAGTCGCTGTCCCAAAGTTACCAGCTGTGGCATCCATGGTTTGCCCTGCATGGCCTGCAGCGAGGCACTGGAGGCATGGCTGACCTGTGGCGAGGGCCGGGCAACTCAGTACTGAAACCTTGCTTTGGTGGTGGTTTCAACTGTTTCATACTGTTTCAATATATATATATATAATTATATATATATATTTGATGGGATGAAAGACGTTTTCATGCTGACAATGGATGCCTTGAAGCTGCTGACAACCAGTTGCGCCACAACCACAAGGCTTCCAGTGGCCTTGTTGCTGTCCTTGAACCCTGCATTGATGTTCACTCTGGCAGCAGCCTCGGAAACCTGATGGGATCCCTTGATCCACTGGCTATGGACGTTTGTGCTGTGGCATGTCATCCAAGTGACGACTGAGTCACTCATTCACACGTTGCAGGTTGGAAAGCTCTCCGACGCGCTCAAGGCGCGGCATGACAAAATGCTCACGGTTTACTGAGCAGAACATGAGATTTTATGATACAAATTCAGGATACATGAAAAAATCATGAGAATCATGAGAATCATGGGGACGATATCTTCCAAAATACTTCCAACATACTTCACAAAAAAACATCCAAAACATGTCCAGAATTCTTCAGAAGATTTCCGCCCTGACCTGAGGCGGTTCGGAACACGCCTCCTGAGGGTTTCTTGAGCTCCTCGGACATGTCAGCCTGCCATGTTTGATGGGCTCATGGCGTGGGAGACTGACCGTGTTCCAGCTGATAATCTTAGTGATCATATAGAAACATATGATGACATGTGATAGCATATCATACAAATATAGACTTTATGTATAAATAATATGTATGTATGTGTATATATGTGATAATATATATACTGTATATATATAGACTTTATGTAAAATATGCATGTATGTATATATATATGACAATATAACATAACCAACAGGATATTAGATAGACGTCAAGTTATTTAAAATGACATATATATATATATTTATAGATAACATATAGATAATGTATATATAATGTATAGATCATATATAGATCATATATAGATCATATATAGATCATATATAGATAATGCATGTCAATAGATGAAATTTCATCACTCCCACTCATTTTTCAGCCGTTACGCCCAGGTTCTGGATCTCGGGCATCTCCAAGGCAGTCGCCACGCTGCTGACCTATCCCTTGATCCGGGCCAAGGCGCGGCAGAAAATGGTTTACCATGGTTTGCCATGGTTTATCTCATTTGAAATGTTACTAGACATTTCGAACTAGGAATGATGGAACTACCAAACATGTTATGGTGATATAATATTGATATAATGGGATATATAACCAACGGATACTATTTATAGTTGCTGAACATTTCGATCTTTCAACATCTTCGAAGGATTTTTCCAGGTACGCCATCTTGGGACCAGCACTTCAGCACTGCTTGGAGCTGTCTTCGTAACGTTTCATGGCAGGCGGTGATTCAGACCACGGGAGGTGATCATCAAGGTCTATGGGGAATGCTGGCTGGCATCGTGCGCAACGAAGGCTGGCTCTCCCTCTACCAAGGCGTTTGGTGCTCGGAGATGTGGCATGTCAACTGCGACACTGGTCGGAGCGGAGTTTGGCATCATGAGTTACCATTTGGTTATTTAACAAAGCCATGGAAAATCACCATTTTTCAATAGGTAAACCATCTATAATGGGCCATTTTCCATGGCTATGTTAAATAGCCAGAGGGTATAAGACCAGTTGGTTTTATAATCAACCCTCAGAGTATGCTGAATTGTGAAAGTGAGGTTTGGATCATGAGTTATAAAACCGTGCTCTTCAACTCCTTGATGATGGCTGCTCGGCAAGTTGACACTTTGGCCGGGTGAGAACAACTGAGAGATGGGAGTGAGATTGGTACAATCCAAATTCGAGGGACACTGGTCGCTCAACGACTGGTTTCCATTCTAAGAATACAGTACATAGATCAGTAGATCATTTATTTTTCTCCCCTTGTGTTGATATTGAAGAAAACGGGATACCCCCAACATCCAGGTGTTTGAAACTGCGAAATCAGGCCTTGAAGCAGAAGGTCTCGCTGTTGTTGATGCAGTTGGGAGCTCAACGGTTCTCCAGGATCCAATGGGGTAGCCAATTCTCCATGTCAGAGATGGCTCCCTGGGTCAACACACGGATTTTGATAGGGCCCAGATAGGGCCGATAGGGGTTATACCCTTGCAGCTGTAGCCTGTAGTTGCATTATGTTACATTAGTACGTTAGGGACTGCTCTAGCCCATGAACATCCATGAACTGGGAAACGCTGGTTTCACCAGCCATACAGATGGCTCAGGTGGGATAGATTCCGAGATCGCAAGAGAAGACAGGAGAAGAGGGCGCTGCTGGAAGGACCAAGATGCTTGGAGAAAGTTCGACCCACAGATGTGTCATATCTTTGATATTATTTGATATTGAAGCATCCAGTTTTGAAGCATCCAAATTTGACTCAGTCTTTGGGCGTTCATTTGTTCAAAGCAACAAAACTTAGAGCGTTACTGGAGAACCCTCAGGGTTTCCATGAGTTTGACCTACTCCGAGGGTAATTTCAATACCCTCCGGTCATTACTGACAAGAAAAAATATATTACCTATATTAGAACGGCTATTTCCACGTTGTTTCCTTATGAGAATGGCCAAATTTCATCATCATTTTCACATATTTTCCTATTAACACATGAATCGCTTCGACGTCGGTCCAGGACAATTCCGCCAGAGTGTGACCCCCTGCTGCAGTTGCGAGATGCCATGGGAAGCAGCCGCACGAGGAGAGGATGGCACTTTCCATGGGATCATTATGCGATGACCAGAAGTACGTCTCATTGTTTACCACTATCTTGGAGTTTTGGTGCTCACCATGCCATTGAGTATAACATAGTATAACTATACCTGACCTTGTCTTTCGTATATGGTTAGCTTATTCTTCTACTGTACTTCATTGTTTGCCAAAGGTTAGCTTGTTCGGATGCTTTCTTTTGGAGGCGGTGGACGCAAAGAATGTATTTTCAATCAATCCGGGAGCTGTTGCCATCTTTGGGAGCTTGCCCCACAGTGAACAGCTAAGATGACATGGAAAGTATCACAAAAATTGTGGACCTCCAAATTTGACTGCTTTGTTTCGCCATAGCTTAGCAGGCTCCACGGTGATGTATGTGGATGGTTCCTGGTGCTTCCTGCACGAAGCACAGGTGCGGATGTAGAAGTTTGGAGGCATCCATTTTCACCAGATTTCACCAGTAAATTATGTTGATATAGCATATGCTCTGCCTTGCCAGTGCTTATGAAACAACTGGTCCGACATTTCTACCTTGGCAGCATTGTTTGCAGAGAACCGGCACCGCCGCGTTACACCGCCCGTGCTAGGCCCACATTCTCAAAGAAGGCAACAGACTAGCTGATCACCTGGTTGTTGGTGTGCATAGTGGGAAGCTCAGCATCTTTGCCTTCCAGGACTTCAGGATCATCCAGAGCTTTTTGTAGATCCCAACTTTTGGATACTTTTGGATGTTGTTCCAGGCGATGACGTTCACCAGGAGTCTGTTGGCACTTGGCGATCCTATCATGTTTGGGATTTTCTGACTTCTTCTGGCGATCTTCGAAGATTTCCATGGAAGCTATTGTTGAAAGGTGTGCTATCAGATTATCATAGATATATCATAGATATATCATAGATATATCATAGATATATCATAGATATATCATAGATATATCATATACTTTGTACACATACCCATCATATCTCCATGATATCTCCAAGACATCTGCCAGGCCCGCAGAATGCTACGCCGCACGGCTTGGGCGTTTGCGAAGAAAACCTTGGGCGTTTGCACTCAGGGGATTTGTGGATCTGATGACATGTTGCAAAAAAATGGGGAGTAGTATAGCATAATATACAGGTATATATATATATATATATAATCATGGTTAATGTTTGGGAAATCATCCCCAAATGGCCCTAATTATCTTAATTCAGGTGAGTGAAATATTATTTCATTTACCCAGATATATAGATAAATGTATATAAATAAATAGTGTGTATACATAGAAAAACACATGATAGATAATATATACATAATAATTTTATGAATTCCCAAGACCACACTTTGTTATACTTATAGTGGGGAATCAATTCACAATACAAGACCTGGTTGATGGTTTACATTTTAAGCATCAGCCCCGGTAGGGAGGCAAATAAGATGAATAAGAATTGAACACAACCAGCTAGAAATATTCATGATAACATGGGAATGAAACCAGAACTCACCCCAAATAGCTCACAAGAAATGGATAGTGGGTGGTATCACCTATCATCTATCCACACTGAAACCAAGGCTGCGACAATTCTGGAAAATGCACCCTGGGAGGCACAGCTCGCACTTTCAACGTGGTCAACGTGGGGGCATCGTTGTAGTGAGATCAACTGTTCCACAAGAAGCAGCGGAATAGCTTGGCTTGAGAGATGTTGAAAGTACTCAAGCATATACCTTCCAGGGTTTCCGGGATTTTCATATCATGAGCCTGGATTATTTACCCATTGCCATTGGGGTAATGAACATCAATGCATAGTAGGGCCTAGGAGGGGCTAATGTGGTAAACCAAATAATCAATCATCCCCAAAAATACCATAAATGGGTTCTATATACAAAGCATCCCCAAACGTAGGTTTACAATTGGGTTTCCCACACTACTGTAAAAAACTCATTGCAAGGGATTCCTCCAAATGGCACCCCGTATTTTTCGAAGGTTTCTGCAGAACTGCTGGACGAGCTGAAGATTGAAAAGGTCTTGGGCGGAAGCGTCACGAAGACCGAGGACGTGAGTTGAGTCAGGGCATTTTGTCTCTAAAAGATGGGGGCTCACCTGAAAAAAACATTTTAATGGGATATATTATTGTCATAGTACATATTATGTATACGTATGAGAAATAATTTGGATTACTCTCCAGTGATGATTCCCCAGCTAGAAACCTCCATTTAGTTCGAGGATTTCCTAGCCATGCTTTTGATAGGACACATCTGGGAAATCTTGAAATATTGGGATTCAATCTGAGAAAGACGGCGATAAACCGGATTTGAGGGGCACACCATGGACAAACTCAAGAAGTCAAGTAACCCCTGCTGATGGTAGACTCTCCTCACAAACCAAGGTCATTTCGGGGAATGTATATGTATAGGTGTATTATATATATATGCGTATATATGTATATGTATTTGTACTTATATATATACACATGTATTGATGTATATGTATATATATACACATAATGTGTTATATCATGTATAATGTATAATGCATGCTACATTTAATGTCAAATGTTATATACACACATATGTATTATATTTCATCATTTGATATATATATATATAATATCATGTATAATATATATATATATGATATAATGTATGGTATAACTCACACACACATATCTATATATAATTATATATTATATATTATATATATATCATGTATATGTATCAATATACACTGTACTACATTACAACATATAGTTATATTTTAAGATAGTATATATAAGAATATATATATACATACACATACTATAGAGGGGTGGAATTAGAATAGCCCAACATTTGAACACACTTGGATGTCTCGAATTTGCAGGACTGCACAGGTGGCTCACCCAAGTCTCCAAGCAAAAATAGGCGCGGACTCGGATGCAGGGCAGCTCTGATTGGCAGCAGATTGGACATGTTGAATGCAAATTTGAATCTCTTACAGCTCATATGAGACTTGACTTTAGATAGTTTCACCAAAAAAAAACATGATAACCATGCCATCATTGCAGTCATTTTTATTTCAACATCTAGTTTGGGCAGAGTTTCCAGTGAAAGGCTCGGGTGTGTTGACTTGGTTCAATCAGCAACTTCTACCGCATCTACCTGCGGTGGGCAGGTCGGATGCGCAGGAGATCGTGGATCCATATGCTGAATGTAAGAGGCACTTGATGCTTGAAGCTTTGTGGCGAAACACCTTGATGGAGATCCTGAATGGGCAAATGTTGCAGTCAGATAGAAACAAAACAGACTGGGCCGGAAGCTGGCGCCATCATATTTTGTCTTTAGAGTTTTGATACATCACAGCTGGAAGGACAACTATTGGAAACGTACATATGTTGACTATGTTCTTTTTTGTTTGGCCGAACGGTCGAAGACATCCAAAGTCGATGTGGAAACGAGACGATAGGCATCTCAGACCGTTATTATGGAGGATCAGTTTGAGCAGCTTTAGCCGAATCCAAATGGTGGGTCTAAATTCAGAGTCCATATGGATCCATATGTTTTTTTTTGGATAGCAGATAGCTCGAAAAAAATGGTTGCAGGCTGGGTGTTTTTGAAGAAGTTCCCTCCTTGAATGCCTCCACGGAGCATGATGAGTGGATGCGCAAGGCGGGCTGAATGCTGGAGTAACGATGAAAACCTCTCAGAAAGATGATGATTTTATGTTATTGCAATGAAGGAACATGAGAAACTGATGATCAACCAACGGATTGTGGGCTATCCTATGATTTTGGCAAACTCATATGGTATTTTCGTTGACAAGAATGATCCAGACAGATTTGCGAGTATCCAAGAGTGGGAGCTATGTACTGTAGATGTTTTTTTCTGTTCAACAATCCAATGCAGTTAGCCATCTGATTATGAACTTCCAGCTGGACTAGGTGATGAAGATCGCCTTTTCAAATGTCGATGCTTCCATTGACTGGCGGATCCTTGCTGCTTGGCGCAGGGATTGGTGCATAGACTTGTTCAAGAATGGACGCCCAAGTCTATGCCTATTTTCAGGGATCCCAATGATGCAATCCAGAGTCGGATCTAAGATCCTATAAGATCTATAAGATTTTTTAGATTTTTACTAATAATTATGTTAGGATATCATGCGATCATACTGTTCAGGTATGCCTTACCACTGGAAAACCTCAGGTCTCCGACGTTCTTTTCCCTTGGAATTTCCGGCCAGCCATGACCCCGCCGCTAAGGTCTCCGATGGACAAAGCCTGATCCTTAGATGCCAGCCACCATGGCCTTGGGAGATTGGTCCGGTTGACATGTCATTTTTCTGTAGATTTGTTGCCATTTTTCCATGATTGGATGATTTTCCATTCATTTTTCCCAAAAACACGAATCTATTGACGTGTATCTATACATTATATATATATATATAAATTTACAATAGATGTATATAGAATATCCTTTTGCCATGGAAACAGTTGTTTCATGATCACAACTCATTGGGCACATGGCCAGCACCAAGGAGCACAGTTTGGGCCCAATCCTGGCTACCGGGATGACGACCAAGCCGGCATTCGCCGCCAAAAATCGATTTAAATTCACTGCAATGGAAATGACCTGTCAACAAGAGTGATTTGGGATCTCACAGCAACTTGACAGCCAAACATCACGGCAAACAAATCCAACTCTCGATTTTTGTAGATCTCATTCTGTCTCATCGACGTCTGAAGATTTTCACGAATCCGTGAAAATCTGTGGTTGCAACAACACAACCGTTTTGCACATCTGCACGATGGCAGCTGGCAGCAGCCGCCCTTGCTGCGCTCCGCGTGTTGTACATAGCCAGCCTCAGTGGCTGGAACTCGTTCAGACTTGCCGTTGCACAGGCAATGCTTTGCGCTGCGGGAAACGAGCAGCGTCTTGATGGAATGAAGTCAATAATAAAGTGTTGGATTTTTGATCATTTCTCTCACAAATTTCGTCATTTGATATTGATACGGTAGGTAGATGTTGCCCTACCTCTCATCTGTGTTTAGTCTTGCATCATTTGCATCTTCTCTTCTGCAGTGTTGCTCCAGGCTGAAGGCCATGAAATGCAAAGACAGCCTGGAGATGGACGGCTAAAAATGAGCCAGGAAATCATCAGACCCAGCACACCCAGCAGACCTTGAACCGATCACCATAGGGCCCATAGGGATAACATGAACCTTGCGGAAGTGCATCTATGAGGCTTCTATGTTTCTATGGAATTCTATGGATAGTATGTGAGATGACATAGATTAGATCAAATTAGATCCAAATCAAACATGCTGCATGTCGTTCGCTGTCAGCAAAAAAATACCCCAAACACCCAAACACCAGGATACGAAGCAGAAATCGACCACTCAACTGCCAAAGTCCCGCTCTACGCACATCTACAGCGAGCTGCATAGGGTCCGAGTTTGAAGCTCCTGCGATGCGCTGCCAATGTCCTGTTGACAGTTGAAGTTTTTCACCCCTTTTTTCAGGCAGGGATCCACATCATCTGGCACGGTATTTCCATGGCTTCACCCCCAAAATATGGTGCGATTTTCCATGGGGATTTTCTGATCAAAACAACCACGGAAAATCGCAGCAGCAGGCCATGGCACCCAATGGCAAGCAGACCATGTCCTCTGTGTCGGGCGCCCAAGCCGTTTTCCATGCCTTCCGTGAACTGATGAAAAAAAGGGAACCCACAAAAGGGATGAAACAGAGATGTTATAAGTGATGTATCCTCCGCAATTTTCAGGTTTCCAACTTATTTCTATCGTTTTAGTGGTTACTATAATACTGTACATGTATGGTTGAATACAAAGGGGAAAAGCATTCCTATCCACTGGGGTGCATCCATCACTTTCTGTTGGAAAATATGAACATTCAGCTCCGCGAAGACTGTCACATTCACACTTCACCTGAAAAACGTACAAAATACTCAGTAGGCCAAACATATATATATATATATATATATATTATGTGTTATATACATATATAATCTATCTTGACAATAAGGCCAATGGATGAGTTGATATATGTACCCCCACTCAACACAAAACTATAAAACACAACATATACCGTCTCGCCGATTTTTTCCAAGGCTTCAGATGCGGAACTTCCCAAAGGCCTGGATGGCCAACACTGGTGAAGACATCGAGGCCAAACTGAGGCGCGCGCCCGGTGAGCGCCCGATTTTTTTACCATCTGGTTATGACATTCACAGTTCGCCATGGAAAGATTCACCATGCATTTTTAATAGGTAAACCATCTATTTAACATAAGCAGATGGTAAACATGATACTAATGATATCTAATTATTAGTAACATCAATATACACTAAATTGCTATTCTGGGAGAATTTGGAAAAGCTATTGAACTGTATTGAACGGATTTATGGAACAAACCTGGGGCCATTCTGTTGGGTTTTTTAGTTCACCTACTGCCTCCAGCCAGGAAGTTGCTATCGACTTTTGGAGATCTCACCGGACTTCAGGTTGGGCCCATCAGGAGTCCTCAGGAGTTTCCTCAGGATGTTGGAGGATGTTGGAGGTTTCCTATGGCGGATTCTGAAGTTGAACCATAGGAAACCATAGGAAAATAGGTTCTGAAGAAAACCAACCAAGTTTATTTCTAACCAGGTTCCAGATTCTGTAGAGAATCACCAAGACATACCAAGACTCCGTGAAGTTCGGACGTAGGCTCAGACGTGAGTGTTGTGGTTGTGATTTGCGGAGCCAGAATCATTTTGAAGTCTCAAGTCCACCTCCTGCAAATTTTATCAAATATAATTTATATAATCAAATACTGACTAGAATATCACCAACCATCTTCAAATTCATCAAATATCTTCAAATTCACCAACCATCTTCAAATTCATCAAATATCTTCAAATTCATCAAATATCTTCAAATTCATCAAATATCTTCAAATTCATCAAACATCTTCACATATAGTTATAATATAGACATATATATAGAATCAACATGTAACATGATCATTTAGTGATGGCTGCGGCCAGGTCAATGTAGAGCCCGGCGAGGTCACCACGGCGAAGGTGGGGATCACCGTGCGAAGTTTCTGATTGAATACACCCTCTGGGTTATGACTAACATAGCCATGGAAAATCACCATTTTTAAATATTTTTAATAGGTAAACCATCTATTTCTATGGGTGATTTTCCATGGCTATGTTAAATAACATGGTATAGATGGCCCTAATCGAAATAGATGGTTTACCGAACTTAATAGCATGGTGGATCTTTCCATGGCGAACTGTTAGTCATAACCAGATGGTAGTTCTTTACTGATTGACTCGATGTTTGATCTTTTTGATATGGACGTTTTATGTTGCTTTTTTTTTGTCGACCTTCTGAATTACTGACTGAACATATGACTGAACATCCTCTATTTTTGGATATATATATATATATTTGCTAACATTGGTGTTTTTGAGAATGTGGAAGATTTGCACGTACCTTTTGTATATAGCATTTTTTTCAGAGGCCGAGGAAGCCAATTTCGCAGCGACACGCGTGATCTTGAAACAATAGCAACCTGAAAAGGAAGGTCATCCAAATCGATAGCAATCATCAACAATCAACAATAACAAACATGTCAATAAGAATTGAATGAATGAGACTATATATATAACTATATATATAATTATATATATACACGTATATATAGGAATAGTAGCAACAATAACAATAACTATGAATAGCAAGAACAATCATGATCGTCTCCCAGGCCGCTTTCGCGGAACCAGCTATGGCCGAGAAAGCTGTCAAGGTCGAGCTCGTATCGACGGGTAGGTTGAAAGGTTTGGGAGGTGTGGAAAGTTCCAGTTGGCCAGTTGGAAACAGGCAATCTGACCAATAAAAACTGGAGAAACGATGGGAAAAGGCGAATCTAGCTGACAATCTAACCAAGAATAAACGAGCAAACTGGCAGGAAACTGGGAATCGAACAAACAAACTCTTGGGATTTCCCGAAGACAAATGGGTTTGTAACCACAATCATAGCAACTATATGATATGGACAGAAGCTGGCAATTCAGCCAACAGCTAACAATAGTAGCCAGTTGTCCAAGAGAATTAGGGGTTTGCCCAAAGACCATTCGGATTTGACCAACCGTTGGGTCTGAAAATGTGGAAGCCCCAAAAACCACTAGGTGATGATTTGTTTTATCGCAAACTTTGGGGGAACTATCCCAGTTGCCTCCCGGGGACCCAACAGTGGTGACTTACACAGCTTTGTGCCATCTTCACAACGTCACCGGGCACAGAAATTGGTCTCAAGATTCTGAAGCCAGGGATGAGCCATTTCAACATATTCTAACGGCCCCGGGCCAATTGAGGTTTTGAACCATGGATTTAGGGGTTCCAAATTCTTTTAGCCCCCTTCTAAAAATGTCCAAAGGCTCTTTTCACATCTTTTCACGGGAAAAAAACACAGATTCACTGACGCTCAGGCTTTGCATGGTGTGGATATGCGCACTGCCAAGCAAAAGCGCGAAGCTGGCAATCAGCCGCCCGCGGAGGTGTGGTGAGTTGCACCGGCTTTTTCATGCTTTTTCTTGGCATTTTGAGGAGATCCCTGGCTTGGATAGACACCTTAATGGTAAAAACCAGGGTTTCCTTTCAGATTTCCATTAGGCCAACCAGCCCAACCAGCCATTGGGGGATGACACGCTGGAAATCGGACCCGTGGAGGACGAGAAGTTTTGGGCGCAGATCGTGCCTCCGGTCTGAAGCCAAAAAGCGATGGGTTTGTCTAGAAATGGGGAGCCCAGGGGCCCTGACAACCTCCCAAAAGATAGAAAAGTTGGAAGTTCCAACTTGGAAACCTGGAAATTATGGGAAAAACATGGAAACAACAATACTATCCTGGAAAATCCTGGAAATACATTTCTATTTCTGTTCGGGGCTACTCTATTGGGCAATTTTTCATGGAGAATCTGATGATTCACCAGTTGATTTGGGGACCAGCCTGGAGCATTTCCTGGTTGTAGCCATTGCGATTGAGCAGCGTCTTCCATACATTTGCAACCAATCATCCAACAAAGCTTGAGCAATAGCAGGATGGGGCAAGGCATCAATCGAACTCCTACTTTCCACTTGGCCGAACAATGTCGAAAAGCCATCATCACACAGCATCAATTCCGATTGACACAAGGTTGACCCAGATGCTGAATGTGGAACCTGCGATGCAAACGGATTTGTTTTTGGATGCAGCGGAAGACAAGTCTTCCAATGTAGTCAACATCGAATCAGTTTTTTGAAGCACATGTGAGCGGAAAAAGGCCAAATGCATCCAAATGCATCAAAGAAGTATGAGAGCCGGTACAATCCCCCAAAAACCAGGTGACCTACTCTCAGTTGCGAGTTGCACTGGTCTCGGGTGGGATTCCTCCAAATCTTTTGGCCAGGGCTCAAGTAGCCAGGAGGTGCAAGGTTGGGGTGCAAGCTTGCTGGCCCATCTCATACCTAGTCTGGTGGTAGCAGCAGCTCAGGTTCCTGGGACTGCTATCAGTTCACGAAGGTATGTTTGTTGACATACTTGCAACAACAGGTTTTTCTATTTCTCCGGACATGGTTCTGGAGGAGAAAATCTTTCCCCGCGGCCCAGCAAATCGCATTGCCATTACCTCACTTTTCATGACTTTTTGGTCATGAGCCAGGAGGCCACACCTGCTGGTACATTGACCATTGTTATGGACTGTTGCTACGCTGGGCTCTTGCTTTTCCCAAACTTGCAGCAAACCAGACACACTGGCCACACGAACAAGGAGATGAGCAGCAGAGTTTGATGATCAATTTGTGAATGTCTTCCTTGCCCCATGAGACATCCAGCGGGGGGACTGCGCTAGGAGGCTTCTTCACAGGCTTGGATTCTGCGGCAAGAATCTAGGCGGCTATCGCAACAAGTATGTGAGCAAAATACTGCCACCGCGGACCAGTTTGGGCATGGTCCTCCCCAATGGAGTTGAAGAAGTCAGCCAATCGCATGCAGAAGGAAACACAAAAGACGAAGACATGGTGTCTACACGTCAGTTTTGGTTCTTTCTGCATGCCCGTTCATAGATGATCTGGTCCTTTGGGGTCCTTTGCTGTTGGCACTTGCAAGACCCTTGTACAGGCATCACTTTCTCGGGAAAAACAAGTCAGATGAAATCATGTCAACTCGTTGACTGCATTGCTAGCAGTTGGAACATGTATGCTGACCAGTGCTAGAAAGCAACAGGCTAGCGCAAAGGCGCAAAAGTTTGGAGATTGCAAGATTTGTTTGCCATCATAATAATTCATAATAATTCATTATTTGAGCAGCAAACCATCTAAATTTGGAGGGAGGACCAATCTGGGCAGCGAGGCCTCCGCACAGCCGGCACCAGCCCCTTCTCAAGAGCCAGTAGCCTCGCAGGCCTTGGCATGATCCATGAAAAAACAATCAACATTTGGATGAAGAGCAGATAGATAGGGGTAGATTGGGTGGTGAGGATATGTGAGATTTTGCCAATTTTTCTTCCTCAAGGAATGATGAAACGGATTTTGAGGCTACAATTTTGTGGAGGTGTTCGTGTAAGTCCATCGTGTGCTGGCAACAGAAAAGTGCTGGCAGCCTAAATCCATCTAAATCCCTCCTCGAAGCTTTTTCGCGCAGGAGACTTACTTATTGGTGGAGGGCTTCCCCACCAGCTGGAGTGAGGTGCGCAAGTCGAGTTTGGGTCCTCTTTTTCGAGTCGGACTGGATGGGTGGATCCCAACAATACTTATCGCCTTATCGCTGAGCTTTTTCGGAACGGGTCGGCTGGTGGTTTCAACATGTTTCAGCCACCGACCCTCGGTGCTGTGACTGAAAGGCCCAACTGCGTGCAACCTTCCTAGCCTTTGGGGGAGTGGAGCGGTTAACCTATGTCCCAGATTCCAGGCCGGGAAGGGACTTGAACGATGCCCTTGGGCGGCGAAAAGTGTAAACTGCTTCTGTATGAAAGAGGAAGAATCAATGAGACTAATTATGTGGGAATTTGCTCGAATTCTGAGGATACTAGATGCGACAGTCAGATATTCACGTCGCTTCGCGACGGCAACCGCCCGCACCGCATCGTTGGGCAGCCGCTCGTAACTGCCAATGATGTCGGCCATTGAGACCAAAATCATCCGAAAGTACCGATTGTCGGAAAAAA
>Ga0126342_10000396_pt1 | contig 45528 bp, 46 predicted proteins | sample Cyp1metagenome_FD_92528 | JGI IMG/M metagenome (GOLD analysis project Ga0126342, IMG submission 92528) | Coral microbial communities from Lord Howe Island, Old Settlement Bay, Australia - Cyphastrea 1 metagenome | ecosystem: Host-associated > Invertebrates > Cnidaria > Coral ...
TCTTGTCACTGGCTGCTTTTGGCGGTGTCGCAGCTTCTTTCGATGGTTTCGCTGCAGTCTTGTCACTGGCTGCTTTTGGCGGTGTCGCAGCTTCTTTCGCTGGTTTCGCTGTAATCTTGTCACTGGGTGCTTTTGGCGGTGTCGCAGCTTCTTTCGCTGGTTTCGCTGCAGTCTTTTCACTGGCTGCTTTTGGCGGTGTCGCTTTCGCTGGTTTCGCTGCAGTCTTGTCACTGGCTGCTTTTTGCGGTGTCGCTTTCGCTGGTTTCGCTGCAGTCTTGTCACTGGCTGCTTTTGGCGCTGTCGCAGCTTCTTTCGATGGTTTCGCTGCAGTCTTGTCACTGGCTGCTTTTGGCGGTGTCGCAGCTTCTTTCGCTGGTTTCGCTGCAGTCTTGTCACTGGCTGCTTTTGGCGGTGTCGCAGCTTCTTTCGATGGTTTCGCTGCAGTCTTGTCACTTGCTGTTTTTGGCGGTGCTGCAGCTAGTGTCGATGGTTTCGCTGCAATCTTGTCACTGGCTGCTTTTGGCAGTGACACTGTCGCAGCTTCTTTCGCTGGTTTCGCTGCAGTCTTGTCACTTGCTGCTTCTGCTGGTTCGGGTTTTTGCTTCAAAAGCGACTGAGAAGTTGCAGTGTCATTTATCTTACCAAATGAAGTGGGCAGCACCTGCAGGGGAATATGCAGCAAGCAACTTACTCCGAGATTGAACAACACTTGATCAGCTATGCAGTGCCGTATCACCGGTCTCTCCTTCACAATGGTCATATACCCAGATATACCCAGATCATTGTGCCTTACGTACCGATCGTAACGGTGCTGCTTGGACCAAAGAGCTGTCGTCTGCATCCTGCCAGATGGGTGCCACCGATGATTTTCTGCATGGCATGCGGACATCCACATCCAAAAGAGTACAGCTATGACATAGTTATGATGAGAACAATGTGTCATTTCATGCGTTTGCTTTTGATCCATGGCCAGTTCATTGCCTCAAAAGTTGGAACCCTCTTCCACATCATCTAGACCCCATTTCCATCCACTTCCTTTTAAGATCTGCCATCAAATAGCCGTGAAATGCCATGAAATTTGGGTCAGACCTTGCAGGAAGTTCCGGTAGCTAGGGCCTCACATCGCAACTCCGTTCCAAGTAATGCTGAGTGTTGCTACATCCGAGGCGTAGAAAGAAACATGTTACGTATGTAGGTATGCAGCGGAATGCATGTACGTACGTACGTACATACGTACGTCTTGGTAGCGTGTTGATTCCCTGCTAACAGTTTATCCTGGTGGCGTGCTTTGGACAGAACATGATTGTCAATGTTATACTGGGATAGAAGGTCAACGCATGTGTCAGGAAAGCAATATATATCTAGCTGCATGGCTACAATCCATCACTTGTCAGAACATATCATGCATCATGAGCTTCTCACTCGTATTCTTTCATGTCATCAGTCATAGCAAAGTCATAGCATCATTTCTGTCTCTTATTATGCTCTCCATCGTGATGGCAAATTTCACAGCACCAACGTCTGCAAAATATGCGAAAAATTGAGCCGCAGGCGTGAATTGTCACCACAGAGAGCAGCAGGGCAGTTTTCATGACCAAATGAAAGCGTCCGGCTTTGTCCCGGAGAGAAATCGTCAAACCGGGAAAATTTGGCAAAGATGGCTGAAGATTGTTGAAAATGTCTCGAGTCTCATCCGAAATGAATTAGATCTGCTGATTGCTCCTACAAGTGAAGCTTTTCTACTCATCTTCCACTTTGCGACCGACCCCGTGCCGCCAAAAAAAGTTCAGTCTCTAGGTTCAGTAAGCTGACAGAGGTCTGAGAGCCAAAATGCAGCAAAAAATGCATCAAAATGCGCGTCTTATGTTTGTATCAGTGATTCATTGAAACGAATGAAACATCACCAAATATCACCAGAAACGGGGCAACACCACTGTGATGCACTGTGAGATCGATCAAACTGATCAACACAGCGTCAATTCGGAATCCGGCAGGGTATCAGTTCGAGTTTCTTGGATTGAGATATTCGTAATTTTTCCATTAAGTTTAATCCATCATGAAAACCAGCCATTAATCATCCATTCATTAATCATTATTAAGCATCCATTGATCGTTAATCATCCCTTAACCATCACCATTACCAGCCCGGACCTTGGCAGGTGCCAACTTCTGCGTGCGAGTCAAAGCATTCCTTGGTACGACCCACACACCACCACATTCGCCATAGGGAGATAAACAATGATGAAACGCATCGGATTTGACCACATGAATGACCGTAATTGTTCTTAATCCTTTTTGTTGGGGGGATCAATCATGATCAATCTTGCAATATCTGTAGAATCTGTGTTTGTCACGTTTCTTTCGTCTTGTTTTGATATGTGTTGATCCTCTTGTGCGCTCACTCGTAAAATGGATTGGAAAATCCCTGTGAAACTGCTGTGATCGCCACGATTTTCTGGCCATTCCGACGTAGCCGAGTCACAACAAGGACGACTTACCCACATTGGAAGCACCGATAAAGGCCACCTGGCTGAAGGGCTAGCTAAAGCGCGCTTTACCTTGATAAATGCAATGGTACCACAGCCGAAACATTCAGATTCATTAAGATTAAGGTCCATGATTTTTTGCGCGGTCTTAACGGTTAAAAAACAACTGAAACTGACGGCAAACCACTCTCAGCATTGTCTCAGCATTGTCCGTAGTGAGTTCTACCCAAAATCAAGTTGACCACTAGCCAAATGGATAGAATATGATAGAATGGATAGAATGGATAGAATGGATATGGGTGAAACTTGGGTATGGCTTTGTCCAAACATTGGGTGTCACATCATGTTTCATCATGTTTCATCATGTTGGTCTGGCGGACTCTCTGGTAATCATATCAAATATATCGAGAATCACCTAATTAATTGATCTTCATTTTCTACTATAGTAAATCTGATTGATATCTGGTAATTGATTGATATATCAAATCTATAGATCCCTATATTTTTTGTTCGCATTTTTCAATGAAATGAGAAGAAAAAATGTGAAAACTATTCTGATTCTCCCCTGATTTTTCCCGGAAAATCCCACCTCTGGTCGCTCGGGTAGAGGAAAGCTGCCAGTCACATCACCCGTGGGGTGACACCGGGCACGCTGACGCATGAAGCCCTTGGGCTGGGATTTTTCGTGGGAAATCCATGGGAATTCTGCAGATTCTCAGTTGGATTATGGGAATCCCCCATTTTTCTTGAGGAATAACGACAATATTCGCTTTTTATATCCATATAATCGCCATTTTCAGAGTCAATCAACTTTTTTTGACCTCTGCTGAACTGGTATCATCATCTCATTTTTTCTAAGGATGGAAAGGGCATAATACAGAAATTGATATCAAATCCTTCCAGAACCAAACGGTACTTCAGGACCATCTTTGGCCCGCTGATTTCGCAATTTCCCACCAGAACTGGGATTTAGCTCCGCCAGAAGCACCTTGTGCACGGCAACAGCCATACGACCTAGTGAATCGCCTGCGATGGATATAGAATGGATATCATGGGGATCAAACTGGCACTTGGAATATACTCAGCATGAGAAACCAAAATGACACCATACTCAGCATGTAGATCATGGAAGGATCCTGATCGATTTTGATGTGAAACTCTGCGATCCACATTCCACACCAATAAGACTTAAAGTCAGTGGTTTCTTGGCAAAAGATTCGAATTTTCCATGCAGCATCCAGATTCAAACGCCTCTGCCATCGTCCACTGCACCTGCACAATTAGCGAAGGATCCGAAGGAACACATGCGAAATGTGCTTTCCAAAAGCTCCCGCCAATCAGTTTCTTTGGGACAAACTCCCAGTCCGAAAATGCCAAGCAGTAGTCATCCAACATCCAAAAAGTAGCATCCTAAAGTATCATCCAAAACATTCAGCTCCAAATTTGTCAAAAAAATCAAGAACAACATCAATAAATCGTTCAAAAATCATCAAGAAACTACATCAAACATGTAAAAAAAATGTGTCGATTTAACATTATTTCTTGATACATTGATATATATATATATATATACTTCACAATATGTCTATATATATATGTATATATATAATATATTGTATGTTATAATATATAACATACATCATCTATAAATTATTTATATGTGTAGTTTATGTATGGATATCTAACATCCTGCGCCTCGTCGCCCATCGTGCGCGGGATCCGAGCCGCAGAAGATGGCGGGCCGCGTCTCGCCCCGGGCCAGCCTGACGTGTCAGCTACAGAGTGTAGATGTAAATATCAAGAGAATTTGATTTAAAATGATAGCTATACTTAATGATATATGGTTAATGATATATGGTTAACACTAATATATATATATACATAAATATGTCTGTTTCTTCTCTGTGATTTGTGATTTGTGTGTGTGTGTGTGTCGTGTATGTCGTGTATGTCATGCATATGAACATATCAGCCGTCGCCCAGGCACTTGGGCAGTTTGCGAAGTCCAAGTTGGTGAAGTTCGATAAAGTTCTGGCGAGTGGTGGACACACTGATCACATTGCTACTTTTTTGGGCTGAAAAACAATCTTTTGTGGCAAGCATGTATATAATTAACTGTATGTATATTAATATATAATATATATGTGTGTGTGTGTCATCTGTTGTTCAAATAAATTTTATACGACTTACATAAAACGATAAAAACCTTTCATGATGTCATGATTCTCAGCACATGTTGGGCCTTGATCGCCTTGGGGGCCTCAGCTTCTCCCCGCCTAGGATCTGGGACCATCTGGGAAAATCACCAGTTTTTGGGGACGGGGAGGACCAAAAAAAATGGAAGATCCTGGAATGACTTTGGTATTTCGATAACTTCGGAAATGATCTTTGCAAAACCACAGAACAGCAAGTCAAAAAAGATAATGATCAACGTCAAAGATTCTTCGGACATCTTCGGACTATTGTGAATCCCAAATTCCGACAGCCTTTCCATGATCAAATATGATCAAGCTGTCAACCAATAATGAAGGGTGCGTTGCATGATTACCCATGCAAATTCGTAGGTGTATCAGGGTAGGTGAGTTCGCTGGCAACGGAAAGCCTCACGATTTCTGGTGTATGGTGGTGTTCCTATCCCATTCGTTTCATTCACGTAGGCTGCCTACCGTAGGCTTCTCTAAAAATTGTGCCTCAAATTCAACTGGTTCATCATTTCCCGTTTCAACCAGGTTTTTGGTGCTTGAAGTCACCAGACCCCATCAATCATCAGATCCATCGATTCCAGAGAGATTCCACCCCAGGATCCCCAGGCCTCCTTTTGAAGATCCGAGGGAGGGGAATCACCTCGTCCGTGCCATAGCTGGCAGCTGGATCCGTGGACCAGCCGGATTCGTCCCATTCGCCCCAATCCTCCGCTGACTGGTTGGGCTTGGGGTATGACAATGCTGATCGTGTGTTGCCATGAAAAAAGGTGGATGTGTGGGATGGACGATTATTATTATCATTGTTATTAGATGTTAATATGATCTCATTATGATCTCATTATGATGGATGATCCATGATTATTCAGAAATTATCCAGAAATTATCCAGAAATGATCCATCAACCAGCAGCCATTGATTTTCCACCAGGCCTCTGCAGCTAGTCTCGCTCTCTCCAAGACATTGAGGCCGGGATCATCTGCCATGGTCTTCCCCGGAAGGCCCCCGGTGAAGACATCTGTTTTGAACGGCCCTGAAACATCCGAAAGTTGGAAAAAATGTTGGAAAGGAACTTGAATAGCAAAAAAATAGGAATAAAATGAGAATATAATGAATGGAATGTTCTCTCTCAGTGTTTTTCGACGAGCTGAAAGGTCAATCGGCCAACCCCACGCACAACAGCGACAACGTAGAAAAGCGACAAGGCAAAACAAACGTAGAGGGAGCGACCCCAGTTCAGTGGCTCCGGTTGGGTTCTGGATGATGTTCCACCAGAGTCCTCATCCCCAAGATCTATAAAAACGGAGATTTCCTTTAGGTCAAACTTTGCAATGCTAGAAATGGCAAAAATTGGAAGGAAAAAAATGTCACCTGACTTTTAGAGTTTGACCATTTCACAAATGGCTTCCGGAAGCTGCAACAGCTGCACCATCTCAATGTGCTCGATGTTTTCTATCAGCTTCAACTGAACTATATTTCTTTTGGGCGCCTATGAAAATGATTGTCACTGATTGAGCCCAAAGAAAAAACATCATGCATACCCTGTGGTAATCAAACATGGCAATGGAAAATCCCCTATTTGCAGATGATTTTCCCATGAAAACACACCATTTATCGCGGATGCCATCTGTGACCGGGTGGCAATCCTAAGGCCCAAATCGGTCCTCCTCAGCAGCAGCTGCGAAAACGGGAGCGGCACCACTAGGCACTTCCACTTTCTGCGAGAACGTGGGATGAATGGGGGAGCGTCATCCATAGAACAGGAATATCCCACCATTCCCACTAGCTATTGGGAATATGGGAATATCCATGCTATGAATAATGGAAATATCGGAATATCCCACTTTTTTTCATTAGGGATTACCTACATAACAGGTATTAGATATTTAGAAAATCTATTATATACCTATAAACCCCTCTGAGACTGGATTGATGACTATCTCCCAATATGAGTAATCTAGCTTTTGACCATGGCACATATGGCACATATGGGTGTTTCTGCGGTTTTCCTGAAAAAGGGACCCCAAATGACCCCAAGCCGTCATCCCGAACAGGTCATTCAAACAAGCCCTGCCATGGGCCAAACCTGAAGATTTGCTGTAATTTGCTTCATTTTACCGATGCCAACCTGAAGTCATGTTTGATCCAACTTTGATCAAGCCACATGGGTCGGTCTGAAATAATGGGGTAGCCGGGTAGCCCATTCCATCCATGGTGCATTATCATCCCCACTGTTGAATGACACTGTTGGGGAACACAAAGCTCATGACATATCCTCATTGAATATCCCCATCAAATACCCAAGTATATCCCAGGTGTATCCGCATCATGTCACCATGAAACCACTTCTGTCAAACTTTCACATTATCCCATGAAACATCCCCACAAAATATCCCACTAGTCACCATTAGTCACCATGTTAAACCATGTTAAACCATATTCACACATCCCATATTTAACCGATTTAACCCCATCCCTCATAGTTAGCAGATCCCCAGATATCCCCATCCAATGCTGTCACCCTCTCATCCAATGCCTCAGTCTCCTCCTCCGGCCGCTCCATGTCTTCGAGCCAACGTCGCCGTTGCTCGCGCTTCTCCTACATCCCAAAACACGTCCTTCTCGAGTCGTTCATCGAAAAAACTCTAGTTTTTCAAACAATAAATACATCGATCATTGTTTGATAATTGTTGACAATATCGATATTGATACCTGAAAAAGAACTTGTTTTTCCCTCTGAATCTCAGTCTCAGCCGTCTCTTTGCAGCACCTCCCGCTTGCGATAGGTGCTCACGCTTGCTCGACGCCCAAGGTTCAGCAGCCTGGAAAAAAACCGTGGATAGCATGATGAAAAACTGAAGAATTGGCTGCAACCAGCAAAGTGGAGTTCAGAGCAACTTCCACCATACAGATGCATGTCATCTAGAATTAAATATTGAGTATACATGAGTATACTCTCTATATCTTCATGGAGATAGATTGATTGATAGATAGATAGATAGGTAGGTAGGTAGGTAGGTAGAGAGGTATGTGTGTGTGTGTAGGTTCTCACCTCCCAGTTCTCCCAGACAAAGCCGACACCAAAGCAACGGTGGCCTCAGTGAAAAGGGTCGAATCGGGTCGAAAATGGTTGGATTCGGTTGGATCCAACTGGAATTCTTTAAAACTTCCCAACAGATTCTCGTCTTTTCACAGATCCAGTTGATTCACATCCCAATTCTAACTTAAGGAAATTTTATGTTGGGATTTCTGTTAAATTTTTGATATTGATTTTTTTTGTTCAAAAAACTCATAAAATCCTCAAGGCATCGACATATCCTATGTCCCCCATGTCGGCGCCGAGCCACGGTGACGCGACCAGGGGCCTTGCGGGTCGCACTGGTTGCACTGCGCGTGCACAAGGGCCTGGACGGATGATTCTCGACACAACGGAGCCCAGGAGCCCAGCAGATGAGTTAAGGTTGTTGGAGAGGCACCAACTGATTGGCGGTTTGGAGTGCCCAATCCACCCAAACTTTATACCCCATTCTTCATACCCCCATTCCCCCCATTCTTGTTGGATCATAGGTCTGTGGTTCCAAATTTGGTGTCCAGCCTACAAAGGAGCCCCGGAGGGGCTGACGCCGCCGGTAGCGCCATGAAATTGGAACTCAGAAGTCCAAACCAACGTCTGTAGCGTAGATTTGTTGCAAATCTGTGATCTGTGGTAGATCTGCGGCTCCGTCAGAATCACAAATCGAAGAAAGAAAAAAAGGGCAAAGGACTAGGCAAAGGACTAGGCATTTATAGTTGATTTACCCATTAAAAATGGTGATTTTCCATAGTTATGTTAGTTTACCAGAGGGTATATTCAACTATGACAAAATTGGATGCGTTCGAAATCTTTGCGGATTTTGCTCTTGCCCTTGAACATCTGCGTCTTCTGGCTTGAGCTCCTGAAAGCTGGCGATGCCAATTCGCCAAACTTCACAATGATCATAGGATATCATAGGTATATTATTATGCTGTTGAATATTATATATATATATAATTACATAATCATATATGAATCTACATCTGAAAATACACATGATAAATATGAAAATTCACATATATGATATATATGTATATAGCATATTATCTACACTATGGAACCTTTTACTCACATGTTTTGGGATTTACAAGCCCGTCTTTAACGCATGTTATCTTGAACTGTGCGAACTCAATATGACACACCCGGTTGGCTCTTCAGACAAACGTTAAGGATCGGTTCAATCAGCCAGGCAGCCAGGGAATGCGTGGCAGTGATTGTGCCTGTGATTTGCAGGAGAGGTTGTGTATGTGCACAAGAGATCACAAGCATTCGGATTTACTACGATGTGTGTATATGTGTATAGATATATATATATATACACCCCTCCGGGGCGGACGTTCATATATATATATATATACACCCCTCCGGGGCGGACGTTCATTCAAAGTTTCATTGGGGGAATAAGTAACTTTAGGCTTACTGCATATTTAGGGTTGATTTAGGGTCGATTCACTTTTTTTGGAGGGTTTATTTTTACAATTAGTTCAGGGTTTGAGTTGAAGGCCCGAGGCTCCAAACATTGCAAATAATTAATATGATATGTGTTAAAATAGTTCAAAAAGCGATTTGGAGGTAAGCGCAAGAATGCGAAGAGACGCAGAAAATATCAAAATTTTGCATGTTTGCGTGTGCAAAAAAACACGCGCCGAAGCAACACAGCAGCTTGCAGTCCCGCATAGAATACTATCAATTTCGGGCAAACGTCAGTCCCCTAGCGATACATATATATATATATATAATATATATATAATCTATATAATATACATATATATATAATATGTATAGATCATTTATACTATATATATATATGGTTTATATATAAATAATATGTATATATATATTATAATTTATATATATATATATATAATTTATATTATATATATAATTTATATTATATATATACATAATTTATATGTATAACTTATATTGTATTTGTATATATATATACATAGATACATGTCATGTCTCCATCTGTATCATCTGTTTGGCCATGACATGCACCTTTTCTGCCATCGCCAGTCGTTCCGCGTCACAGGACACATTCAAATCGTGCCACATGTGACCGGACGAAGAAAAACAGGTGGCTGTGGGTCAAAACATCAAAACATTGCCATTCTATCGGAGATTCACGATTTCGTTTAAAGACAAAAACGAGAAGATAACGAGTAGTAGGTCCAATTGTGCTGAATCGCTATCCAAAAGTCTGTGCTGTTTCGGTCTTGGCCCATGCCCAAACATCAACCACTCGAACTTGATCCCAACTTCTCAACACATCTTTGAACAAAGATTGCAAACGAAGAACCTTCGCTGTGAACATCTGAAGTTGGGATAAAGATCAAGAAGTTCAACAAAAATGGATTGAATAACTCCAATAGTGATTGATTTGAGAAAATCTAGGGAAATTCCCATCGGAATTTCCCGTTTGTGTCCTACAGCATCTATAGTCCCATGGCCAATAAAGGCCAACAGCGGGCCTCACTTGCCACGTTTCGATAAGGCCGTGTAGCTCGCCACGTGGTCATCCGTGGCCGCTTCCTCCAAGGAGATCTCCGAGACCAGTCGACCTCCTTTCATGGGCGATCCTGGCGAAACATCCGACAGGGGAAAGTGTGGATAAGCGTGGGTTGTTAATGAGTAAATTTCATGAACTCCACATCCGAAGCTTTGAAAATATCGGAAAATGCATCGACATTCTGTGGGTTGTTTGGGCCAAGATCAGTTCGAGTCATCACAATTGCTGAACCGCCTCAAACAATGCGATCGAAAGTATTGTCTAAAAGCTCAGGATTTTCCGCCAGTTTGTCCACCAGCAGATTTCAATGGAATTAACGGCAAATTGTCACTGGTGTCACCCCTATATGTCATTTTAAAATCCATGGTTTCCTGTTCATTTTCTACCGAAGCAAGCCCAAAAACCGGGAAATTCACCAGAAGAATTCACCTCAAGTTCCGGAAAATCATGATCAACCATGGGATCAACCATTGGATCAACCATTGGATAACCATTGGAATCAACGGAGGTTTCAACCATTGGATAACCATCGCCTGCTTTCAGCACCGGTGAGTTGGTCATGGGTGAGATCCCACCGTGGCGCCGATGTTTTTGAAGGGCGCGCCACCTTTGGAGATGGCAAGATTCAAAAGATTCGTGACCCGGATCTTATTGAATAGCATAACACATATCTATATTTCAATACAAAAATAGATAATATTAATATATATAATATAAATATATATATATATATAACTAATATATAACTATAGATATATGATGATATATGTGTAGATAGATCAGTTTTAGAGATAGATATTCTTTGTTTACGTGTTTGTTTCGAGAGCAAATCCATCAACGAAAATTCCACCAGCCATCTCTGAGCTCACCGTGGGAGTAAGGCTTGGATTGACACCGCCGCCAAGAACATGGTGATGGTCATCTGCCCCCGTTGATCAAATCCATGGCTTCGGGAAAGAAAAATAGGGTATGCCATTCCATCTCATGGGGTAGAAAACCATGTTCCCCAGCAAACCTGCTAACGAATTGGGCCACAATACCCTCATTTTTGGAGAAAACCATAACAACCAATTGCAGCATGCATAGTTCCATTCTAAGCCATTACAACACGTACATACCCCATTTTCTAACAAACCCCCATGTCCAAATTTAAAGAAATAGAAAATCCAACGAATCTAGACAGTGGATTATATTTTGCAACACTGGCTCTATCGTTTTGGTGCTTCCGTGTGTTTATATGCGGCGATATAACATGTATACCATTTATCCATTTACTAGATACCCTCTGTTTTTGCATAATACAACACTTCTTCCTATCATTTTGGTGCTTATATGTGGTTACATGGATAGGTATATAACATCTATAACATTTACAGTATACGATTTATAGAACAGTTGAAGCCCATGGAGCCAGTTTCCAACTGGACTCCGCTTGCCGTTGCCTGTAACAGAACCAGGTCCCAACTGGTCTCTGCCATGTGCAAGGAGAACCTTGGAGAAAATCACGAGTAATTGATGATAACTGCTAGTAATTGATGGTATTTTTCGGCTAATTATCAACTAATTGTAGGTCATTCTTGATTGAAACATCATTGAAACCCCAGCAGAGTCTATCAGTCTATCATTTGCATCAGCTTTGGGACTGTTCCAAGCTGTTCCAAGCTGTTCCAAGCTGTTCCAGGGCCTGAAAATCAGCTCACTTCTCTGAGGCAACGACATATGCGCCGGCATTTTGCTGCAAAACGAGGTCCACCTGGATGATCGATTTGCGATCTCTTCGGCAAATGATTTGCCAAACATCAAGGAGAAAAAGATGTGGAAAAGATGTGGAAAGTATGTGTATATATATATATATTATACATGCATATATATAATATTATATATATCATATTATATTATATATTAGATTATATTATATATTAGTGAAACATCGTTTCATGAGAAAACCCATGAAAACACAGTTGTTTTCCATACCTTACTGGAAAAAAGATCTGCGTCCAAGGTACTCGAAGAATGCAATGAGGGTTGCACCTTCAGGCCGAAATGGAAATGTCAACTGAAAAACATCCAGTTTCCTTTGGAAAAAGTAGGTGACCACCATGGTTCAACTGTCCAAAACATCAAAAATCTCGGCAAATGATGTCTTCTTCCCCACGTTTTTACGATTCTTCCCATGTGTTTCCCATGGTTTTGCCACCTGCGCCCTCTAAGTTTCCGACATTCAGTGCCCATGAGATCGAAGGCAAAAAGGTTGGGGACCAGGTAATATGGCATGGCGCAGCAGAAGGCTGCGATAAACCTTGGAACATCTTGGAACCATTGGGAACTTGGTGCCAGAAAAGATGGTTTTTTTTTTTGAATCCGAATTCACCCACTGGGGGCGTTGGTTTCAAAGATCCATTTTATGGATGTCTGGGATGATCTTCGGATACCAAGCCACAGGATAATCGCAATGAGCCAAGTCATCAGAGGGCTTGAGTCAGGTCCTTCCTGGCGGCTAACATTGGCTACTTTGTCGGTATAGCTTTACCACTGGTAGCATCACATCCTGTTAAAACCTATATATGATCCTATATTAGTTTGTATCAATACATATCAATACATTACTATGATTTTCGGATCTTCGATTCTTGTTTGGTGGTTTGTTTCTGACTATGCTTCGATTTATTGTTTCGATGGCTGCAGCATGGCGCAGCCGCACCTGGGTCTGATGCAGCAGTAGCAGTACTGCCAAGCAGCCCGCCGAGGCAGCGGAGGCTATGACCTCAGATGATCTATCCAGGTACCCACTGCCTGCCAGGTACCCCACAAAATCAATGAAGGTACTGATTACTGATTGAGGTGTCATAAATATTCATAAATGTCATCCAATATCAGTTACAATCATGAAAAAAAATCATCTCCGGCATTGATTTCTTGGAAAAAAGCAACCAAACCATCCAAGTCCACAATGGTGCCGGGAAGCCTGACTTGTTTCTTTTTTTGACACCGCCAAAATAACGTCAACAGCTATGTTCCTTTCATCCAATGTACTCCCATGGTTGTTCCAAAAGTTGGATTCCTGCTGAGCAACTGGGCTTATAACCAAATGATTCATGGGTTACATGGGTCTCCTTCAAGCTATGCGACCCCCAAAAATACATTAAAAAACTAGATTACCTCGGCGGCTTCATCATGGTTTAATCATCAGAAAAACACCAGCCATCTAATCAGCCACATTTTAATTTATTTACGGATTGGTTGTAACCTGTTGTAACCATCCAAACAATCTAAGAATCATAATCCAAACAATTCAGCTAGCAAAAAAAACATCCAAAGAATCACCTAAAAAATCATCCAAAGCATCATCGAAATCATGTCTGATTTTTTTCCCAAACGCTGACCCAGTGGCATAGAGCTGCTCCCGTTGTCGACGCGTCAACAGATGCCCCTTCCAGGCGTTCAGCACCATGGCAGCAATTCCGCCGCCTGTGGCCATGACTTTCATATGGATTCTCGTGTGGATTTTCAAAGGCTTCATGGTTTTTTGGCGGATGTCCGTGGTATTCTTTTCCGATTCTTCCAAGATGCAACAACATCAATCTCATCTGGTGTCTCAAGATTGTGTTCATCCTCGTTATCCCCAAAGAAATCGATAAAATCACCACAGAATCGCCAGCAACACCGAAAGCACCTGGATAGACGGCTGAGAAGGTGACACTGTGCGACGACCCAGTGAGGCCATGAAACAGCAGCGGCCTTGGAATGGTTAGAATCGTTTGGGTGATGTGGTTTGAAGATTTGAAGATTTGAAGATAAGATGATATATGTGTGATATATATATATGTGATATATATGTGATATATATGTGATATATATGTGATATGTGATATCTAGTATGATATGATGTTGTATGATACTTATAATGTTATATGATAGGTATGTGGTACGGTATGGTATCCATCATATCCATCTGAGGCTACAGCAATCCATGACAATCTCAGGGATCCGGACATGAAATCATCCGCGTGCTGCACGTGACACAGACATGCAAAGGCAAAGGTCAGGAGCCACACTGCAGGCTCCTCTCAACATTCTCAACAGATAGCTCAACCCCAGGTTGACGAGTTCGATGCCAATTGGTGAACTGAAAGATTTGTGGGGAGACACAATCTCTCTGCAGATTCTGGTGATATGTGCGAATTCGCTGGGGAAAAATGCGACTGGCCGAGCAAAAGTCCTGCAGCAAAGATAGGAATGGTTGTGCTTTGCCTCGGCCCTGCAGGGCAGAATGGCATCTAAGTACAGCATCAAAAATATCAAAAATGGGACTTCTCATCCTGGAACCATCCCAAAAATGGAGCGCCTCTGATGGGGCAGCTTTCACCAGTTGCCTCACTAAGACGACCACTCCACCTGCGATGACTTCAGGTGATGAACCATGATGAACGAATTGATCTGCCATTGAAAATGTGCAAAAAGATGAGAAACATTGGAGTTTGATGGATTTTGGGGGTGCAAAAATGGAATGCCCAAAATCCAAACACAGCCACATATTAATAATATTGGCCAGCGAACAAGCTCACAACGGCCTCCAATCACAAGCAAGATCAGGGCTGCCTCTGCAGGCCATAGAAGTCATGTTTGGCAAACCCGTGCTGTTGATTGAGTCAAATCAATTTGAATCAGAAAGAAGAAACGGATAGAAATGGATTTTCCACACAAAATGGACCGGACCTTGACTGGACCTCATCTGTAGAATCATAATGATACTGCACTTTTACCAACCTTGAAAACATCAAAAGCATTCAAGACTCTGGAAGTTTCCGCCAAAAACTGCGAGGTTAACTCACAGTGACACAAAAACGGGGGAAGTTTCTAAATCAATTCAGCAAGTCATCCAACCTTGACCCGCGCTGTGACAACTCATGATCTCTGGCATTGCTGGCACTGCTTGGCACCTGAATGGCGATCTCCCGCCAGGTCAAAATCTCATTCTGCGTCAGGACCTGCAAAGCCACAAAAAGCCACGAAGAACTCCCAGATTTAACGGATTCAGATTTGGAGATTACAACGGATATTTCAAACATCATCCAAAAATCCAGACCCAATGGGATATTTCATGATAATTCAAACATCCAAAAATCTGGGAACCCAATAACGATGTTCCTTTTATTCTTAAGATATGAGATATGATATGTTCACCTGTTTTACATGCCACAATGTTCCTGAAAGGGTTCTGAGGTCACCAATTTGGGGGGAGTTGATCAATGCTTCTTGTGGTTACATGTTGCAAAGCCGCTGTTGTCGGTCTATGCACTCATTTACCATTCTGTCATGGTGTCGTAGGTGACACAACTAGACATGCACGCTGTTTTGTAAACTGCAAATCTACAAATCCATGTTCTTTTTCTCTAACTTAAGAATTACCAAAACATTGATCCTACATGGTTTTCCTCACGTTTTACCATATTTTTCAAGAGATGTTTTCCCTTCGTTCCGCGGCGCACCCCGAAGACGCACATGCCCAAAATGGCGCCGCCGCGCGAGGCGAAGCCCAGGGTGGAGACGGCCATCGGTTGATGTTCCTCGGGGACCAACAGCTTCAGAGCCTGGCGAAATCGAAAAAATGGCGAAATCCTATGGAGAAATGGATAGAGATTTTGATCGCAAAATCTACTTCTATTACGTACATAGATCTATGTATAATGTATATATATATATATATCATAAATTTATCACTATAAATACGTTCCAATGATTCACTAAACATCATTATTATTTTCCAATTGGATAGGAAAAATGGATGGTAGAGTTTCCAAATGAGAAATCAAAGTGTCTCTGGCTTGTGTTTGGCAGTCATGTCTTACTGTCGGAGGAAGAAACGAAGGGTAGAAAATCTACAGGCATCAGGAATAGTAACCAGTTTGTCAGCGGAAATGATAGACATGCTACATTTGTGGATCATCTATAAATACAATTAGTTACATTTGGTTTCAATGTATGTATATATATATACACATTTTATATATAATTATATCATTATGTATTTCAATAATTATCTATCTAGATGGTAACCGACATTCACCAACCAACAGTTTCTACAAATCCATTGTTTTGATCTTCCCAGATCATCTTTGGAACCTTCATCTCGGCTGGCCATCCTGCAGCATAGCTGAAGCGCAAGACCGAAGCGCCCGCAATGAACTGCGCCTCTCCAGAGGTGAAACCCGTGGCAGTTGAATCTGAAAATTTGATAGTGAAAACTGATGAAAATTGATGAAAGTTCTTTACAGATGTTCATTTAAGAGTGACAATTGATTGAACATTGGATTGGTTTTCGAAGATCAAGGTCAAGTTAGCATTTTGTATGTGAATTATGGTTTGTGCACCAAACTACAGATGTTGCTTTGGGAAATTCGGCGGTTCTTTTTGGTTAAGCCAAGCCCCAATGGTTTCCCCGGCGCCTGCGTTTGGGAGGTGGCCATTAAACCGGCACCAAAGCAACATCCTCCCAGTGCCATGCTGAGACCAAAAACGGCACCCCATCCTGGCCAAGTCGACAAACCTGGAGACTGCTGGTCTGAATATATTATGATATACCCATACATATCACTGTATAATAACATATATATATATATGTATATTGCATCCATGAGATGTTGGGCATGCATCAGCCATGCATCATGTCTCTCTATATATATATGTAACATTCATTAATGTATATTATAGGCAAGTGAATCTCAGGATACCGTTTCAAACAAGCCACAATGGGTTGATTTAAGGATTTGTCTTTGGCAAACTCCTGGTCTTAACCGGGATGTGAAACCTCCAAAGTGTCCCTGGGCCTTTCAATTCTTGAAATCAGATGATCTTAACCAAAAACATGACATAAAATTTGAGTCTTATGGGAAAAAACAACAACAAAGATATGATTCCTAGTTTTTTCAATGAAAATCAAACTTCAAAAAACTCCGGAGATTCAGCCTGTGATCCCTTCGCCCTTCGGGCCACCGGATCCCCTCTTAGGTGCGGACGGTCAATGGCAGGGCCCTGGATTCCATAGCCCAGCGCAGCAGCTAAGGAAGCGAATCCTGCGGTCAGGCTTTGTGGCATTGGCCACATGGGAAAATCGAAAAATCTACAGAGAAATATTCTAATTCTTCTTCAGTGCTAAAAAAAGAATATAAGTTTTTCGTTTCCTGCTGGGTTTTGCTGGTTTTCCCAAAGAATTCTGGGAAACACTTGTGGTCATCTAGCTGGTTAAATTATCATACTTCACAAAAATGGAAAAAAACTGTGGTTCTCCATCATTTATCATCGTGATGTCGTTTTTGGAGGTTGTTGCGATTCACCGGTCTGTAGATACACATCATACGTACACATCAATATACATATGTGTAATTTAATTATGCACGTGTATATATAGATATATGTACCTATAATATGTATATATATATACATTTTATACACATTTACATTCAAAATCTACTCTGAAAGCGCGGTCTTTTGCCACACCAACGTCATCGGTCGCGGTCCAATGACTCGTCCGCAGTCAGTGGTGCTCCAAGGTTCCTGGACATGGCATAAATGGGAACTTTTTTTGGGCTTAGCAAACTCTAAGTTTGGGAAATATCCGGTATATCACCAATATATATATATATATCAATATATCCCAGTGATATCTTTATTATGGTACCATTTGTTGAATCAATATTGAATATATGGACAATTCTGGTACCATTTGGGATTGGTTCCAAACGGACACATCCCAAAGGGCGGCGATTCTCCGCGCACCTCAAAGCTGGTGTCGTGTTTTAGGCACGGCAAGGAGCAGGTGATGATCTGGGCAGCGAGAAATGATATTCTCATGTAGATAGATTCATGTACATATAGATAGATATATGTCATGTCATAGAATATGTATGTACATAAAATGTGTGTATATGTGTATATATACATATATTCATGTATAGATGTATAGATGTACATCTATATATATATATATGTCATCACATTTGTATGTCCCTTGAGAAATCTTTCGCACCTGCACCGAGATGTGTACCATGGTGTAGGAGAGTACGCATAGGCCGATGATATTCCATGGCACCGCTGCCATGGCTCCAACAGGAACTCTGATCTTCCGGGTGCAAAATGTGGTGCAACATCCTGCAAAATAATGAAAAAACATACCAGACTTTACAGGATTGGTCATGAGTCATAGTGGTGATGTATGGTTCATACATGCTTCATGTATCTCGCATGTATCTTTCACCAATGTAGGTAGTTTTCACACCAATAATCACTGCCGCATAATGCTGAAACATGTGTTTGATCACCCCATTCGTTTCATCGCCTGCGGTTGACTTCCCTTTCCTGAAACTTTGCAAGGAGGAAATACTCCTTGAGCCACCGTCCATCCACATTCGGCTGGTGCGACTGTGCTGAAAACAGCCCCAACATCCCCAAAATTGTCTACTTTCCCAAAAATCAAGCCCCAAAAATGTCCATTCAGACCGAGTCAAATGGCAAAGAAAACACTTTCACTTGTTCCCAGCCCTCAGCTCCGTCAGCTCCCGCGAGCCGCGAGGTTTTTCTTCTTGAAGCGTGCGTCCGTCTTCCCACTCCCCTTGGGCGCCTCAGCGAGATGGCCATTGCCATGGGGAAAGATTACAATCCTGGGAGAAACTGAAGTTTTTAAAAGGATAAGAGGGGATATGTGAGCAGCTAATAGCAGCTATATGGATAAATATATTTATATATATATAATAGTCCTCAAGATTGCAAAATTGAAGGTTTGAGGCGATACCAAAAGGTTGTACAACCAGAGGAAACCACTCAAAATGAATCTGCATTGTTTCGGGCATGGAGAGAAATGTGGCCTTAGTTCGGGTGCAGCCTAAGAATTGTAGATCCATTGATCTGAATAGATCATTCCTGGAAATCTGTCGTAATACTATTCTCTATACAATATCCAACGAATCCAACAACTATAGATATGTCAATAGTGTCAATAGTGCTTCTATATGGACATGTGTTAACATCATAGATCGTCCATCTATACAAGTATTTACTCAAAATATCCCAAAAAGTGTTCAACAAAAAAAACAGCCACACAACATAGATTCTTCAATAACAACAGATTCATAGGGGATTTCTTAGGGATTTCTTGGGTTCTCTGCCACCACCTGGGAACCACCTGGGAACCACCTGGTAACCACGGCCAGGACACCAGATCTTTCCAGCGCGTTTCGATCTGCTGCTGGACCCAGCGAAGGGTCGCCTGATCTGCCTGGTCCAGGAAGTTCCTGGGCCGCTTTCACCATGTGATGTTGAAAATTTATGGAATTCATGGTTCACTTAAAAAACCTATTTTTTGTGAAAGATTCAGTATATATATATACAATATATATATATGTATATATATATATCCATATGCACATATCTTATATCAATATCCATTTTTCAAATACCCACATACACCTGTACAACATTGGAGCAAAAAAAAGTCAGCATGTGTTGATTGGTATGATTGGTTTTTAGAAAAAAAAATGTTTCTTCTGAACCAATTAATGATACCGATAGGCCTTCCGGGGAATGGGTCGGGTGTATGCAACAAAACCGATCAACCGATCTCCGGCAACATCTGAATCTGACAATGGAATACTCCAAAATCCAATGGATTAAACTGATTAAACCATGATTTTCCCTTAAAAAAGTGCCGAAACTTGGGGGATCCCGCTTCATCGCCGAGAGACACAAAGGTATCTGTGGGCCCAGCCCCATCTCGAGTCAGTAGGCTCACAGCCTTTTTTACAGTCGATGTTGGAAAATCTGGTGTCATCACAAAGAGTTGGAGAAAATGTGGTGTGGTCTAGTGGTGTCATCATCCAAAAACCAGTAAATGGCTCTTGAAACTGCCAGTAAAGTCAGCTTTGCTAAACAGCACGGATTCATGAAGCAGATCCACCTCACAGTGTCACAAGACTCCTAAAGTTTACTCAGAGCACACGTTGAGAGGATCGGGATAGGACCAATGGACTAGAGGATCAACAAAAACATATTAAGATCATTTACCCTCTAGTAATTGAACATAGCTATTGAAAATGGCCCATGATAGATGATTTACCTCTTGAACATGGTGATTTTCCATATGTTAAATTATCATCAAGGATCCAGAAGGTAAGCTACGCACAGCACAAGTGATCCCCGTGAACCCCGTTCGATGTGTGAAGTCCGGGTCCTGTTGGCACATCTGTCGTTGGAGTTCTGCAGACAACTCCAATCCTTTGGCCTCGGATTTCTATGGATTTCTATGGATTTCTGGGAGACTTGAAGCTCATGACTCATCATGACTCATCATGGCCATCAGGATGATCCACTCATGATTTTCCAAGAAAAAGATGGGTGGATTGTCCATTTATTGATGGGTAAGTCTCGAAACATGTTGGAGGTTCTTTCGTGTTTTCAAAAATCCCTTGTCTTCTTTGCTCGGTTCATCTCGTTTCCCAATACTTCATGCTCTGTTTTGAAGAAACACTCTGGTTTCATGTCGAGTGAAATGTCAGTAGAAACCAGGAAACTGCTGCCCACCCAGTTTTGTCACAACCTCCAGGATTTGCCAACTGTTTTTTTTCGTTGCAACTACTGGTCCAGTGTGATGCCATCGGCACGTCCCAGGTCGAGGTCAGAGGTCTGGACGAGTCTGGTTTCAGTCTCCCGCTTTCGAGCGAGCAAATCCTCGACATTTGTCGAACCAACAGACTCACAGCCGTCCATGTCCTGATGAATTGTTTGATTTGAAGTACTGGTAGATTCCTGGTATAGATCAAATCTGATTGGCTGATTCAACTGAAAGCAGCAGCATTTGAAAGCCACGGCCCTTGATGTGCCAAAATTGAGTTGCAATTTGTTAATTTGTTCCAATCAAAATCAAGTCCTCTAATTTCTTCTCGACTTCCTCTGGCCGCACCTGCAGTTCCTGGCAAACATGTCGCCGCAAAATTGCAAACAAACCTCGAGTTGCAATCCTCATCATGTTCTTTCCCGAAAAGTCATCAATCTACGAAATCTCCGAATTACAGAGCCTTTCTGTCTGGAGTCTAGAATGGTATCAAAATGTATCAAAAGGTCCCATTGCTGCAGCAAACTCTGGCAAAAACCCCAGGGGAGAACTCCAAGTCCTTCACCGGTGAATTTACATGTTCCGGAAATGTTACTCTCCTCTACTGCTCCCACACGCGAACATTGCAAACTGCTCACTATGCTGTTGACATGATGATGACATGATGATAACAGAATGACAAGACTGGGCATTCGTCCGCATGAATGAACCAAAACAAAGCTAGACTACATGGAAATTGGATTATCCAGTGAAATCATGTTTTGAAATCTCTATCTTCAATGGACACAGCTTCTATCAGTTGGAAAAAACATCTAGACATTGAATTCCGGTCCTGGACACGTCCATCGCGTCCATCGCTGGGCCGATGATTTCCGTTCGGCCCATGGGCGTCGGCGGTTCCGCTGCTGCGCTCGGCAAGGGCCAGTTCCAACTTCAGTTCCAGGGCGCGCGACCTGGGAACTCCAGAGATACAGGGAGATTTCGGCCTAAAAATGAGATGATGTTGGAACATGTTGGAACTGTTTCATCCAAAAACATTGTTGGGACTGTTTCATCCAAAAATTTTGGGCAGTTTTTTACCAGATGGTTTTGGGGTTCCTTTTTGGAAAACACTCAACTTGGATCGACTTGGAACCATTTTATCAGAGTCCCGTTCGTTAAACATGGTGAAGTAGATTAAACCTCCAACATCATGCCTGAACCATTGAGAAATCTGCATTTCAACGGGGAAATGATGGAAGTCCTAAAAGAAAAACGATAAAAAATCTCCAATCCTCAATTGTCCAATCCTGGGAGAAATCCGTTCTGGCCAGGCCTCCAGTAGGACACCTCCTCCAAGTACTGTTCGTTCAAGTTCTGAAGCCTCGGCCCATGGCAGCTGTGCATATGAGGTGCACATGCGTCATGGCCTGGTACTGAGCCATCGGCCGATGTTGTGCGTCAGCCAATTGTTTCCTGCGCTTTGCACAGAGCGAAACTGAGATGTTATCGGATGTTCTTGTAGGGGGAAAAATGTGCTAACAGAATCCGATATTCAAAGCTTGTTGACCAAAACCTGCACAGAGTTTAGCTGTGTGTCGCTGTTTTTTTTCTTGATGTGACAGCAACTTCTCTTCGGACAGGCCGCACCTGAGGCTCGCATTCTCCGCTAGGATATCCTGCAGAACTTGAACATCTTGAACTCTGCAAACAAAACCACTGCAACTTGCTGAATCACGGTGAATCACGGTGAAGAACTGTTGAACAGTTCAGCATCCAGAGATCATCCCTTCATCCCTTCATCCCTTGAGCCTTGCCTCTTGGCTGAGATCCTGCACACAGCTGGGGGAATCTGGATGGAATGTGGATCTGATCTGTCTTTTTTGGGGTCCAATTTAATTGTGGGAGTGATACAGTGATAATGATTGTCAGCATTTGGAACAATGATCACAAGACCAAATGCATCAGGTTTGAACGAGCCTCACTTGGTTCTGCCATCACCACATTCTTCCACGGCCGTCAGAATGAAGAGTTGCAGTCAACAAAACCAGTGGCTTATGCAGCTGATGCAAATGGAAAGAGTTGTTGATTTCAACGATTTTAGCACCCCAAATTTGGTTTCAACTGTTGCATCAAGACACCAAGTCGCCATGAACAAGCTGAACCAGAATTTGCTGGGGACAGCAGACCATGGTGAAAACGGCAGCTGAGTTTGTTTAGTTGGGTCGGTTGGAGGGGAGAATCTGCAGGAAACCATAGTTTTAAGAGTTTTAACATGTTTGAACTATGAAATATCGGAGTGTCCTGTAAAATGTCCCTTGAAGTCTGTGAAGTTGGGTGAGTCTTGGTGAGTCTTATTGGCATCTATCTCTTTTTCTTTTTTCCTGCCTGATTTGCCTCCGCCTCCCACACATCTTGTACAGGTGGCGTTCGAAATACGGTGAGACGCTGGCCCGAGTGGCTTTTTGCACTCAAACCCCAGCCGAACTTTGTGGACCGAGGCTCCAAGCCAATGTCGTTTCTATGTCACAAATGTCCCGGGAATCACCAGGAATCCAGCTTCATCTAAAATGGACATGTTTCGCACATGTTTCTGTGGAAACAGTGTTTTACCATGTTTTACCATGTTGTACCTGCGCCCTTCATGGGTTTGTGTCGACCGTCCTACGCAAAAATTGCTCTCAAAACGCTGGAAACACCATGGTTTCACCAATGGAAATTATGCAACCCTTCTTTAACCATACAAGATTGGAAATTGGAAAATTGATGAAAATTGCACATCAGCAGCCGAAGCAGTGCGTTCCTCAAGCGCCGCTTGAATTTGGAAATTGCCTGGGACCCAATTGAATTTGGGTCGTCTCCAAACGCCCCGGTACTGCTGGTAGACTTTGGTACCCTCAGACGTGGGCTGCTGGATTTGCCATTGTTGAAGCATGTTGTGGAGGGATGTGAAATCGATTTCTCGTCATTAAAATATGAATGTCTGAGTCTGGTTCTTTAAGATAGTGGAATTTTTCAGTGTTGGAGAAGACGTGAGGGCGGCCCCCCCACTTTCTATCACCAGTGTTGGGAAAGATGTTCTACAAGCAGCCAAAAAGAACCAACAGAGCCAAGCAGCGGCATTCGATGGCGAACTGGTAGGATTTCTCAGGTCTCAGGAACTTCAATTTGTGACGCCTCAGCCCAAGACCATTCCCGAGATACGCCATGAGATTCAGACTCCGAGTCGTTGCATAGCTTTTGCGAGGTGCTGAAACAGAGTACTAAGGTTAACCAAGGATATCAGGAAACAAAAATCATCAAAAATCCATGGTTTTCCTTCAAGACTGATTGAATCCAAGCAACAAAAAGGCGTCAGACTCGCCTGTGGCCTGCAAGAAATGCCATGACCAGGGCATCATGTGGAACCGGTGTGAATAGACCAATTTCTGTGACAGCAAAGAATCAGATCTTCCAAAAAGGTCAACCGTGATCGTCGCGTCGAATCTCATTGAACCTTCTCACAAAAAGTGTTCACAGGAAACCCAGAAATTTGGAAGTAAAAGCCATGCGTTCCATGGTCTCCTGTAGATATGTCCGATATGTCCTGTAGATATTTCTGTAGATATGTGTGGTATATTCCTAAAACCCATCCATTCACACCTGGCAGAAAGGACAGTTTCAGATCTTCCCAGCCTCCAAGACGCCGACGGTATGCCACGCCAACTCTCTGTCGTTGTCGCTCTCCCTGCACTGCACGCGATACTCCTGGCCAAACGACAGCCAGGAATGGACACCCCGTGGCTGTCAAAAAGGGTGTGAAAAGGATAACAACATGGATAAAACATACGGAATACACTCAAAGTCATGGGGTGGAGAATCTCTTCCATTATCTCATCATTAGTGTTCATGAATGTTGTTCATGATAATAACTATAACTGAATCACTAGACTATCCATGAGTATTACATATCCATGACTATCCTGCCATGCCCAGGCATAGCAACGGTTCCAGTCCAGTGGCAGCTGCGCGGAGGACGCGAAGGGAGGCCAACACAAACTCACGCAGTAGGGTGTCACTTCCTGGTGCTGTGAGCGATTCACACCGCACTGCAACTTGGAACCTTCCAAGAGCTCATGAGAATCAACAACTTGAAACACATTGTTTGAATAATGACGATAAACGAATGATGAATACTTGTCACTATAGTTCCATGATATATGAATAAATATGTCATTGTACAATGAGTTCCACAATTGATTTTTTCATAACAATAACATGTATTAGTACACATTCCATAATATCATGATGGTGTATATCATCCATCAAGCACACTAGGAAACACAAGCTATCGTATATGAACAACCCAGATCTATGCGTTCAATTGTTTTTCAATATATTCCATCTTTTCTACGTAGTCATGTCCTCTAAGAGAAGCGCCCCTACCGGTCGTGGCGCTTCCAGCCCCACCGATAGGCGGCTACTCTCCGACCAACCTCAGTGGTTGTGGGGGGGGTGAATGAGTTTTGCGGGCTTTGTGGGGGGGATGACCAACAGCATTTTTTCCATACATCCCCCAAAAAGGATATGAAAACCCCGGTATTGGCATAGCTTTGAATCATCAAATGAACTCGTCTGAGCATGTGAACACCCGAAGTTTTGACCTGGGTCATCTGCACGAGTCAGTTTTGCTCAGGCTAAGGCTGGACCACAAAATGGCATTTCCATGGCGCATTTGCACCTGCCACAGCAGACCCAACAAAACTTCCAAAAAAAAACATGGAGAAATTGTGAGACCATGGTGGGATTTGAATCCTTTTCACGTCTCAAAACTCAAGTTTCATTCATACCCAGAAATGACTATGGTTATATCAAAAAAAAACATATCAGTACATAATCCCTTCCCCCTAATAACTCACCGATTTAAGGTCCCATGTAGAAATATATTTCATGGCATAGCGGGATTCGTTTTGCCTCCAGCTGTCCCAAAGTGGCCAAGCGCGGATCCTGCAAGCTCCATTCGTAGGACTCGGCCTGCGACGTTGGGTCGTCAAACTCACCGCAGGGTTTTTGAACATAGACCCTGCCAAATAGGGTTGGAAGATGAGTTTCCACTCAAGCTTTATCATGTTTTATCTATTTCAGGGTCTATGTTGATTTGGGGAAGGGTATCTATTTTTTCAGTTGTGAAAGAACGGAACTATTGATTGGAATTACCAATTTGTTGTGGGATGCTTCATGATATTTCATGGCCAAACAGTCAAAGAACCTCCTTTCGCGGGATAAACCTGTCATCATAGGATCGTGCACCACTTTGGTTTTCAGCAGCCAATCGGGACACAGATCATCTCCAGCTCAAAGTCATGGGATTCGATCCATGAACCTATGGATGGAGCAGCAATTTTGGATGGATTCATCAATGAAATTCGATTTACCCATGTTCACCATAGGATTTTGAATCCCCCAACATTTCGATTACTCTAAAAAATCTGCAACAGGAATTGAGCGGAAGGACCTCTCTCTGCTGAGTCACATCTTTCCTGTCAAGGTCACTTCAACATGGAGAAGTTCAACCAGAATGCAACAGGTGGGTGACCCAAAAAGTGAAATTCTCCCATAAAAAGGGCCACAACTACGAATAAAAACCAAAGCGAATTAACTAAATAAGGAAAAAACTGATTCAAATAAATCAAGATGTATTTAAAGTTGATTCAAAAGAAACCCCGGAGAAATCATCAAGAGTTTTCCCACAACGGAAGATTGACGTTTGGACAAACAGCCGGCGCCTTGGACGTGGCAACAACTGCGGCTGCAGTTCTTCCCAAATCTGTCCTTCCATCCTCAGACGAACCTCCATGGGACCATGGTCAGTTCTGCAAATCTGCTCATGTATGGATAAAAACACCATCCATATAGTTTAATGATTCATGATGTTTGTTTGATTTGTTTGATCCAAAATGGGATAAAATTACTTGATTCATCAAATGGATTGAAATAGGTATGGGGCAAAATTGAACACCCGAAAAACGATAGATTCAAGTCCATTTTTAGTACCCATCCAATGATTGGGGTACCCAATGCCAATGATTTGACCCATACCCAAATCGATATCTCATGTGTCGATGGTCAACGCTTCTGATAACTGAAACCTCGCCTGAAATCGAGTGGCACAAGGCCCATTCCCCCGATCAAAGTCGTGCTGAACGGCACAGGCCACCTCAGAGGGAGAAAATGAACAGCCGGAGTAAAACATCTCGTTTCTTCAACACAAAGTGACAGATTGACAGCTTATTAGAATCTTCTCAAATAAAAGACTACGAATAGTTGAATAATATATCTATATACATATATTTCAAGCACCTTGAAGCATCAAATCCCACATTCCGGTTCTGTCAATCCTCAAATTCACCATATTTTTCTTAAGCCACCGGCAGCACCGAGTTCCTCCGCATGACGCGGAGCTCGAAATTGCTCCTGATGAGATGGAATGGGTTCGTCCTGGGTCCATGATCCAATCATCCATATATTTCATGGGTTTCATGGAAATATCATGGAAATATCATGGAATTTCATGGGTTTCATTTAGTTCCAATATCAGGAGTTCATGGAAATATCATGGAATGGGATTGTTGAATACCAAAGATAATGACTTTCGGGGTCCACGTTGGTAGCCTGTTGTTGACCCATACCGAACTGGAAAGGAACACCGAACTGGAAGATCGAGTCGGTCTGAGAACCAATCCAAGTCATCCAAATCAGATCCATCCAACCCATCTTATCTTAATTTAATCTTAACTAACATCCAGATGTTCATCCAAAAAATGCACAAATCAGCTGGACTGTGGTTGAGGTCCCCGACCCAAGACATCAAAGCCTTGATTCCACCACCGCTTCCATCCACGGCCAATCGCCTTATTCCCGACGTGGCGGAGATAGAGATCCAAAACGGCCACTGCCAAGCATGTTCAAAAAACCTCTCAAAACTGCGCAAAATTTTAACAAATCATCCTCATAAACTGTATTTCTATGAAGATTTCTGAAATTTCTATATCAATTGAAAATGCTGATGTGACTTCAATGGCCACCAGTCCGATATTGCTGAGAACACGGCAGCTTCATGCCTTGAGGCCTTCGAGATATGGAGAGTTGCAAGATGAAGTGAGCTGAAATGACAGACTTGTTTTGGAGCTTAGAGATTTGATGAAAATCGAATAAAATCGATGTTTTTCCTTCACACTCCATTTGGAACATTTGGGGCAGGCCAGGTTCACAGAGAGGTCCTGTCGAATCTTCTCAGGCATCCTGACATCCTCGTCAAGCTGAAAAGTCAGCTGGACCTGATTTTCATCCTTCTCATCCTTCTCATCCACCAGCTATTGGTTCCAACTTTCCCACCATTTCCACTACCAGTCACTACCATTCACTGAACTATCCACTAATGTTAGTGAAAAACAAAAAGCCAGCCATAGTTTGATGGTTTACCATCGATTGCCATCCATTGCCATCCACACCTGGATGGTGGTTGTGGACAGAACCAGGCCGAAGGTGGTGAGGCCGTACTGCCGGAACCTCGAACCGTTCGAACCCCTTCAGATGATGCGGATGGGAGGCATGGGGTGGAACGGTGGAACTATTCAGTTTCCCCAGCATTCCAATCCGACTGAAAATGGGGGGGCGATTCCAAAAGGAAGATCTCGACCTGTTGCAACCGAAAGCTTCGGTTCCTGGGGCAGCGACCTCGGGGCAACACAACCCGCAGCTGCACCGCTGTGCAATCCTGTAGATTCAGTCGGAGGACTCTGAGCTGCATTGGCTCATCATCCACGGACCTGACGAAGAGTGGAAAAGTGGCTGGAAAAGTGGCTGGAAATCACTGGGATAAAATCCAGGGGATGAACATCCACGGCCAGATGGCTGCAACTCCCATGGCCTCAACTGTGCTTGAACACAAGCGCTGGGATGGATGCAGTTCCACATCAACACCTGACCAAATTCTGCCCGGATTCTATGGATTGGTTCAAGATTGAAAATTCAGAGGAAAGCCAAGATTTCAACATGGATATCAAATATTATCAAGTGGCATGCTGAAGATTTCGAGAGGTCCCTTCTCTCGCCAAATGTGATTTCGTGTCCAAAAATGCAGAAGGCTCCTGAAACCAGTTCAGGGACAGCCATATCCACCAGATGGGGCTGCCCCTCCTGATATCGACCACGTCCTGGTTGTACTGGCATCGCTGAACCTGGAAAATGTTGATTGGACAAAGATCCAAGTGCTGCAGAGTCTTGGAATCTGTGCAACACATCACTGAATCATACTCAGACACGTGAGAAAACTCAGCAGCTGTTGGTGCCATGACCATTTCTGTAGGTAGGCGACGGTATTGTAGGACCAGCTGGCTGGAAAGCTCCTGGATCTGAGGTTTCTCACCGCTTTCCAGTCGGAGGTCACTCTAACCCTTCTCTGGGGTGTTGGATCCCCCATTTTCAGACACATACTGTACAAAAAAACACTCAAAAAAAAAACTAAGATATAGTTGGCTAGACAATATCCCATTATATCCCATAGTAATCTCCCATTAAAGCTCCATTTGTTCAATTGGAAATCCCAATAGTTGCAAGATGACTCCAGGATGGCTGCAGAAGCTCCTGCGGATAAGGCCACCGAAGAAGTAGAGGCACAGCACCCTGAGAAGATCCAGGGGTTCCGTGGGAAAAACATGGCTTTGTGACAATTTTCATAAAAGGAAAACGTTTATATAGATGTTGAATAGGTGGATATCAATTGATATATCCCCCAAAAACATGTCAATATTAATATTCTCATTCGATATCACATTACACCTGCACATAAAGTAGTTCATCGTGGGTAATATAACCATCTTCAATCATCCAAAATCATGAGGCTATGGGTCAAGTAATTGGGTACCCCAATAGTTCGGTTGGTTACTAAAAATGGACCAATCATAGTTGGATTGATAGTTGGACTAAAAATTGGGTAGTTGGATGGTTACTGTCCAATCACCCAAAAACTAGGCCTGAGAAGCTCCGGCCACTTCCACCGGCGCGGAATCCAGCGCCAACACCTGTGGTGCCTGGGGCGATTTTTTGACCATCGATGGGACGGAAATTCGGATGGGAAAACCACGGGGAAAACCATGGGGAAACCATGGGAAGTATGTGATCTTTTTTCGGGGATACATGATATACATTCGTCTCTGGTATAAATTATCTAGATATACATTGGATATAAATTGGGCTGCTCAAACATCATTCAAAGGGGCCACAAAAATATCGATTATTTGTTTGGCATGTACATTTATATGGATCGTCCAGCTGTCGAAGGTCAGTATGTAAGGGATATAAATGGATATGCCCTCCAGTAAATCAATATCGATGTGGAAAACCAACAGTTTCCTGAGGAAAATGATCTACAAATGCTGGGTTGCAGTTTCCCAAACGCATGGCAGTTTAATGGATGGCAATCGGACTTAAATGTGGTATGCATGCATCATTTGAATTGGGCTAATTGGAATGTTATACTATACCAAACTCTGGATATAACCATAGGACCCATATTTCACCGTTGGAATAAGTCTTGCAAAAGGATTTTTGTGCGAAATATCAAACCAGCACTGGCAGATTTCACACCATCATGAATTGATTCCGGCAGGTTGCAAGCACATAGCCAGCCCAACCCCAAACCTATGTCTGAATGATGTACTGTATGATGTATGAATACCCCAAGTGTATATCCAGCTATATCATACTCAACACAAAGATTTATCACAACCACCATTTTTGTTCATTTACCATTCATTTACCATTCATAAAAACCATTCATAAAAACCATTTCACCGGAGATTCGAAATCCATCAGAAGGAAGGCAAAAAAAACCGATTTCTCCCGGATCTCCCGCGCCGGCAGCGTGAGATCGGCCGTGTGAAAGGAGAACTGCTCACTGGTGAGACCACGGGAAAAGTCCTTGGAAAATCACGTCCGGCACGGCATGTTAGATCTGAAATATATGATGAGACATGGTGAGATATGGTGAGATATCTGAATAAAGTTTAAAATCGGCTAAACATCTAGATATTTGAAAAGAAATGTCCAGCTTAAGAAGTACCCAATAGCTCTTAGGACTATCGTAAATGCTACTATGCCTACTATGTTTTATCATGATCACGCAAAAAGTGATACTGCAATGACAGCCACTGTAGTTATCTATTTACTACTATGATTCAATAGCCAGATATTGTATTTTGGTGGTTCGTCTTTGGTTTCTGTTCATCATCATTCAACGATGTCCTGAAATTGGAAAATTGGAGGCGGTTTGTGCTGCTACTTATATCTACTCATAGTCATTTCACACCAGTGAATGCTCATTTCTGCACATAGTGAGCAAAGAAGTTCCTATCTCTGAAGCAACCAAAACCAGCATACACTGTTCCTTGGATCCCAATCATCGACTTGTAAACGACATTTGAAAGGATCGATGAAAATGTCTGTTGACTAAGTCCCAAGCAGGCCATCTACCTCATCTTTGATTTGAGAGCCCCACCCGCGAGCCAACGTGCGGGTAGCGGGCTTCCACCGCGAAGATGTACGACACCTGGCCACAACATCAAGATCACAGCTTTTTGAAACTAGCAACAAGTGGCAAAAATCCATCGGAAATCCACCAAAAACCAACCCATGAACTTGCAGCATCTTGCAGCATCTTGCAGCAAGTGGCATTGGGCTGGAGATACGTCACCTCAGCGGAGCGACGTTCGGCAACCAGTTCGGTTCCGCTTCGTGCGCGCTGCGCCGCGGTGCCGAAGGTCACTGAGGCGGTCACCGTCGCAGTCTCTGTGGCTTGGCGGCCATCGGAGATGAAACACGCGACCACCTGGGAAAATGTGGGGAAACCAAGTGCTGCTTCACCATTTTGTGATAAATAAAATAGAGAAGTTGAATTTCGAGAACTTGAATTTCATCATTTCTTGGCTTATCCATCATGTTTGGAAAAAAAAACAGCTTGAAACGAACAGACTTCCGACTTCGATCTGCAAGGAAGCTATGTCCCAGCCTGCTCACTGGCCTTAGAGCTGACAGAGCTGTCGCTGTCTTTTCTCATCGCATGCTGTGGCCCTGTCACACTGTCCATGGCATCTCAGGTCCAGACTTCAGAGCAGTCACTGGCCTGGGATATTGCAGATCTATGCAGATCTTACTGACCCAACGAAGATCTGGACTCAATCCCTTCGCCTGCGCGATGACGCGATACTCCACCAAGTTCATTCCATCTGAGGCATAGAATGGAGCCCATTCCAACCTCAGGGCCCCCAACTTTGGAAATTTAGAGGCTCAGAGATCGATCAATTTGGTCACTGTCATTGGCTTTTGGGGCGAAATGTGGCCTACATTGACATGGGTCATTAAATGTCCCCATTGAACATCACCCAACCATTAGGTATATGGTCTACTAGATGGCTACTATTTTTGGTGATGTCTAATATACCCAAAATGGGACAGTTACCAACCCCTGATTGATGATCATCATCTTTCGTAAAATCCACCAAAATGGTTCTGGATGCCCCGGCTGCACAGCACTTTCGCTGATGGGAAGCAGCGAAAAGGCCTCACCCAGACCCGAAGATGGATCGATAGAAATGTCATGTTACCATATCTCTGCCATTTGGATCGAATTCGCCATATATGGCCAGAAAATTGGGTAATAATCCCATTCAATTCCAAGAACTACCCTTATTAAATAATATTAAATAGATGCAAATGTGTTGAGCATGTATAACAAACATTGAAAACTCAATAGAAATATATCAACAATCGACAAACATGTTTTTTTTCGAATTTTCCAGCAGATTTCTTTGGAGAAAATCGCCATTTTCGCCATCCGCCTCCTGACTGGGATAGGGCGGCACCACACAGGCAGAGACGCGCAGGGAAGGCTCGGACCAGTCCAGGGCGGTGTGTTGGTTCCTGTGGAGAAACTGGAGACGTCAATCAGTTGGGGAAATTGATGAAAATTGAAACAGAAATATCAACAGAAATATCATGAAATCATGGGGGTTATCAATTTGTTGATTTGTTGATTGATGAAAAAATTATCGTCAATCAACATTAATCGATTGTTTCCAAAGCTCACATCTTTTTACTGCCAATCGAAGCACAAATGTCAAATCTAATGATTCGAATAGGGCCTCTTGTATAGTAGATATGTAGAAATCTGAGAAGATGAAAGATTGACTTATGCCTTTTGTACACGTGGGTGTGTCTGAATGAAAAGATATCAACTCCCAAAGTTGCCATTAGAAAACATGTAGAAAAAAAAAACACCACTACATTTAGACACAGGCGACCTGCCTGCACCTCACCCGAAAGGCATATGTCAAGCCTTCATGGAGAATCGGCACCTCGGCTGACAGATCTCGGCTGTTTACAGCTGGTTTTATCTCAGAATTGTTCCATGTGTTAATCCATGTGAATATCCATGAAAATTATATTCATGATGGACTGTTTATGACTTGTCCTATTGTTTCATGAACGTGTTTATGAAAAAACTCCAGAAGGCTATCCGATGGCTCTCAAAATCGGCTGGCTTGGAGACAAAGCCAGGTGCGGAGTTTCCCTCCAATGATTCAGTGGGCACATATGCATAAATCCAAAACTCAATCAGAGATTCATATTTGGGGAAAAGGATTATTTGAAAATTCACCCGTACAGTAACAATCCCCAAATGGAGTTATTGAAGGTTCGTAAATCTACCCCATACCAAAAACGCATCGAGGTGCACCGAAGTTAAGATCTGGACATCAAATTGGAAGGTCAAATTCTCCAAGTCGTCATCCTCCGTGCATTTCAAACTGGCCACTTCTCACCAGTTAGATCACCATGACGAGAGTTGGTTGGAGATCAATACTTGCAAGCGATGAAATCTGATGCAAAAAGCAACACAGTTTCTGGTTGTGCTGTGACAATTTGAGATGAAACGGGTGACAAACTGCATCGGGATTCACTTCAGGCCCAGACCCGAACAATTTCCACAATCAACTGAAAAATATCTCTCGGTTTTTCTTAATGGTTTGTTTCTTCCCATCGGCAACATTGGAAACGTTGGGAAACTAAGCCATGGAACTTGACCGTGGCATATATGTAAATATAAGCTACAAAAATATGAAAATAGGTTCAAACACCTATATATATAAATATATATATAGACATAAGTATGTAAAACTTACTTAGAAGCAAAATGTTTTTCCGGTCATTTCTTCACGGCGATCCTCCGAGATGGGCTCCATGTAGCCGCAGGGCACGTGTTGCCACAACTCCCGCAGCGCCGTGGCACGAGTGGCACAGCCTTCGAAGTCGTCGTCCTCCTCCACGGGGCCAAACCAGACCTGCCACGGCAAGGGAAAACGATCAGAAAATACACATAGACATTATACAGATATATAGATGATGTATGTATTGTGCATATATATATATATGACATATATTCAATGGTCATTTCAGGAAGCTAAAATGGAGGTACTGTACCATATAAGGCCATATTTTGTGGGGATATTCCCTTACATAGGCCTTACATAGGCCTTATATAAGGTACGTACCTCCAATTTAGGATCCTGAAATTCCCATTGATATATTGTAGATACATTGTAGATATATACATATATAAGAAATATGTGTTCTACTCTATCTACTAAATCTAAGTGCATCAAGTCACAGAATCACTGAGCTTCCAGCCTCATGGCTCAGAGGTCCACCTCCCAACTCCAACGGCACGTGCCACTGCAACGTGGCCAGCAGCCCGAAGTCGTTCATCGCGATGCGCGCCTCCCGCAGTGCGTATGCCGTGGAAGTTGGCACGAAAAGTGGCCAGAGGCACCAAATGGAAACACAAATGCAAAACATACTAATACGGCAAAAATGTAGTACAACATATAGTAAACACTGAAAAAATATGAAAAAATGATGCCAGACATCTTCGACAAATGTTCGAACATGACTTCACAACACATCTTTTTAAAGACCCCCCAAGGCCCAAAAGACGGCCTGAGGTCTCCGTAGAGGGGCTCCCAGCAGATTCAGAAAAGGATATGGGGCCACCTTGCTCATCCAGGTGTGAATGGTGGTCATTGGATACCACCCCCGTTTAGAAAAATCATGGATATGAATATGACTGAAAATTGGATACCACCCCCGTTTAGAAAAATCATGGATATGAATATGACTGAAAGATTATGAAAGCATTGAAAGCACCGGGCAAATTTGCTGCCAACTTCACATGTTTCAAAATGTTTCAAAACGCAGACCAGGGCCAGGGACGCATTCAAAAATCGCCGCAAAGGCCGCCAGGGTCGACAGGTCGGCTTGGGAAAACCTCTGGGAATCTCCAAGAATTCGCACCCAGATTCCAACCAAACATCCAATCATCCAACCATCCATCCAATCATCCATCCAAAGAATTCCAAAGATCTATCCATTCAAAGATCTATGGAAGGCCACGACATGTAGCTGGGTAGCAACAAATGTTGCAGCCCAAGGAGCTCGAAACAGGGCTGCCACCCATCTGCCGACCGCATTCGACGATTCAGGAATTTGGCCTAAGAAAAAATGGTCACATCCACGCCACAAATTAAACCAAAAAATGGCCAGGTGGTCAGGAGGTTGGCTGTTTCACATTTTCGTTGATTCTCACTATCTCATGCTACGGTCCGCAGAAACAAAGGAACTGAAATGCCAGAAAAGTCAATGTCACTCATATTGTAGTTCCAAAATAGTCATGATCTTTTTTGACCAGAAATCTTGTGGACCTCTAACGATCTCTACGGGGAGTATCCAGAAATTGTCTGGCTATAACCCATCACCCTCCAGACAATAAGTCTTCGCTTACAAACCAAAACCAAAAAAATACAGATCCCTTTCGATAGATCTGAACAAATTCAGATACAAATCATTCACAAAAAACAATTCAGAAAAATAATTCATCAATTTACATCCATTTACATCTTCATTGGATCTTCATTAGATCAATATAAATCAATATAGTTTCGTCCACATTTGATTTACATGTTCCACCCATCCCATGTGTTCCATCGATCCCCGTCCCATGCTGCCCGGTGACCACCGCCAGGACGTTGCCGCCCCCATCCAGCAGCGGCACGGCCGCCAGGCAGCGAAGGTCGCTGCCCGCCTTGCTGTCACGCTGTGCAGTATTTTTCGAGTTGTTAAAGAATGTTAAATAGATCTAAAATATCTGCGTATTGTATGTATGTATGTATGTATGTATGTAGGTAGGTAGGTATGTATGTATGTAGGTATGTATGTATGTATGTAGGTATGTATGTGTTATCGAAGGAAGTTTAGAAGTCAAACTTCCGGCAATATGGACAGATGGAAAAGCAGAGGTGCTAAGAGTCAGGGAAGAGAAGAGCAGAAGAAAGAAGATCAGGGAAGAGAAATAGTCAGAAGAAAGAAGATGCAGGTGCGCGAAAAGGTAGGAAAGTTGCGAAACACTGTGTTTTTTTCCAGTGATTTGTGGCTCCGGAGGGTCGAAAAGTAGGCTAGCTCAAGCGGCAAGCGCGAAGCCATCTGGCCAGATGAGAGATGAAAAATTGCACGCCGTTGTGGCGCGAAGCAAATTTCGAAGTCAAAAGTGTTACAACACACCATGGTCAGACCACTTTTGGAAGTTGCGCGATGTCGAAAAAGTGCACGCCGTTGTGGCGCGAAGCACATTTCCAAGTCAAAAGTGTTAAAAACCGACGGTCTCGGACCACTTTTGGACGTTCAGACGTTTCGCGTGGCAGGCGCAAGGGATTGTGCACCTTGTCAAAAGTGAGCAAAACATGAGGATTTTGTCGCAGTTTCAACTACAACCACCTCTACACTACATTACACTCCACTACACTGCACTACGCTACAACTACAACTACAGCCACAACAACTACTACACTGCATTACACTACACTACACTACACCACACCACACTCCACTACACTACACTACACTAATTACAACTACAACTACACTACATTACACTACCCTACACTAATTGCACTACGCTACATTACACTGCACTTCACTTCAACACACTACACTACACTCAATTACACTACACTACACTAACTATAACTACAACTACACTACTTTACACTGCATTACACTACATTACACTACACTACACTATTACACTACACTACACTACACTACACTACAACGACAACAACAACGACAACTACAACGACAACTACAACTACAACTACACCACACTACACCACACCACACCACGCCACGCCACACTAGACTAGATTAGACTAGACTAGGCTACAGCGCGCAACACTACAGCACACTACAACTACACTAATTACACCACACCACAACTACAACTGCAACTGCACCACGCTAATTACATTACACTACAACTACAACTCCACCACACTACAACTACAACTGCAGCTGCACTACACCACACTACATCCAGCAGTTGTGGGTGAGGTGACCACTGCAACCATTGCAACGACTCCAAAAAACACAACTCCAGCCACCTTTCGGTCCATCAGTGGGTTCGCTCTGCCATCTATGCATCACAACAACTCACCTCTCCTATAGTGTCCTATCTTTGAAACTTCCGCCACCGCCTTGTGCGGTACTACTGGTATGTTTTAAACATGTTTTTATATTCGAAACAGAATGGAAATTATGTACGCGAGATATTGTTCATACTATTGGTTGTGTGGTATAGTGTCTGTAATTCACTTTGATGGGATAGAAACATTACACACACACACACCGACACATTGACTCGTTTCTGAGAATGTCCTGTAGAAAAGGTGCAAGTTTCTCGACTGTGCTGCGGTATATGCCTGAATTGGGCCCCCCACAACCCTTATCAATCTCATTATGTTTGATCATCTGATTCAGTGTCCTCCATGCTTCGTGTTTTGCAATTACCACAAAAATTGAGGGAGACACCATGGAAACGGCCATAAAATAGTATATATCCGTCTGTATCACCATCTAGATATCATATTATCTCCCAAATCTTTTGATCTATCCAACAGCTTCCAATTGTGCTCAAAAAATCAAATCAAAACTAATTGAAAAAAAACCATGGTTTTCCCTTTGTTTTCCTAATGTTTTCCCACCTTTTCCCAGCATTTCGGTATGTTTTCGGTGGCCTTCCCCGGTCCCCGGTCCGGGCCGCGCCTTGACGTGGCGCGCGGCGCGGCCCGCGCCCGGCGAGGCGCAGTGCGACTGGATCACCTCGAAGCGCTGCCAGTCGTGGCGCGCGGCCTCCGGAGAGGGGAGCACCTGGCGACTGCGGTCCACTGGGCATCACTGGGCAACTGGTGAATGGTTGGTATGTAGCGAATAGAATGGTACAATAACTTGGTATATGGTTACCAAATGTACCCAGATGTACCCGGTTTGTTGTTGAAAATTCAGAGTTAATGTGAATGGTATATGGAGAACCAATGGTTGGTATATGATGACAAACTTGATTAAGAACCACTAGTACACCAATGGTCATTGACATCAACGGCGATGCTTATGGTAGCCATGGTTAGGAAATTTGCCACAGTCAATCACAATTAAGCATGGTTGGTTGGTATACACCATTGGAGGACTACATTACACCATTAATTGGAGGATCAATGATATATGGTTGGAAAATCCATAGCTGTAGCCATTATGGTATATGATTAGATAGCCATAGTTCGGACCCACTACTGGTTGATATAATAAGTAATAGGTTCCCCATGACCAATGAGAAGTTGATAACCATTGTTACTAACTGGTATACGGTTGGAAAATGTTGGCAAATGGTTGGAAAAAATAACCCGCCGTAGTCAACCTAGTGGTACTCTACTACCCTTTGGTGACTAACCATTGGAAAATGGTGTAGTTAACCATTTGTAACCACTGTTGGTGATTAGACATTTGGATAGACATGTGGATAACCCTAGGTACAGCTGAATTATCAATGGCACATGTAGTTGAAAATGCTATCATCTGATGTTGGATTATCACTGGTAATTAGCGGTTATAGTTGGATATAAAGAGAACCCTTTTGAATCCAATGATAATTGATATCCATGTTGAAAATCAATTATAATTAGGAAGTACATAAGATTTACATTGGATCATGATATCGCCTGTTATTCATATTGGTATTCATATTCAATGGTGATATATTGGTTAGATTGTTCTATAGTTGTGTATCTATTGCAATGGTTGTTCATATCCTGACTAATACATAGTGCTTTCCGTAGTTTTGCCCATCATCAGACACTGGCCGCTGGACTGAGTTGTAGTTTGCCATCAAGAGTGGTGGTTTTGCCATCAAGTCGGAGCCAATCAGGAAAGGACCATCAAAAAACTGGGGGGTTGCTCGGTAAGTTGATTTTCGACATGGGAACCGTCATAACGACAAGAAAGATTGCAGGGCTGGTCCGGGAAAAAGATGTACAATAACACTCTTTCATTGTCACCCTTTGTTTGGGAAAAAAGAACAACATTGATCTGAAGTTAAATCAATGTTCCCTTGGAAAGCATGGGCGCCACACTTGATTCTTCAGGGCACCTCTTCTCTTGTAGCTTCAGTGGAGGACATTCCCCCATATCCCCCATTCCCATAAAATGATCGTTTAACTGTCAAAAAAAAATACAAAAAACGAGAGTTCAGGATGGATGGATGTCATCTTCCAAGATGGCCCAGATGGCCTGGATCCGCTGCATCAACGCGGCCTGACCCTCGATCCGCTGCTGCGGCCACTTCTCCACGTAGGTGATGGCCGTGACGCGGCGCCGCGCCTGGGATGGCGCCAAGTGGGATGTTTGTTGAAGATTTGAATCTGAACTTCAGCCTGAACTTTGAAATCTTACAATGTGAATCAATGTGAATCAATGTGATGATTGAGGTCCTTCTGCTCGAATGAGGAATCCAATTTGTTCAAAGATCGAATGCCCCAACTACCCTCAATTTTTGTTTTAAAAGAAACTGATTTGTTCCATCTCACCAGCCACCCAGCCACCCCAACCTCGGCATCATGGGAGAAGGGTAACTGCGGGGTGGCAGGCACTGGCCCCAAGCACCGGACCACAAATTTCACCTCCTCACAAGGCACCAAGCTCCGTAGAGGTTCCAAGAGCCAAGTCCATAGGTCGGCTCCACCATAGCTGGGCATCCGATCTCCCGCGGCATCACGATGCTTGCAGACTTTGGATAAAGCCAACATCAAAGAGTAGAGATTATCTTTCTCATTCTCTTCTTCTTTGACCTTGCGATCTTTTTTCTTTTCTCGGATTTTCAGTTCAGGTCGTTCATATCTCCATTTGTCGTTTTCGCAGAGGAAACACATCGCTTCCGCCGTCTCCGGCACGCTGCTGCAGCGCTGGATGCGCTCGTGCAGCGGGTGCGGCGCGTGCGGCGCGCGGCGGCCGTTGCGGGGCCGCCGCGGCGACGAGGGCGGCCGCGGCACGCGACTCATGGCAGAGGCACCCGAGGCATGGCCCGAGGCATGGCTCTCTGCGGAAAATGGCATTTCCGGCATTGAAGTTGAGGAGTTGATGTAGATATATGATGTGTTTCAAACATCTAGATCATCTAGAAAATATCTAGAACGTTCTAGAACCTATAGATTCTATAGATGTTGATTATATTGCCAACATAGGCAAACCCATCTATCAAGGTTACACATCAGTGATTTGGTTCAAACGTCTTTCACAAGTATCATACTTTGTCACTGCATCACCGGTGATTTTTTCTACCAGCAACGAAAGTTGCGACGAGTAGTTGAAGCAGGTGCCTTCGGCAGCCCAAAAAAAGACGGTGCCGCTCAAGCTTTCCTTTGCGCTGAGCTGTGAATTCTTGACTGCTCAAGAAATCAATTGAAATTTGCCTCGACATTTCTCTGATCAATTTCGGAAATAATAGATGGAAGGGTCAATCTGGCAGTCTTTCATAGTCACATCATTGTGTCAGATTGTGACAATAGGCACAAAGGACATCACATTGTAGAGTATCCCAGTATCCCAAACACATAATGTACATCTTTGTACATCTAATAGTCTGATCGCCAGTAATTATGTACACGACATAAGCAAATCCGTGAAAGTCAAGCAAATGAAAAGATCCGGTGATTTCAAATATTTCAAATTTCCAGGGTGTCATCCTCATCGCTGATCCAAAACGTGACCCCTGCCGTTCGCTCCGCGCCGCCAGTGCTGGCGGTGCCCTGTGCACGGGGAGTGGCAGATCCCGGGGCTTTGTCGGGAGCTTTGAAGAGTTCCTGGGAGCGAGAGAAGTTGTCATAGGCCCGACGCCACACGAAATACATCAGAATCACCTCGCCAAACGGCACGAAACATCGCCAAAACCATCAAAAAACATGGGGAATGTTGAAGAATGCCAAAACATCCTCAACATGTTTTCAACATCCTCAAGAATGCCAAAATCTAACATGAAAAAATGGAAAGTAGGAAGGTTTACGACGTTGGAATCCAAGGATTTACGGTTGTAATCTCAGAGGTCACCCACGTTCGATGTGCTAAGACTTGTTCCAAGCGTCTCCACTAAGGGCCACACCAGAGGCAACCAAGAAGGACATGGTAATGGTGCGCAATCCAGGGAGCGAAACGAAACAAAGTCCATTCAAGAATCTCTGCCAAAACAATGCAAAGTTCTCACATCCACCAGGTATCGGTGCGGTAAGAATCCTGAGATCTGTCAAATCAGATGAGTTCACAACCTCCATTTCCTCTCCGAGCATTTGGAAGACGTTGCTTAGCCGCACATCGAAATCCATCAGATACGTCCTGAACTCATCCAGGTCGCACCTCCGATGCACCGTGTGCGGCACACAAGGCTGCCACTCGCCGTTCACTTTCACCATGTCCTCGAAAACGGCACCGTTCACCACCGATCCAAAGAGATGCGGAATAAGAATGAATAAGACACATTCATGGGTTCATTGTTGAGAGATCTCCGAAAAAAATGACGTGACATAACTGATAGAGAGGTAATATAATCAATCTGTTGAATCCTTTTTACACTTGGAAGTTGAGTGTCTTTGACATCACACGGAACTTCCGATGCGTCTGCAAAGAGGTCGCATCGGAAACGCTTCTTCCGGAGGAGGTTCTTGGCTTTGACGAAGCGCTGCGCTGCGCGACACGCCTGGCCCGATGTGGTCACCACCTCTGAACAGATCAACGACTGGTTGGAGCTGTTGCAGGATCCAGAAGCCACACCCATGGACCGAAAGGACTCGAAAAAGGTCTCCATTCCTGCAGAAAATCAGCTACCATGATAAACCATGATAAACCTATAGCCTATATGCTATAGGGTTATAACTTATAACCCTGAGGCACCACTTTGTGGAGGTCAAAGTTGTAAAACTCGTTGTAGAACCCAACACTGAGCTGAACGTTGTTGTGATTTGGCAGCTTCGCAAACAGAAAGGCCAACGTTAGAAGATCCTTTCCCATGGTGCCACAACTCGTGCCCATTTCCCTGAAACGAATACAGCTCCAAAGAAGCCTTAAAACCCCCCAAGGTTTTTCCAATCACCAAATTTCCCACAAATCAACCCATCAGTTCCCTCGTTTTCCCATGGCTTTTTCCGATTTTCCCCATCGTTTCCTGGGATCACCTGCTGTCCGGGCAGGGTCCAATCGGCACACGCCACAGAGCTGCTGAAGCCGATGCGCGTCCGCAGGTCCGTCAGCATGGCGCGGTAGCGCGGGTTCGACTGCGCGTCGGCGCTGGGAAGCAGCAGGGCATCCACCGGAGTATCCCGGACCTCGGTCGAGGACCAAAGGAAAACACACGGAAAACATGGCATTTGTAGATGAAATTCATTGAATTTCTAGTTTTGTTGGATGGGTTTCCATATTCTATGTGCCACATTATCCATATATTTATGTATACTGTATATTGATGTTCTTTGGCCACTACAAAGGCAAGATCAACTTGAGATATGCTGAAATAAGGAGGGGCCGAGCAAACGGTAAACGGATGCAAACTTTGGGGCTTATCAGGAGGTCACTGAGCCTCCAAACAACTTCGGCAAATTTTCAAGACGGAAAGCCTGTGAAATTGAAACCGCCCTATTGGAAAACAGATTCGAGAAATGTTGGAAAAAGTATTGGGCAAATATTGGATTTTAAAAAAAAACTTGGAAATTGACTTCGGAATGATTTCTCCACTGAGCGACGTATCTGCGCAGTTCGCTGATCTCCGGCAAAGCCGTTGGCATCCGGCCCGTGAAATCTGACAGCACCTCTCTCACGGAGGGCCCGGAAGGTGACGCTTGGAGAAGGGCGAAGACATCGGTGGCAGGAGAACCTTCCTTTGGAAGACAACTGCTGGTCACCTGCAGTATACCCAACACATCCAACGCGTGCATGTCTGCCATGTGTTGTGAAAGCCCCGTGGTACGAAAGAGATCCGCCTTTGCATCACTGTGCAATTCCAAGCAAAAGCCTCCCAGCTGCGAGTAGGCCACAACAATACATCCAGCCATCGCACACATCATCACGGCCAAGCCGGAAAAGAAACACCAAGAACAGCAAGAGCATGCTGAGGTTCGTCGCAAATATTCACCTGATTTTTTTCGAAAAATATCTAAGATTGGTTTCATCTGGTTGCTCGGAAGTCCTATGGTAATGGATTCGAAAAAGAACCGTTAATACGTAAACCATCTACAAAGGACTCAAAGGACTATATATTTCAGTGGAACTCCCAGCTATGGTCGTTCAGGGGGTCAACCATTGAACCAACGCCCACCTTGTCCCGTAATGCCGGTTTCCCTGGGTTCCTGTGCAAAGGATGCCATCGAGCCATACGCCATGATGAAGGTGACAACCAAAAGAATGGTCTGCAGCAAGATGAAACCCACCAGAATTCCTGGCAGTTCTCTTGCCATTGGCATGGGAAAACTTGCAGAAAGATTGGATGGGAAAAGATTTGGAAACCAGAAACTGTCCCTATAATAGGTGAAGTCGCACTTGAACTCGCCATTGCCTCCCCCGGATATCTTCACAAAAAACATGGATGGGGCCATTCGTCCACAATCCCCATTGAACATCATTAAACCAGTTCTAACTCCATACCCCCAGCAGACCACCATCAATCAGCCATCAATTAGGGGATTTGAAATCCCCAATATGTTCAGGTTAAAACCCCCGTTCTTGATGTTTGACTCACCAATATCTTGCCATCACTTGGGTACTTAGGGCTAATTTGATGGCTTTAATTGCATGTTTTAGATTAATCCGAATTTGCCCATAGCTACATTTTTGTACACTCATCTGTCAAGCTTATCCGCCATTGTTTGGTCATTTTTCCTTCCTCCATGTGACATTCATGCCATTTTTCATGGGTATGAGTGAGGCATTGGGAGGTGATACCAGTGATAGATTAACAAAACACCACGAATTGAGCCTATCAATCTTTTACTTCCATTGTGTAAAAAACCATTCAATGGTGATATGGTTCTTGGATTTTGTTGGATATGGGCCTTTAAAGCCCATTGCTTATGGTTGAAACTCATTCATTGGGATACATGTTGGATATTGTTGCAAAACATGTTCCTTTAGAGACCTATGACCTATGTGTTTGTTTATTTACTGTCGTAAATGTTGGTTAGTTGGTTGCTGTCTTCTTATCGCAACCCCTATAGATTTTGGTCAGTTTGTTTCCCACCATTTCGCCAGGGCACCAAAGGTTTCGCTCCAGACGCGTCCCAGGCCGTTTTCGGCGTAGAGAAACGGCAGCGCCTCCAGCGCCAGCTGCTGCAGCCGGCTGAGGGTCGCTGCCGCAGCGCTGAGGCGGTTGTGGAGGTCGCGCCCTGCGACGCTGGGGGGGATCCATGGTGGATCCATGGTGGATCCATGGCGGATGGCCATGGTTTGTGGAAAAAATGGATGATTTGTATTGATATTGGATGGTTGATATTGGATATATTGGTTGATTGTGATCATGAAATCATCAGTTTGTTCCAATGAAATTGGATGTTGGGCCGATTTGTAGACGAGCGATTGAATTGTAGGGATTGTTTGGTGACAAAAATGTCCCAGGTTGAGGATGGTTGAAGGTCCAATTAGGTGAAGATATTTGATAGCGGACATGACTTGGAAGCACAGTTGTCTTATCTTACAGAAATACACCCTACAAGGGATTGGTAGCCAAAGCACAATATCAAGCATCAAAATTTTACAAGTTTGCAGCAACCTTTTGCAGGTCACACTGAAATGACCATCTCGAAACTCATCAAGAAAACATCTATCTCACTCTTTGAACCACCCCCAATCATCATATTCCGCATCATAGATCCAATCATTTTTTCACCATAATCCGTAATTATCCAATAATCCTATATCTTATATGAAGTCCGCATTTCAACACATGTTTAAACCCCGTCCAATCTTCTTAACTCTTCCCACCTTCCAAGTTCCCCACCTGCCAGGTGAGGGTTGTTAGATTTTATGTCAGTTGCCTCCTCCTCCTTCTCCTCCTCCTCCTCCTCCTTCTCCTCCTCCTCCGCCTCCTCCTGCCTCGTCCTCCTCTCCTCGTCCTCCTCTCCTCCTCCTCCTCGTCCTCCTCGTCGTCCTCGTCGTCCTCGTCGTCCTCGTCGTCCTTGCTCAACTGCGACCCGCGATCCACAGTGTTCTCTGCCGGACCTCAACCA
>Ga0126342_10000397_pt1 | contig 45510 bp, 36 predicted proteins | sample Cyp1metagenome_FD_92528 | JGI IMG/M metagenome (GOLD analysis project Ga0126342, IMG submission 92528) | Coral microbial communities from Lord Howe Island, Old Settlement Bay, Australia - Cyphastrea 1 metagenome | ecosystem: Host-associated > Invertebrates > Cnidaria > Coral ...
TATTATAGAGTAAATATTCTATACCATATTAAATTATATTATAATTATACTATATAATCAATGTTACATTATATATTCTTTATTATTTTTAGTTGAATTACGTTATACATAATATTACATATTTTTTTTTTATTACATTATTCTATGATATTATATTAAATTACATTTTATTATATTGTTTTGTATTAAGTCAAATATTTAAAGTATATTATTTTTTAAATATATTTACAGCTATATATATATATTGTTTATCATGGATTCTTTCGGTTTACCCTTCACAGCATTTCCGACGCGAAACTTCGCATGTCCCCGTCGGGAATGGCTCCTGATCATCCGCCAAACCCTGGATGAAATGCACCTGGGACGATGATGGGAGACGTATCTCACATGTCCTGATGAAACGACTTAATGTAAAACAATGCCACTTTTACCACCCATGACTGGGAATGGTAAACATACCACCCTATAAAAATGGTGATGACTGGGGAATGGTTTATTATTGTTTTACCCACATTCGTGACCAAATAATGATCAAACAAAAGGACTAAACAATGACGACGTGACGAGCTCACCAAAAGAAACATAGCTCAGTGACCCAAAAATGACGCATTCTATACCTTGCCAAGGCAACCAAATGGACCCAAACTACACAAAGCAACCTCCCAGTGATACTTGCAGACTCAATTATTGGTAAGTGGGCAATCACAATGAACTCTGAGATATCTCAGTGATGCTTGGCGTTAACCCACGCATTTATCAATTTCGCATCCTAATAGAAGAGGATTTATGCAGGTGCATTGGTGCTTTCACTTTTGAGCCACAAACCCCTTTGGCCATAATTACAACTGCCAACCAAAAACCAATAAGAACAAATCAAAAAAAAACAAGATATTGGGTCGGATCAGCAAATCTCACGCCCAACATATTGTGTGTTTTACATCAATGTTGTGTGTCTGCTGGTCATGTTTGACCCAAGTCCAGGTGCCAAGTCCAAGCAATTCTTTGCAGCAGCTTTGTGTGACAGGGTATCCCCAATAACCATTCCCACTATTTCCCAAAATGCTTGGGTTTTTTTTAACCGTGCCCGTATGTATATAATACACGGTATATATATATAATACATGACATATTGTGACAAGCCTATTGCCTGCAACAGTGAGCGCAATTTACACCACAAACAGTTGCACGATAAACTTAGCAAAAATAAGACATAAAAATTCAACATGTGCAGCACACTTTTCCAGCTTTGCTCAACCAGCTGCTAAATGGCGCGACCTGCAAAGACAAATCAGTGCTTGTGCAAGCAATGACAAAGCGGAGGCAACACCGCAAGATGAAACCGCATCATCCAACACAGGTCCATTTTCTCCTTGCCAAGTTCCTGCTTTTCTATGTCTTGGGTTCAGGTCCTCCAGAACAAGACTGACATTTCCAGGAAAGTATGGAAGGAAAATGAACGACCAATAGTAATTCAATGTGTCATTTTCATTGTTGGAACCTAACCCGAAGTCAAAACATCTTCTTCTGAACCATGAATCTCACGCAGCCATATGCTAAGCAAACAGCCTGCCAAACTTCCCAAGAAATGAGACACCCCAAAGTTGAAGAACAATTGAGCTGGTTGACATTGTCAAAATCATCCAAGCTGGGTCTTGGTCCTTTTTGTTTTGGTAATAGCAGCCGACGGTGGCAAAGCTCACAAGTGGACCACTGTTGCTCAGAAGGAAGCTTGGCCTATGGCAGAGTCGACTGGCTGTGTTCGGAGCGATTTCCATGGGATTTGTTTACCAAAGTGCCAATTGATAAAATGGCAAGCTGCAAAAAGTTGCCGGGAACGGTAAATTGCAAAATTGCAGTCTGAAGCCAAGAACCTTTAACGGAACCAACCAACAGCTCATTGATCTGACGAAGCTAAATAACAGAGTTAGCAATTGGTAGTATATGTTCTGTATGCATGCGTCTGCGTATTTATATTGATGTATCTTATTTACAATGGTGTCAATCAAACCAGCATAGGACCCTGGGTTGCCCAACTATGCTCTTGGCTTTCCTGCACGACCGTTCTGCTGTGTCTAGTTGGCTGCTTCCTCTGTGATCCAGCTCAGAAGGGATTTTGCCACACTCACCCCAGAGCGATCGAGAGACTTGCGGTACCTTGGGTTTGACGGCATTAGAAATAAAGCACAGGGTTGCCAAAGTTTTGCGGCCTGCGTCATGCCATGTACTCACCTGACTTTCGACTCTGTGCCGTGCCAGGCTTGCAGAAACATGAAAAAAGCAAGACACGAACATCATGCACCGGATCAACCATCAACACATATCAGCAAACCTTCAAGCAAGTGAAAACTTTCAACGGCAAAGTCCAACCCAACACACCTGAAAGCTGCCAAGGAACTCCCGAAGCAACGCAGTCTTCTCCATCTTCGACTTGTTGGCGAATCGGTGGAGGATCAAATTGAGGCCATGAATGGTGGACGCGCGGGATTTGACTTTGTTCAACTGGGAGGCCAGTGCCTTGATGGTGGCAGCTTGGCCTTGCTGGCAAATGTCAATTGGAGCGCCGCAAGCCCATATGTTCTCCAGTGACTTCATGGACGCACACATGTCCTCCAAGCGGGCCCACGCAAGCCTCGTGAGTGGCTTTGACAAACTCAACCCCCCTGAGCTTCTGCGCATTCCGGGTGTTGGTGTAGACATCGATCCCTTCAGGTTGGGAAGCAATTGCGGCAGCAATTGCCGTTGTCATCTTCGAATGCAGACTGCCAAACACTGCCGCACAAATTTAAATGTTCTTGGATGCCCAAGACGCCCATGCAGTGCCGGCATGGGCTTCGAGCGATTGGGCCATGCGCCCCAGTGCTTCCTCCGTGCTCCCTGCCTCTGGAACCTTCAAGATCGCGCCCATGGCTCTGCAGCACATGAGCTGTATCATGTGCTTGCAGTATACTTCTCCTCAACTGCAGTCTTTGCTTCTTCTGCTGCTCCTGAGTTTGGCTCCACAATCTTCATCAAGCTCACCAAGGTGTCCTTCATCTCCTGCGCGCAAGAAGAGTCAGTAGCAAAGGTGGTGGACTTGGCGAAGAAGCTGCCACCATGCACTTGGTCAGGCTCTGGCAAGAAGCGGCCACCAGCAGCCTCCTTGAAGAAGGCTTGGCCGCTCAGGAGCCGCCCCTATAGCAGGCGCTGCAAGCCATTCACGATTTGACCACATACACCGACCACATCCTGTGCCTTCTCAAACAAAGAAGAAAGCCCACGCCCCAAGAGGGACAACCTCCACGGCATACTCTCCGAAGTGTGATCCTTCATGAGGTCACAGAAGACTTGCAAAGAATTGGAAATTTGGCTCAAACCCTGCGCTGTCGCATTCTTTGCAAACTCCGGCAACTGCGCGAGCCAATTGGCAAATTCCTGCCCTTCTCCACCACTGCACTTCATCACTGCAATGAGAGAGGATGCCAATTGAGCCTGGAGAAGCGCAGCGGAGGTGCGGCCGCAACTCAAGCAGATCAAGCTCAAAAAGACCTTTTGGCACAGAAACGTCATTGTCATAGCTCCCATTGAACGCTATGCGCAGAAAACAGCATTCATCATTAGAAAATCGTGCCTTCTTAAGCTATGCGTCTCATAAACTGAACATGTGACAGCATCCATCACTGAGCTGATGGCTGCATCACACTCTTCATAAACCTCTATCCGAGCCTTGGGTTGTCCTTGAGTTGTGGAAAACAAAATTCCAACAACAGTAGTTGGCAGCCAGCCGCTTTGAACTTGCAAGTGAAGTTGCCGGGAGCTTTGGGAGCATGAAAGGGCCGGCTTTGGTCCTGTCTGTCTGCTTCCTCTGGCTGTTATCTCGGTCAAGGCGGACACATGGCTGGGTAATGCCAAGTCAACGTATTTTTCAATCTTGCCATGGTGGTACATTTTGCCTAAGTCCCAACAAACAAAATGCGCCCTGGCCAGGCTACAAAATTGACTAGGCTACGCGCAGGGCCTCACATAAATGGCGTCCATAGAGCTCCGGGCTAGCCCTTTTAGGTCTTCTTGGTGATTTCTGATGTCTATGAGTTGGATTTAGGAGAAAAAAGTTTAAAGTTCATATTTTTCTGGGAGGGAACCCCGCTGTATAAGTACAATTTTCTATTTACTGTATATATATATATATAAATATATAATACTTCTGTGAATCTATGTTCGCATCCAAGTGGGAAAGATAGAAGGCCAGCAATTGAACCAAATATCAAATGCCAAGATGTGTTTATCAGCGGTTGTGGCCTCCACACTAAGTAATCAATCCAAGTGACCTGCTGGGATTTCCTGGGGCGCTCAAACAGGCACATGTTCAACAAGTGAGCTGCCGAATGGGCATGAAGGCACAACGTTTCCACTAGACACTCCATTACCAGAACCTGACGAAGCATGATTGAAACTGCAGACTAGTTTCCGGGAAGGGAGGAAAAGACCGGCTTGAACTCCTCTTCGATCAGGTCAAGCGCAATTGAGGGCGGCAATGACATTCAAAGGGCAATTTGTCAATTGTCAAATGTCAAGTCCAATGTGAAATGAACAATTGCCAATGGAAACTCCTCGTGAAATTTGATAAGCAATGATGATACTGATGCTCATGTGATTCCTGTTGAACAAAGGATTGGAAGTGAACATGAGACATGAATCGCGCATAATCTTGCCAAGATTTGTGTTTGTGAGCTGGAGCACGCTAGGCTACAGAGTGATGCAAACAAAATAACCGCATCAATAGCGGCCACCACAATCTATATATAACCAATTGAATGTTAATGTGGTGGAATCCAATGTGGTGGTGAAACCCCGCCGGAAAATTCCCGGAAATATCCCGAAATTCCTTAAAAATGCAATCACTTACATATTCTTTTTTGCATGAACACTATGTTTTTTTGTCGCATGAACAACTTGCTTCGAAGTGAGGTATCCCCTTGTCAGGGTGACCTCTGCAAAGATTCCCCACCTGGTTGACTATGTAATTCCGAAGGACGAGCGCAATTTTGGGGCTTCATGTAGTGGTAAGGGTAATTATATCATCATTTTGGCATTTGTTTTTCCTACAATAACCCATAATCCGATTCCTGTATCAATTGGAATGATACTTCATGCCATCTGCTATGTGTGCATGCCGCTTGCGCATCACAAAAAAAAGGAACTTCTGGGATGGAAATCAACTTGGAAGCTGATAGACTGAGATTGGAAAATCTTGTTTTTAGTTGATCGTTATTGGACAAAGGGAGTCCAAGCATGTGAGTTACAAGAAGTTTTTGTGATAAATGGATAGACCTTTGCTTTCCGTCCCGTCAAAAGACACTTTTTTGCTCTCTCAGTGCCTTTTGGTAGTGCTTTGAGACTGCTACCCGGTTGCACTAATCTATCAAGGCTGGTGGCTGGTAGGGGCTAAATGTTTGCATACTGACAAGCTATTTGTGTTGTTTCCGTGGTTTCCTGCAAGGCAAGGCTCAAACTAGCCGAGTTGCATCATGTTATGAAATTAGCATAATACTGTATTATCCCGAATCTCTGTTCGACCGTGGCTATGGAGAAACCAAATGGTCATTTTCATAAGGAACTTGTGACCTTGAATAATTCTGTGGATATTTGAAAACAACAGGGTTCATTCGATGGATTTCTGTTTCGACTATTGATATTCGAAATTTTGCCTCTCTCCCTCACTGCTAATCTGTGTTACCCTGCAAAAACCTTCTATATACAGAAAAAGGACTTCCAGCCACATGACCTCTCTGAGAAAAATGCAGTGAACTGCTTCCACAGTGCACATCAGTGAATGTCAAGTGCGACAGACTTGTGGCCAAATGCGAATCCTTTTGTCATCGGTTCTTTATCAGTAATAAAAAATATGGCTTGGAATGCTTAGAATGGGACTTCAAAGCTGTTAGTTCCAGTTGTTTCATAAGTTGCCAGAAGCTGTCACATTTCAGCGAAATTGTTGCAACGTCGCATCCTCAGCCTCTTGAAAGTGGCTTCAAGTGGATGTTACAACGTGGCATCCAGAGCGTCGTGGAAGTTGATTGAAATGTCAGTTACAGCAAACATCCACAGCATCCTGGAAGTGTCTTCAGGTAAACCATGGCCTAACGTGGCCCTGCCACCTTGCCTATAGGCTTTGCCCCCCCTCAACCGACTTGGAGGCTTTTTCTTCGCGGCAAATGCCGTTGCCGCCACTCGCACGGATGACTCTGAGCGCCCTATTCCGACCATTGCCCCCCATCACACTATTATAAAATTTAACAGCGACCCCAAGATTGCAACAGCACAATTGAAAGGTGCAATAGCAGAAATAAGCACCTGCTCGCTAATGAGTCTATTAATGTCGGAGGTTGATTTACCAACATCAAGAACAGCCTTGGCCCAAACACTTTCACAGTGTTAAGCTGACACCTACATGTTGATACGGTTGTAATCTTTTCGCCACAATGCCGTGTGTCCGTCCGCGGGTCTCGCCCAAGGTAAACCAACAAGATTGTCGAATTGATTCGGTTTTGGCACTGCAACTTCAATTTCCTCCATCTCTCATCAGTCTATGATTGTCCTCCATGATTCATGTGTTTCCAGCATGAAAATCAATATTCTATATCCGTAGCACCTTGCCTTTGGTACTTGCGCCAAGCCAGGTGCAAAAAATCTCTCAAAACTCAATGAGGCTCATGATCCATTGGTTGCAGATTTTACGTCAACAGCTTTGGGCTATACCTTTAGCAACACATCATGATACAATGATCCAGATGATATAGGCGAAGAATCATGACCTTCCGTGTCATGTCCTAACGTATTGCAACGGAGTGAAACACTACAACCCACTGTCATTGTGTCAGTTGTCATGCTGATAGACAGTTGCCAGCGGCGCCGCCACCACAGCCGCTGCAATCCAACAGAGGCCGCAGCCGTCGCAACCCAGCAGCCGCCACAGCCGCCACAGCCGTCACAGCCACCACAGCCGCCACTGCCGCCAAGGTGAAGCCGAACATTTTGAAATGGCTTGTTTCCGAACAAATGATAAGCTTCCTTCATTGCAAGTGAAATAAGTTTGGCCGGAGGCTTTTCTAGATGCCAAATGTGGCCTTTCATGAAAAATGGGCGTTGTGGACTATATTGCTGTCTCTAGACATACACTTGGTTCAGTTTCAGTTCGATTAGGTGATGTAAGAATGATGTAAGAGTCATTCAACGCATGACTATGCTGTGAAGTGAAGGCTGCTTCAGCGGTAGGCGAGGACAGCGCCAAAAAAAAAGTATTACATCCACATATGAACGCATCTCTACACGGGAAAGAATTAGATCCCAATCAAAGAAACACTAGATCCACTTCTATCCAGCTGTTTCCCATAATTAGTTTCTAGACATGGGGTGGTCCATAGCTGATCCATAATATGACATGGGCGTAAAACCTAAAGCATTTTCCCAAGCAGGTCCATGAAACGGTACAACGCAGCAATTCAGAGCATCTTGGAAGTGACTTCAAGTAAATGTTACAACGTAGCTAGCAAAACTTCTTGGAAATTGATTGAAATGGATGTTACAACGTAGCATCCGTAGCGTTTTGGAAGTGACTTCAAGTGGATGTTACTACGTAGCATCCACTGCCTTTTTGGGAGTTACTTGAAATGTCTGTGACAACGTAGCATCTAGAGCGTCTTGGATGTTGATTCAAAGGGATGTTGCAACGTATCAGCCAAAGCCTCTCGGAAATGCCTCCGAATCAATGTTACAACGTAGCATCCAGAGCGTCTTGAAAATTGATTCAAATGGATACTACAACATAGCATCCAGAGCGTCCTGGAAATGTCTTCAAGTGGACGGTAAAATGTAGTATCCAGAGCATCTTGGAAGTGACTTCAATGCAAGTTGATGTTACAACGTAACTTCCAAAGCTTCTTGGAAATTTAATTGCAATGGATGTTACAACGTAGCATCCAGAGCGCCTTAGAGTTGCTTGAAATGAATGTTACAACGTAGCATCCAGTGCCTTTTGGGTGTTACTTCAAATGTATGTTTCCAAGAATTTCCAGGAATTTCCAGGAGAATCTAGGAAGTTTGGGAAATCTATTCTCGCCACTTTGCTCCTCGCCGCTAAAGCCGTCAAATGATATAATTCTGCAAATGGCCACCACGATCAAAAACATTTTTATCCAATAGCCGATAGCAATCTTTTTTGGCTCTCAACTCTCAGCTGTTGTTGCTGCTTTCCCTCAAGCAACCCAATGCCAGGGCCCCAACGCTGGCATGGACCAAACCGGGTTCCATAAGTGGACCTGAAAAAAGGAAAGCTTCAGCCAAACGGCTGGAAACTTGAAGATGTTGGATCAACAAATCCCAAGCAGGACATATCATGTCAGATGATGTCAAGCCCTCAATACTGATTGCATGTCATCAAATTGGAATCTTGAAGTGCAAGCAATTGGCTTGACTCACAAATCACAAATTGCAGAACGCATTTCAACTTGCAGTTGACCAGTGGCCGATTGCCAAGTGACCATGTGGTAATTGGGAATTGAAATTGGCTCCTAAGAATGGCCCTTTTATTTTTGTGTAATTGGCACTGGGCACATATAGTGCTTCAAATTGAATCCCACAATTGAAATGGCCCACTGGTAGAACTGTCGCGAAACTCTGGAATGAAAAAAGGAAAGGCAATCAAAATGCCAGACAACAGCTGGGTGGCCCTGACAAACTGAAGCCGAAGTCGAAGTGGCACCTGGCTCAGATTCTGGTTGGCTTCCAAAAGCCACTTGTCAAGTGGCAAAGCAAAATAGAATGCATAATCTGAAGGAAAATGTCAACAATGGAGCCCTCAACTACAACAATTCCACATTTGAAACAATCTGGCCAAGCAGAAAATCTGGCCTTGAAGTTCCGCATGGCCCAAACATGGCAAGAAACATATCCTTTCTGCAAAATGAAGTTGTGTTCCCTGCAATTTTAGAAAAATGGCTGCCATGAGCAAGATGGCCAGGCACTGTGAAGAAGACATTGCAAACAAATCACAAAGCACCCGAATAGCCTATTCCAAAATAATGCATTTTGGGGGTGATGTTTTTGGAGGAGGTCCCAAAAACAAAACCCTTTTAATGACTGTTACAGATATTAGGCTAGAATCAAACAATATAAATACAAATATATATATACAGTAACTATTATAGTATCTATTACATGTATACAGTATATATATGTTTAATTAATGCATGTTTATATATATATATATATATTATACACACTATCTATATATAGTGTGTATATACACTGTATATATATATATATATACACAACATATATATATATATATATATACAATATATATATATATGTACATATATTATATACATATATATATATATACCGTGTATATATATATATAAATATTATAGCCTTGGTTATGGTCTTGGGTTTCCCACATTACCTGTTTTTGGACAAACCTATCCTGTACCAGGAAGCCCACATTGTTGGTTATGCATTCCATCATATCCACATAGGTTGGTTTGCTTCTGTGCCCGGCCCCTAGTTTTCAAAGTTTCTGTATAAAACCCCAACAACTCTAGTCATATGATGTCAGACTATATCATATTTCCCATAAAGCCAAATTTGCCCACTTATACACCAACTCGGCTATTTAGGCCGTCATTCCCCAATGTGTGTTGATAAACATCCCCATGTTGGACAACCCAGCCGTGGCGCCTTCCGCTCCCAAACAGGGGTCTCATAGGAGCGCACGCAGTCAGCACAGGGTGGGCAGAACCAGTTGGCGGCAAAGACCTGGAGATCTGACCATCAGAAATGATGACTCGACCATCAACATGGGGATTTAACCGGTGAATACTATGAACATGGAGACTTCATGGGCGATTTAGACTAACAATCACGGGGAAAACTTAGCATCAACAAAGCAGCCACTAAAGAAAGTCGCTTTAAATCTTGGACTTTGGTGTTTTTAACTAACAAACATAGCGGGGTGTAAAACAAACCATGTTGTGAGGATATGTGGGACATAGTGGGATATAGTTGGATATAGTGTTGGATAGAATGGAATGCGGTCGAATGCATGAATAATATAACATAACGAGCAGTAAGAGATAAATTTGCTAAGAATGGGACGCACATTATATATATAATTACCATTAATTACCCTGATTTATTGGAACTTCATGGGAAAATGATGATACACATTTGGATTTTTGGGTAACATACATTTTTTTGGGACTCATCGATATATGTTGGGTCAAATTCATTTAATGGGAAGCAGGTTGACCACTTTGGACTAAAGGCAAAGCTGATCCCGTTCACCTCTCAAAGTAGAAGGTTTGCCGACAAAGATTGGAGCGGTAAACTATGTGCGCGAAAACCGCAAGAATAAACATAGGGCCTAAGGGACAACAACTCTTGGTGAATCTCACCACCTGACACCTGACACACAAGAAAACAATAAACGCCATATTCTCAGTAGATACCGCAAACAGTGAATCAACAAGTGAGATAATAAGCCAATTACTGCCAATTACCTCCGGCAATGAAACTATTACTTTTCCAACCAAGAGTTTCCAATTCCGGCAACTGAACGCTGGCTGAGAATTAAATTAAAGCCTCACCAAACAAAACCCAAGTTCATATGCCCTTCCCAGATAATTAATGTCTACTGGAAAGAAAAGGACATATGGCAACAACTGAAATGCTCGGTTCATCATTCAACAGCCACATGATTAATTCACCTACCAACCAAGCAGGGTACCAAGGTACCAAATCTGGATGATGTCGATCCACAGACACCACACTTCCAGCTGTACCGCCCTCACGTTCGATCCAATCTAAGATGGTAGCCTCGGGTAAAAACATCATGGGAACTGCTTAGCAAGCTCCGTGTATAAAAACCATATGAAAAAAACATCTCCAGATCCAAAATGATTGATGTAAATTGGTGGTGTAAATTGAACCTTTTCTACTAGTTGTTGATTCTTTTTGGTTGCTGGTGTAAAGTAATAAACAAATATGATATCAACAACAGTGGAACATGTCGGTATTGTCTGGGGTTTTGACCAAAGACGAAGAGTTTCAGTCATTGGATTTCATCAGCAAATATTCGGACTTTACTAATAACAATTAAGAACAAGCAGGATTTCACCAGGCAAAAGTGGACTCAACACCCACAGCTACACATGTCTGGGTTGGAACCTGAAGAATGACCATCTTCCAGAAGCGTCTGGGGTTCAATGGCAAAATCTTGAGAAAGGGTTTTTTTTGTCTCGTGACTCTCAGTTGGCCACGAAACAAGGATAAAACAGTGAAAGTACTACCCTCTGGTGAACTAACATAGCAATGGAAAATCACCATTTTTCATGGGAAAATCCACTATAAATGGCCAGTTTCCATTGCTATGTTAGTTCACCAGAGGGTAACAACAAGTGCAAAAATGACCAAACATGTTTAGCGGTAGATTGGGGGTCTATACGTTGTTGACATGTTTGTATTTCAGGTAAAGCACAAACTACACACTCCATCGCTTTCAACACCTCGATACTTTGCAGATCATCTGCAATATCATAATGTCACTAGTGACTACAGTAGTGGGTTTAGAACACTCCCAAAAAACACCCTTCGTTCAAGGAAACCAGAAAATAATGTTGGGCCAAACAACACCCGTCCAATTGAAGCCCCAATGATGCTACCTCTTCCCTGATTGTATTGGATTCCCACTTGGGTTTAAAAAGTCAGCCAAATCAACACTTGCCAAAGCCTTCGATTTGATTTCCAATGGTGGGTTCAGCCAACGTGCTGAAATGACATGAAAGGATATGACTTTTTCATGATTCCAAACCAGTCAGTAGAACCCCACCTGCCCATTTAACAGGAATTGGGCCACCAGTTGAAGTTTCCAAGGAACGAAGAAGTAAGTCAGGCCGCCTTTGTAAGTTCCAGTCCTGAAAGGGATCCAAAATCCCGGTTTCGGCCCAGGACTACTCGGAGCCAAGCACTCAGTTCGACTCGTGACGTATGATGGTTGAGTATCTTTTCAGGAAGTATCTACTGATGGTGAATTATTGATATCATTTTCTGGGAGACAAGCAAATTTTACTTGGACCCGGTGACCTAAAATTTCTTTGGATCTTTTGGAGCCATGCATTGCATTGGGGGGAACAAACATGGCTAAAGAATTGGCATACTTCAGAATGTTCTGAACATCGTGGACAACCTTCAGCACATAGGCAAGCTTAGATACTGAGCCAACCAAACAGAAACAAACTCTTGACTTTTGACATGTAGCTGGTCAGTGTGCCTCTATATATATATATACATGTATATACTAGATGTCGCCTTGATTTGCAAAAGAAAATGTATTCAGCATCATCCAGCTGAATTTGCCCAAGCTTTGCCCGGATTTTTTGGCAAACAAACATCTCCCCTGATGCGGCCGCGGTTCTCAATGATTGCATCAGGTTTTTTCATGTACCTGGTGGCGATCATCAACCCACACCGGCGCATGTATCCCAACTTGCGGTGGTGATCATTTATGTTTACTAAATACTCTTGCAGTTTTTTTTTGCCATTTATCATCATTTATCATTGTATGGCACAAGATTACACACAATTCAGTATAATATACCATCTGGTTATTTAACATAGCCATGGAAAATCACCATGTTTAATAGGTAAACCCAGGTAAACCATCTATAAATGGGCCATTTTCCATGGCTATGTTAAATAGCCAGATGGTAAATTAATATGTTTAATACTGCACTACCCAACTGAGATTTGCACCCCGAACTGCTCGTTTTTGTTGCGCCAAGTGGCACGATGTGTTGCAGGTACATCAAGTCTTGCGAGTCTTGAAGCACTTGCACTCCCAACCACCTGGAACGGGCGGTTTTAGAACCGTTTAAAAGGCGACCAAAAATGACATGACCGGTTGAAGTTACCTACTGTACTCAGAATGAGGCTTTCAAAGATTAAATCTTGGCATTCCCGGCAAACCTGGTTTTGACCAGAACAAACACATAACATTTGCACATATTTGCACATTCACTTTAGGATAATGCGGAAATAACCAACACTGTGTCAGGGTTTTAAATGTTATTGCAGCCACAACCTTGCCTGAAACATGGAACTCAGAACTCTCAGCAAAGTTACCAACCCATTCCTTCCATATCCGAAGCACGTACAGGGACATCCAATTTCATCAATTTCTAATATGGTTCAATCATCAGGTCATATGTCCTCTAAAAAATGTCATTTTGGGGCATACCATCATCGTGTTTTCCCAAACAAACTTGTCATTTGTTTTTTGGCACTTGGACCCACCCCAGACGTTAGCCGGCCAGCGGTGCCTGCCTGCCATTGCAGAACATGGAATACTTTTCGAAGATCGCATCGTAGTCCTCTGAGTCGTGCTTGGTTTCGCTGCCCTTGGGGGCGAACAATCCATGGAAAAAAAATGACACAACGTGAATCTACATCTACATGGGAGATGCACCAAAGAGAAAAAATCACATGTTATCGTTAGCAAATGCCGGATGGGGACCAATCCATGATAGTTTGCAAACAAGAAACTTCTTCGCCATCGCATGTACGGCTGACAAGGCAGTTGATTCCGGCAGGAGATGCTATTCGAGCTTACCAAATCAACGTTGAGCTGGATGAATTCCATGACGTAACGATGAACATCTGTGGCTATGGGTCATGGCACTCTGGTCCCCTTCTGTTCACCCCCGAAATAGCTGGGATTTATGGATGTTCATCCCCCAGCAATATGGTATTAACAGGATATAGTTTTTGATCCACATCCTGTCACATCCATGTACCCCCTACAGTGTCACCATGGCTGTCTGGAAAATCCCCTACATTTTTTATATATTATAAGGTGATATAAGGTGAATATCCAATAAAATCCATTAAAATCCCAGCTACTGTCCTTAGGATATCCATTTTCTAATGTTCGACATATGTTGTTTTTTCCCCAGCTATAAACCTCCATTGATGAAGTCATCGGTGCCTACAGATCTCCCGGCTGAAACGGTTGGTATGTCCTGTCTTTGTTTTTTTTGTATATTCAACCAAGTGTATCATATATATATATAACGAACTATCTATCTATATCTATTTATCTATCTATAAATATATGTATATATATTTTAAAAATGCAAACACAATTTGTTGGGATGTTTGAAAATGATTCCAATTTCATCCAATTTCCAATAATATTGACCGTTCTGAATCATGAGGCTTGATCCTTATGTACTTTTAAAGTCCCCAGATCGCAGTCCTCCAAGGTCTTCCTCTCCTCATCACCTGAAAAGGCGTGACGTGGCTATGTCGCCCCAACTCGTCTCATTGAATTTCAGGTGAATTTCAGGGGTCACCCACATCAAAGGTGTTCCATAAGATCGATTAGTTTCAACCCCTCTGAAAAAATATGAAAGTCAGTTGAAATTATTATTCCCAATATATGGAAAGTCACAAAAATGTATGTTCCAAACCACCAACCAGAGATTTACTTTAGTGACTTTTTCATGGGTTGCAATGAACATCTGGTTGTCCCTGATGACTCGATTTCTTTGTCGCTGGCAAGGAGGGGTGTTTCGCAGCTTGCGGGAGAACCACGCAGCTTAAGCACTTATAGAACTTATAAATAACTTATAAAGCAGGGTATGTTCCTAGATATTACCATTCTGAATGCATTCATTCAGCATATTGGTCCAATCATCCAATCTCATTTTCGGGATACTAATGGCCAATAACGGGTCATATGAATTCATCTACCTGGCTTTATCGTTGGACAATCCCACCTTTTTTCTGATTTGCTGGTCACACCACTGTTTTTCTTGGGATGATCAGCAGCTTGGGTGCAGTGGGTGGTTTAAGACTCAATGCTTCTGATGATCAAGGTAAGAATAAACATGACGGTGGTGATTATGGTGAACACGACGATGATCATGAAGACAATCATGATGAGGAAGAATAGAACGAGGAGGAAAATATACAACATTAAAGACTGAACAAAACAAAGCGCCCAACCGCCCAACGAAGATGTTTTGCCATATGTTGCCTGGTCCTTCTGCCGTTTTCAACAGGACTGCTGTAACATCTGGAATATCATGGGCAAAACACTCCGCCCAAAACACAATTAATCAGAATTCCATAGAATCCCAAAAGTTCCATGAAAAGGGTGCGCAATTAGTAACCAAGGTCAAACAACCCTCTATGATCCGTGCATTAATCATCTTCTGGTCGGTGGTTATACCATCCGTAGGACAATAAACGAACCGCATATGTGTCGGCTCAGCAGTCCAGTATGTTTGTTGTTGACATGCAAGGTAGTGTCGTTTAAATCCAAACCCTGAAAAAATATGATGCCGTTGGTTGTATATAAAATGTATTAAACATATGTCTTGTCCATAAATAAATTGCCTAAGAATCGCTAGATTATCATCATTCCCTGTTGAAATGGCATTTTTAGGGCCAATCCCCGGTTTCTCACAGATCCAAAGCTCATATTGTTGGCTAATGTTGGCTATATACCACATTATATCCTATCATATCCCCTTGTTTGTTCCTATCATATCTTGATATCTGAAAATTCCTTAGTCATATAGCCTGGGGTACTTAAATCTCCAATTTCCGAACTCACCCCATTTTCATGTTTCAGACTTCAAAATCGCCACGAAAGGTTCGGGATAAGTTTGAGAATCCCACTGTGGTAAACCCAATGCCACAAAGCACCAGTTTTGGAGGATGTAGATAGCACCCATTTCTTATGAATTTGGGGATGGTTTTTTGTTATATTTTGTTATTAGGTTTACCACATGAGTATCCCACTATAGTAAGTTTAGTAAGGGGATACCCACTGAAAACCAGCAGGCTTGTTTCATTTTTTCTATCATGATCTGGTCTCTTCAGTTCCACTCGGATGACCCAACTAAACCTAGCCCTCTGAAAAATGATGGAGTGAAAGTCAGTTGGCATGATTCCCAATATGATGGGAAAGTCATAAAATTCCATGGTTCCAAACCACCAACCAGACCATCTCTTCATGATATCTCAACGTTTGACCCGTCCCCAAAGAGTTTGTTCAAAGCTTCTGCTGCGGCCAAATGACTGAGCAATTGAAGGCTGGACTGGGGGATCAGGGTCTTCCTCAGCGATCAAACTGTAGCCCTGGAAGGAGAGGCAATCAACCAGCGGCCCATGATCTTTGGTTTCATGGCATTTCATGCGAGCAAAACAAAAAACAAAAAACAACTACAACAATGGCTTACGCATAGGCTAACTATCTAACTGGGATTTGTGATGGTTTATGGTGGCTATATCATGAGTCACACTGTTGGATGGGTGAAGTCAAATCAACGTATACAGCAAATATTGGTAGCTCATCCCTCTAAGCCTGGTGGGATTTCTGTAGGGTAAACATCCACTTATAACCTGTCTGGTAAGCTAACATAGCTATGGAAAATCACCATGCCTAATAGGTAAATCAGCTATAAATGGCCATTTTCCATAGTTTTGTTAAATTACCGGAGGGTAATAAGTGGGATGGGCCACCAAGTAAGCATCCTATGGCTCAAACCGACCTTGGGAACTTGACTTGTTTCATCCAGCCGCTGCCCCGAGTTCGCCGCTTCACCCTCCGGCCGGACCAACGACACCTGCCGCGGATGGTCTAAGCTATCCTTGTTTTTGTGTTTTTTGAGGGTGTAATATAATGGAGTATACTATGGTAAACTGGACTCGACCATATTGGGGTAAAACCTCAGCCCTTTGGCAAGTGAATATGTTGGTTGTTATTTTGGAGCCTAGTCCGGTATGTACAGCAGGTCTGAGCTGGCATTCCCCCAATCCTAAGCATCATTCCAGTGACGTCACGACGTGAGGTTGCAACATATAATTCCTTCAGATTATCACTTAACCACTATATATATATGTATATTTATATCATTATATCCCCACTATACCATCATATTTGTTGATTAAGTCAACCATTTGGTTGCTTCAGTCACCATTGAAATCCCATTAAAATCCCATTCAATTCCCAATTCAATGCTCCACCATCGATGCTCCGCCGGTTGGGGCACCTTGAAGCCATCGCTCAGGGACTCTGAGCGTGGCAGCTGCTCCAAGTCGACGAAGCTCACGGCGCCCTCCGAGAGCGAAGCCTGGAGCGAAGCCTGAGCGAAGTCAGGCTCCAAGGATCCAGGTCATCCTGGTTGGGGAACAAAAAGCCAAAAATGGTATATGTCCAACTGTCCAACTGTCCAACTGGTTGGGCTCCAAAAACTATGGACAGTTGGATAAACTGATTTTGACTAGCTATTGTTCAGTACAGGGATAGTAGGAATGTATGTATATAATATATGTATATATATATATATACACGTATATGTACATCGTAATAATCCATCAACGTACGCATCAACATACTATAGTTGATGGTTAAAGAAATTGCATTTAAGCATCAACATTAAGGAACATGTGTGATGTAACCAGCGGAATAGAGTTGCTTTCAACTAAGCTCAGGGTTGGATGTGTTTGATATACACCTGCACTTGGGTGAGTTGATGAAGCAACAAACATAAATGGCTATGCCGCTATGCCTTGCAAGTCATACAAGTAGCAAGCCAAAAGGGACCCCGAAGGATGAAGTTTCATGCTGGGGAATTCATTAAATGGGCTTCAACCAAGTCTATGTTCACTACGTAGCGTGTTAACCTTCCTATCATTCCCATCTGTGTTTCACATCAAAAATGAAGGCAAAAGACGTCCCCATGGAGCCGCCCGAAAAGGTGACCGAGTTGGCTATCGAAGAATTGATGACCGAGTTGGCCAGGTTTTTACAATGCCCCAAAATAGGCACAACAAGTTGTACAACTAGGATTTATGATGGATATGATATGATATGAAATTATATGGTATGATATGAAATGACATGGTGTGATATGATATGGTATGTTATGGTATGGTATGGTATGTATGTATGTATGTATATATATACAGTTCTCTCAGATACAGTTTCATGAGAGAACATAAACCAACTTACAAGTAGGTGGCCCACTTTGTAACAGTAGGGGTTTCAAATTACACCGACTATTTGGTTCATAGTCCCCAAATCAATGCCTGATACTTGGGGATGATGTATCATTTTGGATCCCCATGAAAAAAAACATCTTTAGTGCATCTCCCACATGGTTCCAAATGAAAATAATGAAAGGTTTGCCACTTGGATAATTCCCATCTACTGTAAACAGCTACATTCCTTGGCATTTCACACATGCCTCGACTATGTTCGGGTCACCAAAAAGTGTCTTGACTCCCCCGATTCCGACCATCCCGGCGCCCAATCACCGGAAAACCACAGTGGATTGCTTTAAGACAAAGCTTGCAGGGAAACCATGGATTTAAAAGTATACATATACATATACATATACATATATATATGGGATCGTTAGGGCTTCCTGTAAATGTTCCCTTCTGCCATTTCTGGGACAAGTGCTTTCACCATGTTTCACCCGTTTCACGCCAAGAAACTAGAGCCGCCAAGCGCAAGACATTCAGCATGACCGGCCATGAGGTGCTGAAAGCTGTGTTTGAAGCTGGTGAAGGTGGTTGGGTAACAGAAACAGCTGATGACAGCTGGCTAGGAGACTTGATTCCCAAGTTGACTGGGAAACCAACGGGCTCAAATAAAAACGATGTTACAAAGTGGTAACCATTTACATTGAACAGTGATGCCACCTGCGGTGTCCACTCCGGGTGCTGAGATGGATTTGGGCGGCTGGTGGATCTTCATTGCGAGCTTGGATCTGTACCAAGAGATGTATAGTACTAAGGGATACACTGTATGCGATGTCTCTGGATTCAAAGCGTCAATGCAATCATGCAAAAAATGCAAGTTGAACATAGTCGAACTATGTCGAACTTAGTTGAACGACTACTGCCTGGCTTTCAAGAATCGAAGCAGTGCGGCATCAACCGCAAATGCTTGCTCCACACTAGCGGTTTGCAGGGCATTTGCTGTAAATTTCTGCTCTTCCTTGATGGATGTCCATGAGCTTGAGCCCTGAAGCAGCTTTGACTACTGACACCATCTGCAAAAAAAAACAATAGGACACCAAGGGATGTAGGAAGGGGGTTCTGGTTCCTGGCAATTTTTCATCCAAATAATCCCAGGGAATAATTTCCCCAACATCCCGCAACACGCTGGGCAAAGAAATTCCCAAGATGCAATCTCCAACTGATATCCGTTGAATGTCCATGGAGGCTGTTCCAACTCCCAGGAACGGGAGCGTTTTTTCTTCCATGTCACATGAAATGTGGCAGAGTCTGAGTGACTGATTCATAGTTGTAGCCAGCTGTAGCTATCTCAAACCATCGACATCCCACTGGGATCTGCGGAAGCCCCAGCATGGTAGCTTAACCACTTACCAATCGGAGTGTTCGGCTGCAGTTTCTCTTCAATGATGTGCTGAAATGATAGAAATAGAGGGAGAACTCGACCATAAACCGACCACTTGCCTACAACTGTGAGCGATGAGGTGTTGCCCCTTATCTTGGATCAATCAATAAGTTACTGTCTAGCCAACACGTGCAAATACAAGGTGAATATATATATATATGTATATATATATATATATATATGTATATATATATGTATATATATATGTATATATATATATATATGTATGCATGCAAGCATGTATGCATGTATGCATGTATGCATGTATGCATGTATGCATGTATGCATGTATGCATGTTATGTTATGTTATGTTATGTTATGTTATGTTATGTATGTATGTATGTATGTATGTATGTATGTGTGCATGTATGCATGTATGCATGTATACATGTATGTATGTATGCATGTATGTGTGCATGTGTGCATGTGTGCATGTATACATGTATGCATGTATGCATGTATGGATGTTTGGATGTGTGCATGTGTGGATGTGTGCATGTGTGGATGTATGCATGCATGCATGCATGTATGTATGTATGTATGAATGTGTGTATGTATGTATGTATGTATGTATGAATGAATGAATGAATGAATGAATGTATGCATGTGTGTATGTATGTCTGTCTGTATGAATGTTTGTATGTATGCATGTATGTATGCATGTATGTATGTATGTATGAATGTATGCATGTATGTATGTATGCATGTATGTGTGCATGTGTGCATGTGTGCATGTGTGCATGTATGCATGTATGCATGTATTCATGTATGCAGCATGTATGCATGTATGCACGTATGCATGTATGCATGCATGCAGCATGTATGCAGCATGTATGCATGTATGCATGTATGCATGTATGCATGTATGCATGTATGTATGTATGTATGCATGTATGTGTGTATGTATGTTTGTATGTGTGTATGTATGTGTGCATGCATGCATGCATGCATGCATGCATGGATGCATGGATGCATGAATGCATGAATGCATGGATGCATGGTATGAATGGTATGCATGGTATGTATGGTCTGTATGGTCTGTATGGTATGTATGGTATGTATGGTATGTATGGTATGTATGGTCTGTATGGTATGTGTATGGTATGTATGGTATGTGTGGTATGTGTGGTATGTGTGGTATGTATGTATGCATGGATGTATGGATAGATGGATGGATGTATGGATGTATGAATGTATGGATGTATGGGTGTATGGATGTATGGATGTATGGATGTATGCATGTATACATGTATGCATGTATGCATGTATACATGTATGCATGTATGCATGTATGGATGGATGGATGTATGGGTGCATGCATGCATGCCTGGATGTATGTATGTATGGATGGATAAATGGATGGATGTATGGATGTATGGATGTAAGGATGTATGGATGTATGGATGTATGTATGTATATATGTATGTAGGTATGTAGGTATGTAGGTATGTAGGTATGTAGGTATGTAGGTATGTAAATGTATGTAATGTATATGTATGTATATGTGTATATGTGTATATGTATATATGTATGTATGTATGTATGTATGTATGTATGCATGCATGCATGCATGTATGTATGTATGTATGTATGTAATATATAGGTTTCCCAAAATAGGGGTACCCCAAATCATCCAAGTCATGGATGACCATTCTAGTCTCTAGGATTGAAATCCATGGTGACTTGGGTATCCCCCATTTTAAGAACCCCCCATGTAATTATATAAATGTATATTATGGAACCATATACAACCACAACTGTGGCAAACACCTACACTGGTACATGGAAGTTTCCTAAATGGGGGATCTCCAAGTCTGGGTTCCAATACTATGTCATGGTCATGACGACTGGATGATTTGGGTCAGCCCTATAGTGTGGGTAAAACCATGCCATTTTTACCACCCATGACTGGGAATGGTGAACATACCCCCTATAAAACTGGTGATTTTTCTGGGGGATGGTGCAAATGACATTGTTTTACCCATATGAAGTCGTTTTACCCAGTCATCTGGACGCCTTCACCTCCGACATTTCCTGCTGCAGGTCTCCTCAGAGGCTTGCGTGTTTTGTTGAAGCCATCTCAAGCCGTGGGATTGCTCAGCAGAGATATGGACTGTGGGGACTTCACGAAGCATTTAAAATGGGTTATCATGGGAATATTATGGGAAAACCCTATCTTTTTATGGTGAGAAATATAATGGAAAGACGTTGACAAATTAGGAGTCTATGAGATTGACCAACAACAGTAGGGATATCAATGGGAATGATAGGTATTTCAATGCGTACGTTTACTAACTGGGATGTTATACTGAGGGTGCAGTTGATGTTGTTAGTCTGTATAATAAGCATGGTAATAAGCCAATAAGTTGAGATACAACCCCTACAACTATGGCTACATCATGTGTAATTTCAACTGCACCCCCAAATATAACATCCAAGTGAGTAAATGGGTATTAACCATACTGTACCCTAGGTACATGCTTATATAAGACGCTTTAGGGTGTTGTTGCACCACTTACTAGCTGGGATGCACATCCAAGTATAGCCGCTAATCTGGTAAACTAAATAATGAATGATCCCATCAACCAACCACAAAAGGGTGTTATGTTACATCATTCCATTGCTACGGGTATACACAATTTGACATGGGTTTTACCCTAAATTGATCCCATGATTATCCACTACATTACTATGACAGATTCTCCCATGATTACCCCAAATTACACATTTGACATCGTTTTATCCAAATTATCCCATTATTACTCAATATTTCTCACGAATCTCCATTTATCACTGGGATTTTAGTTCCCAGAAGTATAGTAAATGGATTATCCATTACTATCACTATGAGATTATCATGATTATTACCCAGAAATCATGATTATTCCGAAATTATCATCCATAATTGTTCATGGATTATTCTGGGATGATAATTTCGGGATAATCATGATTTCTGGGTAATAACCATGGATATTCTGGTGAAATCAATTCCGAAATATTCTGGGATGATTTTTTTTCACCATCCCAGAATTGTCCATGACTATCCCAGAACGGGTACAGTGTCTCGGCGACGGCGCTGTCCGAGGCGTCCGAGGCACGCAGCGCGTCGCGTGCCAAGGTCAGGTGCGCCTTGGCCTCTGCCAGGCGCTCCTCCTGAGAGGAGTCCCTCTGGTTATGACAAAATAGCTATTGAGAATGGCAATTTATAGTGGATTTTGCCCATTAAAAATGGTGATTTTCCATAGTTATGTTAAATTACCAGAGGGTATATTATTGGAATAATCTATGATCATATTTGCAGGAATAGAATGGAATATTTACAGGAATGTTGGCATAAGTTTGAAGGAATATTGGAACACGGTTACAGTAAGGGTTCATAAAAATCACTCAAGCCAGCAAATGTTTGATCTACGTGGGACCTTTTTTTTGTTTTTTTGAGGAACGGTTGGTAGCCCGAGTTGGGGTACACCAGGCTGTCAAGTCTTGGTTTGATCATCCCAACAGGTTTCCAGTGCGTAACATGTATGGCATGAATATGTATAATGGATAAATACCCACAAATAAATGCGGAACCCTTACACTCACACATTTGGGTTGGTCTTTGAATCCTCACTTTAAACATCTTTAAACTATCATCATTTTTCCCATTGAAACTGCCATTTGGGAGGTCAAATCTCCCCGAAAATTCACTGAACCTGCAGCTTGCAGCTGAGGGGATCCATTTTTCACGGCTCCTCTTCAAACAGAACCTCCTCTGCATTTCCGTCTCGCTGAAGTGCCCTGCAAGTTGAGACTCGACGAGGTCTCTGGTCATGAGAACATGCAAAATCCCAGGTGTTTCAAAAACATGTGTCAATGGAACTCATGTTGCATGTGCTGGAAGGAAACTGGTTAGCATTGGGACAGCGGAATGGCACTACTCAAACAATCAAACACCACGGAAGCAGGGGACTTACTTACAGGAGCCCTTGTTCTTGGCCAGAATATGCGACGATTCCAAAATGTCACCATTCACCAAGCAAGCCATATCAATCCAGATGCCCATCATGGATTCAAAGCCTCCGCGTGGAACACCATGAAGGCCACTCACCCGTTAGTTTATCCCATCATCACCCAATGCCAAGCACATCTTTTCTGAGTTCCATAACCCATATTGGCGAGAAATTAGGCGTAACTCCTTGATTTCAGACAAGCCACAATCATATGATATCATATTATCATATTATGATATCATATGATATCATATGTTTGTTTCTGCATCGTCCAAAACACTATCTTAGACTATCTTGTTGAATAACACGTGCCTTGTTGCTTTTGCATATGTATATAATCTTCAATAATTGTGACATTGTGTATATAGATGTATATAGTGATATACACAAGAACGCCAAAGGCGGTGACTTCTCCTGAATTTCACCTGTTTGTTTTCTTTGTGTTTGCCAAAACTGCGCTCTCACAGTGATGATGTGTTAATTCGTGCATTTGCGCCTGACTTCTTGGAGCTTTGATGTTTGACGGACCTTGCTTGTTCGTCCATTGAAGTTGAGTCGCGACATGGACGTTTCATTGAGCATCCTTCATCCAAATATTGAGTTTATTTGTTTTTGCATGTCTGCTTCTTACTGAAAGATGTTGTAGACTCACCTTGTTTTGCCAGTCCAAATAAGACAGGCCCTTGTTGTATTGTATTGTCACTGGCCTTGTTCTGGAACTTGGCCGAGCAAGCCAGTTTCTTGATAGTATTTTTTTTGCGTTCTACGCTGTTTCTTCTTGTTTCAATGTCTGTATTTTCTTTTGTGTTTGTCCGCTTGTGACTTCGTTTTCAACTTTTCCACGGGGCATTGCAAAACACCTAGGCTCCGTGTACTAAAGCGAGCTGCTTGGAGTACAGGCCTCCCGGATGATTCAAGTATTGAACAGCCAATGTTCATTGGATTGGTTTAAGGCAAAATCTAGAGGAAACCATTGTTTTTCCATGTTTTTCTCATGAAATCTGGGGTTGTCCTGTAATTTTTCCCGTAAATCAATGACATGAGGGGCCAGAAGTCCCCAGGACGCCAGACTCTGAAATTCTATCCTGAGCAATTATAGTATGTATATAGGCGTTAAAATCATTAAACATCCATGTGTATGTATATATATATATGATTATATGTGTATATTATATATATATATATATTGCAGTATTCCCAAGTTCCAAGTGTTTGTTTTTCCTTGTTTGGAGCTATCCCTTCCCGCCACAGGATTCGCCACTTTTTTTTTCGTCCCAACAACCGCACCTCTGCAGGCTGCCAAGAGCTTCAAAATAGGCAGGCCATCAGGTCCTCACTGATACAAAGTGGGGCCACCTGACTGTTACGTATGTTGGTTCATAAACCACATTATGTATGTATATATATAATATAATATAATATAATATAATATAATATAATATAATCTATATATATATATATATATGTTTATAACTATAATTTCAATTAACTTTACTTGTAAGTATCATACACATGCATAAATCATAGTTATTCGGAACCAGCTTCGCGTGTAGGCACTTTCTGCCTTTCTGGTTTAGCTTCACAGGTGTCCGCATATATAGATAATCAAACAGGGCAAACAATTGTAGACGCGAATGACTTGAACATATTTGAGCTATATATATATATCCAAAAAATCAAGGATTGCATATTTACCAAACACCATCCAGGTTGGAAATTGCATGAATTTACTGGAAATCGACTCTGGCAAGGCACTTGTCCATATATCTATGTCAGTGGATGGAAGGGTATTGTGATCCTTCTGAACCGAAGATACCGCACTAAAAAGTTAGTTTTTTCATCTGCACAAAAAAAAAAACAAAAACATAACCCCTTTGTATAGCTAGCCATGAAGCCAGTAAGCTATACCCAAACGTGCGGTTTACGTGATCATGGTGAGGTGGTAAATCTGCACATTTCCTCCAGAAATGCAATCTGGATTTGCCCGCACAAAGCACGGGGAGCTCTCTTTTTTGTTACAGTAATACAGTACCCCTTCAACGAAATCTTGGGGACCATGGTTTCCATTTCTACAAAGGGATTTACACTATCTAAATGCAATATATATATATATATAATATAATACACATAATTATATGTATAACTGACAAACATGATGTATATGTACGTACAAGCAAATGAAACAAAGGGTCAGCAAGCTTGACATTTGTCGATTTGTTGCCTGAAAACTTGTGAGATCTTATGAGCCACGCCCAGGAAAGTTCCCTAGTCATAGTGGTGACTACTTGGATATGCCTCTCAGTTAGCAAATGGCAAATAGCCCACATTTACCTATATATTCTAATTATTTACAGTAGATAATGTATAGAACAATACATAGCTCGTTCATAGCTAGAACGTATCCAATTTAATTTAGAAATGCGTTGTAAACATGCATATAAGCACATACCAATTGCGAATGTATATCCAAATATGCTATATAACCCACCATATACCCAATGCCGTAAACCTCCTATGCCATGGACTTGTTTATAGTGAGGTAAACCCCATAGTAAATGAATGGGTTGCAAGAATCATCATCCCCGGCGGGTTTCTTGTTGGGCTTACCTCATTACAAGCCACTGCCGTAAAAATTGGGGATGGCTTCTGCTTGAGTTTGCCGTATGACCACCCAGCAAGGACATGTTTTTGTCCGACACTTTTGGAAAAACCCTATGAATTTGATGGTTTGAAAAAGAATGTCCCAAATTTAACAGCAAAGTTCGGGATATCGTTTAGCTTTGGGAAAAAACACATCTCATATCGCTGGTTCGCATGAGATCCCCATACTGTATCTGTTTGGCGATTTCAGCTTTCAACATATCAGGCAGCTGGGATGAGCCCGAATCTGGCAACAAATATGTATATATATATATAATTATATATATATGTTTGGTTCCCAACTCCCATTTCCAGAGCAAAAAAAAACAAAAAACCTTCACCTCAACCCCACGGCCTCCACAGCCACACGCGCGGCACGCGAGAAATCTTCCAATTCCTCTCCTTGGGGGAAAATCTTATGTGAACTAAGTTGGTTATAATGTTTATAGTGAGGTCAACTATCAACTTATGGTACTTATAAAATAGTTGGATGGGACATGGAACTATAAACCACCTTATAACCAGGGGGTTGACCACCTTGAAACAGCTTCATATGGTGATGTCAAGTCACAAGATAATCAGATTCTTGGCTTCCCACCTGTTACTTAGATAAGAATGGAATGAAAAATATAGCCTCTTAAGTAATGACCCACAGTTTGCTATGAAAAAGCTCGACCATCCCCATGTTTTGGTCAATCATCGAACTAAATTTAAGGCAAAAAATCAAATTTTCCATGTTCCATGGATTCCATGGGCCTCCCTGACTCCATACGGCTCCCATCTGCCCGAATCGTGACATTTGCCTATCTTGGGATAGCCCAATGGTGATCACAAGTTTAATATATATATATATAATATATATATATATTATATAATATATATATATATGTATCATTCTATATTTGTGGCGAAAGATTAAGCAGTACTAAAATCATCATCCAGTTGGTTTTCCTAGAATTCTTGGTTACATCCCCATAATATCCGCATGCGTTTTGCTTAAATATTTTTGTGCAAGGTTCTATCTCCCTGTTATTCCACCATTGAACTTGGTTAAGCCTCCATTGTTGTCGGTTAAACCTCCATTTTGTTGGGTACATCCCATGCGTTTGTTGCTTAAATCATCTCCATTTTTCTCGTGAGTCATCCCTGGTGTGATTCCCATGATTCCAGCGTATGTTTGTTGAAGTTAAACATTTAAATAAGTTATTGAGATAAAGTATGATAAAGTTGTATAAGTTATATAAGTTATATTCATTACTCCATTATACATAAATAAGTAATACATAGTAGTACCCTCTGGTAAACATACAAAAAAACTATGGAAAACCACCACGTTATAGCTGGGTAAAACAACTATAAATGGGTCATGTTCAATAGCAAACTGGGCGCCGTGCCAAGCTGAATGTCCTCCATTCGCTCCACCAGGTCCTGCGAAATTCTTACGGTGAAAAAACATCAGGGTGGAAGAAATGGCACCATTTAAATCCATTTAAAGACATTAATTGATTTTGGCTGATGTTAAGCTGAAATCATCTAGTTTTAACCTGATCTACTGTAACCTGATTTTAGCCTGATTTAAACTGATTTAGGATGAAATTACCCTGATTTGCAGTCATGAAAAATCCTGATTCAAGCACCAAAATTTGGGATACGACCCAAGTATATGTTTTAGCCATCAAACAAGCTCGCAAGCCCGTAATAAGCCCACTTCTCATCAGCTGGGATGCAGATAGTGTAGTCTCACTAGAGTTGATGCTACACATAGATATCCAGAGAATGTGGATATCACCGGGTATACGTCCAAAAGAAATGAAACTCACTGATTATGCGGATAATTGCTTACATATACAGGGAAACTATCAACACGTGTGTATGATCCCGTCCCCCGGCCGCCTTCCCCACCAATGGTATACCCGCCCAGCAGTCAGCAAGCACCGGGGGAAACAGGCTTGTCATATATTTGAAAGGTTTGTATCATTTGTAAGCAGCCAAGCCTCGGGGGGACAGGTTTGCACATACATACAAACATAACATACCCCCACTACAGGGGGAGGAGAGATGAATACTTGCATCGACGCCTACCTGCAGACATCCCACCCCACCACATACCGCCACCTCTGGGGGGGGAGGGATACCGGTGACATACATGCCTGGGAGGCCTGGGGGGATTTGGAGGGGCTGGTACATATATATATATATATATATATTACAGATATATTAATAATAATAATAACAATAAATCAATTACTTAATATTATAATTACATATGATTATATAATATAAATGTACGTACATAATTGTACATACGTAGACACATACATGTATTATCATGTAACATGTATTTAGGTGGATGTATCCAGCAATCGGTAAGGATTCACCAATTCATCAGCCCCTAAGGTGGCCCCCCAAATCAGCTGCAGTTTCTGAAAATCCCACTGTCAACGATGTGACGGTATACCCCAAGTCACAACACACATGACAGGATTCCTCTCTCCCTCGAGACCTCAATGATTTCAATTTGCAGTGGCTCCAGGGGTCTGTTGGATTCAGATTCACATAGATGATCATAGATTCAGCCTCGAAAATCTATGCAAATCTCAGTTTTCCTCCCACTTCCAGATTTCTATGCCCATTTCTGGCCAGATGTGAAGAATTTCCAATCAATGTCCATTTCTTTCATGAAGAATTCCATAGAATTCCCATTTGTTGTGCCCATTTCTCCAGTTGGTTCTCAGTCGGTTCATCCCATAGAACTGCCAAGACTCGTCCTTGGTGACAACTGTTGGGTCCACCCCAGTGAGCCGAGAAGACCTCAGTGATCACCATACGTCCGAGGAGCCTGAACCAAAAAACCCATGGCGTTTGAACATCATGAAAAAAAAACATTTTAAAAAATACATGTAATAAAGGTATATAATATATGAAAAATATCATATAAATCAATCGGTATGATCCAGGTATGTTAATAATAATAATAATATAATATATATAGAAAACAAATAGCATATAAATCAATAGGTATGATCTAGGTATGTTAATAATATAAAATATAAATACATATATATATATGTATTTAAATAATGTCTATAATAGCTATATGTATTGTGGGGTGCTTCTTGCAATAATATCTGGTCAACATATTCATAATCTATCATAATCTGGGATGAATCTAGAGGGACCATGGACTTCGGCGTTCGGCTGGTGAACGTCACTGGACAGCCGCAGACATGGCTAACATCAACACTTGGTACATGCTATGGTTTAAAGTAAATTATGGGATTATCATGGGATAAACATGGATAATCTGAGATTATATATAATGGATCGTATGGGATACCCTCTGGTAAACCAACATAGGGACGGAAAATCACCATCTGAACAGGTAAATCATCTATACATGAGCAATGTTGCACAGCTATGTTAGTTAGATAAGAGGGTAGTAAAGTAAGGACCTCCAAATCATCATCTTTTCATTTATATCCGTTCATCATTGGCTATGATCCATTGAATATGTCAATGTTTATTGGGTGGCTCCACAGTTGTTGTTGTATTCCCATGTATTCCCATATTCTTGGGAGTCACATGTTGATGATCTAAGTATGTCAATGACCATATTTTGCTTCAATCCCCAAGTATTATATATATATGTATTTATTTGAATCTCGCAGGCATTTTGATGGCTACGGTTCTGTTGAATGAAATTCCTATTTCCCCGTATCTCCCCAGCCTACTTGAGCAGTGTCAACAACTTGTTGGAACATCACAAAAGACATGGTTGGTCGACGGGAATTTCCACTACAAACCACAGAACCACCATGTAAAGTGTATTTTTTTCAAAAAAATAACAATAAATAAAAGAACAGAAGAACAACATACAACATCACCCATCCATATCTTTATTCCTGACGGTTGGTTCTGTCCTGACCAGGCCACAGGCTTCCATCCAGCGGCAAAGGTGAGCTGCCAAGACCTGGAGGATGAAATTCATAGGCCCCAGAAAGCTGGGGCGATATCGCCGTCATGTTGTCAAACTGATTTCTTCATTAACATAGCTATGCTACTGATAGTATGGTACTGATGATATATATATATATATATACATAGTGTGTATATATACATACATGTCCAGGCTATTTTTCATTACCCTCAGGTACTTTAACAAAGCTATGGCAAATATGGCTCGTTTAAAACAATGGGTTTACCGGACAAAACGATGATGTTCCAGTTCACGGTGAAACTACCGGAGGCTGAAGCCCTTGATGGATCCAGTGCCAGTAGCTATGGCCTATAGTTATTGCACCAAATATTGCACCACATGGCAAAAACGGAAAAAACTGCGGTACTTCTTTTCGAAACGGAACCGATTCGAAACGGAACCGACGCTTCCGGAGGACTCAAGCTACCAACAATGACCAGCATTTTTTGAATGTTGGAATCTCAATAAGAATCAAAAAGAATATCATTATGTCGTCCCACTGCCGTGCCTACAAGGGCGCACAGGCACCGGACAAGCTGCGACACCATAACACTTTCCTGGTGAAGGGTTGGTTGGAGAGAAAAAGTGCAAGTAACAGGTTGTTTTTTTTCTGGCAAAAATTGAAGGAAACATTAGTAAACCATGGTTATTCACGCCAAATGTTGGTTTGAACACGTTACTTTAAACATGCCATGTATAGGGTTCCTGCAAATTTTATGTTGAAGACATTCTGCCATTCTGTAGAAAAATGGAAGATCCAACCGGGATCTTCCACTGTTATTTATTGGTATCTATCGGCTATGAAGTATGAAGTCAAACTTAAGAGCCAGGGGAACACATTTTTGAGTACACATCCACTTAATTTTGAGGCTATTTCATATCTGATGCTGACCATTTGTTCTTACAATTTCATTTGCGTTCCGCTTCACAAGCAATGTGTTTTTCTCGATTCTGGGGGTACACTTGTCAACTGTGGTGAATAAACACTTGTCAACTGCGGTGAATGATTCACTGATTCACAACACGGAAAGAAACATATCCCAAAATTGTTGATCTACAACTAGAATTAACCAAATTGTGGATCCACTGGCGCTTCATTTTTAAGCCCAAGACATCACATCTCAGTAGACATCACATCTCAGTCAGTGGCTTCCCATTTCACCATCTTCACCTCCAAGGTGACAAGCGTGACCAGGTTTTCTTGCAGCTCCAAAGCTCGTGACAGAAGTTGCCCACCTCACTGCTCCAACAGAACCGCACAGAACGGCACAGCAGCCACCACTCACAACGCCTCGTTGATCACAGGCGCTGCCTGGGCACAGAAGCGTTCGAGCTGTCGCAGTCTCTTCTGGCGCATGATGTACTGCACCGGCACACCAAAGCCCTGCCTGCAAGCCCTGCTCCAGCTGCTCAATGGGTTGGTAACACCAGAAATCAGTGCTTGAAGTTCATGCGTATCCCGATGGACCTAGTCCCCAGAAGAATCTGTGTATATATATATATATCATAACCTATAAACTATTTAGCACATATATATATATATATATATTAGATGTACACACTACAGCTCGATTTGAGCCAGGAAGCCTGATCTTTACGCCATTGGTTCAATACTTGTTTGGTCAATTTGAGACTCACGGCTGATGTGTTTTCTATAATGCATACAATGTTGCATAAGCATATATAACCATGTTGCAGTTATATAATGTTATATATACACGTGGTTCTATCTGGAAAAGAACCCCAGCTGGGATTTACCAGCTAGCACATCCTCCATCCGGTCCTTCTGATGGCTGCTCAATTCCTGCAGGGTGTCGGGATGTAAGACACCCGCCACGACCGACATCTTCATCTGGCGCGGGCGACCGCACTGGTCAGTCGTGGGCCACATATGTTAGCAAAGTTGGTTTAGCCAAGTTGGTATCACCAAACAGACCAAACACCAACGATGGGAGATAGGAACCAGAATGAGTCTATGATTGGGGGATGTATGTATATTATATATAATATATAGACTTTCAATGACTTTCATATATACACATATATGCTTGGTTACAACACTGTGATTGTCACCATACTGCACTTTTGACGGTTTCAATCCAAAGCCCACTTTTTGTTGGTGGTATGTTCCAAGATATCCAAGTTGATCTCTCAGGGATTCTCACAAAAACGGCTGCCCCGGCCTGGTAATGTTCTTTCGCATCTCGAATGCGCGCAGTTTTCAACGCAACCACCTGGCGGAGCGCAGGATCTTGCGGCGATTTGGGGTACAAAAGACCTCCCTTCAAGTGGCATTTTGTCTCCATGATGATGAACCAGGAATGCAAAGTAAGCAGTACAGTTGTTCTCATGTTGCAACCTCATCGCATTTGGTTGCATCACCGATGATTCAAAGCCTTGTTTACCACCGTTTTCAACTGGTCCAACTAGTGCAGGATTTCGCAACCATCCACCGTAGGACCATAGGAATGTGTATTGCTTCCCAATAATTGCACACATCTTTCCAGGCCGCTACGTTTTGAGGGTCAACTCGCATGATTTTCCTGCAATGGTTCAAATCCGCTTGGAGAATGTGGACTATCCAATTCTTGCCATGTTCCACATTCCACTAACTTATTCCCCCCATCTATTAGATATCTATGCACAAGGGAATGTCCTACAGGCTATTTCAAAGATCTACACAAAAAGAATTCTCCTTAGGCAACTCCATACGCGCGAAACATTTGAGTACAGAAATGGAAGAGATTGGTGAAGAGATTGGTGAAGTGCATGGCAAGCGTAAAGCGTAGAATATGACAAGAATGCTGACTTCCCCAATCACCATGGTCAAGCTGTTTTTGAAGTCAATTTTTCTTCATACCATTCCTTTCATTCGCAACCATTAGAAAACTCTGAGAAAGGCTGCAGATTCTGGCAGCAATCCTAAGCTTCGGATTTGCTGGGCGCTGGGAGTCCACCATAGTCCAGCCATTTCTCATGGATTGAGAGCTGACTTCACATGTCACGTACCAACTGTATACAAATATGGGACATGGTCAGGCTACATACTTCTGGTTCTGCGAAAACATGGGATGAGGGTCGGGTCATACTCTTCTCTTCAGATGTTCCTCAACACATGGCCAATATTAGATACCCTGCAAAAAAAAAAAACTTAGCTGGTTATTAGACAATCCCATTGATGCTAAAAGACTAAAGGATGGAAATTTCTACCCATCCAAGATTGACCTAGAACATAAGAAGCGAAGATCGACTTCACATGCTCCTCAACATAAGAAGCGATTTTGTCAACTGGAGTGGAAATGGCACTTCCAAAGCTTCAACCACCGCTATCACGGGATCCCACATCGATGGATCAACGAATTGCATTATCCCAGCCTGTTTGCTGGTTCTATGTTGTCGTATGTCGTATGCTTACCTTATCCCGTTTAAAGTGTTTGAAAAAAGGTTTGAAAGCATGGATGTGTTCATAATATGCAGTTGGATTATTCGAACACCTTTGTTGATGGTATGCATATGTATAATTAATAATTGTATAATTATGCGCATTCATATATATATAATATACCTTGACAATTTATCCCATTCCCCATGCTCAAACCCCACAAAGTCACAAACTACAGTACCTATCAGAACCCCTAGTTAGCCTCGTTATTTCAACCTTAACTTACCAATATCTAATTCTTAGACATTTTTCTTTACAAAGTTAAGCTAAGTTGGATATTTCAAGATATTGCTAAGAATTGCATATTAACATGTATTAACTAAGTTGGTGTTTACAAAGTTGGTGTTTTCCCCATAGTTAGCTAAGCTGCTGCTAAATAACATCACTGCGGGACCACTAAGTTAGACTTCGAACAGCCGCCATGGCCCGCCTGGCTGCTGACTTTCACCAAGGCCTCTGTCCGATGTTTCTCGGCTTCGTCCTGGCCAAAAATAATGAGTGGTTAATAGAAGAGTGATACATCGGTAATCCCCATGATAAATAGAAAGTGGAAACAAATACATGGGAAAATATATATATATATAACATAAAATCTTCAATGAGGATGACAAATACATGTGTATCCCATGGTTTAATACCCATGCAAGAGGTAAATGAGAATACATGGAGAAAAAAACAACTCAGGAAGTGGCAAGCTTTTGATACTGAAATGATGCCGACCGGCCCAATATTATATACTCCATAATCGCACATAATATAGTTTAATGGTCTGTTTGTATGTCTGTGTGTGTGGAGAGGCAAATGTTTACATGCTTAGTATATGTTGGACAAACATAGACAAACTTAAGTGTGTATATATATATATTCCATATGCATATGTAATAATGTACATATAATGCGTATAATATATATATATATACAGAGCAAGAGTAACCTCAATTTCATGTAAGGTTTGAATATAATCAAAGTTCAAATCTCAGAGACACTCCAAAAAATGATGCTCTTTGAGCCTTGTGAATTTCTGTCTAACTGCGCGTATTTGGTCGATTTTGGTGGTTGAACTTGATTTTGGGAGATTCACGCTGCTCACATTTTGGACTAGGCTGCATTCACCAAACTTAAGTCTCTGTCCTCAAGAATTCCTCGAGGTTGCATGGTTTGGGCATCAAGGACTTGTTTAAATGAGAGTCTGTCCAATGTGTTACAGTAATGTTCGGCAGCATAGTAAACTGAGATCAAAAGGGAACCTTCGCTCCCATCTGACTCATCTTCAACAACTTTCCAGAGACGTCACAAGCATCATGTCATTGAAACAGCCAAAGGTGCAATGCATCTGTTTACCCATGGCCCGTAATAGTTTCAAGCTTCAAAAGCAAGTCCCACTCGTGTATCCAGCCCAATGTTCCTGGCTAATTTTTTCTATTCCCCGGTTGTACTTCACTAACTTCAGCGACATCAACGTCACGACGTCGGATCCTTCTCGACTTCGGCCTCCTTCTTCTTGACCTACGGCAAAAACCGATGACGAAACTCGGACAATGAAAATCAGCGAGATCTGACAGTCAGATGATAGGCTCACCCGACAGTCAGTGGGCGGAAAAAAAACAGATGTTTGAAGAAGTTACTGTATAATAGTTGCAATATTCAGCTGTAATTTTCACTTGGTGCAGGCTTGCGTTCAGCACCTCGCCCCTACATTTGAGGCCGATCCAAAACGCAGGTCCCGGGGCGAGAAGCGCGTGGATGGATGGATGTTGGATGAAGCAGCCGAGTTCTCCTGGCCACTTCCTCCATAGGGTGCCCAAGGTCATTCTGCTTCCAGAAAACACGAATTCCAAGTGGCACAAGTCGAAGGCGCAGCAACATATCTGAAGAGAACGAATCCACGGGAGCTTTCTACCATTGCACAGGAATAAATAAAAATACAAAATATGGTTCTGGAAAACTTAGTGGTGGATTCAATTCCCACGAAAGTCGGGTCAAAGTCATTGGGATCATCCTGCGAATGTTAAAAAATGTGTTCACAGCCACCAGGAGATATCAGGAGACTTTTCGACCTCACTAAGGGTTCAAGATAAACAGACATACATGACCAAAGACTGCAAACCAAGGTTTGATACGTTTCCTGTAAAGTATGAAATTATAAAATGCAACACTACTTTCAAATTTGATGCATCATTCACCATGCTGCATGTTTGAACACGCACAGCAACTTGAAGGAAACCAGCTCTGGGGCTACAGACTTCTTCCTGAATCTCAGCCAGGCGTGTTTGCAATTCGCTGACCTCAAGTCAACACATGCCCCACATAGTCACTAATTTTCAGCTGGATCATCCAGACAAGCATCAATTTAATGTACTATAGACTATATATATACACATAATATATGTATAATATACATTATGTGTAATATAATATACTATATGTATATTTTTGTATATTATATGTATAATTATGTATACACACTATATAATCCACCATTCATGGCCTTTTTGTAACTACAATGGCCTGGAGTATTTTGCAGTTTCACCGGTCTATAAACCAAAATGTAACTGCGGAGGCCACACTGTGTAGAAATCTTGGCCAAGCTGAAATGGGTCCTTTGAAGTACTTCCCACTACTACACATCACTTATGGTGACGATATGGTGACGTGGTCAAGAAATATTGAGAGATCTATGGATTTTTAATGATGTTTGCTTGTAGCGATTTGTCAAACCCTGGTACCCTTGTTTTGAGACCAAAATAGATGGTGTATTATCTGTCAATAGATCTCGCATTCATATACAAGCAACTGAAACTGGAATAGCATAAACAAAACTGAGTGACCAGAATAGTTGTTGCAGACAACTAAAATCTAAAATAAATGAGATTAAATTCGTATGTCTGGAAAGTGGTGTATACCCCCAAAACTTGAAGGTGGCGCCTCAGCTTTCAGCGTGCGACGCTTTTCCATCCACTCCTCACAAGATGCCCCGCACCGTGGGAAGATGCGGGTTGCTATGGAGTCTCTGACATCAAGAAACTACTGAAAGCTACACAGGGTGATACTGTGATACTCCCCAGTTAATAGATTTAATCTCTACAAACCCTCATAAAATTGGGAGTTACCCCAACCTAACAGAGCTAACGAACTGGGGCACGTCAACCCACGTCAACCTGGGCTTTCAATGGGTCCAGAAAACGTTGGTCTATTGTTGGGACTGCAGATATGATCACATGGTTGGGATCCCTCCAACATGAATATACTAGGTGTAATTAACGGGTTAATAAGAACTATCAAATACCTGATTATATAAATACCGGGTGAATAATAACCTGGTAAACTATCAAATACCTGGTTAAATACCTGGTGAATAATAACCTGGTTAACACCAGAAATAATACCTGGTTAATTACCTGAAATTCACCCAGAACTCTCTGGGAACTCCTTGGGATCAACAGACCACATTCGAAAGGTGACATTCCTCCAGCCAGAAAGGTGAACCACTTCTACTTATCCCACTTATATATATATATATAATTATATATATATGTATGGAGGTTTCCTGAAATGGGGGTACCCCAAAATCATCCATTTTCATAGGGTTTTCAAAGGGTTTTCCATGATTAAACCATCAATTATGGGGGTCCCCATTGATGGAAACCTCCATAGCCGTAGCGCCGTAGGTAGGATGAAGCACCAAGATCCAATCGCGCCTTCAGCGGGCCTAGAGAGTTATCCACCACTTCAATGACCTGCACAGAGGATGGGTTGGATGCTCTACCATGGGGGTACCCCACAATAGATGGTTTCTATGCGAAAATCCTAAGAAAAAATGGATGATTTAGGGGTATCCCCATTTTTGGGAAACAGATAAAGAGGGTAGGTCGATAGATGAATACATTGCAAATTGCGAGGTATGATAAATAACTCAGACCGTGTCCATCGCTGAAGTTATAGTCCAAGACACCAAACAGACATGCCCAAAGATGCCAATGTCATCAACAACGCTTTCAGGAAATCAGTTTGTTTTTCCACAACTCTGCAAACATGGATATGTTTGGGATGATGCGCGCTACAAAGCATCATTTCTGATGAGGTGAGCCTGCTTTTTTAGGACATATACCCTGAACTGGCTTCTGAACTCATCTACATGGTTGGCGGTTGTCACCATTGCCACCCCAACAGAAATCATTGGTAAAATTGTTATTCTCAAAGTAATTAATATATACATAATTTAGAAAATTGAAAAATAACATCTTCCACAAAGATAGCCACGACAAACATATATGTCTATAATATGTATATTATATATATATGTACCTGTTTTGGGTGGTACTTGATATATGTGTGTATACATATATATATATATATTGGACTAATTACCAATGGTCTATCATTGGGTTTAACACATTAACGCCACATAATGATACCATTTCTTGTTCCGCCTGCGTGACCATGTGGCACTGACAAATCATGCGCTCGCGCTGGGCGCGGCATTTGATGATATCAGCCTCCGAGCGCCCCAAACGGTGCCCGGTGAAGCCAGCAATGAATGCTGATCTGTTGGAATATTGTAGAACAACATAGGGATAATAGCACTATGTACATATCATATCATTGTTTATATGATGCATATCATTTCTATGATTATGTGCATTGTATAATGTATATATATATATATATTATTGTTTATATAATTTTATATATTGCATTATGCGTTACATAAAGTTATATGCTGCATCTTTAAACGAGCAGAAATGTGTGGTTCTTCAGGTTTTCGCATATCTTTTCACAAAACAACAGCACAAACGACGACCACGAGCGTAATAATCTCGAGCATCTAATCACTCGAGCAGTGTGCTGTGCTTCAAGCATGATCCAGCATACTGGACAATCATGGATCATAATGGATAATCATGGATCAAATTTATCTAATAATCTAAATGCATAATTATAATTTTATAATTATCAAAAATAATATATCAAATTATCAGATTATCACAAATATATCAATGATATTATCATAATTATAATAATCATAGGTTATTTCTGATAATCTTGGATTTGCTCCAAATTTGACTCAAAGGGTCTCTGGCCCCAAACATATCCCAAAAAATAACTATAGGTTCAAGATTCCCCAAATGGTGGATGCAATGGCTATTCTTCATCGACGAGTCCCATGACTAGTCCCATGGTGAACTCCTGGGATTCGTGAGATCACCATGGTCAGCATCTCCGACAAAAACATGTCATACATGGAGCTGGTGTTTGGGACTCCTGTATTATGTAAGCCATTCGAAAAGATATAGAAACATGTTTCAGAAGCTTCGATTCGGATTCTACTTGTCGTTATTATTTTTGGGGGGTTCAATCTGTGCCATGGTCAAGCCACTTCTATTTTGGAGGTAACCATGGTCATCCATCTCATATTGGGAATCCAAATATGAGGGTATCTAAATCCCATAACCCATGGGCGGTAATCTAAATATTGGGATTATACCCATGATCAAATATGATATAATATGATTAATTAATCTAAATATTGGGATTACACATGATCAAACCCTATTGTTCATGGATGTTTTTGGCATCATCCCTATGAAATCTATATGGATTGATGAAATTGATGACCAATCCCGGTGGGAAACTCGGCTCCCGGCGGTGCTGGAAACGACAAAGGTGTTCAGCATGTCAAGGAAGTTGCGCAGCGAAGCACCTGGTGTTGCAAGGCAACGGGTTTAAAAAGTGGGAAAGGTATAGGTTTAAACCCTGGATACTGTTGGACAAACAGGACCGTAAGGATGGAAAATCATGGGCTATGAATTTACAACTCAGCTCAGCTGTAAAATTATGGTAAATCTAAGAATGAAGAACTATTTATTGCGCTATGGATAAGAAAGGCCAACTAATACGAGATGATTGGAAAAGCCAATGCCACAAATGGGGGTTCACAAAGGAAACTGCGGAATAAAGCAAGAAAACATGTTATATAGATTAAGGAGATAAGTATGTGATACAACCTAGTTACTCAGTGGGGTAAACCACAAAGTAGCCAAACAGAAACATACTCAATGGGAGGCGACCAAACCTGAAGATTGGCATGCATACGAATGCATACAATCATCCTGAAGTAGATAGATTGTTTATCGAATGTTGAAAGATGTTCCGATATTCCCATTTAAAGTTATGTTATCGTTTTATAATATCGATATTCTATCTTCTCCAGGATGACAATATTGTATACATTTGTATACTGTATACATCTATACACACATACACATATATGCTTAGGGGGATAGAACCCAGCTTTTAACCAGCTACCAACTTCCAAGGTGGGCCAAAATTAGTAAGAAGGGTTAACCACATCACAAGCCAGTTACCGGGTATCGTGGTTTCTCCGAAGCTTGTGAAAAAACAAAAAAAAAACAACATTTGATGGTTGAAAAAGAAGAAAACAATGGCTTCAACAAAAGGTATCCCTCACTTTCGGCAATTGCAAGTGACCCCTAGGACTTGTTGACGGATTTGGAACTTGTTTAACAGAGTTGAGATCCTCTTTCGGTAGGCCCATAAACATAAGGCAAGTTTCGGTACTAAAATCTTCAACAATCCATGGGTGGTTTACCCTTGAAAACAAAAACGCATGGTCAACCAACTGAATTATTCAAAATATGCTGTTCATCTTGCCTGTATTATGTAAGAGTACACCCTCCCACTGGGATCCCTGTTTATGAACAGATCCAACAGACCACCGGCGTATACCAGGGATGTACTTGTGGTTGAAGGACTCCTCAATTCAATTCAGTTTCAATAAAGTACTGAAAACAAACATGCGCAAGTATCTTGAAGGTCGGACGTCGAACCCTTAGTTGTGCTTTGGTGTTCAGCTGGCTAGAACACCATCCCTAGTTATATGATGTGTTTTGTAATATTTAATAGACAATTTAAAGAATCTGGTTATACATAAGAATTGGATTGAAGACATTACTGAACCAGTCATTTGCCCAAATTAGTGAAACGTCAAGCGACCCTAAATGCGGCTGATAACTGACGACTCAACAAGTCCTAATTAGCTGGTGGTTGGGCACCCGTCCCACAAACATTGGTCAAATTTGGATGAATCACCTTCAAATAGTGATAGAACAATACACGAGTATCTCAAACCACATGGAAATATCCATGAAATCACATATTTGCAGCTGCCAAAAGGACACATTCAAACAAATGCAGCTGTGAAGAGTCGATATAATCCATCAGCTAAAGATTAAAGACATAAAGATACAATCAGAACAAATATGAGTCAAACAAGAGATACTTTCCTAGCAACGCTACAAAACAAACAAGGACCAACAGCCCGCGATCCGGCGATCCATCCCGCTGCCTGACACCTGCGACCGTGGAATCCGGTGGAGAGCTGTGGGCTGATGTGTACCACTTACCCTCTGGTTATGACTAACATAGCTACATAGCTATTGAAAATGGCACATTTATAGTGGATTTACCCATTGAAAATGGTGATTTTCCATAATTATGTTAGTTTACCAGAGGGTAAGTTAAGCAACTTGTCACATCTTAAGAATCTTATCACCCTTCGTTGAGGAAACAACAAACTGTTGAGCCAGGATGAATGGACAAAACACTGCGGATCAACATTGATCGTCATATGTGCCAGGGTCAAGTTACATGGTATATGGGTTATGGTCATCCATCCCATTCCATAGAAATCCAAACATCACGGGTATGTAAATCCCTCTGAACATGGATCGATGACTATCACCGAACATGGACAATTTACCCAAGTCTTGACCGTGGCACATATCTTGATCATGGTGAATTTTAGATGCTGTAATTCTTCTTTAGCTGGTTAGTACATGTTTCCATCGATCAGAATCATAATGATATTAAGAATTAAATAACTATTGTCATGTATTCATCACAATAGTATATAATTATCAACAAAATGATCATTGTACTAAAAGACATAATACTCATAATATCATAACAGTGTTAATATCATAGTGTTTGATTATTATTGCTGTTATTATCATTCTTATCACTGTTGTCACAATGAGATGATTAATATCAACAATAACATAATATGTGATAATTTGAGACCACCTGCCAAGCACTTTTCTCAGGGCCTCCGGTGCCATCCGGAAGATCTGAGGGAAGAGGTCCAAGGCGGCCAAAATCTTTTGGCAAAAGGCTTCCTGCGTTGTGAAAACCATAATGCCATAGAAACTGCTATGCTGCGAAAATGGGGAGGACAAATGGGATTGATATGGGATTGATGTGGAGTTTCTATGGGATTGACATGGGATTGATATGTTTTTTTTTTCATGGGATTTAGCTGCATTAAACCCAGGATCAATTGATGGTACAAATGGTGATTGAACGGGAGTTTAATGGAACATAATGGAACGTTACTAACAGTCTGACAATCTGATGTTTAAAAAGTGGGGTGGCTCACCCCAGCTATAATTGGAATAATCCTACTTGCCCTGCTTATAATTGGCTTACAACCACTAACTGGGGCAAACACCACGTGGCGATGCTCCGAATTACAACCAGTTCGGGACTGCGATGGATTTGTTCATGGTGATCATATGTATAATATATATATATATATATATGTGTGTACATGTGTATATACAAATATGTATTTATATATTTAAATTATATATATATATATATGTATTCCTATCCCTGAAGACATGTGGTACTTCTACTGGATTGACCTTTCTTTGTTCAAAGCATTTTAGTCCCGAGATCAGATAGTTATTGTTCATCTTATTGATACATCAGCTAGGAATCCCAGCTGGCTTCCTTTCATTGCCGCAGATGGTCCATCATCTCCATACAAAAATGAGGATGTGACCCAGAAAATGCAGATTTTGTCGGCAATTGGGAGAATTAATATGAATTGATTGCAGGGAAAAATGACAGGAACCAGTAAACCGTGATTTGTCATTTCGAATTTGCTTGGGATAAACCTCTGCCGCGATGAATCTGCGACATTCTTCGCAGAAGGATGCAAAACAGGAATTCGATGCAATGATGGCACACTTCAAGAAATGGAAAAATGGATAGAAATGAGCCAATGACATTGTGCTTTCCCTTCACTGGGGGTTTGTCTATGGCAGTTGACTTTGCGATTTAGCAGGGGCCAGCATGGGACCCTTTGGATACCCCAAAAAACCTAAGAATGGATGTGGATCACAAGCGTCAACCCCACAAAATGAATGTTTTAGGTGCGTGCAAGAAGGTTTTCAAGCCCAAAAATAAAAAAAAAATCGGCTGGCATTGCACTTGGAAAATTACAATACATGATGCTGGCATCTTTACCCTCTGGATATCAAGCATGGCTGGCTTCAAAATCCTAAATAAAGGGTGCTATAATTGAAAATCATGGAACTAAATGATGGATCTTCCATTGCCATGTTTAATGTCCAGAGGCTACATTTGACAGGCAAAACATGGAGCATGTCTGATCATTTCTGAGTGGGTTTGTCTAAGGATAGGGTACCCCAACTAAATCTATTGACTAGTCATCATTATCCCCATTCATATTGCCATTTTGTCGTATACCCGATTCTCGGACACACCCAAATCATGTCAAATCCGACACGAAGTGAATAGTTACCCTCTATACACCAAGCACATCCAAGCACCATTTCTGGTGAGGTTTGTGGTAAAAAATCACCCCAACTCCTACCCATCCGATCAAGCCACAGTGCGGCCATGGCACATTGGTGTTTACAAAATGCAGATGATCTTCGTCTAAAGTCAGGGCTTCGGCAATCCTGGGCTACACGTGGCTACATATTGGAGAATTCATCGGACATGCCAACACATCTAGGGTTTAAGTTTAAGTTCAAGGAACAAAACATCAAATCATCGTTAAATATAGACACATCTTGTGACATGTAAATGACAAACCATGATGACAAACCAAACAATTCCCGAACCTGATTTCGGCCAGGCCATCCACTTGGATGATTTACCCTAGTCTCATGGTGCCCACTGCCACTCTACAGGCTGATGAATTGGGTCATTGGCCGCATTAGCCGTTGAGCGGGGAAGCCTTAAGGTTCCATCACTGCCACGTCACTGCCGCGAGCCGAACTTGGAGTTCTTATCTGACAAATCTCGATCAATACCTCCAGTGCTGGATATCTGAAGGCGGGGTACGAAGCATGAAGTTTGCTCAAGACGTACACAAAGCCAAAAAATCGCTCAGCATATAATAGGAAGATCGAAGAAATTCGCTGTACATCATCGCATCACCAACCGAACGGTCTTTGATATCTTTAAATACATATCGATTATCTATACCATTTATGTGGCTAAAATGGCTCACATATATGCTCAATCATCTTGCATCCCGATTTTTGGTAAACTCAACTCACCAATTTCGCTCTTTAATCCCCATGCCCCGTGGTAATCAAACATGGCTTGCTGGACAATTCCCGTTTGATGCATAATTTTCCCATGAAAATCTCCGTTCGTTCATGGATTTTTATGGAGTTTCCATTGTCATGTTTGGTTCCCGGAGGGTAAACCATTCATATTCCCATGATATCCTAGTTGTGGTGGATTTTAGATGCCATAAACAATTCCATAAGTATCCTATAAAATCCGCTTAAATCCCTATGGAATTTCCGGCATTACCAACATTTACCAACAGCCAGTCTCGCCTGTGACCGCGCTGATGACACCCTGCAAGGCCTCCTCGGTCAAGGGCAAGAAACAATCGATGTAGGCCTCCGCCAAGAAGCCTTCGCGGTAGCAGTGGGGGTACCCCCAATCCAAAATTTGACAATTTTAGTGTTGAAACCTATGGTGACTTGGGAATCCTCCATGTTGAAAAAAACCCATATAGTTCATGGGGAATATTACTGTAGTTAATGGGATATAACATGATATATATATATATATATCATATAGCATGATAATGCATGATATAACTATAAGAATCCATTAGGGGAATCCCTAACAAGATATGGGTGGGGTTTTAAAATGGAGGATCTCCGGGTCACCATGGTTGTTTGAATACTATCTTATGGTCTATACAAATGACTGGGATGATTTGGGGGTACCCCCAGCTTAGGAAACTTCCAAATTATCAACCATGTGATTCAAATTATTTGGATAATGTTTAGGCTGGAAATGACATGTCACGACAGAAATGACAATTCAACCATTTTGCACATGAGTAATGGAACAGGATACAAATTGGGATTTGACCCTGAAGAGAAAATGAAAATCAGTAACACTCGAGTCACTTAAGGCTACATCGTGGAAAATCGCCCAGTTAGCACTTGCTGATTCCATGGATTTCCATAGCATCTAGGGCAGATGCTAAAACTGATGATCATAAAATCATAAGAAATTCCTGAAGGTCAATTAATATAGCTTCATACAGGCCAATATACTTTGTAAATAACGCAGGATAGTGTTTTTTATTCCGGAATAGTTTGCAAATGTGACGTAATAAAGGTGGTGAGTACCTCCCGTGTATCTATTCATAAAATATAATATATTTATATCCGCCGACCCCTGCCTAGCCTTGGCCCAGGCGGGGCGGCGCCCGGGATCACCGCAGGTGTGCGGCTTTGGCCTGCTAGGACCTCGGCCTGTATGGTCCACCAGACACCAAACCCTTTGCCACTGCCTTCCCAAGTCACCGCGAACACGTTGCCCTGCAGCGGCAGTCCTTTGCCAGCGCCTGGCCAGTCGCCATACTCCATTTAGAGGGTTTCACAACCTGCGCGAAGCACGGCCCATCACGACACAAAACCCCCGTGTGGGCCTTTACCGCTTTGCCACTGCCTTCACAGGTCACCGCAACTTTGCCAGCGCTTGGCCATGTCGCCAGAACGCCATACTCCACTCCATCCATTTAGAGGGTTTCACAACCTGCGCGAAGCACGGGCCATCAGGACACAAAACCCCCGTGTGGGCCTTTACCGCTTTGCCACTGCCTTCCCAGGTCACCGGCCA